>Ga0335078_10018848_pt1 | contig 10261 bp, 6 predicted proteins | sample Lox_Sample_32_FD_206711 | JGI IMG/M metagenome (GOLD analysis project Ga0335078, IMG submission 206711) | Soil microbial communities from Loxahatchee National Wildlife Refuge, Florida, United States - Lox_Sample_3.2 | ecosystem: Environmental > Terrestrial > Soil > Wetlands | place: USA: Florida...
CACCGCCGCATCGCATCTACAATGTGGGCAACAGCCAGCCCGTTGAGACCGTCGAACTGGCGAACCTCCTGGAAAAGATCATCGGCCGGCCTGCCAAGCGCGAGCTCTTGCCGATGCGCTCGATCGACGTCATGGAAACCTTCGCCGACAGCTCCGAGCTTGCGCGTGCGACCGGATTTGCCCCGCACACCGCGATCGAGGACGGGTTGCATTCCTTTGTTGATTGGTTCAGCAAATATCGTCGTGGCGAAAAATGACGACAATGGCGTATTCGCCAAATGGGCCCGTAAGTGGGAACACTCACAACAGGCGTTCCAGGCGAAGAAGACCCAAAAGCTCCGTTACGGCAATCCGGCGCCGCGACGATTTTCTTGACTTCCGCACAGGCTGCAATTCATTCAAGATCATAGGTTAAGTTGAGCTTAGGTTAGCCACGCAGCGCGGCCAGCAAGTGCATGGTGCCATAATGGCCACTCCAATCGTTCCCCTGATCATGTGCGGCGGCGCCGGTACCCGGTTGTGGCCCGCCTCGCGCGAGAACAGGCCGAAGCAATTCCTGCCGCTGTTCGGTCCTTATTCGACCTTTCAGCAAACCGTGCGGCGCGTTTCCAACCCGGCTCTGTTCGGCCGGCCGATCGTCGTGACCAACGATCAGTATCGATTTCTGGTCAGCGAAGAACTCGCCACCATTGGTGTACAGGCGGATATCCTGCTTGAGCCATTGCGCCGCGATTCCGGTCCGGCGATTGTCGCTGGCACGCTGTTCGCCCGCAATCGCGACCAGGACTGCATCGTGGTCGCGCTCGCCGCCGATCACGTCGTTACCGACGCGGCGGCGTTCGCAGGCGCCTGCGAGGTAGCGTCCCACGCGGCCGCCGCAAATCGCATCATTACATTCGGCGTGCGCCCGACCAGGCCCGCGACTGAATATGGCTATATCCGCGCTGGTGCCGCGATCGGCGCCGATGTTTTCACCATCGAGCAATTCGTGGAAAAACCGGACGCGGCGACGGCGCAGCGCTATATCGCCGAAGGCTATCTGTGGAATTCAGGTAACTTTTTGTTTCGCGCCGAATTACTGCTGGAAGAGTATGGTGCCTTCGAGCCGGACAGCGCCGCCGCGATCGGTAAAGCGGTCGAGACGGCTGGACACGATCTCGGCTTCGTCACGCTCGATGCCGAGGCGTTCGCGGGTGCCTCCGCGAAATCGATCGATTATGCGGTGATGGAGCGCACCAAACACGCGGCCGTGATGCCGGTTGCCTATGGATGGTCCGACGTCGGCTCATGGCAGGCGGTGTGGGAATTGTCGGCGCGCGACTCGGCCGGCAATGCGGCGCAAGGCTCGGCGCTTTTTGTCGATGCCAGCGGTTGCTATGCGGCTTCTGACAAGCAACTCGTGGCGGTGTATGGCTTGCAAAACGTGGTCGTGGTGGCGACGGCCGATGCCGTCCTGGTAGCGCATCGCGAAAGCGCCGACGGCTTGCGCGGCGTCGTGGCCAAACTCAAGGACGTAGCTTCGGCGGTAACTGAAGATCACCTCAAAGTGCATCGTCCTTGGGGCTCCTACCAATCGCTCGATCAGGGCGAGCGCTTTCAGGTCAAGCGCATCGTGGTCAAGCAGGGCGGGCGATTGTCGCTGCAAATGCACCATCACCGCGCCGAGCACTGGGTGATTGTTCGTGGCACGGCGCGGGTGATGATCGGTGACGAAGTCAAGATCCTGCACGAGAACGAATCCATCTATGTTCCGATTGGCGCCCGCCACCGGCTGGAAAATCCCGGCAAGATCGATCTCGAACTGATCGAAGTGCAGACCGGCTCCTACCTCGGCGAGGACGATATCGTGCGCGTCGAGGACGACTATCACCGACGCTGATAGGCGGCGCGGAAACGGCCTGTGGCGAGCCTAACGGACGGTATTGCGCGCCGGCATCGTTTGGAGCCCCGCCTGTAAGTCTCGGAAGCAAAATGTGTTTGAGTTCCGTGTCGCCAGCCGTTGCGGACCGTGCTAGGTGAGAGCGTGGGCCGGCGCGGGCATGGGGCCCTGTGGCAAGGGTGAGGGTGTGGCGGTGGCTGGCAACGGCAGCTTGCGGATGGGAGTCGTGGGCGTCGGCGTGATGGGATCGAACCATGCGCGCGTGCTCTCGGACATGGCCGGCGTTGAACTGGTGGCCGTCGCCGATCCGGATCGCAGGCAGTGCGATCACGTCGCCGGCGCGCTCGGCTGCGACGCAGTCGGCGGCGTTGAGGAGTTGCTTTCCCTCGGCGTAGACGCCGCCACCATCGCGGCCCCGACCCATCTGCATGAAGATATCGCGCTCAAATGCATCGCCCGCGGCGTCAACGTTCTGGTCGAAAAGCCGATAGCCTCGACGGTCGAGGAGGGGCGGGCCATCGTTGCCGCCGCCAGACGCGCCGGCGTTACGCTAATGGTCGGTCACGTCGAGCGCTTCAATCCTGCGGTCGAGTCGATCAAGCGGGCGATCAAGGATCAGGACATCCTGTCGATCGCCATTACGCGGGTCGGACCGTTTCCGCCGCGCATGTCGAACGTCGGGGTCGTCATCGACCTCGGCGTGCACGACATCGATCTTATTCGCTGGTTCACCGAATCCGAGATCGTGGAAATTCAGCCGCAAATGTCGAGCGCGGTCGCAGAGCGCGAGGACATTGCGCTCTTGCAGTTCCGCACCGCCTCGGGCGTGCTCGCGCACATTAACACCAATTGGCTTACGCCGTTTAAGGCGCGCAACATCCACATTGCCACGCGCGACAAGTATTTGATCGGCGACCTGCTGACGCTGCAGGTCACCGAATGTTTCGGCTTCCAGCCCGACGGCAGCTATTCAATGCGGCATCTGTCGGTCGGTTATGCAGAGCCGCTGCGCGCCGAACTTGTTGCCTTCGTTAACGCCATCCGCACCGGCGAGCGTCCGGCGGTCACTGGCGAGGAAGCGGTCGCCAGCTTGGAAATTGCGATCCGCTGCCTGGATGCGCGCGCGCCGCAGGCGAGTGTGCCCCAGCGCAAGGGGCCGCGCCGCGTCGCCGGCTAGCCATGAATCAACACGCGCGCCTGGACATGAGTGCGATTCCGTTCATCGACGTGGCGGCGCAACGGCGCCGGCTTGGCGGCGCGATCGACCAGGCAGTCGCGCGAGTCATGGCGCACTGCCAGTTCATCCAGGGTCCGGAGGTGCGCGCGCTGGAAGCCGAACTCGCCGCCTTTTGCGGCGCACGTCACGTCATCGCTTGCGCCAGCGGGACCGATGCGCTTCTGCTTGTGCTCATGGCCTGGGATATTGGTCCGGGCGACGCGGTAATCTGCCCGTCGTTCACCTTCTGCGCCACGGCCGAAATGGTGGCGCTGTTGCGCGCGACGCCGATCATGGCCGACGTGCAGGCGGACACTTTCAATCTCGACCCCGACAGCTTGCGGCGCGCGGTGATTACCGCGAAGCGGCTCGGGCTCAAGCCCAAGGCCGTCATTCCGGTCGATCTGTTCGGGCTGCCGGCGGATTACGATGCGATCACCGCCGTCGCGGCCGAACACGGCCTGTTGGTGCTGGACGACGCGGCGCAGGCCTTTGGCGCCGCTTACCGGGGCAAGAAGCTTGGTACGCTGGCGACGGCGACGACGACGAGTTTCTTCCCGGCGAAACCGCTCGGCTGCTACGGCGACGGCGGCGCTGTCTTTACCGACGACGACGCGCTGGCGGCGCGGATCAAAAGCCTGCGCGTGCATGGCGAGGGCGTCGACAAATACGATGTCGTGCGCATTGGCATCACCGGGCGGCTCGATTCCATTCAGGCCGCGGTTTTACTGGAAAAGCTCAAGATTTTCCCCGAGGAAATAGCCGCGCGCGATCAGGCGGCAGCGCGCTACAGCGATGCTCTCGCCGACGTCGCCGCTGTCCCGCGCGTCGGCAACGAATCGACCTCGGTGTGGGCGCAATATACGATCCGCCTCGCGTCGGACCGGCGCGACGCCCTCGCTGCGGGGCTCAAAGCTCAAGGCATTCCGACGGCGATCTATTACCGCAAGCCGCTGCATCGGCAGCAAGCTTATCGCGACTTTCCAGTGGCCGACGGCGGCGCGCCGGTGAGCGAGAGATTGGCCGAGGAGGTCATCAGCCTGCCGATTCACGCCTATCTCGAAGCGCCGGTGCAGGATCGCATCATCGACGCCGTTCGGGGCGCGCTGGCCCAATAAGCTTGCTTACACGCCTCGCTTCGCCGCGGACGGTGGAGTAACAAGGCGGCAATGTTCAACAAGATTCTCACCGTCGGCGGTTACACGCTGCTGTCGCGCCTGACCGGCTTTCTGCGCGATATCATGCTGGCGGCGATTCTCGGCGCCGGTCCTGTCGCCGATGCATTTTTTGTCGCGTTCCGGCTGCCTAATCATTTCCGCGCGATTTTTGCCGAAGGCGCGTTCAACGCCGCCTTCATTCCAGCTTACGCGCGCATCCGCACCCAGGAGGGCGTTGGGGCCGCAAAGGCTTTCAGCGATCGCATCTTCACACTGTTGGTGGAAACGCAGGTCGTGCTGCTGGCCGTCGCGCTGTTATTTACGCCGCAAGTGATCGAACTGTTGGCGCCCGGCTTTTCCCACGAGCCGCGGCAGTTTGCGATTGCGGTTTCGCTGACGCGAATCACGTTTCCCTACCTGCTGCTGATCACGCTGGTGACGCTGTGGGGCGGCATGCTCAACGCGCTGCACCGGTTTGCCGCCGCCGCCGCCGCGCCGATCCTGCTCAACGTCGCCATGATGGCGACGCTGGCGCTTGCCGGCTATTTCCCCGGCCCGGGCTATGCCGCGGCCTGGGGCGTGCTGATCTCGGGTGTGCTGCAGGCGCTCCTAGTCGGCGGCGATGTCGTGCGCAGCGGCGTCGGGACCTGGTTTCGCGCGTTGCGATTGGACAACGACGTGCGCCGGTTTTTCAGGGCGTTGCTCCCGGCGACGGTCGGCTCCGCCGGCACGCAGCTCGCACTGTTCGCCGACACCATCATCGCCAGCTTTTTGTCGGCGGGCGCCATTTCGGCGCTCTACTACGCCGACCGTATCGATCAACTGCCGATCGGCGTCATCGGCATCGCGGTCGGCACGGTGCTGCTGCCGGAGATGACGCGGCGGCTGGCGTCCGGCGACGATGTTGGCGCCCGCTCGGCGCAGAACCGGGCGATCGAGTTTGCGCTGCTGCTCGGTGTCCCCTGCGTGGTGGCCTTCCTGATCATGCCCGAGGTCATCATGCGCGGCCTGTTCATGCGCGGCCGTTTCAACGCCGCCGATGCGCACGCCGCGGCGGCGACCTTGATGGCCTATACGATCGGGCTCGTTCCGTTCGTGCTCATTCGCAGCGTGGTCGCGCCGTTTCTCGCCCGCGGCGATACCGCGACGCCGGTCAAGGCGGCCCTGACCGGAACCGCGGTTAACATCGTCTTCAAGGTCGTGCTGATGGGGCCGCTGGCGCAGGTCGGGCTCGCGCTGGCGACCTCGATCGGCGCTTGGATCAATTTCATTCTGGTGCTGTGGTTCGCAGTGCGCGCCGGATTCATCGCCGTCGACAACGAGCTCAAAGCCTCGCTCGGCAAGCTCGCAGTAGCCGGAATTGCAATGGCGTTGCTGCTTTTGTTCGCCGTGCCGCTCGGCACCGCTCTTTTGTCGTCGCTGCCCAGATTTCGCAACGAGACGGAGCTCCTCGTTCTGGCTTTGATTGGCGGAGTCGTTTACGGCTTGCTGGTTTTAATCCTGTTCGGGCGTCGCTGGATGTCGTTGCTACGCAGAAGCAGCATGGATAAGACCGGCGAACCTGCCGCGCCCTCGATCGATACGGTCTAAGCCTTGAGCTTCAGCAGACGATCGGCGTTGCCGTGCGCGAATTTCTCCAGATCGGCGGGCGAGAGCGGGACATTATCCAAGAAAGCGCGGCCGTGAGCATTGCTGGCATAAGGATAATCGACCGAAAACATCAGCCGGTCGATGCCGAACGTCTGTAGCGCGGCGAGGAACGGCGGGTTGGTGAAAAAGCCGGCCGAGGTGACGTAAACCTGATCGGTGATGGTCTTTGACAGAGGCCGCGAGAGATAGGACAGGTCCGTCCCGAACTCGTCCTCGCAGCGCGCCAGCACGAACGGCAGCGCCTCGCCCATGTGGCCGACGATGAGATTGAGCCGCGGATATTTGTCGAGCGTACCGGAAACCGCCAGGCGCATCACGTGGAGCGCGGTTTCGTAGTGCCAGCCCCAAGCGAAAGTCGACAGTCCGAGCGCGACCTTGGCCGGAAACGGACCTTCGTAATAGGCCTTGAAAACCTCCGCGGGCGGACGGCCGGGATGCAGATAAAGCGCCACATCGAGTTTTTCCGCGCGCGCCAACAGTGGCGTAAACATGGGATCGTCGAGAAAGCGGCCGTGGACCAGCCCGCTGAGGAGCGCACCCCTGAATCCATAGGCGGTGACGGTGCGCTCCAGTTCGTCCGCCGCGGCGTGGGGGCTGTCGGCGGCCAGATGCGCGAAGGCGGCAAACCGGTCGGGGTGCTCGGCGATCCGCTTGGCGAACTGATCGTTGTATTTGCGGGCAAACGCGACCGCTTCGTCGCCTTGCAGCATTTCGGCGCTGGGACCCTTGCCCATGCCGGCGCGCGACAGCACCTGCACGCTGATGCCGTGACGATCCATGTCGGCGACGCGCTCGTCGAGGTCGCTGATCTTGTCGCCGACCTTGCGCAGGACGGCCGGCATGTTTTCGATGGCAACGGGCGGCCGCGGCGGCACACTGGTGCCGACGACTTCGAGCAGGCTGAAATGCTCTTCGAGGGCAACGACGCGCATGGTTTCTCCGAGTCCCGGCGGTTGATCACTTTGCGCCGCCGATTACAGTGATCCTAAATCAATCAGTCGCTCATGTCCTTTCCGAAATTCGCAGGGCGGCTCAAAGCCCCCGAGAAATCCTTCCAATTTGTAATCGAGCGTTGCTGAACCGGGAAAAATCGCTTGCGACCAACGCATAGCAGGTTCTGATCAATCGATGCGGTCTCACATGAAACGCGCAATTCTTGTCACAGCCTTATTCCTGACAGGCGCCTTCGGTGCCCAGGCCGACGTTGATGTCTGGTCGCCGATGTCCAGACACGATGATTTGGAAGCAGCCACTCGCGCCTGCGATCAGCAAGTCGGCCCGAACCGAAATAACGTGCCGACCTCGGCGCGATACAAGCGATGCATGCTGCGGTATGGCTGACGGTACGACCACACGAGGCGCATCCCGACCTGGATCGATCCGGAAATGGGAGACAGATGCCACAATGAAGGCTTCGCTACCGCCTGTTGCTGGCCTTGCAGAGACGGCGGCTAGCCGGCTTTTCACCTGGCGCGTCGTCCACCTTTAGCTTTGGCGCGACTGTCGCCCTTATCGTAGGGAAACAGAGCTGTTGCTTCTAATGGGCTTCGGACGGCATTTTGCGTAGCTGCAATTCAACAGTCCGACATGTCCTGATATGTTACGGACCTCCGTCTGACGATGTCGGCCCTACCGCCTCAAATCAATTTTGATTTGAAAAAACGATTGGATTGCTTCGCTCGTTTCGCTGTTCAGCCGTTCCTGCCGCATCCGCACGCGGCTGTGCAACGCCGCGGTTTGAACAAGCGTTCTACGTAATTTTGCCGCGACATTGCGTTTGCATGGCGACAGGGATTCGGGGGACCGATTCCGGCGGTTAGGACTTAGTCGTCGGGATCCGAATAGCGGCGGCCGTCAATGGCCGGCGACAGGTGTCCCGTGGATTGGGAGGGGAGCTGTCGTGACCGACCGCTGTTGGCTTCGGATAGACTGGCGCGCGCTGATGGTTTGGACTGTTCTAACCGCAATGATTTGCGCATTGGCAATCGTAGCCAGCGGCCACTAGGCGGGATCTCTGTTCAGCGCGTGCAATCCTGGGACTTGACCTGTCCTCAGATCGGGTCGGCATGTCGGCCCAAATGGCCGGATTGAAGCGGTCATGGCGATCGGCCCCGCCATGGCAGCACCGCCGATGTCGCGACAGCCCCTTAAGCCGACGAAGGAATGAAGTGGTCGCTACCTACTCTCTCGGTCAATTTTTCGTCACGATGGGTGCCGGCGGCGGGCCGAGTGCGACGTTGAGTCCGATCTGACCTCCATAAATAGTCGTCTCGTTCGGGCCGAACTGACCGGTAACGCTCGCGTAGCCGGTTACGCCACGGCCCAGCGCCACGGTGGCGCCGACCGTGCCGGTTCCCCAATCCTTGCCCAAAACGACCGCAGGCATGAAATAGCTCGGCGCCGTGATCGTCGTCAGCGAGGCAGTTACCGAACGATCGTAAGGAACCAGCTCATGGTTCCAGACGAGCTTCGCGTATGGACTCCACATGCCAAGATCGATGTGGGCCTGATAACCGAGTTCGGTGACCGCCGAATTGCGGACTTGGCTTGTGAACGATAGCGCGGTCACGCCGCCGAGATTATCGGTCTCGGTGTAGCCATCGACCCAGACTCGCTGCAGCAGAATTCCCGCCACCGGACCGTGGACCAAATAGAACGGCGTGGCGGCAGGTGGCGCTTTCATCAGCAACGGAGGTGCGTGATTTCCATCACCAAAAGCCGTATGGAAATTGTAGCCGAGTTCGGCGGCAAGCGAAGCGTTGCTCCCGTTGGTAGTGCCGGTATTGGAGACATCGATGATGCCAAGCGGCACTACCCGGTTCACGTCGTAATGCAGTGCGCCCACCGTGCCGACCAGATTGGACCACCATGGCCCCGCCGCAAAGGCGGCGTAGCCGCTGACCGCTGCTTCGTTTTGCCGGAAGTTGCCGCCGATGCTGAAACCCTGAGTGGTCGTGGCCACCGACGCCGCGCCGCCGATTAGCCAATTGGGCGTCCAAAGATAGTCAGCGCCAACCGTCACCATGCCGGGTGTGCCAGGGTCGGATGGAAAGCCGGGATAATTGTTCATCGACAGCGACGAAAGATCGCCGCTCACCCAGGCATTGAAAGTCCCGGGCCGTCGCTGGTGGTCGGAAATAGCGATCTGCTGAAAGATCGTATCGACGAGACTTGTCCGCGTCTTTACCGGCGCCTCGGCCAGATATGAGATTTCGCTCGGTGCCGTGATCAGGCCGTAATAATAGTCGGCCTCCACCTTCTGCATGGCTCCCGCGAGATGACCGCCGCCATCGGGGGCGCCGGTGCCGTCGGCAAAGAAATACGTTTGGTCTGCGTTCGGCGTGACCCAATCTGCTTGCGTGCATTGGTACGAACTCACCGCGCCGCATGCGGCATTCAGGCCAAGAACAGAAGTGTGCGTAATGCCGAATTTGCCCGGATTGAGCAGCACGTAGTTAAACACGGTGTCGAAGTCCGCCGGAATAAAATTTACGCCCGCCGCATGGATGGTGTTCCACACGGTCTGATCATAGAGCGCGCGCGAGTCCATCTGATTAATGTTGAAGGTCTCACCCGAGGCGGCCGAGGCGGCGGCGCTCTTGATCGAGGTCGTGTTGGGGACAAGGATGTAGCGAGCCCCCGCCGCGGCCAGTGAAACCACCAGGGCGGCCGTTTGCTGACCGAGCGTTATGATTGCCGGGATGTTCGGCGGGTCGACGATATTTCCGGGACCGCCCGTGGTTGAGGTCTTCAGGTCGTTAGTACCGATCCAGACCGTGTAAAGAGCATTCGGATCCGCATGGCCGCCGGTCGAGGCGAAATAGGTGGCGATCTGCGTCGTTGCTGACCAGACGTTCGGGTTCGCGCCGGTGAACGAAACCCGTGCGCCGCCAGCCGCATAATTATTGCCGCCGCCGGGCGCATCCTGCGGCACGACTGGCAATCCGAAGAGGGAGGCAAGAGCAACAGACCATTCCGGATCCGGGTTGGTCGTGTAGGCGCCCGCACCGGGCGGTGCGAGCCCTTGAGGGCCTGGCAGATAAAGATAACGACCGGAATCGGTATTGCTGTCGCCAAAGAAAATAGCATTACTGAATGTCTGTGCCTGCGCAGCGCCTGCCAGCACGCAGGCACAGACGCCTCCGGCGGCACCGGTGAGCAATGCAACTCTAATTTTGCCTGACATGGAGGCCCCCATGCTGTAGATTGGTTGTCAATTGAAGTGCAACGTCCATTCCACCTCGCACAACTTTAGTCCCGAAAGGGTTGCGGTAGGCATCCGCCGTTCCACGTTTATGCTCTTTCAGTGCTATCACTGGATGCAACAACGTTCTTGACCAAGACGTGGCTGGGGCAAGA
>Ga0335078_10018849_pt1 | contig 10261 bp, 8 predicted proteins | sample Lox_Sample_32_FD_206711 | JGI IMG/M metagenome (GOLD analysis project Ga0335078, IMG submission 206711) | Soil microbial communities from Loxahatchee National Wildlife Refuge, Florida, United States - Lox_Sample_3.2 | ecosystem: Environmental > Terrestrial > Soil > Wetlands | place: USA: Florida...
CGGTTGGACTGTAACGGGAGGCTCGGGATTGACAGGCGCCGCCATCGTGAGTATTGATTCGCCTACGCAAGTCACTCTGAACAAGAATGCCACCGCAACCGGCCCCGTGACACAGGTGGCGTTCAAGGGACTGGTTACCGCATGCTTCGGCGATGATCCGTCGATCCTGTTGCCGGGTGGAAATATCCTTGCCGGCAGTATTCTGTCGAACGTTCCCGAGATCTACTCGATAGCCGGCGATTCCTGGAGCCCGGCGGGCGCGAAGGTCTTCAGCAACGAACGTGGCGATGAAGAGGGTTGGGCCGTTCTCGACGACAATCGCGTGCTCACTTACGACATTTTCAAGAGCATCAGCGCGGCCGCGGGTTACGCGGAGATTTACACTCCCAGCACCAATTCCTGGGCGAGCATCAGTCCGTCGGACAGCACCGCCAACGGCACACTCCCAATCCTGTCGAGCAGTGCCCTGGGAGACGAATTGGGGCCGCTGCTTCGCCTTCAAGATGGGCGCATCCTGGTAATCGGCGCCAACCAGCATACCGCGCTGTACACGCCTTCGACCAATACATGGGCTGCAGGCCCGGACTTGCTGGCCACTCTCAGCAATGCCTACGGCAGCATCAACAACGCGTTGTTCGGTGCTGATGATGCCCCGGCCGCCGAATTGCCCAACGGGCACGTGATCACGGCTGCCGATGCCGGACCGAATCTGCTGGTGTTGAGTAGCTCGCTGACCTCGGGTTCGCCGACGGTTACTCTTTCATCTACGGCTGGGCTCCAACCTACTTGGCCCGCAAAGGCCACTGGGATTCCAAGCGGCACGACCATCCTCAGCGTCGATAGCGCAACCCAAATCACCTTGAGCGCCAATGCGACCTCTACTGCCACTCGTAACGTAACCTATGGAGGCACCTTCAGCCCTCCAACTCAGCTGTTCGACTTCAATCCCAGCACGGGAACGGCGACGCCGATCGCAACCGCCGATGACGCCACGCTGGCGCAGTTGCCGTCGTTCGTCTTGCGCATGCTCGTGCTGCCTACCGGCCAGTTGTTGCTGAACGACGACACCAATCAGTTGTGGGTGTACACACCGGACGGAACCACGGCGCTCTCCGCGCGTCCGACGGTTAACGGTGTCGTGAAGAATGGTGATGGAAGCTACACCCTCACCGGCAAACAGCTCAACGGCCAATCCGCGGGAGCGGCGTACGGAGACGATGTGCAGATGGACGAGAATCATCCGATCGTTCGGCTGCAGAGCGTCCCTGCTCGCGGTGTCACCTGCGACCCGGATGGCGGCGTGTGCAACGTTTACTACGCGCGCACAACCAACTGGAGCTCGGTCGCCGTCGGTGGAGGAGCTACGCCGCAGACGGTGAACTTTACTCTTCCGGCTGGAATTCCCGCCGGAACCTATACGTTAACAGTCACGGGTGCTGGCGTTACGTCTCTCCCGGTCGCGTTCAGCATTCACTAGCGAGAAAGGAAACGGAAACTTCGATGAAAAACATCGGTTCTACGATCTTGAAAATGGGTCTGGTCCTGTGTCTTCTGGCGTTACCGGGAGCGTCATTTGCAAACAGCTTCGCTGGCAATCTGGGAGGCCCCGCACCGGGTTACGACACCACTAACGGCAACCTTGTCGGAAATGATTTTGCCGGCGACAACCTTGGCGAAGCGATTACCTTCACCGCTGGGTCGACCGCACAGCTGAACTCGATCTCGCTCGCCTTGAGCTGTTATTTGTCCGGGTACTGCAGTGACGACCTAACGATTGCGCTAACCAGCGACAGCTCCGGTATGCCTGGATCCGCACTCGAAACCTTCACCTATTCCAGCGGAAGCCTGGGAGATTTTGGCGACCCAAATCCGCTGGTGGTGCTGGATTCGGTTACCAACCCATTGTTGACCGCGGGCACCCACTACTGGATCACGATCACAGACGATGGAAATGATACCGCGGTCTGGAACCTGAACCAGACGGGTGATTCTTCGGCTACGCTTACATCCTTGGATGGTGGTGCTACCTGGGCTAACGCCGGGTTAACGCCGGGCGCCTACCAGGTGAACGTGCCCGAACCGGCCAGCCTCAGCTTGCTGGGCTCAGCCTTATTCCTGGGGATTGCTCGCAAGGCAATTCGGAGAAAGAAGTAAACCTCAAGACAGAATCTTCGCCCGGATCGGGTGCCCCGGTCCGTGGCGAAGCTGTCGTGGGCTATAGGCTACGAATCGGCTGTTCAGAGAAAGGACACTCATGCAGAGCGTGAAAGACCGCGTGAGGTTTTTGGCTGTCGTTGCAATTGCCCTGATCTTCTTCGGCGCCGTCCAATCAGTGCACGCCGCAACTATTACAACGCTCTACAGCACCGGAGTCGACGCGTCCGGCAATCCGCTTGCGGATGGCGCCATCGACTCGCATTACACGGTGAACGGCGGAAGCGCCTACACGATTGGTAATCCGGGATCAGTGGGCTGGGTTGGCAATACGGCGACCTCGTCCTGGATCAGCAACGTCCCGAATACCGATGGCGGCAGTGGACCGTTCACCTATCACACTACGTTCGATTTGACCGGTCTCAATCCCAACACAGCGCAGATCACCGGGCAGCTCTCTGCCGACGATCAGGCGACGATCTATCTGAACGGAGTCGATGTATTCGACGGTCTGCCGACGGGCTCTTCGCCGTGGAGCCAGCTTGAGTCCTTCAGCATCAGCTCAGGGTTCGTCGCGGGAACAAACACGCTGGATATCGACGTCCCAAACAATATCCAAACTCCCGACGACGGGCCCACGGGTCTGCAAGTCAATCTCTCCGGAACTGCTAGCGCCCCGGAACCAGCCAGCCTCTTCTTGCTTGGTGTGGGTTTCGGTGCGTTGAGTTTCTTGCGACGCAGAGCCTAAACGACTACATGCCATCCCGTGCCGCGCAACTACGCGGTGCGGGAGCGCACTCACTTCACCCACAAACTTGGTCGTGACTCCCCTTCCTCCGCTTCGCCGCCTTTCGTCATCGCGCCGCCGTGCAGGTTCGCGATGTCGCATCGTGCCACTCCCGCGTCCATAACTTTCCTGAAAACGCCTGGGCGGGATAAGCGGCTTCGAATTGAGCAATTACTCCCTCGTACGTCGCCATCGCTTTGGAGAGACGATCGTCGCCGAGAATCTCGCCGCTGCCCGTGCGCACGTCTAGAGTGCCGTGCAATTTGGCCGCAGCCTTGCGAATCGGATCCTCAGACGTTCCGGGCGGCAGGAACTCGATGACCGTTTGGCTGTCCGGCAAGGTGCGATACTTCACCCCTGACTCGTCGAGTACAAGTTCAACGGTGTTGTGCGGGGTCGGCGGCAAGCGCAGCGTCGCCAGTTTGGCCGTTGAGCTACCCGGAGCACTCGATCCGGCCACGAACACGATCACATACTTCTGGTGTGCGTAACGTCCGAGCAAAGCCATCGCATAGCGCATCTGCTCGAACGTAACGGGCGCGGAGATGACAATACTGTTCTCCGCCCCACTAAGTCCGAGCCCTCCGCCAGGCTCGTGAACTTCTCCGATCGCCGGCTCAATCGTCGCTTGCGCAGCAAGTGAGCACACTACGCGATCAGCAACAGCGATGAAGTTTCGCTCCTCGAAGGAACGCAGCGAGACGCTGGCATCGGCATAGCTCATCGAATCACGCGTGTTGGGCGAAGCAAAGCCGACGGCCGTCTGCTGCGCGTGCGCCATGCCGATCGAGAGCAGCGTCAGCAGCGGAATACGAGCCATCGCACGGAAAAGAGCGCGGGCTTTCATGAAGATTACCGTATCGTCAAAGTAGTGGGCGAGAGTTTATCGGCGAGCGAGACAAACTGTAAAGCGCCTCGTCTTTCGGCGGCTCACCATGGCGCCCAATCCCCCGGCCAGCAACAGCACAGAACTGGGCTCCGGAGCGGGGCTCAGCGGGATGGGAGTGCCACGGATCACTGTTCCCTGCAAAAGCAGCCAGGAGGTAGCTGCTGTTCGCCGACAGCCGAACTCCGAATTTGCAGCCTCCGGGAGAGATTTTCGCCTTCGCCTTCGCCAAGCCAATCCCAGTCATCAGTGGTGACAAAGAAAACGGCGACGTCTACTTGAACGTCGCCGCAACCTTACCCGGCAGTTCCCTACTGCGCCGGTGCCGGCGCCTGCTGCTGAATTCTGATGGTAACCGGACCGTCCTTTGCATCGATCACCTTGTAGTCGCTGGGCACGGTGAACAACGACGGATCGGGCTCCGACGTGCTCACATTGGTGAACTGCGTCGTGATCTGCCCAGCCCACGGATCTGTGTGCTTGCTCATCACCGTTGCCTTCAGCTCGGGCGAATACCAGTTCTCCGACACGACATTAATCGGCAGCTCGTTTCCCATCTTGCCCGCGGGAATCGTCGTCGTCAGCCGAGTGCCCTTCGCGTGAATGCCGTTGATCGTCTGATCACCGAGATCTTCGGTCGTGGGCGGGTTCTCATCGGCTACCTGTCCGCCTTTGATCAGGACGCGCTGTGTAACCATGACGGGCGCTCCAATCATGGTGGGCGGCCCAGGTGGCGGGCTAGGCGGCCCATCGACTGATCCGGACTTCTGATAGAAAACCACGTTGCCGGAGTCTTTCACCGCCGCTCCCGGGGGAAGGCCCGGAGGCATCAGCGGCATCTTCTGCGCTACCTTGGCAATAGTGTCGAGCGTATATCGAACGCCGGCGACAGGGTCTTCAATAGTAATGATCTTGGGCGTCGGTCCCTGCGGGACCGCGCCGAGCAGGTTGAGTTGCGCTTCGCGGCGGGTGCGACCTTCGCTGTCGCGGCATACCGACGAGTTTTCAGTGGTGTGAATGCGATTGCCGTCGGCGAACATCTGCGTGTGATCGCTGGTAACCGTCGCGCAGAATGGGATGCCTTTCACCGGCGCGGCGTCCATAGCGTCGGTTCGAAAAGCCATCGTGATGTTTTTTCCAGGTCCAGTGGCCGTGTTGGTCGCGACCGCCACCTGCCCTCCCTGGGCCACGAGCGCGGGAGTCAATGTCAGCGCGAGCAGCGCGCAAGTAATACTTCTGGTATTCATTTCTATCTCCTTGATAAAAAGCTGGTTCACCTCACGATTCGGATAGCTCGCGCGATGCCATCCGAACCGACTACAACATCGGCCTGCACCATTCCATTGGACGGGCGCCAGGCCGGAACTTGATCGATCGCACCAGCCGGAACCTGTATGCGGATCACTTGCATCGCTCCTCCACAACTGAGCGGGTCGCAATACATCAGGTTCTGGAATCCGTTGCTTGGAGCACGACGCTCGGCAACCTCAGCCGGCGCCGCCTTGGGCTCGTTCCGGTGCGCCTGAACATGCGCGCGAGCGACCTTGGGTCGGGCCGGAGGCTCCGCCTTCGCAGCCGCGTGTTCCGGTAGCGGCAATGCCGGTTGCGTGACCCGCGGTGGCTCCGTCGTCCGCGACGCGTTGTCAGGTACGGGCGCGCGGGAACCGCGGTGACTCACCAACAGTATTGCGGCTAGCATCAAACCCGCCGCCAGCGCCGACCACGCCAGGGGCTTCAGCAGCCGATGCCGATCAGCAACTGCCACCTTCCGTTGGCGGTACGCTGCCATCACCGACGCATCGAGCGACGCCGGAACTTTGGGTGCACTGTCACGCGCCATGGCAAAGCACCGGGACAATTCGTCTTCAGCGTGAGCCATCGCGCGACAGCCGGCACAACCCTCGAGGTGCTCTGAAGCGTCGGCGTCGAGCGACAACTTTGCGTCCGAAATGTGAGCACGGAATTCGTCGCAGGTCATGTCAAACATCCTTCAGCTCCGGCGCCGCGCACTTCCCTCTCAACTTCTCCCAGGAGCTTCAACTTTTGGGCCAGCAGAGCGTGGCCACGATTCAGTCGCGAGCGGATTGTCCCAACGGCACAGTCCAGGCGCGCGGCGGCTTCCGCGTACGAGAACTCGCATAAGTCGCACAGAACCACCGCCTGCCGATAATGCTCCGGCAAGGCCGCGATGGCGGCACGCACCGACGCTACTCGTTCGTGGCGGATCAGGCTGCCGGTCATCGTCTCCGGCGCGGCGGGCACGTTTTCCTCGACGGCATCATTAAACCGTGCGCGGTACGTCCGCTCGCGTCGCTCGATCCGCCTCACGACGTTGCGTGCGAGCCCAAAGGTAAAGGCTCCCAGGTCGCCTTGCGACGCGTTGAAGCTCTTTGCCTTATTCAACAGCGTCATGAAAACTTCCTGCGTCGATTCTTCCGCCGCCGTGCGCGAATTCGTCATGTAGAACGCGTAGCGGAAGACGCCCATCTTCAGCCTCTCGTACAGCACTCGAAACGCCGCCTCATCTCCGGCCGCGGCCTGGCGCAGGAGTTCGGCGTCCGTCATGGCGTTCGGTTCTTGCACGACTTCTTAGAGAACTCCCGATCCTGCGCAACCTTCAGAGAGTATTCACCCGGGACGGAGAAAAGGTTCCAGGAATTTGCAATCGAATTTCTAGTGTACGGCGTAGCCCGGTGGCAGTCCGCCCCACTGCCAGAAGCGGACGGTGTACGCCTCCGCGATCCACGCCGAGAGTTGGGCGTCGGGATAGCGCTTGACGTAAGGCACGGCCCATCCGATCTCGAATCCGGAGATCTTGTCGGGAAGATCCTGTGTAACTCCGGTCGCCTTGGAGAACATTTCGGGATGAAGCAATCCTTCTCCGCACAACATCGCCAGTCGATTGATGGCTCCTTTATCGTGCGAATAGAGATCGATGCCGTTCGCTTCGCCGAGTTCGGCGATCATCACCAACGCTGACAGTGCGTAGAGGTGATAATGCAATGCCATGCCGGCGCGAGCAAATTCCCGCGGCAGAACTCCCGTCGGTCCGATCTCGCTCACTCCGGTTTTGTAGGTATCGATGCCCCAATGAAAGTTGCTCTTGTTGTTGCACGCCACCCCGGCTGCCGCTACTGCCAGGCCCGCCCAGTAAAGATGATTGTTCCACGCGTCGCTGTTGGGATTCGAGCGATGCCCTTCCATGTAATCGCGTACGTGCCCAGCCAGCGTGCCGAACCATTTCTGAATCGCCTTATCGTCTTCGGCAGAGCCGACGCCGCTGCCGCGGATTTTCAGATACGCCATCGCCGTGCCGCTGAGCAACCAGTTCTGCTCGTACGTACCATTGTTAGTCGGCATCGCCTTCGACCAGGCCCCGGCGTGAGCGGCTGCATTCAACAGTGCATACCCGCATTGCGCGGCGGCGCGGCTGCCCTTGGTGAGATAGGAGTCAGCCGCAAGCCCGATCATCTGCCCTAGGTGAGTCGGTGCCTCAGTGGCATCGTCGAAAGCTTTCTTCTGGGCGGGATCGATGATTGAGTAGTTCTTGTCCGTGTAATAGCCTTCGGCGGTGATCGATTTTGCGAACTCAGGTGGCTGTGGGCAGTTGTACGCAGCATCGGTTAGGGCGATCGACTGCCCATCCCACGGAGAGCGCAGACGCTCACCACGGTCGGCTGCGAAAGCACAGACCACCACGGCGGTGCAGAATATCGCGAGTCGGAAAAACTGTTTCACGTCAGCCAATCACCCGGAGGTTAAGCCGCGACCTTGGCGCTGATCTCCGCCATGAGCGAGCGCGTCGTCGAGACGTTAATTCCCTGCTGCTCGCCGCCGCGGACGATCGCTCCGCCAATGGCATCGAGTTCGGGCGGACGTCCCGCTGCAACATCTTTCTGCATGGAGCTGCGCATGGTCGGCGGAGCGTTCTGCATCATGCTTTCGATCTTCGCGGCGTCAACCTCGGCCCCGAGCGCTCGCCCGACAGCGCACGCTTCTTCAACCGAGTCGAACAGGCGCTGCTTCCAGGTTGGATCCGTAAGAATCTCGCCCATGGTTTTGCCGGAAGCGGACGTTGCCAACGCGAACGGACCGAGGAAACACAGCTTGCCCCACAGCAGCGTCTGCTCGTTGGCGATGAACTGCGCGACGAAACCGAGATCCGCCAGTTTCTTGACGATCGGACCCAGAGTTGGTTCTGCCGCGCTCGACAGGTTAAGTCGCACGGTCGGTGCGCGCTGAATAAAGACGCCGGGTGCGGCGCGCTCCGCCTCGATGGCGATAGTTCCCGGAACCACATGATCGGCGCCAAATTGCGCGCGCAGAGTGGCGACGTGATCGACGCCATTCAACAGCGGGATGATCATGCGAGGAATCGCCTCAACCGACTTCAGTGCCGATTCGAGCTGGAAGGTCTTGGTGGCGATCCAGAGCACATCGACCGGCTCCGAGAGCGCGGCGACGGCATGCGCCGGCGCGGTAATCACGCCTGCCGGACGCTCTAGGCTGAGCCGGCTGGGGTAGTCCGGCAATTGCTGCAGGCGAACGATCACAATCACGTCCTCGCCGAGCGAGGCCAGCGCTGTGCCGATCAGGCCGCCGATGGCGCCCGTACCTAGAATCGCATGCTTCAAGTTCGAATCTCCTATCTTGGGGCTTTCTTCACCGCCGTCCGAAGTTCCAGCACGGTGACCAGGCGGTGGAGATAGTTCGGGTGAATCTCCAGCAGCTTTGCGGCATCCGTAAAGTTGCCGTTACAACGCTCGAGCGCGTCGAGAATCAACTCTTTCTTCCTGAGCGCTACCTGCTCATGATACCCGCTGGCTTCCGTGCCAGCCGTCCCGACCTCGAGCAACGATTCGGGCAGATCGTCGCGCACAATCTCCCGGGTCGAGCCGAGAACAACTGCGTGCTCGATCGCGTTCTCCAGTTCACGGACATTGCCCGGCCAGTCGTACCGCTTCAGGCAAGCAAGCGCGCCATCGGCGATCCCGCGCACCTCGCGCTTGCACTTGCTGCTGTACTTCTCGGCGAAATGGCGAGCCAGCAGAGGGATATCCTCACGCCGGCTGCGCAGCGACGGAATCTTGCAGGCCAGCACGTTGAGGCGGTAAAAGAGGTCTTCGCGGAACTTCCCTTCCTTGGCAAGATGCGCAAGCCCGCGGTTGGTCGCCGCCAGGATCCGGATGTCGACCTTGATCGGCTTCGTCCCGCCGACGCGCACCAATTCGCGTTCCTGCAACACGCGCAGCAGCTTTGCCTGCAACGCTAGCGCCAGCTCTCCGATTTCGTCGAGGAAAACGGTTCCACCGTCGGCAACCTCGATATAGCCCTTCTTCTGCGCGGCGGCTCCGGTGAAAGCACCCTTCTCATGTCCGAAGAGTTCGCTTTCCAGTAACGTTTCAGTTATGGCAGCGCAGTTGATGGCGATGAACGGCCGGTCAGCTCGCGCGCTGTGCCGGTGAATCGCCCGCGCGACCAGTTCCTTGCCCGTCCCGCTCTCTCCCTCGATCAGCACGTTCGACTCGGTCGGCGCCACCTTGGCGACAAAGCGGTACACCTCCTGCATCGCTGCCGACTCGCCAATCATCTCGAACTGCACGCGAACCTCGGACTTCAACTGCTCGTTTTCGCGCTCCAGCAATTCGAGTACGCGCGTATTCTCCAGCGCCAGGGCGGTCATGCCGGCGATGGCAGAGATCAGGTGCAGATGCCCGGCATCGAAAACGGTGCCCATCTTGCGGCAGTCCATGTAGATGGCTCCGAGTTGTTTCTCGGGCGTGGCAATCGGCGCACAGAGAACGGAGTGCACCTGCAACTCTTCGACGCTGGTGCTTCGCGCCACCTTCGGTGCGTCATTGATCAGGATCGCGCGCTGTTGCGTCATGGCGCGATCGACCACGGTGCGGCTCACCCGAACGGGCTGGCCCGGCCCGCTGATCTTGTCCCAGGCAAATGCAGGTTCCAGCGATGCCCGGTCTTCGCCAAGCAGAATCGCCACCCGCTCCGCCGGGATCACTTCCAGCAGCACGCCAACCAGTTGCCAGAGCAACGACTCCATGTCGCGCATGCCGCGCAGTTTCGTCGCGAGTTTTAACAGGATAGCGAAGTCATGCGAGAGCCTCTGCCGCGGCAGGCTCATGGTCGCCGCCGCTTCGTCGCTCATGATTCCGGCCGACTCGACCGTCAAGTACTGGTGGTGATGTTCGTCGAAGAGAACTTCCGCGGAGGCCGGAGCCTTATGCGCGGAGCTGAATTCAAACACGGATGCGCCGATCGCGATCCGGTCGCCATTTTCCAGGATGCGCTCTTCTACTGCGCTACCATTGACGAACGTGCCGTTGTGGCTGCCCAGGTCGCGGATGACGTAGCGATCTCCGTCGCGCGCGATCATGCAATGCCGCCGCGACACGGAGAAGTCGTCGATGGCGACC
>Ga0335078_10018850_pt1 | contig 10261 bp, 12 predicted proteins | sample Lox_Sample_32_FD_206711 | JGI IMG/M metagenome (GOLD analysis project Ga0335078, IMG submission 206711) | Soil microbial communities from Loxahatchee National Wildlife Refuge, Florida, United States - Lox_Sample_3.2 | ecosystem: Environmental > Terrestrial > Soil > Wetlands | place: USA...
TTGTCGGGCCGGCGCGCGGCGAGCGCGACTTTCATGCCGGCTTTGGCAAAGAGCCGCGCCAGCGAGGCGGAAAGCCCCGAGCCGACACCAACGATCAGCGCTGTGCGATACTCTTGCTGCGCCATTGCATTTCCTTTCAATCCACGACCGCGATGGCGTTGATCTCAACCAGACAACGCGGGTCGGTGGCAAGCCGGACCACCTGAACCGTCGTGGTGGTCGGCTTGGCGTTTCCGAAATACTCGCCCCAGACTTTATTGAGCGCGTCCTGATCGGAAAGATCGGTGACGAAGCGATCGGCGGTCACGATATCGGCAAAAGTGGCGCCGACAGCTTGCAGCCCGCGTTTGAGATTCTCCAGCGCCGCCCTCGCCTGCCCCGCCATATCGCGCGGCATGGCATCGAACTCCTCCGGCCGGTGCGGATGATGGTGATAGACCGGCGCCGCGGTAACACCCGCGAGATAGACCGTGGTGCCGCCCTTGACCTTGATCGCCGGCGCATAGGGCATCCACAGGTCCGGCGCGTCCGGCCAATGCACGTGCTCGATGAATTTGGGCATCCTCCAGCTTCCTCTTGCTGCAAGCCGCAATTTAATGTATATACATTAATTCACGATGGCGATCACCTACGATCCTAGGAAACGCGACTGGACTCTGCGGGAACGTAAGCTTGATTTCAATGACGCGGCAAAAGTATTCGCCGGCTGGACGATCGATATTCCCGACCTGCGGCGCGATTACGGAGAGCGGCGTATCAACACAGTCGGGTATCTGCGCGGCCGAATGGTAATCGTGTGCTGGACGCCACGCGGAAAAGATCGGCGCATCATTTCGATGAGAAAGGCTAATGAAAGAGAAAAAGCGCGCTTTCGGCAGCGATCTTAAAGCGGTTGATGCCTATCAACTGCGCAAGAAGGACTATGACGAAATCCCGGAACTGACCGATGAGGATTTCGCGCGCGGTACCTGGCACAAGAGCGGCAAGCCCATGCCGCATGGGCCGCGCGGCAGACCAAAGTCCAAAAACCCAAAGCGTCCGGTAAGTCTCCGCCTCGATCCCGATGTGTTGGCCCACTTCCGCCGCAGCGGTCGCGGCTGGCAGAGCCGCATCAACGCGGCCCTGCGCAAGGTGGCGAAGCTTCCTGAAGAAAAGCGAAAGAAGGCGTGAGGCTCCCGAAGCCTTACATCCTAAACACGCCGAACTTCGTCTCCGGGATCGGCGCGTTGAGCGCCACTGAGAAACACAGCGCCAGCACGCGTCGTGTTTCGGCGGGCGTGATGATGCCGTCGTCCCACAGCCGCGCGGTGGCGTAATAGGGATTGCCTTCGGCCTCGTATTGCTCGCGGATCGGCTGCTTGAATTCTTCCTCTTCGACCTGCGACCACTTCTTGCCCTCGGCTTCGATATTGTCGCGCCGGACGGTGGCGAGCACTGAGGCCGCTTGCTCGCCGCCCATCACCGAGATGCGCGCGTTCGGCCAGGTGAACAGGAAACGCGGGCTATAGCCGCGGCCGCACATGCCGTAATTGCCGGCGCCGTAGGAGCCGCCGATGATGATGGTGATTTTCGGCACCTGCGCGCAGGCGACAGCGGTGACCATCTTGGCACCGTCCTTGGCGATGCCGCCAGCTTCGTAATCGCGCCCGACCATAAAGCCGGAAATATTTTGCAGGAAGAGAAGCGGCACGCGGCGCTGGCAGCACAGTTCGATGAAATGCGCCGCCTTGAGCGCGCTTTCCGAGAACAGGATGCCGTTATTGCCGAGAATGCCGACCGGAATACCGTGAATATGCGCGAAGCCGGTAACGAGCGTCGTACCGTAGAGCGCCTTGAACTCGTCGAATTCGGAACCGTCGACCAGCCGCGCGATCACTTCGCGCACGTCGTATTGCTTTTTCAGATCGGCCGGAACGATGCCTTCGAGTTCGCCGATGTCGTATTTCGGATCGGCGGACTTCGCGAGCGGAATGTCGATGGTTTTTTTGGCGTTCAGCGACGCGACGATGTCACGGCACAGCGACAGCGCATGGCGGTCGTTCTCCGCGAGATAATCGGCGACGCCGGATTTTTTGGTGTGGACTTCGGCGCCGCCAAGCTCTTCGGCGGTGACGACCTCGCCGGTCGCGGCCTTCACCAGCGGCGGGCCACCGAGAAAGATCGTGCCCTGATTGCGCACGATAACGGTCTCGTCCGACATCGCCGGCACATAGGCGCCGCCCGCGGTGCACGAGCCCATCACCACCGCGATCTGCGCGACGCCCAGAGCCGACAGCGTCGCCTGATTGTAAAAGATGCGGCCGAAATGCTCGCGGTCGGGAAACACTTCGGTCTGATGCGGTAGGTTGGCGCCGCCGGAATCGACCAGATAGATGCACGGCAGCCGGTTATCGCGCGCGATCTCCTGCGCGCGCAGATGCTTCTTCACGGTCATCGGGTAATAGGTACCGCCCTTGATGGTGGAATCGTTACATACGATGACGCATTCGCGGCCGGACACGCGGCCGACACCGGCGATGATGCCGGCGGCGGCAATGTCGTCGTCGTACATGCCGTTGGCGGCGAGCGGCGACAGCTCGAGAAATGGCGTGCCGGGATCGACAAGCGTCGTTACGCGCTCGCGGGGCAGCAGCTTTCCGCGCGCCAGATGACGCTCGCGGGCGCGCGGCGGTCCGCCCTCGGCGGCCTTGGCGCGGCGCGCCTCAAGCTCGGCGACAAGCGCCTGCATCGCGGCCTGGTTGGCGCGGAATTCCTTCGACGCAGTGTCGACGCTCGTTCCGATGGCGGGCACGAATCCCCCTAGGACGGGGGATTTCACTATGTCGTCCGGGTCAACGCAACGCCCGCAATGCGAGCTACGCTCGCACTTCCTGCCGTTGGAAGATCACATAGCCGATGACAAACAGCAGGATCGCGGTCGCGATCATGCCGACAATCTGCGGCCAGGCGATCAGAATGCTCGCGCCCAGCGGCAACGGCGCGCCAAGGACGGCGCCCTGGAGCTGGCTCAGATAGATCGGCCCGAGCGCACGGGTGGTGGGATCGAGCAGCGCCACCATCACCTCGGCATAAAGGGTCGACGGCGACAGCCGCGCCAGGATTTGCTCAAGCCCTGCGGTCGATGGCGTCTGCAAGCCGAGCTCAGTGTAACGCGGATCGAGCGGAAAGATGATTTGCGCGAAGGCGCCCGCCAGGACCGGCCAGATGAAGGTCACCAGGAGCCAAAGCCCGAGCGTAACGAGAGCCGCGGTCGCAGCGGAGCGAAACACGATCGAAAACAACAGTGCGAGCGCGAGCCACACGCCGGCATAGACGATGGTGATCAGAAGGAACACGAAGCTCCGGGAGATTTCCTCGGCGCCCGGCGGAATGCCGATCATCAGAAGCCCAAGCCCGATGACGAGGAGCCACAGCGTGATCAGGCTGATCGACAGCGTGACGAGGCCGGCGAGGAACTTGCCGAACAGCAAGGCATCGCGATAGATCGGCTGCGACAGGATGCGCGACAGCGTGCGCCGATTATATTCGCCGTTGACGGCATCGAAGCCGAGCCCGATCGCCATCAACGGTACCAGGAACGACAGGAACGACACGAACGACGGCAGCGGATCGCGCGACGTCGTGAACAGGCGCAGGAACAGGAACGGATCCTCCGCCGTCGTATCCTTGATCTGCTGGATCGCGCCGTAGAGCGCGGCGAGCGCGACCAGCACTACGAGCCATTCGAGCACGCGCATGCGCACGCTGGTCAGGTGGTCGGAAAGCTCCTTGAGCATGACCACGCCGAGACCGGAAAAGGCGGAGCCCTCACGCTGCATCGCGCTCGCCCTCCTTCACCACCTCTTCGGGCTTGGCGTCGAAGTATTTGGTGTAGATCGCCTCGAGGCTCGGCTCCTGGACGCCGAGGAATTTCAGGCGGCCCTGCATGGCGACGACTTCCACCGCAGCCTCCGGCCGCACGTCGCGGTCGGCATGCAGGCGAAGCTTGCCAATGCCGGTCTTTTCCACGCCGCTGACGCCCGGAATAAGCGCGAGCCGGTCGGCAAGGCCGGCGCCGTCGGCTTCGATATCAACGGTAAAACCGCCGCCGAGCACTTCACGGCCGAGCTCAGCCACCGAGCCCATCAGCGCGATCTTTCCCGCCGAGAACAGCGCGACGCGGTCGCAGACGCTTTGCACCCGCTCAAGGAGATGCGACGACAACAGCACCGAGACGCCTTCGCTCTTGAAGCTTCGGATCATCGTCAGGAGCTCGGCGGTGGCGTGCGGATCGAGGCCCGACGTCGGTTCGTCGAGAATCGCGACCTGCGCGCCCTTCATCAGGATTTCCGCGAGGCCCAAGCGCTGGCGCATACCGCGCGAGAACGTATCAACCTGTTTGTCGGCGGATTCAGCAAGCCCGACGCGCTCGAGCGCTTCGGCGATCCGTTTTTCGCGTTCGGTAAACTCAAAGCCGATCAGCCGCGCGGTGTAGCGCAGATTATCGGTGGCAGTGAGATTGTCGTAGAATCCGACGGTATCGGGTAGATAACCGACGCGACGTTTCACCGACAACGGTTGACGCGCCGGATCGAAGCCAAGCACACGCACCTGCCCTTCCGAAATCTCGGTCAGGCCAAGCATCATCAGGATGGTCGTTGTCTTACCGGCGCCGTTCGGGCCGAGAAGGCCAAAGATTTCGCCGCGCCCGACGGTGAACGAGATGTTGTCGACAGCAAGCGACGGTCCGTAGCGTTTGGTGAGGCCCTTGGCCTCGATAACATTATCCTCGCTCATCGGCGGCCGAACCTCGCAACCGCACCGACCATGACGAGGAGCGCGACGCCGACGATGCCGACGCCGGCGATGCCCCAAAGCGTCGAGGTCGTCACCGTGACGCGGAAGTTCGCCGACGCGGAATCACCGCGCGATGAAGCGCGCATCGTGGTCACGTAGTCGCCGGCGATCGCCTTATCGACCGGCGTGATCAGCGCCTGCACTTCCTTGTTGTCGTTCGGCGCGATGCGTTCGACCGTCTTCGGATCGAAAGTGATCTTCCAGCCGCTCGGCGCCGAGCCGGAGAGTTCGATATCTTCGGCGGGTGCGGTGCCGGTATTGGTGATGACGATCGGGACCGACGTCTCCTGCCCCGCCGACGCGCGCGTCGAGACGAGACCCTCGCGGCCGCTGATGTCGAGTTTTGGCTGGCCGGTAATGTCGAGCCCGAGCTCGGTCGTGGCCGAGGCGTCTTCTGCGCCGACGCGCGCGGTGACCTTGTATTCACCCGCCGCGGCTGTATTCGGCGGCGTGACTTTGAGTTTCACGTCCTTGCTCTGGCCGGCATCGATCGGCACAGCATTGAGTTCCTGCGTGCCGTATTGCTCGGTAAACGACGTGTCGAAGTTCTGCGGCGCCTGAGCGGACAGGCTCACCGTCAGTTTCTTGCCGCTGTCATTCTTGATGCTGAGAGCGTATTCGAAGGCCGACTTTGAATTGCCGCGCAGTTCGGGGAGCTGCGGCGTCACCGACAGCTTGGCCGGCAGATCCTTGGCCAGCGTCACCGCGAGCGGCAACTGCAAATTCGTCGAGCTTCCGGTCGCCGTCACCGTAATCGTCTGTGTGCCCATCGCCGCGCTCTTTGGCACGTCGAGGCGGAGCGACAGCGAAACCGAGGAATCGGACGCCGGCATAGCCGCCGCGACGGGTTGGCCGCCGCCCAGAAGTGTCGCGGTCCAGCCGCTCGGTACGCCGGACACCGCCAACGTCATGCGCTCCGGCGTCATGTCATAATTCTGCAATCGAAGACTGATCGTCGAGGTTTCGCCCGGGCGCAATGTGACCGCGGGGTAATCGCTCATCAGAAAAAGGCCCTTGACGTCTTTGGGCGCATCCTCGGCCCGAACGGCCGGAGCAAGAAGAACAGCGAAGGCAAGCAAAACAGCGTGTACGGCGATAAATCTATATCGCATTGGCGATGACTCCCGTGCAGGCAATTGGTTCGCCCCCTCCCACGACGCGCTCTAACGAGTTCGGGTGAGGATTGGGCATTGTCGGCGTAATCGTGACAAAATCATGCAGACACCGGGCTATTTGGCAAGGCCCGGACGAAAAGTCCTGCGGTAGAGAGCCGCAGTTAACGTAAGGGTCGCGCGTCCATGCGCTGCAGCAAAGAGATCAGCGCCGGAGTACTGGCGTTCCGGCGCAAAGACGGCCTCGAAGTGCTGCTAGCGCATCCGGGCGGTCCGTTCTGGGCGAGGAAAGACGACGGCGTGTGGACTATTCCAAAGGGCCTCGTCGAACCGGGCGACGATCTCGGCGCAACGGCGCGGCGCGAATTTAACGAGGAGACTAACTTAACAGCCCCCGGCGAACTGATCGCGCTCGCACCGGTTAACCAAAAGAGCGGAAAGACCGTGCACGCTTTCGCCTTTGAGGCGGATTTCGACCTTTCGCAGTTCGCCAGCAATGAGTTTGAAATCGAGTGGCCGCCGAAATCGGGGCGGCGAAAGAGCTTTCCGGAGATCGACCGCGTCGCTTATTTCACGTTGCCGGTCGCGATAAAAAAGATCCTGCTCTATCAGCAACCGCTGTTGCGCGAGCTTGAAGAACGTTTGCGCTAGGGATCAGTCGCGTAAAACATTTGGCCAATCGACTTCGTCGTGCGGCAAGATCCACGACTCGCGCTTCGCCGCATCGCGCCATTCGACGGACGCCGGCAGCGCCAGCATGGCATCCATATAAGCGCGCGCCGCTTTGCCGACTTCGACCGCGTAAGTGTGAAATCGCCAAACCACCGGCGCGTACATGGCGTCAGCCGCGCCAAAAGTGCCGAACAGAAACGGGCCGCCGTATTTGGCGACGCATCCGCTCCAGACCGCATCGATGCGTTTGACATCTGCCGCCGCGCCGTCATCGAGCGGACGCGCTTTGACCGGCCGCGCCACGTTCATAGGGAGATGTTTGCGTAGCGGCATAAAACCCGCGTGCATTTCGGAAGCGATGACGCGAGCATGAGCGCGCGCAACCGCTTCCTTCGGCCACAGGCCCGCCGCGGGAAATTTCTCCGCCAGATATTCGAGGATCGCGAGCGACTCCCAGACCCGCACATCGCCGTCGATCAGCACGGGGACCTTGCCGGTCCCACTCAGCGCAATCACGCGCGCCTTGAAATCCTTGGCTTCGAGCGAGATCACCGTCTCCTCGAACGGAATCCCCGTGGCTTTCATTGCGAGCCACGGTCGCAACGACCACGACGAATAGTTCTTGTTACCGATGACGAGATGCAGCGCCATGAATTATCTGTAGCCCGGATTTCGTGGCGACGAAATCCCGCGGCGCCAGATGCAAAGGCTCAGACGAGCCCGGTCACGACTGCAAGAAATGAAACGAACAGGACTGCGGCGGCGGTGAACAAAACCGTCAGCGCGGTTTCCGCCCATTCACTGATGGCCGGCGCCGCTTCGGTTTCCGCCGATGGTTCGGCGACAGGCGTCTCGATCGACATAAGGTCCTTCCCCCAAAGGACTGATGCGCGCGCAAAGTATCGAGCCGCAGACATGAAGGATCGGTAAATGCGACTTTTCCGCCACAGCCGCCGCGTTTTGCGCGATCAAGGCGCGGGAAACAGCTCCTGGCTTCGCCCGGTCAGCCGATAGGCGAGAAGGCCGATCCATTCGTGCATGGCCGTGTCGGTCAGCATCAGCCCGGCGATGAAGGAATTGAACGGTTTCATCTCGTCGGCCGGTCCGCGCGTGCGCCAATCCACCGGATAGGCTTCGACGGGAAAGCCTGCGGCGCGGAAAACGGCGATTGCGCGCGGCATATGAAAAGCCGACGTCACCAAGAGCCAGCGCTCGCCGGGCTTCGGTTGAGCGATCAGCCGGGAGAACACCGCATTCTCGATCGTGTTGCGCGACTGCTCTTCGGCAGTGATGCGGTCATGAGCAATCCCGAGCGCCTCGAATATTTTCACGGCATACGGCGCCTCGGGAATTCCGCCGGGAAACAGCGAAGCCGAGCCGCCGCTGAAAATGATGCGCGCATCGGGATAACGGCGCGCCAGTTCCACGGTTGCGGTGATGCGCTCGGCGGAATCGTTGAGCGCGACGAAACCCCGCGCCAACGAAATGTCCGGCTCGATCGCACCGCCGAGCACGACAATGCCGTCCGGCGCGCCGTGCGAGGGATCCCAGGGCGGAAAGCGTTGCTCCAGCGGTAAGATCAGCATGGCGCCGAGCGGCGAATAGCCGACGAAGGCGATCAGCACGAGACTGGTGACGATGAGCCAGCTCGCAAGACGCCGGAATCGCTGCGTGCACAACAGGACGAGGCCAACAAGGCCAATCGCCATCAGAACGTTCGACGGTACCGTAAAGAAGCCGAGCGTCTTGGAGAGGATGAAGAACATGTTTCGTCCTCATCCAGTCCCGCAAAAGCCGGCGCTGACGATCATCCGCGCGTCTTCCGCCATGCCGCGTAGCGCGCCTTGGCCTCGTCATTCGGCGGATAGAGACCGGGCAGCTTCACCCCCTTCTCCACTTCGGTGAACACCCAGCTTTCGTAAAGCTCGTGCTCGGCGCCTTCGTGGGCGACGAAGTCCACGAAAGCTTGAGGAATGACGACCGCCCCGTCGTCATCGACCACGATCACATCGCCCGGAAAGATCGCGCAGCCGCCGCAAGCGATCGGCTCCTGCCAGCCGACGAAGGTCAGGCCGTTCACGGACGCGGGCGCCGCAACGCCCGAGCACCAGACCGGGAGCTTGCTGGCGAGCACGCCGGTGAGATCGCGCATCACGCCATCGGTCACCAGCGCCGCGACGTTGCGCTTCTTCATGCGCGCACAAAGGATATCGCCGAATATGCCGGCGCTCGGGACGCTCATGGCGTCGGCGACAGCGATGACTCCTTCAGGCATGGCTTCGATGGCGGCGCGGGTCGAGATCGGGCTCGCCCAGCTTTCCGGTGTCGCCAGATCCTCGCGCACCGGCACGAAGCGGAGCGTAAAAGCAGGGCCGACGAGACGCTCGCCGCCCGGCGTCAGCGGCTTCGGGCCGTTCATCCAGCAGCGCCGGATGCCTTTCTTCAAAAGCATTGTGGTGATCGTCGCCGTCGTCACCTTGCGCAAAATTTCGATTACAGCGTCGCTCATCGTTCCCCTCACTCCCCAAAATCACGCCGATGCAGCTTTCCATTTGGCGTAGCCGTCGGCGCGTAACCGGCAGGCCGGGCATTCCCCGCAGCCAAAACCCCAAAGATGCCGGTGCTTGCGATCGCCGAGATAGCAGGTGTGGGTCTCGGCGAGAAGAAGATCGATCAGCGCATCGCCGCCGATATCGTCGGCCAACGCAAAAGTAGCCGCCTTGTCGATCCACATCAGCGGCGTGTGGATGACGAAACGGCGATCCATACCAAGCGTCAGCGCGAGCTGCATCGCCTTGATCGTGTCGTCGCGGCAATCCGGATAGCCGGAAAAGTCGGTTTCGCACATGCCGGCGACGAGATGCTTGATGCCGCGGCGGTAGGCGACCGCGCCGGCAAAGGAAAAGAATACGAGGTTGCGGCCGGGCACGAATGTGGTGGGCAGACCGGACGCGGAAATCTCGATGGCGACGTCGCGGGTCAGCGCGGTTTCCGATACGTCAGCCAGCGCATCGATGCGCACGACGTGATCCTCGCCTAGCCGCGCACGCCACGTCTCGGATTGCGCTGCGAGCGCGGCGCGAATATGCGGACGCACTTCCAGTTCTATCGCGTGCCGTTGGCCATAAGCGAAGCCGACGGTTTCGACGCGCTCGAACCGCTCCAGCGCCCAGGCGAGGCACACAGTCGAATCTTGCCCGCCGGAGAACAGGACGAGCGCGCTGTCTCCGATCATCACGGCCTTTATCCCTTGAGCCAGTGGCCGATGCGCTCGACCGCTTCATGCATCTCGTCGCGCGTACCGGCGTAACAAAGGCGCAAAAATTTCGGGCCGCGCAGCGGATCGAAATCGACACCCGGCGTCGCCGCGACGCCAGCTTCTTCCAGCATGCGCTTAGCGAAATCGAAGCTGTCGTTCGAGAAGCGCGAAATGTCGGCATACAGATAAAACGCGCCATCGACCGGCAAAAACGAATCGAGCCCGGCGCCCGGTAGTCCCTTCAGCAGAATTTGGCGATTGTCTTCGTAGCCGTGTTTGATCGTCTCTAGTTCGTCGCGGCTGTCGAACGCAGCTTCTGCCGCGATCTGCGACAAGGTCGGCACCGAGATCGCGAGGTTCTGCTGCAGTCGTTCGATGGCGC
>Ga0335078_10018851_pt1 | contig 10260 bp, 9 predicted proteins | sample Lox_Sample_32_FD_206711 | JGI IMG/M metagenome (GOLD analysis project Ga0335078, IMG submission 206711) | Soil microbial communities from Loxahatchee National Wildlife Refuge, Florida, United States - Lox_Sample_3.2 | ecosystem: Environmental > Terrestrial > Soil > Wetlands | place: USA: Florida...
CGGGTGGCGCGCTTGTTATCCTGCGTGGTTTCGGCCATCGTTCCTCCCCGCTGGAGTCTGTAGCATGGCTGGTCGAAGCCCGGCTGTCAAGACGTACTTGCAGCGCGATGAAGCCGTCGTTGGGCCCTCGAGCTTGGCGTATTGTAAGCTAACAGACAAGGAAAGACAGGCCGCCCGCCATGGTTTTCGTGCTCGACAACTACGACTCCTTCACCTACAACCTGGTCCAATATCTGGGCGAACTGGGCGCGCAGGTAACGGTTCGTCGCAACAATCAGGTCACGGTGGCCGAGGTGGAGGCTTTGCGCCCAGACCGAATCGTCATTTCCCCCGGGCCCTGCACGCCCCAGGAGGCTGGGATCAGCGTAGATCTGGTGCGGCATTTCGCCGGGAAGGTCCCGGTGCTTGGGGTTTGCCTGGGGCATCAGGCCATCGGGGCGGCATTTGGCGGGAGAATCGTGCGTGCTTCGAAGCTGATGCACGGCAAGACCAGCGAAGTGATGCACGACAACCGGACCATCTTCCAGGGGCTTGGGATGCCCATTACCGCCGGCCGCTACCACTCCTTAATCGTGGAGGAGAAAGATCTGCCTGAAGAACTGGAAATCAGCGCCTGGACCTCTGACGGCAAAGGACCCCGGGTGATTATGGGGTTAAGGCACCGGGGCTTGGCGGTCGAAGGCGTCCAGTTTCATCCCGAAAGCGTCTTGACGGTGGAAGGGAAGAAGCTGATCCAGAACTTTCTTGATCTGCACTGACGGCCGGCCGCTCGAAATCCACCTACGCAGTTCTTGCAATTTCTGCCGCTCGCAGCACAGCCCTGGCTTTATTCATACACTCGTCGAACTCGCGTTGCGGGTCGGAATCGGCCACGATGCCGGCTCCCGCTTGCAGATACGCTTTCTTGCCTTTCATCAGCATCGTGCGAATGGCGATGCAGGAATCGAGGTTTCCGGCAAAGTCGGCGTAGAGCACCGAGCCTCCGTAGATTCCGCGGCGAACGGGTTCCAGTTCTTCGATGATCTGCATGGCGCGCACCTTGGGGGCACCGGTCAGCGTTCCAGCGGGAAAGCAGGCGGCGAAGGCGTCTAAAGCATCCAGGTCTGTACGCAGTTTGCCTTCAAGGGCAGAGACGATGTGCATCACGTGGGAATACCGCTCCACATACATCAAGTCGCGGACTTTGACGGATCCGTACTCGCTGACCCGGCCGAGATCGTTGCGGCCGAGATCGACCAGCATGACATGCTCGGCGCGTTCCTTCTCGTCACCCAGCATCGCCTTTTCCAGGCGGTCATCCTCGGCTTCGTCGCGGCCGCGAGGATGGGTTCCGGCGATCGGACGGTATTCGAGCTTGCGGCCGGTGACTCGCACCAGCATCTCCGGGGAAGATCCCAGGACATGCGAGTCTCCCATGCGCAGAAAGTAGAGGTATGGCGAGGGATTCACGGTTCGCAGGGCGCGATAAATATCAAAGGCTGAGATTCCCGGGATGAAATCCAGGCGTTGGGACAACACCACCTGAAAGATGTCGCCAGCGGAAATGTATTCCTTGCATTGCTCCACAGATTCGACGAAGCGCCGACGGCTGGTGCCGGAGTGAACTTTCAGCTTGGCGGGGGAGGTGGAAGAACTCGTCCGCCAGTCGAGTCTACGCAAGCCTGACGCGAGTTTCTTCTCCAGACCTTCGATGTCGGCGACCGCCCGTTGATAAGCGCGGCGCGGAGTCTCGCGCGAGACATCCGCGGTGGCAATAATGTGAATCTGATGCAGCAGATGATCGAAAGCGAGAAGCCGGTCGTAAAACATGAGCACGCAATCGGGTAACGCCAGGTCGTCCTTGGCATGGCTGCCGATGTTCTCCAGTTGACGAACGCTGTCGTACGCGAAATAACCGACCGCCCCCGCAGTGAACGGGGGTAAGCCGGAAAAAGTTGCCGGACGGTGTTCGCGGAGCAGATCTTTGACGACGTGCAGGACGTTGCCCGTAAGTCGTTCTACCTGCCTGCCACGCTGCAGTTCGATTTCGTGGCCCCGAGCTCGAACCTGCATATAGGGTCGAGCTCCCAGAAAGGTGTAACGGCCGATGCGTTCGCCGCGTTCCACCGATTCCAGCAGGAAGGCGTCTTTCTCGCGCCCGGCGACCGCCAGGAAGGCGGAAACCGGGGTGAGCAGGTCCGCCATGACCGATTTCACCACCGGAACCAGGGTGGACTGCCGTGCCATCCGCGCAAACTCTTTGTAATCAGGGCGAATCATCGACCATGCCAGCGAAACGGGATTCGCCATTATAGGGGAGGGGGGAGCTTCCGCTGAAACCCCGCTAAGGGCGATCTTTTGGCAGTTACACCGCCGTGTTACAGGAAAACTAACGTAACCGGTGAATGAATTGACTGATGCCTTAGCAGGGCCCAAGATGACAGTCTAGGCGTCATGTTTGTGAGGTGGTATGCGCATTAAGTTCTGGGGGGTACGCGGGTCGACCCCTGCTCCCCAGCCAGAGAACATGCGTTACGGGGGGAATACCTCGTGCGTGGAGGTGCGCCTCGGAGACCAGATCTATGTCTTCGACTGCGGCACCGGTTTCCGCGTACTGGGGCAGGCGCTGCGCCGAGAATTCAACGGCGGCGCCGTCTCTGCGCATATCTTTGTCTCCCATTTCCACTGGGATCACATCCAGGGGCTACCCTTCTTCGGTCCGCTTTACGACCATCGCGATAACCACTTCCAATTTCATTGTTCCAACCGGACCCGAAGCCTGAAGCAGGTTTTCGAGGAGCAAATGGCGTCGCCGTTCTTCCCTGTGGGCCTGAACCAGATGCAGGCCAAGCAGAACTTCTACGATCTGGAAGAGGGGCGCATCCAAATGGGAGACGCGACCGTGCAAGCCATGTGGCTCAATCATCCGCAGGGCTGCATGGGGTTCCGCATGGAGACCAAAGAAGGAGTCGTAGTCTACGCCACCGACAACGAGCCGGGCCATCGCGAGTTTGATAAGAACGTGCGCAAACTGGCTGCGGGTGCGGACGTCTTGATCTACGACGCCCAGTACCTCCCGGAGGAGTACGAGGCGAATCGCCGAGGCTGGGGCCATAGCCACTGGCGGGAAGCGGTCAATATTGTGATGGAGAGCGGAGCCAAGGAACTGGTCCTGTTCCACCACGATCCCGATCACGATGACGAATGCATCGACAAGGTGGTTAAAGAAGCCAGCAATTATTACCCCCGGGTGCGCGCGGCAGCCGAGGGGATGCAGATCGAGGTTTCCAAGACCCGTTCGGCGGCCAAGTAAGCGACGTTTTGCCCGGCGTGCCACTTCCTGGTTCTTCCTTTCATCTTTGAAACGTGCATTACAATGAGCATGTTGCCGGGCTCCGCTGTTCCGATTCAGAAACGAGGATGTAAGTGACGAGAATGTTGGCAGCTTGGCCGCATGTGTCGGTGGTTTCGATCATCGACATCCTGCTGGTGACGATCGTCATTTATGAGTTGCTGGCCCTGATCAAGGGGACGCGTGCGGCGCTCATGCTGGTCGGAGTGGCGGCGCTGGCGCTGGCCTTCTACCTGTCGCGACTGGGTGAGCTCTCCACTCTGAACTGGTTGATCAGCACCCTCCTTCCTTACACGGTTTTCGCCTTGATCGTGGTTTTTTCCGCCGAGATTCGCCAGGCCTTAACGCGCCTCGGGCGCAAGCTCACCTTCAGCCGGGCTGCTGGCTCGGAGGCCGAGGCTTACGACGATATCGTGCTGGCGGCGAATCTGTTCTGCCAGAATCAGACGGGAGCCCTGATGGTGATTGAGCGCGAGATCGGATTGCGCACTTACATCGAGAGCGGCGTCCCGCTGGATGCTCAACTCTCCTATGACTTGCTGGCCACCATTTTCCGCCCCAGCGCTCCGCTGCACGACGGGGCGGTAATTATTCAGGGAGACCGGATCGCAGCGGCAGCCTGTTTTCTTCCTTTGTCGATGAATCCCGTGCTGTCGACTCAACTCGGTACACGCCATCGTGCCGGAATCGGAGTGACCGAAGAAACCGATGCGATCGCAGTCATCGTGTCGGAAGAAACCGGCAGTATCAGCGTGGCGATTGGAGGGAAGATTGAGCGGGATCTCACGGTCGATCAGCTGCGGGCCCGGCTGGGAGAACTCTTACGCCGCTACGTTCCGCCTTCCACGTTGCCTACCGCGATCACAGCCGTCGATGAAAGAGCGGGGAGTGCAGAGGCAGAAGAACCCCGAGCTCTCTCTCCCAGCCCTGCCGATTCGCACGTGAACCAGGGGACAGAAGGCTAGCGGATGAGAGATTTCCTGCACCAATACGTGCTGCACAACCTGGGCCTGAAGCTGACCTCGCTTTGCCTGGCGGTGGGTTTGTGGCTGGCGGTGGCACGCGACCCGGTGGCGGAGGTGGCCGTCGACGTTCCCATCGAATTCCGGAATATGCCGCAAGATCTGGAGATCAGCAGCGAAAGCATTCCCCGGGCTCAGATTCGGTTGCGAGGACCAGAGAGGATTGTCCGCCATATTGAACCTGCGGATGTCTATGCCCGTATTGAATTGCAGGGCCTGAAGCCCGGCGAGCGCACTTTCGACTTGACCCAGCAAATGATTCACCGTCCGGTTGGGCTGGAAGTTGAGCAAGTGATCCCGAGCCAATTGCATCTTGCCTTTGACACTCGACTTACCCGGGACGTCGCCATTCAACCGCGCGTCGTGGGAGCTTTCGCCGAGGGATACCAGATCAGCCAGGTGCAGATGGATCCCTCGACGATTAGCATCAGCGGACCGAAGAAGCACGTCGAGGCAATCGAAGCCGCCACGACCGACCCGGTTGACGTCACAGGGGTCATGAATCGGGTCACATTCTCACGGCATGCGTATGTCGCCGACCCGCTCATTCAGGTTGCCAATCCTGATCCGGTGCGGATTACGGTTATCATGGAGAAAATCTCAGGTAAAGATGGGCACTAAGCCGAAAACCGCAATGACTTCCTCCAGCCGACAACTTTTCGGAACCGACGGCATCCGCGGGGTCGCGGGCGAGTTCCCCCTCACGCCGCAGAGCACTTACTCCATCGGCCGAGCGCTGGGGCACGACTTGATTCGCGCCAAGCCTCACGCCAGTGTGGTCGTGGGGCAGGACACACGGGAATCGAGCGCCTGGATTGCCGACCGTGTGATGCTGGGGCTGGCTTCCTGCGGTTGCGAAGTGCACAGCGCGGGAGTCATTACGACGCCCGGAGTGGCCTATCTGGCGCGCTCGCGCAAGCAATCGGCCGGCGTCGTGATTTCCGCCTCGCACAATCCCTGGACCGACAACGGCATCAAAGTTTTTTCCGGAGACGGCTACAAACTGCCCGATGCCCATGAGCTGGCGATCGAAAAGGAAATATTCGCGCTCCTGGAAAGCCCAGAAGCCGAGGTGAAGCCCAAGAAGAAGCCAGCGGCGAGCCTTCCCGGCGAAGCCACTTTGCGCCATGCGTATATCCAATGGCTCTCCGGGAATGTAAAAACGGACTTGAGCCGCCTGAGGGTTCTGGTTGACTGCGCGAATGGAGCCGCGACCGCGGAGGCGCCTGAGTTGTTTCGGGCGTGCCGCATCAAGGCTACGTTCCTGGGCGCATCCCCGGATGGGAGAAATATCAACGAGAACAGCGGCGCTCTGCACCCGGACGTCGTCGCCAAAGCCATCGCCAAAGAGAAGGGACACTTCGATCTCGGGATTACGTTCGATGGCGATGCGGATCGCGTATTATTCAGCGATGCCCACGGCCGCGTCGTCAATGGGGACGCGGTGCTGCTGATGGCAGCTCGCGACATGCAAGCCCGCGGCGTTCTCCCCGGCGACACTATTGTCGCGACCACGATGTCGAACATGGGTTTGGAAATCGCGTTGCGAAAGACGGGCGTTCACATGCTCCGGGCGAATGTAGGCGACAAGTATGTTCTCGAAGAGATGTTGAAGCGGGGCGCCGTTCTGGGCGGTGAGCAGTCGGGCCATATCATTTTTCGCGACGGGGATGCCACCACCGGCGATGGCCTGCTGACCGCGCTGCGCGTGATGGAGATCCTCGCCCGGACGGGGAAAGGCTTGTCGGAGCTGGTGGGCGACCTCAAGGTCTTTCCGCAGACCATCGTGAACGTGCGGGTGCGGGAGAAAACACCCTTTGCCCAGGTTCCGAAAGTTCAGAAAGCCATCGAGGCGGCGGAGCGAGAGTTGGATGGGAATGGTCGAGTCGTTGTCCGCTACTCGGGTACGGAAGCGTTGGCTCGCGTGATGGTGGAGGCGGAGTCGGAAGACAAGATGAAAGCACTGGCCGGCGCCATTTCTGGGGCGATCAAGAACGCGTTGGGCACATAAACGTCACGTATCGGGCGATTGCGTTTCCTTCCCTTCGAATGACTACACTGCTGAACAGCCTTGGAGCAATTTGGAATCTCGCCCTCTTAGTAGTCGCGGGCGCCATCCTGCTGTGGTTTCTCTATTGGTTCGGCTTGCGCAGGCTGATTCGCGCACGGAGAATCGCCGGGGCGCGAGAGAAGCGAATGCTGCGCGAGGCGGCAGAGCGAGAGTCGGGCGACCGCTAGATATTCCTTACTCCAGATCCCGCCAATTCGGACCGATCCCGACTTCCACCAGCAAGGGCACACTCAGGGGATGAGCTTTTTCCATGTGGTCCCGGACGAGGGCCTGGAGAGCTTCGAGTTCGCCTTCCGGCACTTCGAAAACCAGCTCGTCGTGAACCTGCAGCGTCATGCGCGTCTTAAGGTTTCGTTCGCGAAGAGACGCATCGATGCGGATCATGGCAATCTTGATCAAATCCGCGGCCGTTCCCTGGAGAGGAGTGTTCACCGCGGTCCGTTCGGCGAATCCCCGGAGATTAAAATTCTTGCTGTTGATGTCGGGGATGGGACGGATGCGGCCGAACAGGGTTTCGACGCGCTGGGTTCGCCGGGCCTGTTCCAGCGTGTCGTCGATGAACTTCCGCACGCCTTTGTATTTTTCGAAGTATGCATCGATAAACTGCTTGGCTTCGCCGGGCTCGATGCCGAGGCTCTGGGATAACCCGAAGGGCGACAAACCGTACACGATCCCAAAATTAACCACCTTGGCCTGGCGCCGGTGATCGGGAGTGACCATCAGCGGCGGAACCCCGAAAACCTGCGAAGCGGTCAGGGTGTGGATGTCGTCGCCGCGTCGGAAGGCCTCCACCAGCAAAGGGTCTCTTGAGAAATGAGCCAGCAGGCGAAGCTCGATCTGGGAATAATCCGCGGCCAGCAGAACATGTCCGGGCTCTACGGTGAAGGCGGCGCGGATTTCGCGGCCGAGTTCGGTGCGGATGGGAATATTCTGCAAATTTGGATTGGCGGAGGACAACCGGCCAGTCGCGGTTCCGGTTTGTCCAAAGGTGGTATGCAGACGGCCGGTGGCCGGGTTCAACATCGCCGGCAGAGCATCCACGTAGGTCGACTTGAGTTTGGTGAGCTGCCGGTATTCGAGTACCAGGCGGGGAGCTTCGTGTTCCGTGGCGAGTCCTTCGAGTACATCGACCGCGGTAGAAATCGTCTTGCCTCGCCCATACTTCACGGGCTTGGGAAGGTTCAATTTGTTGAACAGCACATCCCCGAGTTGCTTCGGGGAGCTGATGTTGAACTCAAGGCCGCAGCACTCATAGATTGCCTCGGCCTTGGCGGCGATTTCACCCTCCAACCGCGATGACATATCTGCCAGGGCCTTGCGGTCGATCTTGACTCCGGCCTGCTCCATGCGGACCAGCACCGGTACCAGCGGCAGATCGATCTCTTCGTACAGCTTAAGCAAGCCTAGATCTTCGACCTCGCGGCGTAAGGCAGCGGCCAGCTTGCCGGTGATATCGGCGGCTTCCGCCAGTCCCCCGCTCAGCTTCTGATTGAATCGACGCAAGGCGACGTCGGCCAGGCGATGCGAGGAATAGGTCGGATCGAGGAGATACGAGTACAGCATCGGGTCATGCCGCACACCCTGAACCGGCATCTCGTCTGGGCTAAGAGCATGAGTGGCAGATTTCCAATCGTGCAGCGCCTTCGGGAAAGCAGCGTCGGCAAGCGCTGAGCGCATTCGGGCGGCGGCATCCACGGCCGCAGCTGGGACCAGAACGGCGGTCCCCGGAGCCGAAGAGAGAGCGACATCCGGCGCCCGCGTCGATGGCGCCGAATCCGAAGTGAGCGGCAGCATCTGCTCTTCCGGTTCCTCCTCAACTTCTGGCTCCGTGGAGGATTCATCGCCGGAGTCGACCGCCACGGCGAGCGGAGCTCCGGCGGGCAATGCACGCAAGACAGCCTCGACCTCGGCAGCTGATTTCGCTGTGGAGTAATTCGCTGCGCTCACTTCTACGACCGGAAGCAGTTCTTTGAGCAGAGACGTGAATTCCAGCTCGGTAAAGAGCGCCCGGAGGGCCTCTACGTCCGGTTCACCCGCCTGCATGGCTTTCACATCCAGTTCGATGGGCACGTTTCTGTCGATCGTCACCAGCTGCTTGCTCAGGAGAATCACTTCGCGATTGTTCTGGAGGGATTCACGGTAGGTCCTTTTCTCGACTTCTTCGGCGCGGTCCAGCAGCTTTTCGACCGTGCCGAATTTCTGGATCAAGTCGACCGAGCCTTTGTCGCCGATACCGGGAGCGCCGGGAATGTTGTCAATCGAGTCGCCGCGCAGCGCCATGACATCCACGACCCGCTCCGGGGGCACACCGAGAATCTCCTCCACCTTTTGCGCATCGCAGATCAGGTTGTCCTTGGGCGGGTTCAGTACCTGAACCTGTTCGTCCACGAGTTGCAGCATGTCTTTGTCGCTGGAAACCACGAAGACCGGCAATTTCTGTTCGACAGCTTTTCGCGCCAGGGTTCCGATCACGTCGTCGGCCTCATAGCCCGGCATCTCGAGAATGGGAATGCGATAGGCCTCGAGTGCCCGCCGAATGTAGGGGAGCTGCTGGGCAAGATCGGCCGGCATCTCCGCTCGATTCGCTTTGTAACCGTGATACGCGATTTCCTGAAAGGTCTGGGTTTTCAGATCGAACTTGCGAACGCTGGTAATCGCTCCGGCCTGCTGGTCGCGGAAGGTGGGGGCGGCGACATCGAAAACGGCGGCCAGGAAGTGAGGTGAGAAGTCGTCGCGCAGTTTCCGCAACATGTTGACAAACACATAAATGGCAGCCGTCGGCAGGCCGGTTTTGGTCGACATGCCCCGCTGCCGCGCCATAGCGTGATAGGCGCGGAAGATGAATGACATGGTGTCAATCAGAAAGACGCGCTTGGGATCGGGCTGTACCTTTACCGTCTGTCTGGGCGCCGGCGACGCTCCGGCTTCCTCTTCCGACACTTCCAAAGCCGAGTTTTTTCTTTTGGCAGGCAACAACTAAGTTTACCGTCCAGCGGAGGATCGCGGCGAGCTTTTGACGGAAGCGAAGATTGCAGGTTTCTAGTGGGCCTTGTCCGACGCTTTGCCGTATGCCGTGTTGTAGTGGAGCTTGATTTCGCCGCAGGTGCCCTGGTCCGGCGAGTAGACAATGCAGGTGTCGAACGGCCGGGAGTATACGTGCAGGCTGACAGCTCTCTGATTGAACTCGCGAGGGTTGTACACGCGATGCACGGGTTCGCGAGGATCGACCGCGCATGGGCATCCCGGCCTCATTTCCACGGTGTCGGTGGTTTCCAGTTGGCATTTGCCGGTCTCAAGATTCTGGGAGAGCGTGCGGTAGTTCTCGACCAGCAATCTTCCCATCGGCACGGCCATCCAGCAGTTCTGGTCGCGATGGTTATGGACGGAACTGCCCTGACCAACCTCCCAACAGATGGCAATGAGTTCGTAGAGCGGTGTTTTGTCGATGAGATTGCGGGTGTAATGCTGGCGGTCCCAGGTCAGGTAAGGCGCCAGAGTTTCGGTGGCTACGGAGGTCGCTGCCAGGAAAGTGGCGATCTGCTCGGTCCCGCGGAACGCGGTCTCGGGGAACTTTCTGAGCTCCGAGACGAAATCTCCGATGGGAAGAGGTTTCGACAGCGTTTTTGAACCCATATTTCCTCCGCGAACCGGCACAAGTATATCGCCTTTCTGGGAAGGGGCTGGCGATATCGACTTCACTCGACCAGCATGCAGTCCCCATACGAGTAGAACCGGTAACGGCTCTCCACGGCGTGCCGGTAAGCGGCCATTGCCCGATCTTTTCCGGCCAAAGCACAAACCAGCATCAGCAAGGTGGATTGGGGAAGATGGAAGTT
>Ga0335078_10018855_pt1 | contig 10260 bp, 10 predicted proteins | sample Lox_Sample_32_FD_206711 | JGI IMG/M metagenome (GOLD analysis project Ga0335078, IMG submission 206711) | Soil microbial communities from Loxahatchee National Wildlife Refuge, Florida, United States - Lox_Sample_3.2 | ecosystem: Environmental > Terrestrial > Soil > Wetlands | place: USA...
GCGAAGCCTGTGACGAACGCGGCCACCGCGCAGAACGCGGCGATACCCGGTACCGACCAGCCCGCCGCGGTCGCCACGACCAGGTAACCCGGCCCGCCGAACAGCGCTGCCCATGCGCCCTTGGTGATCGGGTCCAGCTTGGGCAGCGGCGGGGGCGGGGGCGGGACGAAATGCTCGCCGTCGTCTTCCGGTGCGGGCTCCTGTGGCGCCCGGCGTGACCGGATCCTCCGCGCCCGGGTGCCGGGCGCGGCCGCCCGGCGCTCCCGCGCGCCCTGGATCACGTCCGGAGCGGTTGCCCCCGGCATCGCGTCCGTGTCGAACGCTCCCCGCACTCCTTCGTCATCGAACCCGCGGATCCCCTCGACGCCGCGCGTGGGCGCGTCCGCGTCCTCCCGCGGTTCTTGCGTCCCCGCGCCGTCGCCGCCGGATCCGCCGGGTGCGGGTGCGGGTGAGGCTGCGGCTGCGGATCCGCTGGTTCCGCGGGTCCCTGGCGACCCGTCGGCGGCGTCTGCGCCGTGAGCTGGTTCGGGCCGCGGCCGCTGCACGTTCTCGCGGTCGGGCCAGGGCACCGGCCCGGCTGTGGTCGTGGGCGTCTCGAACCGGGCGACCAGATCACGCCACGTCGCGTCCTCGTCGCTCTCTCTGCTCTCCGTGTTATCCCAGTCCGGCACGTCCCCACCGATGTCCGAGTCGAAGCCTGACTTCCACGATAGCTGTCCGTGGTCCGGTGCTGGGAGGGTAAATCTCAGGAGTACGGCTGCTTATCCAGCCGGGGCAGAGCGATTATGCCGAAGGCGTATCACGGCCGTTGCTCACCGGAATCGCCGCCCCGGCTCTGGGATGCTGCGACGTGGCGGTAGCATACGGCAGGGCCCGCCGCCTGGAGAGCCAGCGCTGCCGTTTCTCCGCCGCTGCCGCATCCGGCAGTTCGAGCACCGCGGCGATCGCCTCCGGGTGCATGCCCATCGCGCGCGCGGCTTCGAAGAGCTCGAATTCCAGCCGGTCCAGGCTAAGCCGGGCCGCCTGCACCAGCACGAGGGCGGCGCCCATGTCGAGTGCCTCGGCGCGTCCCGATGCCGCTGCCTCGGTCACCGACCTGATCGCGTCCAGATCCGGGATGAGCCGTTTCTCGGTCTCCCACAGCAGCAGATCCACACCGGACGCGTAGCGCTCGGTCAGGTGCCTGCGCGAGGCGCCGGCCATCTCGGGTGAGGGCGCAGGAGGTTCCACATCTCCCACGTTAATGGCTCCCGCATGACCCGTCGACCATGCGGGAACTGTCGCTACGTAAGAGTGATAGTGCCTGTTGTCACGGCCTGGATGAACCTCACGCTGCCCTCGAAGATGGCCTCGGCGTCGTTGTCGAGCGTGGCGACGTGATAGCTGTCGGCGCATTCGCGCACGGTCAGGAGATCCTTGGGCAGCCCGGCCAGCAGCGCGCGCATGCTGGCCGGGCCGACGACGTGATCGACGGTGCTCCGGTAGACGAGTACCGGCTGGGTGACCTGGCTCAGGTTCCTGACCGTCTCGCTCCACAGCTTCGGCAGCGTGGCCGCGGCCCGGACCGGTACCCGGTCGTAGCCGAGCTCGTGTGCACCGGGCTTGGAGATGTCGCTCGCGATGCCCGGCAGCGACTTGATCACGTGCTTGAGCACCGGGGCGAGCAGGAACAACTTGGTGTCCGGGGCCAGCGACGGGTTGACCAGGACCAGGCCGCGCACCGCGGCGCCGCGGGTCTCCGCCACGCGCAGCGCGAGGCAGCCGCCCATGGACAGGCCGAACACGAAGACCTGCTCGCACCGGCTCGCCAGCTTGCCGAACGCGGCGTCCGCCTCGGCGAACCAGTCGTCACCGCCGGTCCGGGCGAGATCCTGCCAGGTGGTGCCGTGCCCGGGCAGCCGCGGAAGACTGACCGTCAGGCCGCGAGCGGCCAGGTAGTCCGCCCAGCCGCGCAGGGTCTGCGGGCTGCCGGTGAAGCCGTGGCACAGCAGCACGCCGACCGGGCCGCCTGAGTGATCGAAGGGTTCCGCGCCTGGAAGCACTGGTGACATGGTGGAATCGTCGCACGAGGGTGCCCGCCGCCGCATCCCGCAGCGCCGCCGGACATGCGACGATGTGACCGTGGGCTACTGGCTGACGAAGTACACGCTCGGGGTGACGCTGAGGATCCTCTTCCGGTCGCGCGCCTGGGGGGTGAAGAACATGCCCCGGCGAGGCCCGGTCATCCTCGCGAGCAATCACCTGTCGTTCTCTGATCACTTCTTCGGGCCGTTCCCGGTGCCGCGGAAGGTAATCTTCCTGGGCAAGTCGGAGTACTTCACCGGACGCGGGCTGAAGGGGCTGATCAGCAGGGCCTTCTTCACCGGGGTCGGCGTGATTCCCCTCGATCGCGCCGGAGGGCCGGCCAGCGAGCAGGCGATCAGGACCGGCCTGCAGGTCCTGGCGGCCGGGAAGGTGCTCGGGATCTACCCAGAGGGCACCCGGAGCCCGGACGGCCGGCTGTATCGCGGCAAGACCGGGGTCGCCCGGCTGGCCGTCGAATCCGGCGCCCCGGTCGTCCCGTGCGCGATGATCGATACCTTCCAGTTCCAGCCGACGGGCACGCTCTGGCCCAACGCGCGGTTCCGGCCCGGCGTGCGGTTCGGCGAGCCGCTGGACTTCTCCCGCTACCACGGCCAGGAGGCGGACGCGAAGCTACTGCGGACGATCACCGACGAGATCATGCAGGCGATCCAGAAGCTCTCCGGCCAGGAGTACGTCGACGTCGACGCCCGCCGCGCCAAGGCCGAACTCAGCGCAGATACGGACAAAACCACGCCCTGACCACCGCTCGCGCTCCCAGGTTTTATGGCCGGCTCGCGCTGCAGCCGTCCGCGCAGGCCTCCGGCCCACTAAGGTGGTGGCCATGCGAGTGGGAGTCCTCACCGGCGGCGGCGACTGCCCCGGGTTGAACGCAGTGATCCGCGCCGTGGTCCGCAAGGGCGTGCAGGAGTACGGCCTTGAGTTCGTGGGGTTCCGCGACGGGTGGCGCGGCCCGCTCGAAGGGGACACCGTGCCCCTGGACGTCCAGGCGGTGCGCGGCATCCTGCCGCGCGGCGGCACGATCCTCGGGTCGTCCCGCACCAACCCGCTGAAGAACTCCGGCGGCGGCCGCAACGGCATCGAGCGGATCAAGGACAACCTGGCCGGGCTGGGCGTCGACGCGCTGATCGCGATCGGCGGCGAGGACACGCTCGGCGTGGCCACCCGGCTCGGCGAGCAGGGGGTTCCCGTTGTCGGGGTACCGAAGACGATCGACAACGACCTCAGCGCCACCGACTACACGTTCGGCTTCGACACCGCCGTGAACATCGCCATGGAGGCGATCGACCGCCTGCACACCACGGCGGAAAGCCATCACCGGGCGTTGATCGTCGAGGTGATGGGACGGCACGCCGGGTGGATCGCGCTGCACGCCGGGCTCGCGGGCGGCGCGAACGTGATCTTGATCCCGGAGCGGCCGTTCGACATCGAGCGGGTCTGCGCCTACGTGCAGCACCGGTTCCAGACCCGGTTCGCGCCGATCGTGGTCGTCGCCGAGGGGGCCCACCCGATGAGCGAGGACCTCGCCACCTCGACCGAGACGCTCGACTCGTTCGGGCACGTGCGGCTGGGCGGTGTCGGGCAGATGCTGGCCGGCGAGATCGAGAAGCGGACCGGCAAGGAGGCTCGCTGCACGGTGCTGGGCCACATCCAGCGCGGTGGCACGCCAACGGCGTTCGACCGGGTGCTGGCCACCAGATTCGGCGTGCACGCGGTCCAGGCGGTACACGACGAGGCGTTCGGCGTGATGGTGGCGCTGCGCGGCACCGATATCGTCCGGGTGCCGCTGGTCGAGGCCACCAGCCAGCTCAAGCTAGTCCCGCCCCAGCGCTACGCCGAAGCCGAAGTCTTCTTCGGCTAACCCGCCCCCTAGCCCCGCCCGCCAGCCCCTAGCCCCGCCCGCCAGGCCCTAGCCCCGCCCGCCAGGCCCGGACTGTCTGCCCTCCCCGCGCCACTAATTCCTTCGCGATCATCGAATCTGCCCGAGATGACGCACCCGCCATCGACTCAGTTGGCCCCTACCCTTATCCCCGTCTCCCCTCGTGGGATGAAAAGGCCCCCGCCCCCAACAGCTGGCAATGCCAGGACCTTCCCCCCCTGGCCCCTCGCACCACGCTGTTCCATGATCGCGGGCAGTTTTGGGGTCTATGTGCCCAAAACTGCCCGCGATCATGGAACGCAACCGGAATGCTTCAACTTGAAATTAAGACATGAGGGGATATAACGGGCGTGCGGCTGGGCAGCAGTGGCCGTATTAATGCAACCGGCCAGCGCCCGCGCCGCTCTCCGGTGCCGTCCCGCCCGCCGCCCTAGGGGGTGTGAGCCCCGGCTAGATGCACCAGGGTCTGCGCCTATCCCGCTGGGCCCGCCAATAACACAAAAGACGCATGGACCCGGGCGGGAAGCCGTGGATCGTCCGGAAGGAGCGGATCGTCCGGAAGGAGCGGATCGTCCGGAAGGAGCGGATCGCTCGGAATGGGGTTGCGGGCGGCGTCCGGCCGTGCCTATACTCGTCTACGAGTACTTGAGAGCGAGTCTTCGGAAACGGGGACTCGGATACGAGGAGATGCCGGATGGCGCGGTCTCAGACGACGGGGCAGCGGAAGACGGGACGGCGGAAGATCAGCAACCTGCTCGCTCTGTCGCTGCTCAACCTGCTGATCGAGCGGCCGATGTACCCGTACGAGATGGCCGCCACGCTGCGCCAGCGGGGCAAGGACGAGGCGATCAAGATCAACTGGGGTTCGCTCTACACCGTGGTGCAGAACCTGGAGAAGTACGGCTTCATCGAGGCCGTGGACGTCGCCCGCGAGGGCAGGCAGCCGGAGCGGACCACCTACCAGATCACCGACGCGGGGCGCGAGGAACTGAAGGACTGGCTGCGCGAGCTGATCGGCGAGCCGGAGCGTGAGTACACCAGGTTCGAGGCGGCCCTCGGCGAGTGCGCCGTGCTGCCGCCGAACGAGCTGGCTGGGCTGCTCCAGCGGCGGCTGGACGCATTGGACGCGGCCATCGCCGAGCATGAGACGGGGCTGACGGCGTGGGTCACCCAGATACCGCGGCTCTTCCTGATCGAGTCGGAGTACCACCTGGCGCTGCGGCGGGCCGAGGCGGAATGGATCCGGAACCTGCTGAAGGAGTTCACCGACGGCAGCTTCCCCGGCATCAGGGAATGGCAGCAGTACCACGACACCGGCGTGCCGCCCGCGGACGTCCTGGCGCTCGTCGAGAAGAACCGGGAGGAGGCGGTCGGCAGCTAAGCAAACGACCCCGGCCTGGTGCGGCAACACCGGCGGCCGGGGCCGTCAACCTCAATCGATCCCGCGGAACGCGAAACCCGAGGTCCCACCTTCTACAGTAGCCGGGTTTCTCCACGCGGGGCAGGATCGCAAGGAGACACTCGTGCGCACGACCGACCGCGCCATCGAGGCGTGTCAGCTAGTCAAGACCTACGCCGTACGCGGCGACAAGCACGGCATCCGGGCGCTGGACGGGCTGGACATCAGCGTCCCGCGCGGCATGATCTACGGCCTGCTCGGCCCGAACGGAGCGGGCAAGAGCACCACTGTCAAGATTCTCACGTCGCTGGCCAGGCCAGATTCCGGGGAAGCGCGCGTCGAGGGCGTCGACGTGCTTGCCCGGCCGGGCCAGGTCCGGCACATGATCGGCGTGGTGGCTCAGCGGTCCGGTGCGGACCCGACCGCCACCGGCCGCGAGAACCTGATCCTGCAGGGCAGGCTGTACGGGCTGCGCGGCCCCTCCGTGCGGGCCCGGGCGGAGGAGTTGCTCGCTCACTTCGGGCTGACCGAGGCGGCGGGACGGCTGGTCAGGACGTACTCCGGCGGCATGCAGCGGCGCCTGGACGTAGCCCTCGGGCTGATCCACAGGCCCGCGGTGCTGTTCCTCGACGAGCCCACCACCGGCCTGGACCCGGAGTCCAGGGCGGCCATGTGGCAGGAGATCGCACGGCTGGCCGGCGGGGAGGGGATGACCGTGCTGCTGACAACGCACTACCTGGAGGAAGCGGACCGGCTGGCGAGCAGGCTCGCGATCGTGGACCGCGGCCGGGTCGTCACCACGGGCACGCCCGACGAGCTCAAGGGCGAACTGCGCGGTGACGCCGTTCAGGTCGAGCTCCCGGCCGATGCCGACGCGGCCCGGGTCCGGCGGGTCCTGGAAGCGCTGCCCGCGGTGCGGGACGTAATCATCGCCGGCCGCGACGTATCGGCTCGCAGTGACGACGGCGCCGCCGCCGTCCCGGTCGTGCTGGCCGCCCTGCAGCGAGCGGGCGTCAACGCGGCGTCGGTGGCCGTGGCGCGGCCGTCGCTGGACGACGTGTACCTGCGGCACACCGGTCGCCGCTACAGCGAGTCGGAGAGTCCCGGCCGCGACGGACATGCGAACGAGCTCGACACCGTAGGGGTGAGCAAGTGATGACGACCATGCAGATGAACCCGCCGACCTCGCGGGGCACGGCGCGATTCCAGGCGGCGCAGCCCGGCACCGTGCCGTTCCGCACCACCATGGAGCACACCTGGTACCTAACGGGCAGGAAGCTGCATGCCCTGGTCAGGCAGCCGTGGGTGCTGGCGTTCAGCGTCATCCAGCCGGTGATCTGGCTGTTCCTGTTCGGCCAGCTGTTCCGCCGGGTCATCGACATCCCCGGCTTCGCCTATCACGGCACCTACCTGGACTACCTGGTGCCCGGGCTGATCGCGATGAACGCGATGTCCAACAACATGTGGGCGGGCATGGCGATGATCGAGGAGATCGACCGCGGCACGCTGAACCGGTTCCTCGCCGCCCCGGCCAGCCGGATCGGGATCATGAACGCCTCGGTGGCAGAGCAGGCCGTCAGCACGACCGTGCAGTCGCTGATCATCGTGGGGCTCGGCCTGGCCGGCGGGGCGCGCTATCACGGCGGGGTCGCCGGGGTGGCCGTCATGGTCGCGGCGTCGATCCTGGTCGGCGTGGTGTTCGGCGCGCTGTCGAACGCGGTCGGCATGACGCTGCGCTCCCGCGAGGCCATCATCGGCGTGTACACATTCTTCATGCTGCCGCTGATGTTCCTGTCCTCGGCGTTCATGCAGACCAGTCTCATGCCGGGCTGGATGCAGGCGATCGCGTCACGCAACCCGCTCAACTGGGTGGTGCAGATCGGCCGCAGCGCCGTCTCCGCCCACCCCGACTGGGCCGCTATCGGGGTGCGCTGTGGCGGGCTGCTGGTCCTGGCGGTGGCGTGCGTGGCCATCTCGGTCGCGACGTTCCGCTCGTACCGGAAGAACGTCTGACCATCCCGGGCCGGAACGGCGGGTGCTACGGGGGCACCCGCCGTTCCCGTGTTTGCTACGCGGCTTCCAGCGCCGCGGCCGTTTTCTCGGGCACCGGCGCCCTCGGAGCGTCGTCACTGCGGAAGGTCCGGACGTCCCGGGGGATCAGGGCCAGCGCCGAGGCGATGACGATCGCCGCCGCCGCCGCGTACTGCGCGCGGTCGGCTCCGATCGCGGTGCCCAGCGGGCCGGCGATCAGCGCGCCGGCGGGCATCGCCATGACCGAGCCGAGGACGTCGTAGGACGAGACCCGGGCCAGCTTGTCCGGCGGGACGTTCCGCGCCATCGTGACCGTCCACTGCACCATCATCATCTCGACGAACACACCGAGGCCGAACGACGCGAGGCAAATCGCGGGCAGCGGCAGGACCATCGCCAGCGAGAGCGGGGAGATCGCGATCGCGCCCCCGGTGAGCACCACGAAGAGCATGGGCCGGCGAGGCGTGAACCGCAGCGCGGCCAGACCGCCCGCGATCAGGCCGAACGCATCCGCCGCGGTGATCGCGCCCCAGGCGGCCGGCCCGCCGAGGTGCTCGCGCGCCACCACCGGGCCGAGGACCGAGAACGCCCCGTACCAGGCCATCATCACCACGCAGAACTGGGCGACGATCACCCACAGCCAGGTGTGCGAGCGGAACTCCGACCAGCCCTCCCGCAACTCGGTCAGCATGCTCCGGCCCGCGGCGTCCGGGCCGGCCGCCGTCGCCTCCGGTCCGGTCACCGACCGCGAGCCTCTGATGGCGAGCAGTATCGGGACGGTGCTGATCATGCCGATGCCGCACAGCACCAGCGCCCAGCCCGCCCCCGCGACCGCCACCAGCAGGCCGGCTACGGCCGCGCCCGACATCTGGCCGACGTTCATCACCAGCCGGCTGATCGCGCTCGCCTCCTGCAGCGCCTCACGCGGGACCAAGCGGGGGAGCAGCGCCTGGGAGGCGGGGTAGAAGATCGCCACGCCCGTCCCGGTGATCGCCTCGAGCCCGATCATCGCCCACAGCGGAGGGCTGCTGGTCAGCACGAGCAGGCCGAACGTTCCCTCGCCGAGCGCCATGAGCAGGTTGGCCGCGACGATGACCCGCTGCGGCGGGAACCGGTCGGCGGCGACGCCGCCGAGCAGCGCGAACACCAGCGACGGCGCGATCTGGGCGGCGAGCACATACGACAGGTCGGCGGCGGAACCGGTCACCTTCAGCACGGCGAAGGAGACACCGACGATGGAGAACCCGACCGACGCGGGGGCGATCAGCCGGTCGGTCAGCAGCAGCCGGAAGTCCCGGATCCCGAGCACGGGGAACCGGCGGAAGAACCCACCCCGCGACATCGGCCCTGTCCCTCCCGACCCCTTCCAGCCTGGTCCAGGCCATCTGACGCTAACCAGGCCCGTAGCGCGCCGGCAACTGGTTTTATTCCGCCGCGAGAAGGGCTCAGCAGAGCTGATCGATCCTGGTCCACACGCCGGGCGGGTTGTCGTCGCGCGGCAGCCACAGCAGCGGCTGCCTCCCCTCGTATTTCAACTGGAACCCGGCGTCACCCGGATAGCGGTCCCGGCGGTCGGGCCAGACCACCTGCAGGTACGGCGGCCTGACGTAGCCGTGATACCGGTCCGAGACCGCGAACATGCTGGTCATCCGCCAGCTCTCGTGCACGGGCCGGATCGCAAGCGAGCACGGGCAGATGCCATCGATCCGGTCTCCGGCCTCGGTCGGAGCACCGCGGGCGGTGCGCTCGCCGATCGAGTTCAGGATGACCGTCATGTGCTCGACCGGAAGGCCGAACATGGTCAGCTCGGGACCCTGGTGGCTGAGCCACAGCCCTACCGTGTAGGCCCAGGGCGGCGCGATCTCATCGCCGAGAACGGCGGAGACCGACCAGCCGACCGTGCGAATGTCCTCGGCGACCGCCTGCATGCAGGCCTGCGGGTCGAGGTCGGCGCCCTCGGCCAGCGCCTCGCACTCCGCGCACCTGCAAGGCCCCGGAGACTGGTCCGGGGGGTTGGCGCGGCGTCTGCGTGGTGGGTTCATGGACCACACACTACGAGGGGGGTATGACATTTTCGGGGCCGCCGGGATTCATGCCGAGATGCCGCTCGATCGCGCTCAGCCGCTCGTCGATCGAGTCGAGCAGCGCCTGGACCGGATCGGATATGGCCGCGCGCCGCGGTCGCATCCGCGTTCGCGGCAGGGAAGGGTACTCCTGCCCCTCTGGCCTGCTCCCGGTCTCCGCCATCACCCGCGCACGCAACGCCGCCAGGTCCGTGCCGAGCGCCCCGAGGACCCGGGCGGCCACGCAGTCAGCCTGCCCGGTCAGCCCGAGGAGCAGATGCCCGGTACCGATCTGCTGGCCGAGCCTGGTTGCCTCCCGCAGCGCCAGCTCGAAGCCCTTCTTGGCCCGGGCCGTGAACGCGATGTGCCCACGTGGCGGCGCCTGCCCCGGGCCTGCCAGGGCCGCGATCTGCCCGCGCACGGCGTCCAGGGTGACGCCGGAGGACGCGAGGACCTGCGCGGCGGTACCGCGCTCCTCCCGGAGCAGGCCGGCCAGCAGGTGCTCGGTGCCGACGTGATCGTGGTTCAGCCGCCTGGCCTCTTCCTGGGCCAGGACGACCGCCCGGTGGGACTGATCGGTGAACCGCTCGAACATGGCGTCACTCCCGTGTCAGGCTGCCCCCGCTCAGTACCTCCAGTGTGCACCCGCCGGGCTCATCCCAGGCGAGCCCGGAACGCGGCGGTCTTGACCCGGTTCTGGCATGAGGTCGAGCAGTACCGCCGGGTGCCGTTGCGCGAGGTGTCGACGTAGACCCGGTCGCACCGGGGCCCGGTGCACACGCCGAGCCGGTCGTACCGGGAGCCGC
>Ga0335078_10018856_pt1 | contig 10260 bp, 5 predicted proteins | sample Lox_Sample_32_FD_206711 | JGI IMG/M metagenome (GOLD analysis project Ga0335078, IMG submission 206711) | Soil microbial communities from Loxahatchee National Wildlife Refuge, Florida, United States - Lox_Sample_3.2 | ecosystem: Environmental > Terrestrial > Soil > Wetlands | place: USA: Florida...
GTCGTATGCGCAGCTGGGGGGCGTGGATGCGGCGGGCATGCCGATCGGGGCACTGTCGGTGAAGATGGAAGAGTGGTATGCGGCGACGCAGGCGGGACGCAGCGATCTGGGGCATGCCATCCGGACCACGATGTCGAACAACTATCTGTCGTCGCGCAGCACCTGGCCGGCGACGCTGTACGCGTTGGGAGTGGCGGGGACGCCGATCCAGATCACGGCGGCCAGCAACAGCAATCCCACGGTGCTGACGACGGCGGGCTCGGACCTGTCGCAGGGACAGCCGTGCGACAACTACAGCTACGGTGCGGGCTGCACGTTTTACGTGCACATCTCCGGGGTGACGTCGGGGCCGTGGCTGGGGATCGACGCCGACTGGACGGCGACCGCGATCGACAACACCCACTTCAGCATCCCGCTGGACAGCAGCGGCTTCGGAGCATGGCCTGGGGGCTCGCTGGTCTTCGACTTCTTTCCCTACGGGGCGACGCTGCGGCTGATGGCGTCGGTGGACCTGAACCAGCTGTGCACTTCGACCGACCTGTCGAACTGGTGTCCCTATGCCAAGGTGTATCTGAACACGGTGAAGAAGTATGGGCTGGTGGTGGCCGATGGCACCGACCCGGCCGACAACTGGGACAGCAGCGTGATCGCCAGCGAGTTCCATCCCAAGGTGCTGGACGATGCGGCCATGCACATCGGGAACTGGACGGGGTTGCAGCCGCTGGAGAACTATCTGGAGGTGGTGAACCGCTCGTCGCAGCAGCTGTATAGCGATCTGGGGCGGTACCAGGCGTCGAACGTGAACCAAACTACGGTGACGGTGACCGGCTCGCTGGGCACGGCGTCGGCTGACATCCTGCTGCAAGGCACGACGGTAGGCACTGATCGCGAGCGTCTGCTGGTGGCGGCCAACACTTCGTATCCGCTGAACGTGTGGGTGCACGGCAATGTGAACCCGGCGGTGAGCTACGCGATTGACCAGGGCATCCCGGGGGCTGGGGTGTCGTCGACGGGCGTGCTGACCATGCCCAACTGCACCACCAAGGAACAGGGCATGGTGACGGTGACCTCGACGGCGGATGCGGGAGCGCTGCCGTTGTACATCCAGGTGGCCTGTTTGCCGGTGTCGGCGGACGGCGGCTATCGGCTGGCGCTGGGCAACTACAGTGGCGACTACGTCGATTCGACGGGCACGACGTGGTGGGGCAGTTGGGCCAGCTACGACTTCGACGACTTCTACGAAAGCGCGGGGCGGGGCTGGGGCGGACAGACGGGCACGTGGCAGGGCTTCGGACCGTGCGCCAACGATACCTGGACGGGGGTAGACAGCCAGCTCTACAGCCGCTCGACGTCGTTCTCCGGCGACACCAAGGTCGAGATGGTGCTGCCCAACGGGAGCTATAACCTGACGCTGTATGGCGAGCCGGGCTTCGCCGGGCTGGGCCCGGACAATACCTGCCCCACGACGGCGGGCCAGAACGTTTACGACTGGGTGGTGCAGGGGCAGACGGTGGGCTCGTGGCTGGACGGCTACGTGCTGGCGGGCAATCAGAACTGGGTCGGCTACCAGCTCACATCGCAAGCCGTGGTCGCGGACAACATGCTGGACACGATCGGGCGCATGCGGGCGCTGTCGACCTACGGGATGTCGTGGAGCTCGCTGCTGATCACGCCAACCAGCGCGCCGCCGCCGCTGAACATCACGACCACGACGCTGCCGGTGGCGCAACCGCGGGGACCGTACTCGGTGGGGCTGAACGCCAGCGGCGGGCAGCCGCCGTACACCTGGGCCAAGATCTCGGGAGTGCTGCCCCCGGGCTATCAGCTCACGTCAGCGGGCCTGGTTACCGGCGTGACCACGCTGTCGGGGAACTTCACCTTCACCGCGCAGGTGACGGACGCGGACCAGAACACCGCCACCAAATCCCTCACCCTCACCGTCTGCAACCCCGCACACCTGTGTCATTGATGCGGGGTTGAGATACTCGCGATTCGGGAAGGGGGCAACAGCGATGTTGCCCCTTCTTCATTTTGGGCGGACGCTGGGCTCGTATGCTTTCGCCCTATGTCCTGCTAAAGCAAAAGCGCCCGGCCTGACATGGCCGGGCGCCCACAACCTGCGCTGGTCTCGGTCCCTCAGGCCAGGACAGGTTGTTTCACCTCGGTTTCTTTCCTCACGCGGCTGTAGAGCACGTCGGCGACGTAGTCCATGTCTTCAACCAGGCCCTTCTGTGCGCGATGAATTGCGGACGTGCTTAGTGCGGCTTCAAAGAGCGGCATCTCTTCGTCGCTTACTCCGCCCGCGCCGGTGATGACGCGCAGCCCGTCGGCGGCGACCTTCATCGCGGCCTCGCGAGCAAAGATTCTCGCAATGGCTGCGAGTGCCGGTGCGTCGAAGCGGTCATTGGCTTTCTCGTGCAGCTTACCATCCGCGGCGAGGGCTGCGCGTTTGGCGAGCGTGAGGGCGCATTCGGCGTATGCGATCCACTCGCCGATGCGAAACAGAATGTGCTGGAAGCGAGTGAGCCGGTGTACGCGCGCCTTCTCCATCAACTCCGCCAGCGCGTGCAGCGCGAGCGCAGCGACGCCGGCTCCGACATTGGGATGCGCTGCGTGCAGCGCCTCGGCCTCGCGTGCCTTGTCGTGATAGTACTGGCCCTTCGTCTTCAAGTGGAGCTGCCAGCGGTCGCGGCTGATGGTCATCTCCATGATCTCTGAGGTGCCCTCGTAGATGCGGGTGATGCGCACGTCGCGGCTGACCTTCTCCACCATGTATTCGTGCGTATAACCGTAGCCGCCCAGCGCCTGAATGCTGGCGTCGGCCGCGGCATGCCCGGCTTCGGTGGACATGTACTTGGCGATCGCGCCTTCGGTGTTGAGGAGTGTGCCTTCGCTGGCGGCGTCGATGCGCTGCGCCGTCTCTTCTATATAGGCGCGCCCGGCTTCGAGCTTCACCACATGCGGCACAATCAGCTTGTGGGTGTAGCCCTGCTTCTCCGACAGCGGCGTGCCGCCCTGGATGCGCTTCGTCGAGTAGGGAATCGCGCGATCGAGCGCCGACCAGCCTGCGCCGAGGCCGAAGGCGGCGACCATCACACGCGTGTAGCCGAACACAAGTTGCGCCTGGATCAGCCCCTGGCCTTCGACGCCGCCGACCAGGCGGTCCGGCGTGACGAACACGTCAGTGAGGGAGAGCGCGGCGGTATTGCTCAGGCGGATGCCGTGCTTGTTCTCGGGCTTGTCGTGCGCGAAGCCTTTGGTGCCGGCATCAACGATGAACCAGGTCGGCCCGGCGGGCGTGTTGGCCAAAATCGTATAGTGCTCGGCAATGCCGCCATTGGAAATCCACTGCTTGGAGCCGTTGATTTTGTAGCCGACGATCTTGCCGTTCTCTTCGACGCGGTCGGCGGTGGTCTTCAACGCGCCTAGATCGCTGCCGGCGTCGGGCTCGGTGGCGCCGTAGGCGAACAGGATACCCTCGTCGGCGATCTTGCCCAGCCACTTCTTCTTCTGCTCGGGCGTGGCCCCGAAGGTGATCGGGTCGCTGCCGAGGAAGGTGGCGAACAGGGAAGTGGCGACGCCGAGATCGATGCGCGCCATCTGCTCGCAGATGAGGTAGACGTCCATGGTGCTGCCGCCCATCCCGCCGTACTCTTCGGGAATGAAGAGCAGTTGGATGCCCAGCTTGTCGGGGTTGCTCATGTCGCGGACGATATCGACCGGACATTCGTCGCGTTCGTCGAGGGCGATGAGCTCCTCGTCGGGCAGGCGCTTCTTGGCGAAATCGCGGAGCGATTTCAGGCTCAGTTGCAGGGTCTTCTTGGTGATCATGAATGAAACCTCTCGTGGTGAATCCGTAAATCATTTTCGCCACGGAAGCACGGAAGACACGGAAAACAATCTTGACCTAAAAGATTCCGTAATTCCGTGCTTCCGTGGTGAATTCCATCAGCTTCGACGGCTACTTAGGCCGTAACCTTCTTTGTTTCGCGAACTTTTTCGGTCAGCTCCGGGATGAACTCCAGCATGTCGGTCACGATACCCACGTCGGCAACCTGGAAGATGGGCGCCTTGGGGTTCTTGTTGATAGCAACGATGAACGGATTGCCCTTCAGACCCGCCAGATGCTGGAAGGAGCCGCTGATGCCGCACGCCAAGTAGACCTTGGGCTTCACGGTCTGGCCGGATGAGCCGACCTGCCGCGACTTGGGAAGCCACTTAGCGTCCACCACCGGCCGCGAACAGCTCACGGCCGCGCCCAAAGCCTCGGCCAGTTCTTCGGCGATCGGGATATTGTCCTTCTCGCCGATGCCGCGGCCAATGGAGACCAGCACCGGTTCCTTGGTGATGTCCACGTCGCCGGCTTCAGGGACGATGGTCGCCAGGTAACGGCGCTTGGCCGTCAGCGTGCCCATCTCCGCCGATTTGTCGACGATGTTTCCGTTAATGGGAGCGGTTTCCGCCGCCTTGAATGCACCGGGGCGCACATTCATGACGATGCCGTTGCTCAGCTTGCAACGCACGTGCGTGCTGACCTGTCCGCCGAATTCCTGCCGCACGACGTTAAGGGTCGCACCATTGACTCCATCGATGGCAACCACGTCCGAGACGAATGCCGCGTTCAGATTGATGGAGAGGCCGGGGCCGAGGTCGAGGCCGAAGTGATTGTGTGGGACCAGCACGACGCTACCCTGGGGAATCACCTTCACCAGCGCTTGCCGTACCAGTTCGGCGTTAGGATAGGCGAGGCTGTCGTTGGCGATCTTCCATACCTCAGAAAAAAGAGCACAGGCGTTCTTGCTGACGGCGTCGACGTCTGGGCCGGAGCCAACGACGATTGCAGTGGGAGACGCGGCAGCGTCAATCTTCCTGGCAGCCGCGAACAGCTCGGCGGCGGTGTCGTCGATGGCTCCAGCCTTATAAGCGATGTAGGCGAAAATCCGGGCTGTCATTGCACACCTCCTTTGGCCTTCAAGAGCTCCATGAGCTTGTCGGCGACCTCTTCGTTGGTGCCTTGCAAAATTTCGGCGCCTTTGCCGGCAGCGGGGATGAAGTAGTCTTCGCGCTTGATGTTCGCGGCAGCCGCGCCCACGCTGCTGGAGTCGACGCCGAGGCCGGCTGCGCCATAGGTCGGTATCTCCACCGATGCGACCTGGCGAATGCCGCGCATGCCGACGTAGCGGGGCTCATTGATGCCGGTCTGGATGGAGAGCACGCAGGGCAGGTCAATCTCGCTGATCTCACGATTGCCGCCCTCGATTTCGCGCCCGATCTTCAGCTTCTTGCCATCGAGCACCTCGATGGAGTTCACCAGAGACGCGAAGGGATAGTCGAGCATCGCCGCCAGCATGCCGCCGACCTGCGCGCCGCCGTCCTCGGCTTGCACACCGGTCAGCACCAGATCGAACTTGCTCTTCTGCACGAAGCCCTTCAGCACGGTCGCGATGCCTTTGCCGTCGCAGCCGTTGAAAGCGTCGTCCGACAGCAGCACGGCTTTGTTGGCACCCATGGCCATCTCGCGGCGCAAGATCTCCTCGTCTTCGTCGGTGCCTACTGTGGCGACCGTAACGTTGCCACCGGACTTCGCGACAATCTGCAACGCCTCTTCGACCGCGTAGTTGTCCGGCTCGTTGATGGAGTAGACCAAGTCGTCGCGTTCGATGTCGTTGCCGGCATCGTTGAGCGTGATCTCGTTCTCGGACGTGTCCGGTACTCGTCTGGCGCAAACTAATATTTCCACTTCAACCTCCCGAAAATTTCATCCGACCTCAAACCGGTCTGCGTTGCCGGGTCTGTCATGCATGAACCTCGTCCAGCTCCGGCTCCTCTTCAGCAGAAGCAGTCGCGGGTGGCCGCACGAGTTGCTGATCGACCAACTCCGCCAAATCGATTGCCGTCATCCTGCCTTCAAATCCGGCAACCTTGATCGCGTCTTCGATATTCACCATGCAAAAGGGACAAGCCGTGACGATGACATTGGCGCCCGCTTCAGCGGCCATGCGCACGCGCTGCACTCCGATGCGTTCCTCTTCTTTGGGCTCGTAGAACAACATCAGCCCGCCTCCACCGCAGCAGAAGGAGCGGTCGCGACAGCGAGCCATCTCCACTCGCTTCAGGCCGGGTACCGCGTCCAGCACGGCGCGCGGTTCGTCGTACACCTGGTTGTGACGCCCGAGATAGCAAGGATCGTGGTACGTATAGACGCTGCCTTCGTTCTCGATCGGGTTCAGGCGGACCCAGCCACAATTGACCGCTCGCGACAGGAATTGGCTGATGTGCTCGACCGGCGGCACATCTTTGTAGTCGTGGCGAAGTGCATTGAACGCGTGCGGGTCGGAGGTAACGATCCTATTCACACCTGTTTCCCGGATGGCATCGCTGTTGTGATCGCGCAGCGCCTGGAAGAGCATCTCCTCGCCGAAGCGCCGCACGTCGTGCCCACTGTCTTTTTCCGCGGTCCCTAGGATGGCGAAGTCCTCACCTGTCGCGCTCAGAATGCGGGCGGTCGCGCGGCCAATGGCCTGAATGCGATCGTCATATGAGGTAATGCTGTCGACAAAGTAGAGCGTCTTCGCCGGGTCGTTGCCGTTAAACACTTCGACATGGCAGCCCTCTGCGAAGTCTTTGTACTTCGTCCACTCGGCCCGTTTCTTCTCCAACTTGCCGTAGGGATTGCCGCGGCTTTCCAGCGCCTTCAGCGCCTTCTGAATCGACTTGGGGACATTCCCGTCATCGATCAGGCCGCGTCGCAAATCGACGACCTTGTCGATGTACTCGATGAGCAGCGGGCATTCCTCTTCGCACGCGCCGCAGGTGGTACACGACCAGATTTCATCCTCGGAGTAGATTGTGCCGACCAGCGCACGGCTGTTGTTCGACTTGCCGAAGACAGGGAAGTGCTCGAAGCAATAATCGCGCGCCTTGATGGTGAGGAAGCGTGGCGACAGCGGACGTCCGGCGGCGTTGGCCGGGCAGTTGTCGGAGCAGCGGCCGCAATCGGCACAGGAGTAGAAGTCGAGCATGTGCTTCCAGGTGAAGTCCTCGAAGCTTTTCGTACCGAAGGACTTCACCTGATCGAGCTGAGCGTCGCTGACGCCCCAGCGCACCGGCTTCACCGTGCCGCGGTCCAGCTTGGCGAAGAACACGTTGAACAGCGAGGTCTCGACGTGGAACTGAATTCCGAACGGGCGGTAGCAGAGCAGAAGGTAGAACGTGAGGACATCGAGCAGGTACGCGCCCAGATGCAGCTCCCATAACGTCGAAAGTGACAGCGAAGCGACAACATCTTTCAAAATCCAGGCAAGCGACAGCGGAGGCAGGAACTCCGCCGCGGTGCCGCTTTGCAGCTGCATGGCCGCGCGACTCGCCTCGAACAGACTTTCCGAAGCCATCAGAATGGCGATGAGCACCAATAAGAAGATCGCATCGATCGCACGGCCTCGGCCGTACCTCGGGGGCTGGGCATAGCGCAGCGGCTTATAGAAGATGCGCCGCACCGCCGCGGCTGATACTGCCAGAAACACAATCGTCGCGGCGTAATCGGCAACAATGTCGTAGCCGCGCCCGATTGTTCCTGCTTCGATAAAGTCCTGCGACAACCCGAAAATCAGCAGGTAGAACGCGCGCGTCGCCAGGATGATAAAGCCGGCGAAGATGCAAAGATGCATCGTGCCGGCAACACGGTAACGGGGATGCTTCCACTGGCCGAACCAGAACTTCAGCAGCTTACCCAGTCTCTGGATGGGGCGGTCCCAACGCAGATCACATTGGGCGTGCGCCAGGGGCGCGAGCCGCCGGGCCACGATGTACGCAAAGAGCACGAGTCCCAGAATCTGTATCAGGAGGACCACAGCCGGTGCCTGGTGCAGCCAGTAGGGCGCGTGTGCGGGAACGTGCGCGGCTTCAAGCATAGACCTAGCCTCTCCACGTCTTGGCCAGATAGGTTGTTGCGCGGGGATGCGCTGTTTTCCACTTTAGGAGCCGCGACTGCGCCGGTTGCGGATTCGAACGGTCCCCGAGTGCGGCGACCCGGTGCAACCTTCACGGCGCGGCTGCTAACTATGCATTGTTCTGGAACCACGGGCGGAGCGTCAGTGAGAGCAGTCACATGGACTGTGGCGGTAAGTCACGGCAGGGCGTGATACTGGTCTCACACCGTCCGACGGCGCGCATTCCACGGCACTATCGCGGAGTTGGAAGGACGAGCCGTGATTTGGCGATGTTCACCCAGCGCTCGCCGGTGCCCTTGACGAAGGTGAGCGAGTCGATCGAAACGGTGCGCGGGCCGGTATAGGACTGCCACCGTTCGCGCGCCACTTCCAGAAGCTTGCGGGCTTCCTCTTCGTTGTCCATCTTGCCGATGGTGAGATGCGGCATGTAGGGCCACGGCTCCTCGAAATGGAGAGCGTCGCGGTTCAGCCGGTCGCGCAGTTCGCGCATCCGGTAAGCGCCGCGGGCCACGCGCAGGAAGACCGTCGGCGTAATCGGGACAAAACTTTCCACCTCGCCCATGGCCACTTCGAACCGGGCTGACGAGTGGGCGACTTCGGTCAGCAATTCGATGGACTGCTGTTCGCTGCCGGAGAGGGGACGCGGCGGCAGGATGGTCAGGTGCGCGTCCGCATGAGTGTGTGCGGGGTGCAGCTCGCGGCGCAATTGCTCTACAAAGATACCGACCGGACTGCGCACATACGCGATGACCGCATAAACCAGGCCAGGCATGAAGCAGTCATTATAAATGTGGCTGGGCCAGACAAATGTGGCTGAGTCAGGGGCGTGTTCCCAGCCGCGTTCCAACGGTGACGGTTGTGGGGTGAAATCGCCGTGAGGCACCAGACGATTCGACAGCTCCGGACCGCGACATCGCAGCCCGCCGTCCGAAGGCCACGCCCCGAGCCGCTGCTATAATCGAGGCCAGTCGGGGCGTGGCGCAGCCTGGTAGCGCACCTGCCTTGGGCGCAGGGGGTCGGAGGTTCAAATCCTCTCGCCCCGACCAATTCCTTTATGTCCGTTCCGGAGACATGGGTAACAGAACGTTCCGGAGACATAGGTTACACTTTTGGCCCGAAGGGGTTCTCCAGGGGCTGCAAGGTTTTTTCCTCCAGATCGATGTAGCCGAGATCGTACTCCATAAAACTGACGAGCCAGATGCCGTGGTCGACTTCTTTGACGCCGACCGCTTGGCCGGCAAGGGATACGCTGAGATTGATCTTCTTGTTGTATAGGCAAAGGCGTCCGCAACTGGTGACCACAACCGTGCGGTCGTGGAATGGGTAGTGCGGTTCGGGGATGCCGCGATAGGGGCGGCAGGAGGCAGAGTAGATCTCGGCCGGGCATTTCATGCCCAGAGCCTCATGAGGTCTCTCCTGATTAAACTCTTCCAGAAAAGCGTCGAACTTGGCTTGCTGCTGCAGGATGTTGGCGCCTGCCGGCCGGGTGGCTTCTTTCTTCAGGGTCAGATGCATGCGTTCATGACGGCCGTTTTGCTGAGGATGGCCGGGACGGATGCGCTCAATGGAGATGCCTAAGCGCAGCCACCACACGGAGAGCTTGGAGAGCTGAAACAGCCCATGCGGAGAGGCGAAGGGGACGCCGTTGTCGGAGCGGATGGCGCGCGGCAGGCCACGTTCCTGGAACAGGCGCTCAAAGGCTGGGAACGCAAGTTCTTCGCGATTGGATTCCAGCGCTTCGCACAGCAGCAGGTAGCGCGAGCAGTAGTCGGTGACGGTCAGCGGATAACAATAGCGTTTATCGTGGAGCTGAAACTCGCCCTTGTAATCGGTGCACCAGAGATCGTTGGGATGCAAACCGTCAGACAAGGGCGTTCCCTGGGCGCGATTACGGCGCCGATGCATGGGCTGGACCAGCCCGTGGCGATCCAGCACGGCATGAATAGTAGAGGCGGCGGGAGTCTTGAGGGCATGCGGCAAGCGGCGTAGCAGACGCTCCCGGATCTTGCGTGCGCCCCAGTGAGGTTTCTCCCGCTTGGCGCTGACGATGGCCGCCTCAACCTGCTGGGGCAGCTGGTTGGCATAGCGGAAGGGGCGACGGGTTCGATCACTTAACCCTTCCAGTCCGCATTGCTGGTAGCGCTCAAAGATCTTGTAGCCCGTCTTACGCGAGATGCCGAACTCGCGGCACAGCGCAGCCATTGTCTCGCCGTCGTTCAGCCGAATCACAAACCGCATCCGTTCGTCCATGACAGAACTCTCCTTCCATGGCATCCTCCTCTCCGCCCCCTTCGGGCCGAAAAGTGTAACC
>Ga0335078_10018857_pt1 | contig 10260 bp, 9 predicted proteins | sample Lox_Sample_32_FD_206711 | JGI IMG/M metagenome (GOLD analysis project Ga0335078, IMG submission 206711) | Soil microbial communities from Loxahatchee National Wildlife Refuge, Florida, United States - Lox_Sample_3.2 | ecosystem: Environmental > Terrestrial > Soil > Wetlands | place: USA: Florida...
CGCGCTGGCCCGCGGCGGCCGCGCCATAGACCATGTTGATAGCGGCCACTTCGCTTTCCGCCTGCAGGAATGTGCCGCCGACTTGCGGCAAGAATTGCGCCGCGGCTTCGGCAATTTCGCTGGCTGGTGTGATGGGGTAACCGTAGTACGACCGGCAGCCCGCCAGCACCGCGCCTTTTACGACCGCCACATTTCCCTTACAGAGTTGCCGCATGGTTTGCCTCCGTCTGCGGCATGGCCGCCTTCGGAACGATAAGTCGATAAACGGTGATTGCTCCTGGCTCCGGGCAAACATAGAAGCAAATTCCGCAGCCAGAGCAGCTTTCGCCGGTGTAATGCGCCGGGTGCACGCCGTAGGCATTCAATTCCGGCAGCAGCACCAGGCATTTGGGCGGGCAAGCATCGACACAGACGCCACAACCCTTGCACTCCTCGGTGTCGATGGTGACTTTGCCGCGAGCTTGTGTGGCCATGATTCACCTTTCCTGAAGCGCGGGCCGTTGCAGCCAGCGCGTCTTCTCGCAATACCTGTATAGTTCGTCCCGGAACTGCGGGTGAGCAATTTCGATGAGCGCTTCGGTGCGCTGGCGAATGGTTTTGCCGTGCAGATAGGCCACGCCGAATTCCGTGACCACGTAATGAACGTCACCGCGCGAGGTCACCACGCCAGCGCCGGGGTCGAGCATGGGCACGATGCGCGAAACGGCTCCGTTCTTGGCCGTTGCCGGAAGGGCGATAATGGGCTTGCCACCTTTGCTGCGCGCCGCGCCGCGGATAAAGTCGACCTGCCCGCCAATTCCGCTATAGAAAGAGGTGCCGATGGAATCCGCACAGACCTGGCCGGTAAGGTCCACCTGTAGCGCGGAGTTGATCGCTACCATTTTGTTGTTCTGCGCGATGACCCACGGATCGTTGGTGTATTTGCTGGGATGAAACTCAAACATCGGATTGTCATCGATGTAGTCGAAAAGTTTCTTCGAGCCCAGAACGAAACCGAGAATGATCTTTCCGCGGTGGATCGTTTTTTGACTGCCGTTGATCACGCCCGCCTCAATCAGCGGAATCACGCTGTCGCTCACCAACTCGCTTTGGATTCCCAGGTCTCGATGGTTTGTAAGTTCGAGCAGGACCGCGTCCGGAATCCCGCCGATGCCCAACTGCAGCGTAGACCCGTCTTTTATCAGGCCGGAAATATGCCTTCCAATGGCATGGTGGACTTCGGTAATTTCGACGGGTTTCAACTCGCAGAGTGGCCGCGAAGCCTCCACCACTACGTCGATCTCGTTCACGTGCAGAAAGCTGTCGCCAAAGGTGTGCGGCATCTGGTCGTTTACTTGGGCAATGACCAGCTTCGCGCATCGAGCCGCGGTCAACGTCGCGCACACGTCCACGCCCAAGCTGCAAAACCCGTGTGCATCCGGCGGGGCGACCTGCACCAGGGCCACATCGAGTGGCATCTGGCCGCTTTCGAAGAGCGCTTCTGCTTCGCTGAGGAAAATCGGTGTGAAGTCCGCGCGTCCTTCGTTCACCGCTTTCCGCACATTGGCACCCATAAAGAGCGAGTTCTGGCGGAAATGCCCTTCGAATTCCGGGGCGGTGTAGTCGGCGCGTCCGGCGGTCATGAAGTGAATGATTTCGACATCCTTGACGAAGGGTGCACGCGCGGTCAGCGCTTCGACGAGCGTTTCGGGCTCGGCGCAACCCGAGTGGATGTACAGCCGCATCCCGGATTGAATGTGCTGCACCGCCTCCAGGGCGCTCATCGTTTTCCTGCGGTAGTCGTCTTGCCAGCTCATGGCTGCTCCCCTAAAAAGGCAAACTCGGCTGTGCGGCACGAAAATCCGCGTGATGAACTTGGTTTGAATGGCGATGGAGATAAGGAAGGGGGAAGAACTCCGGCTTTTCCAGACAAGTGAACCCAAGACTCCGCCAGCATCTGCACAGACGTGGCCTCCCGGAGAGGGAGTGCAAATGGCTTACCACATTGGGTTTACGTGGGTAGGGGTAAACTGTTGCTCCATAATGATTTATACTGTTGAAAAGTTTTACTTATACTGCATTTGCGCCTTTTAGCGCAATCGCGGTCCATAGGTCTGCGCCCCTTTGCGCAACCTTAGGGGGAACTCCGCATAAGGCGAGCATGCCTGATTGGGCATCCAACAATGCGTCTCGTTTCGTTTGCGCAACAGGTTGTTGAGGTTTTTCGCAGCTTTCCTGTTGCGCGGTGTATCCTTTGAGACAACGACAAAATCCTAGGTGCACAATGGCGAAGCTACGCTTCCTGGTATCCCTGACGACCAACGACAACGACTACCAAATCGAACAAGCGCGCGCCGCAGAGGCCTCCGCAAGAAAAGCCAACGTCGATCTAAAGATCCTGTATGCCGACAACGACGCAATTGGGCAAAGCACGCAAATACTGAAAGCCGTGCAGGGTGAGCCCGACGAGCGCCCGCACGCCATTATTTTTGAACCGGTAGGCGCCACGGCGTTGCCACAGGTAGCGCGCGCCGCGGTCACCGCCGGTATCGGCTGGGCCGTGTTGAACCGCGACGCCACCTATATCAGTGAGTTGCGACAGAAGAACAAAGTCCCGGTGTTCGGACTCAGCTCCGACCATGTGGAAATCGGCCGCATTCAGGGACGGCAATGCGCGGCGCTGCTGCCCACCGGCGGTTCGGTTCTCTACATTCAGGGACCCTCGGAGAACTCCGCGTCCAAGGATCGTTCGCTTGGAATGCAGGAGGCCAAGCCGGCGAATATTCATCTGGTGATGCTCAAGGGGCAGTGGACGGAAGAAAGCTCACAGCGCTCGGTGCGTTCCTGGCTCAAGCTTTCGACCTCGCAGAAAGCGAACATCGATCTGATCGCGGCGCAGGACGATTCCATGGCCATTGGTGCGCGCAAGGCGTTTCAGGAATTGCCCTCCGAAGTGGAACGGGATCGCTGGCTGAGCCTGCCGTTTCTTGGTTGCGACGGACTTCCCAACACCGGGCAAAGCTGGGTTCGCAGCGGCTTGTTAACCGCGACTATTTTCATTCCGCCGAATACGGGCCAGGCCATCGAGATGCTGGTGGACGCGCTGCAGAGCGGCAAAATCCCCGCGGAAAAAGTGGTGACCTCCGCCGTGTCGGTTCCTGCTTTGGAAGCTTTGCGTCCTCGCAAGTAATGGTTTTTGCTGCCTCCCTTCTGGTGGGCGTATAATTCGGCTGTCATATCGCTTCATTTCTATTTTTCATCGAACCGGAGGCCCATGCATGAGCGCACGCCGCCCATTGGATTCGAATTTTTTCGCAGGTTTTGATCGCCGACAGTTCCTGGCGGCTGGAGGAACAGGTCTGGTAGCCTCCGCTATTCCTGATAGATTTTTCTCTAGCGGGTCCGGCGATTCGGCTTCCGGAAGTTCCTCTCGTATGTCCGAGTTCCAGGTCTCTTCGGGAGCGAAGAAGAAAATCCCGATTGGGGTGTTCGATCCCGTTTACGAGAATCTATCGATCGACCAGATGCTCGACAAGGTGACCGCCCTCGGGCTGGAGGCCATGGAAATCGGCACGGGCGGCTATCCTGGCGCAAACCACTGTCCACTGGATGAAATCTACAATGATTCGGCGAAAGCCAGGGCGTGGCTGAAGAAATTTGAGGATCGCGGCATTCGTGTGGCGACCCTGAGCTGCCACGGCAATCCGGTTCATCCCGATGCCAAACATGCGGCGCGCGATGCCGAGACCTTCCGCAAGACCGTGCAGCTCGCCGAACGCATCGGCGTGAAGGTCATTGTTGGCTTCTCCGGTTGCCCGGGTGGCTCGCCCACCGACACGCAACCCAATTGGGTGACATACCGTTGGCCTCCCGAGTACAACGAGATGCTGCAGTGGCAATGGAAAGAGAAAGTCATTCCTTACTGGAAGGAAGCGGCGAAATTCGCGCGTGAGCACGGCGTCCATCGCCTGGCGTTTGAGATGCATCCTAATTTTGTGGTCTACAATCCCAGGACGTTGCTGATGTTGCGCGAGGCGGTTGGGGAAGAGATCGGCGCGAATTGTGACCTGAGCCATTTGTTCTGGCAGGGTTGCGATCCGGTGGAAGTGATTCACTTCCTCGGGAAACAGGGCATGATTTACCACGCGCATATGAAGGACACCGTTTTGTATCCGGAAAACGTGGCGAGGTACGGTGTGCTCAACTTCGTGTTCGAAAAGGAAGATTTGCCCAAGGCTTCCGACGCGTTCCGGGCGGTCGGTTACGGGCATGGCGCGGCAACCTGGAAAAGGATTCTTCAGGCATATATGGATATCGATTACGATGGCATTCTCAGTATCGAGAACGAGGATCCGATTCTCTCCGGAGAAGTGGGCGTGGAACGTGCCGCCTACGTGCTGAAGAATGTTCGCGATGAAATTCTCTCCAGTTGATTGCAGAAGCTTGGTCGCTTGACCGGGAAGGTATTCCAATACTCGCTCCATGGCCCAGGTAATCCGTTCACCAAAAACGTATGACGTTTGCGTCATTGGTTCCGGCGCCGGCGGCGGAATGGCCGCAAAAATTCTGACCGAAGGTGGCTTGACCGTTGCGTTGCTGGAGGCCGGCGGGCCTGTCGACCCGGAAAAAGATTACAAAATGTTTGTGTGGCCGTACGATCTGGCACACCGAGGCGTAGGTGTAGGCGGCAGGGCCGCGGAAAATTTCGGCGAGTTCCTGGCCCCGAATGGCGCCTGGAAGATTGAGGGAGAGCCGTACAGCTCGGCTCCGGGCGCGAATTTCCAGTGGTTTCGCTCGCGCATCGTGGGCGGCCGCACCAACCATTGGGGACGCATCGCGCTGCGCTTTTCGCCCATCGATTTCAAGTCGAAGACACGCGACGGCCTCGGAGAAGATTGGCCCATTAGTTACGAGGATGTCTCGCCTTATTACGACAAGGTGGAGTCGTACATCGGTGTCTTTGGCACCAAGGAAAACATTCCCAGCGCGCCTGATGGTATTTTTCTGCCGCCTCCCAAGCCCCGTTGCAGTGAACTGCTGATCAAAAAAGGTTGCGACAAGCTTGGTATCCCGTGCATTCCGTCGCGCCTCGCAATTCTTACCAAACCGATGAACGGGCGCCCTGCTTGTCACTACTGCGCGCAGTGTGGACGTGGTTGCGCTACGGCCTCAAATTTCAGCTCCAGCCAGGTACTGATTCCGCCGGCGCTGGCGACGGGAAGACTCACGCTGATCACCCATGCCATGGCGCGGGAAATCCTACTGGGGCCGGATGGCAAAGCGAAAGGGGTTTCGTACATCGACAAGACAACCAGCACCGAAAAACGCATCAGCGCGCGCGCGGTGGTCGTGGCAGCCAGTGCGTGCGAATCGGCGCGCCTGCTGCTGAATTCCAAGTCGCACGTTTTTCCCGAGGGCCTGGGCAATTCCTCCGGGCAGGTAGGACGTAACCTTACCGACTCGGTTGGCAGCGGGGGTGAAGGCTATTTCCCAAACCTCGAAAAAATGCCGCCGCACAATCATGATGGTACCGGCGGCATGCACATGTACGTCCCGTGGTGGAAATATGACCGCCAGAACGATTTTCCTCGCGGCTATCACATTGAAGTTGGCGGCGGCCGCGAAATGCCGGAAGCGGGGATGTTCGATGACCTATGCGAGGAAGTCGAAGGCTACGGCGCGAGTTTAAAGGCTACTTGCCGCAAACGCTACGGCACGACCATCGGCTTTGCGGGGCGCGGAGAGATGCTGGCCAATCCCGGCACCTACTGCGAGATCGACCCGGATGTCGTGGACCGCTGGGGCATTCCCGTTCTGCGCTTCCATTTTCAATGGGGCGAGTCGGAGCTGCGCCAGGCGCGTGACATGCAGGAAACGTTCAAAGCCATTGTGGAGGCGGCCGATGGACGCTACCTGACTCGCACCGCGATCGATGGCCCCTATCCATTTGGGATTGAGGCGGGCGGGAAAATTATCCACGAGGTCGGCACGGCGCGGATGGGCGCCGACCCGAAGACCTCGGTGTTGAATAGCTTTTGCCAGGCTCACGACGTCAAAAACCTGTTCGTGACCGACGGCGCGCCGCTGGTTACCAATCCCGACAAGAATCCAACGCTGACCATCATGGCGCTCTCCTGGCGTGCCTCGGACTATTTGCTGGACCAGGCGAAGAAGGGAAGCATCTAGCCCATGAGCGCAATTTCCAGGCGCGACGTGTTGAGGAATCTGGCTATCGGGGCCGCGGGTTCGGCCCTGCGCGTAATTCCCGCCGAGGCGGCCGCGCTGGCGCACAAAATGATCGAAACGGAAAAGGCTGCTTCAGTGGCGGGAACCTATGCGCCGAAATATTTTTCGGCCCACCAATATTCGATGTTGCTCGTGTTGTGCGAGTCCATTATTCCCAGGGACGAAAAATCGGGCGGAGCGATAGAAGCCGGCGCGCCTGAATTTATTGACCTGCTCAGCAGCGAGAACGAGGATTTTCAGGCCGTTTTTGGTGGCGGATTGATGTGGCTGGACAATCTCTGTTCGGACCGCTACGACCACGTGTTTCTGGAGTGCACGCCGGCGCAGCAAAAGGAAGTACTCGACCTGATTGCCTATCGCAGCAACGCCAAAAGCGATCCAACGCTCAGTCAAGGCGTGGCGTTTTTCGCCAAGCTGCGCAACCTGACCTGCGACGGTTTTTATACCAGCAAAATCGGCATCGCCGACCTTCAATACATCGGCAACACCGCCGTCGTGGAATTCCCGGGTTGTCCGCCAGTTCCCGAGTGATTCGAGCTACTCTAAGCCGCGCAGCAGCGTGTCAACGGCGTCCATGGACTGATTCCAGGCGATCTCCAAGGCGGCGTAATTCTGTTCCAGTAGACGGTCTTGTCCTTCTTCTAATTCTCCGACCAGGCGCTGCAGTTCGGAGCAGCGATTGCATACCTGCTCCAATTCGCGCAGGTGTTCTACTTTTACGCTCAGCTTCTGTCTCACGAAGCTCTTTTTTGCTAGTGCCACCCGCGACACCAACTCCCCAACATCTCCCATGACCAGATCCAAATAAACGTCTTTGTGTTGCATGGCCCGATATCTCCCCGGCGGAATTAGTGTGGAACATCTCCATTTTTGTCCCAGCGCCGAGTACACAAATGCACTTAGGGAGCCAAAACATCACAGCTCCAACGTATTGAAATAGTGGGGGAAAGGGCCTGCCGCGTAGGGCCTGCAAACAACCCTGTGTGATACTGCGCACGTCCACTTGCAAAGGCCGGAAAAACACCCAATCCGCTCTGCCCTGGCAGCTTCGATCAGCTTTTCGGGGTTTTCCTGTTCCGCTCAATCTCCTCCTGCGCGGTCAGCCAGCTTTCTAAATACTCCTTACCCTTACCTTCAAACGCTTGAATCGCAATACCGGCGATGCCTTCCGCATTGACCCACGCCACCTGCCCTTTTCCTTTCAGGTGCACGCCCAAAGGCAAAGCAAAGCTAACCTCCACATTCGCGCCTCTGGTTGGAGCTTTTACCGTGCGCACCGCCATTCCGCCTTCACTCAAGTTGGTCATCCGGGCGCGCTGTTCCGCTGTTCCTTCCTTCAAAAGGACGCTCAGGTTCACGGGATGCCGAAAGTACCGGCGCCGCTCGCGCTCCAGCAACTCTTTGGCGATGGTGATGTGCAGCACCACGCTGTCCACGCTGAGCGGTTTGCGCAATAAAAAGTTCGCGCCGGCGTTCAGCGTGCTGGTATGCTCCCGGGAACTCGTGCCACAAGCGAAAACTACTACCTTGCTGTTCGACGTGCCTTTGCGGGTCGATTCAATCATCGCGATGGCTCCAGGAAGTTCCAGGTCGACGAAGACGCCGTCGATTTTGCGACGGCTCAGGTAATCGCGCGCCGCTTCGGTATCCGGCACCAACGAAAACTTGCCTCCGTATTTCTTTATCCCTGTGGATACGGTTTGCACCATCGCATAGTCACTAGACACCAGCACGAACTCGAGCTCTATCAGCGGGGACATGACAGATAGGATTCTCCAGCGGCCTACGTTAGATCGGTCGGTGTGGCCTGAAAGTTGTAACTCATCATAGAAGCGGATGCACTTCTTTGTCGAATGAATTCCGCGCAGTGTTTCTAATGCTGCGCGACTCGACAAGTCACGGCACGGTCCACATACCAGCGGTCGGCTAGGGTTGTGAAGGAGCGCGAGTGGGAAGATTAGGCGTCAACTTGGGGATAAGAAATTCTTGAAAGACGTTGGCGATGGCCATTTCACCAAGGCGGATCGCGGCGGACGACATGACCGAACCAAAGCCGTGTCGATCGGCGGCTGGGTAATACAGATTCGCAATTCCCCCAGCAGCCATGTTCCCGATGATACTGGAATAGTCGGGCTGCCAATGCCCGTTGTCGCCCTTGCATATGACAGCGTTGGCCAGTGCGTAAAGGAGCCGCGATTTCTTGCTTCCGTGTCCCCGGTAGAAATACCGCGGATCCTGCTTCAAAATCGAGGGCAAAATGGCGCTGCCGATAAACGTGCCGGCAAAAACGTCGGCGTAAGTCGCTCCGTAGCGCTTAGCATACCCTTGCGCTCCCTGTCCATAACCACTCCAACGGTCACCTGCCTGATTCAGTCCCGCTATCGCTCCGACCGCAACAAAAGTGACTGGATCGATCGCCGACCTCCAGGCTAGCTCGAATTTGTGTTTCGCCGTCAATGGAGCGGCGTTGGGCACGTAGCTGACGTAAAAATTCGGAATAAGCCCAAGCACACGCTGCTTTTCCTGTTCCTTGATCTGTACGTCCGCCAGTTCCATGGGATTCAGCCCGACATGTATCTCCGTGATCTGGGTTGCCACGATCAAGACTATCAGCGGGGTAACGAAGTGCTCGTCTTCGTGAAGGGTGGCCGAGAATTCGTGCGACGCGAGGCCAGGAGAGGAAATGGTCAGACGGAACGGACCGGGAACGATATGCACAAAGGCGAACTGTCCCTCTTCGTCGGAGGTAGTTTCCTGGCCGGAAGATTCGCCTTCGCGTGTGAGCCTCACCGCGGCTGCGGGTATGGGCGCCCCTAATTGGTCGACAATCTTTCCGCTGATGCTTCCGGGCTGTTGTTGAGTGCCTTGCTGACCCCATTCGAGAGCTTCTACCCACTGCGAAACAGCGGGCGAGTCCTTCTGCATCTGGTCAAACGGCAATTGACAGCAGGCAACCGAACTGCACTGAAGAGCTGCCGAAATGCACAGAACAAGGCCGGGGAGGCTTAGCCGCCCCAATCTCGAGAGTAGGCTCATACTCAGAATTTTGCCGGTGCGCACTAAGACTGCACCTACCGTGTTTTTCGTATTTCGTCGTTCCGGTGTTCACCTTACCCTCGAATTAGGGAATTTCGGACAGGTGCGTACGGCAGGCTGCCTTCTCGTTTCGTTGTGGTAGGTAGAGATCTGGAGTCGTAGGTTCGCAAGAGTTCGCCATAAAACAGACGGCGCTGGCACTGCGAGTAAGTGCAAGATACCGTGATAAAATGACTTACGAAGGCTGGGGCTGTAGCTCAGATGGATAGAGCAGCAGTTTCCTAAGTGGCCGACCATCAGGCGTCGTTGGTTTCAAACGACTTATCTCAGCCAAAATTAGGCATTTTTCGCGCTGTCCGGGGTTTTTCGGTACGGCTTGGGTATAGTTTTGGGTATAGGTGGGCATAGATGAGCGACGAAATTGATTTGAGCAAGACAATTGCATTTGGACTCAGCAATTCGGTTTTTGGCAGGGCATGCATGCTCTGCCCCCAGTAGCAAGGCATCTTTTGAAGCGTTCGTTACACTGGTTATAAACGAACCACTTCTGCTGGCAGTCTCCGTTGTGCCCATCCCCATCACCATCGAGGCATAACGGTCTGTAGCACACCTGAAGCGTGCCACCTTGTTGGAGCACGTTTTGGTTTGCCTGATAACACTGGCTGTACGCGGACCACGCTTGCTGACAATACGACGGGTCTGATTGCGATGGTAGGGTGACAGGCTGAATCCAACATTGACGGGGCAATTTGTTCACACTTGTTGCGATTATCCCGTGCATATTGGTCTCATACTCTTGACGATTCCCCGTTTGCGCATACTGTTGCGCGGCTGACGCCAGACGGTCAGTTATTGTGGCAAATGCATTTTGAATGGGTGCCTGACATTCGGAAACGTGACTCTCTGCCGTTGCCAATTCGCGCAAACATGGCGAGGGCAACCCATCAGCAGCGCTCTCAATTTTGGTTTTATAGGCGTTGAAGGCCGGAACGGTAGCCA
>Ga0335078_10018858_pt1 | contig 10260 bp, 8 predicted proteins | sample Lox_Sample_32_FD_206711 | JGI IMG/M metagenome (GOLD analysis project Ga0335078, IMG submission 206711) | Soil microbial communities from Loxahatchee National Wildlife Refuge, Florida, United States - Lox_Sample_3.2 | ecosystem: Environmental > Terrestrial > Soil > Wetlands | place: USA: Florida...
AAGCGGCCGAAGTGATGGTGATGGAGCCGTTGTAGGGGCCCGGCGCGAGAGTCGAGAAATTCGTGACGCCGACGGTGACGCTGCCGGGCGTAGTGCCGCTCGTTGGGCTTTGTGCAGACAACCAGCTCCCGCCCGAAGCGGTGGCGACGTTCACGGAATAATTCAGGGTGCCGGAGCTGGAGGTAATGTTGACGGTCTGCATCGGCGGCCCGGCGCTTCCGATTTGCGCCATGAAGGACAGTGACGACACGCTCACAGTCATCTGTTGGGCGGGCGTGCCGACTGTGGAAACCGAGATGGTGAACGCCATGGATGCAACTTTGCCGCATGCGTCGGTGGCTTGCAGCGTGAACTGGAACGAGCCGGTGGCTGTCGGAGTTCCCGCGATGGACTGCGAGCCGTCCGGATTGTAGACCAGCTTCAAACCGGTGGGCAACGCGCCGGAGACCACCGAGAAGGTGACGTTCTGCTGAAACGGGGTGGTGCAGAAGCCCGACGCGGTGAGCGGCTGAGAATACGCTTGGCCGACTGTTCCCGGCGAGAAGGATGCATTGGTAATCGTAAAGCTGCCGGTGGACTGCGAGTTGATCAGGATGCTGAGCTGCTGGGTGGCCTTGCTGTTGGCGCTGTCGGTAAGATTCACCGTGAATCCGTAGTTGCCCGCGCTTTGCGGAATACCGCTGATGTTACCCGACGAAGGCGTCAGCGAAAGACCGCTCGGGAGCGATCCATTGATCGACCAGGTGTAGGGCGACTGTCCACCAGAGGCAGCGAGCGTCGTGTTGTATGCCGAGCCGACGGTTCCCACCGGCAAGCTGGTGGTGGTGATGCTGGGACCGGTGGGTGAATTCGTACCCGCTTCGCTGATCGTGTATGTCTTGCTGGCAATGGTCAGCGATGCGCTGCGGGCCGCGCCGGGGTTGGCCGCGACACTATAGGACACGGTGCCGTTGCCGGTTCCGCTGCCGCCCGCGGTGATGCCGATGAAGTTTGCGTTACTGGTAGCGGTCCAGGAACAAGTGGAGCTGGTGGTGACGTTGACGGATCCGGTGCCGCCGGCGGCGGTGAAGGATTGGCTGGCGGCGGACAACGTATAGGTGCACGCGGCGCCCGCGGTAACGGTCAGGTTGAAGATGTGTCCCTGGTAGCTGCCGCCGATCAAGACCACCAACTGGTAGGTGCCGGCGGGGCCGTTCACGACCAGGTTGCAGGTCACGTTTCCGTTGGAGTCCGAGAGAGCAGTTCCGGCAGTTCCTGCGCAAGATGCGGGCGCGGGCACGGTTTGATCGGGATAACTCGCGATGGTGACACCGACGTTCGGGATTCCGGTGCCGCTGACGAATCCACCTTGGACAATGATCTGGGCCTCGGCGACATCAGGAATGGTGGTGCCGGATGCGGCACTGAAATTTTGGTCGTCGTCGGGCTTGGTTGAAACGATGGAGAGATTGCCGGCGTTGGGAACAGTGGTGGCAGTGAATGTAACGCTACTGGTCCCGGCGCTGGCGGTGATGGTGGCGACGAAATAGGAATTGATCTGGTCCGTAGCGACACCGGTAAAGAAGGTGCTCGCGAGGCCGTTCGCGTCCGTGGTGGTGGAAGGAGTCTGGAGCAATCCGGTGCCGGTGGCGATGTTCCAATTCACCGTCACGCCCACGGCCGGCTGTCCGTTGGAACCGATCGCTTGAACGACTAGAGGTTCGACAGACTGGAATTGGGTGAGCAGCAGCTGACCGTTTCCAGAGACCATGGTCAAGGTCTGCGCGCTGGCGCCCGCAGCGCAGAGCAGTGCGCACGCAAGGGCGATCGCGAAAAAAGCGGGGCGGAATAAGTGAGTACAAATATGGCGAATCACGATGATTTCTCGAAAGGGGAAATTACGGACTGCGGACGCGCGGTTACCCAACAGCTTAACATTCCCAGGTATCGATCGGCCGTTTGGGAGGGTAACTTGAGGCGGGCGGTCGGGCACCCGCGGCGCGAACGAATTGCGGGCCGGCTTCGAAGCGGATGTAGGCGAAGCGGTCTCCCTCGTTGTGACGCATCAGGCGGCGGCTGTGGGTTTCGATTTCACTGGGCGAAAAAACGAAGCCATATTCGACTGGATCGCCTGGGATTCCTTGGTTTTTGTGGAGCTCGAGGAAGGCGGCCGCTTGCTTGAGTTCGCGGGCTCCGCGGGCGCGGCAATTGCATTGGAGGGCGCGGAGTTGGTCGAGCGTTTCGTGGAACTGGCGGGAGGGGCGTTGGGAGTGCATGCTCGGAGTCGAGAGGGCGCGGTGGGATTCCATGATGCGCGGTTGGTGGCGGCGATGAAGGTCAAAACTGTTAAGTTACGCAACGGGCGACTTTTGCGCCGACGCTGCGCGATTTTTTCCGAATAGACGATGGAAGGTTTGGGCGCGGGCGACGTCCTGGAGGATTTGCGATTTTAGGGCCTCGGGGCTTTCGAATTTCCGCTCATCGCGGAGGCGGTGCAGGAAGTCGACTGAGATTTGCGTGGGCGTGTCGCCGGTCAGCGGGGCGAGCAGGAAGGTTTCTATGGTCAGGCCGTGGCCGTTGAAGGTAGGGCGGTAGCCGACGTTGGTGATCGAGGGCCATTCGCGCGGGTTGGAGAAATCGTGCGTAGTGGTCACGTAGACACCGGTTTTCGGCAAGACCTCAGCTTTGGTATCTAGGTTCAAGGTCGGGACGGTTTGCTTCGACCCGATGCCCGCGCCGCGGACTACTTCGCCTTCGAGCGTATAGGGGCGGCCTAGCATTCTCCAGGCTTGAGTCATTTTGCCTGCTTGAATTGCGCGGCGGATCTCGGTGCTCGAGATGATGCGGTTGCGGCACGCCACCGTGGGGACGACCTCTGTTTCGAAACTGTATTTATCGCCCAGGGCCTCCAGGGTTTGCGTATTGCCGGAGGCTTTGGAGCCGAAACGGAAGTTTTCTCCGACCAGGATGGCGCGAGCGCGGAGTTTGTTCGCCAGAATTTCGCGCGCGAAATCTTCCGGCGGGAGCTGAGCGATCAGAGAGTCGAAGGGGACGATCAGGACGTCGTCGATGCCGAGCGCTTGCATCAGCGCGGCGCGTTTTTCCGGCGTCGTGAGCAGAGGCGGCGTGTTCTCGGGCGAGACCAGCTTGGTGGGATGCGGGTCGAACGTAAGAACCGCCGAGCGCCAGCCTTCAGCGCGCGCGATTTCGATGACGCGCTTCAGGATACGCTGGTGCGCGAGATGGACGCCGTCGAAATTGCCGATGGTCATCGCGCACGGGCCGTAGCCGGCCGGGACCATCGCTAAAGTGCGATAGATCATGCGCGACTCCCTGAGACGTCGATCTCGAGTCCATCGTAGGCCAGGCGCACGTGCGGCGGAAGGGACTCTTCCGTGCGGGCGTGCGGAAGATCGTGGCAGATGTGCGTGAAGAAGGCGCGCTTAGGCGCTAGTTTTTCCACCGTCTGCAGCGATCGCTCGACAGTGGAGTGGGTAGGATGCGGCTTGTGGCGCAGAGCATCGAGGAAGAGCACGTCCAGGCCAGTGAGCTGGGTCAGAGATTCTTCGGGGATGTCGCTGTGGTCGGTGAGGTAGGCCGCTTGTCCGAAGCGGAAACCGTGCACGGTGCCTCTGCCATGACAGAGACGGATCGGCATAAACTCGAGGCCGAACAGGTCGATTGGAGCTGCACCGAATATGTGGGTGGCCAAGCGCGGCACCGAGGATTCGCTTTTGTGATTCGAGAAAACGTAGTGGAAGCAGCGGCGGATATTTTCGACGTGCTCTTCGGCGCCGTAGATGGGGATCACGCCGCCCTGGCGGAAGTTAAGCGGCCGGATGTCGTCGAGGCCCATGATGTGGTCGGCGTGCGAGTGCGTGAAGAGGATGGCGTCAACGCGTTCGATGTGCGCGCGCAGGGCCTGCTGGCGGAAATCGGGCGTAGTGTCGATGAGGACGCCGTGCTCGCCGTACTGGATGTAGATGGACGGGCGCAGGCGGCTGTCGCGCGGGTCTTCGGAAGTGCACACGGCGCAGTGGCAGCCGATGGTGGGGACGCCTACGCTGGTGCCGGAGCCCAGCACCGTAATGCGAACCGAATCGGGTGCCATCTAGGAGCCGGCCGATCCTTCCGGCTTTTCCTCCATGAGATCGCTGGTGCGGCCGGACTTCGCAGGCTCGGACGGCGCGGGAGGGTTGGCCTGATGCTGCTGCATGGCCTGGACGAAGCGGAAGCGCAGCTCGGTGACCGTGTTCTCGATGAGGCGCTGTTCTTCGAGCGTGATGTTGCCACGGGTTTTGTCCTGGAGCATGGCGAGCAGATCGATGGAGTGGCGCGCGATGCGGAAGTCGGGTTCGGGGCGGTCCTTTTCGCCCGAAGACATGAGGCCCAGATACATTTCGGTTTGCGTGCGGAGGGAGAGCACGAGGAACTCGAAGGTAGCGGGCGGTAGCGGGTAGTCCTGGTCGCTCATCTTGATCCTATTTTAACGGGCGGGCACATGCCGGCGGAGTGGATTAAAATATCCAGTACGCGCGCGGTGACGCGGGCGACAGCATCGACAAGGAGCAGCTATGTGCGATCAGGATCATTTTGAAGACGACCGGAAACATTTTGAAGCCCTCGGGCTGGTGACACGGAAACAGTTTGGAATCATGTTGGGCGCGGGCGTGGCCATGATGCTGCCGCAAGTTGCCAACGCGGTTACGGTGGCGGACTCGGATGTGACAGTCACGACGCCGGACGGATCGGCGGATTGCTATTTCGTGCATCCGGCGAGTGGAACGGCTCCCGGTGTTTTGATTTGGCCCGATATTTTTGGACTACGTCCGGCGCTTCGGCAGATGGGCAAGCGGCTGGCGGAGTCGGGCTACTCGGTGCTGGTAGTGAATCCGTTCTACCGGACCCAGAAGGCGCCGACGGCAACACAGGGTGCAGCGACGCCGATCCAGGAAGTGATGCCGCTAGCGCGCACGTTGAACGAGACCACGCACATGACCGATGCAAAGGCGTTCGTTGGGTGGCTGGACAAGCAGCCGTCGGTGGCCAAGAACAAGAAGATCGGGACGCAGGGATATTGCATGGGCGGTCCGATGGCGTTTCGAACGGCGGCCGCGGTGCCGGAGCGCGTGGGGGCGGTTGCGACATTTCACGGCGGTGGGTTGGTGACGGATGCGCCGAACAGCCCGCATTTGCAGGCGTCGAAGAGCAAGGCGCAGTTCCTGGTTTGCGTCGCGGCGAACGACGATGCGCGGGCGCCGAAGGATAAGGAAGTTCTGAAAGAGACTTTCGCCAAGGCGAACCTGCCGGCCGAGATCGAGGTGTACACGGGTGCGGCGCACGGTTGGTGCCCGCCGGATACGACGGTGTACAACGAGGCGCAGGCGGAGAAGGCCTGGAGCCGGTTGTTGGTGTTGTACGGCAAAGCGCTGGCCTGAGCGTCGACTGAATATTGGGGCCGATACTGCCCGGCAACAAGGAGGCCGAATGCGCCGCGTCGCGGTTTTGCTGTCGCTCGCTGCGGTTTTGCTATTCGCACAATCGTCGTCCTCCTATCGCATCACTCACACCTATCTACTAGGTGGCGACGGAAGCTGGGATTACATCGTGCCCGACCCGCCCAATCACCGCGTTTTCATCGCCCGCCAAAACCGGGTGATGGTGGTGGACGAAGGCAGCGGGAAGCTACTGGGCGAGGTGACGGAAATCCATGGCGCGCACGGAACCGCGGTGGCGGAAGGAACCGGACACGGTTTCGCGACCTCGGGCAACGACCAGTCGGTGGTCATGTTCGATCTGAAGACGTTCCAGGTGCTGGGACGAATTCCGGCCGCCGAAGATGCCGACGCGATTGTTTACGACAAGCCCTCCAACCGCGTGTTTACCTTGAACGGCGACGCGCATTCGTCAACGGTGATCGATGCGAAGGCAGGCCAGTTAATCACCAATATTCCGCTGGGCGGCAAGCCCGAATACGCTGTGTCGGCGGGCGATGGCAAGGTTTACGCGAACCTCACCGATATCAGCGAAGTGGTTGAGATCGACGCGAAGAGCGCCACTGCCGCACGGAGATGGCCCACCGCGCCTTGCAAGCAGCCGGTCTCGATGGCCATCGACACGGCGCATCACCGCTTGTTCAGCGGATGCCGCAGCGGGCTGATGGCCGTCTCCGACTATCAGGCGGGTAAGCTCGTCACGACCATCCCGATCGGCAGCGGGGTGGACGGAGCCGGCTACGATGCGGCGGCGGGCGACGCTTTTGCCTCCAACGCCGACGGGACGCTCACCGTAATCCATCAGGACACACCGGACCACTATCACGTCAGCCAGAGCCTTCAGACTCCGGAGAGGTCGCGCAACATGGGTCTGGATCCGATTACGCATCGCTTGTTCGTGGTCTCGGCGAAGTTTGGATCGCAGCCGGCGGGAGGCCGAGGCAGGCCGCCCGTGTTACCCGGAACATTCTCGTTGATGGTGATCGAGCGCGATCCCGCAACGCGCTAACTCAAGCGCTCGATGAAGGTCATCCTGATTGGAGCCGGGATCGCCGGACTCACAACTGCGCTTGCGCTGCGACGGGAAGGAATCGATGTAGAGATCTACGAGAGGGTCCCCGAACAGCGTGAGGTTGGGGCCGGGATTTCGCTGTGGGCCAACGCGATCTGCGTGCTGGACGCTCTGGGCGTGGGCGCGGCCATTCGCGACCGCTCGGTTTCGTACTCGCGGACAGCGGTGCGACGATTCGACGGGCACCTGATCGTCGAGAGCCCGCTGGAGAAAATTGCTGCTCCCTTTGCGTCAGCCATGGTCGTGCTGCATCGCGCGGAATTGTTGGCGATCCTGCGCGCACCGGTGGAAGACGCAATCCGATTCAATCATGAATGCATTGAGTTCGATCAGGAGAACGATTCCGTCGTCGCGCGATTCCGCAACGGGGTTAAAGCGCGCGGCGACGTTTTGGCCGGCGCGGATGGGATTCATTCCATCGTTCGAGCGAAACTGCATCCGGGAGAAGCGATTCGATATTCGGGGTACACCGCCTGGCGATGCGTGACCAAGTTCGACGGTGCAGCGATGATGGCGGGCGAGACCTGGGGCCCCGGCCGGCGATTCGGTGCACTGCCCATGCGGGGCGGCTATGCATACTGGTTCGCGACCAATAACGCTCCGCTGGGCGAAAAGGATCCGCCGGGCAAGACCAAACAGAATCTTCTGGAGTTGTTTCGGGGATGGCACCATCCGATCCCGGACCTGATCGCCGCGTCCGAAGGGCCGGCCATCCTTCGCAACGACATTGTGGATCGCGATCCACTGCCGCGTTGGGGCGCGGGACGCGTCACGCTGCTCGGCGACGCGGCGCATCCCATGACCCCGAATCTCGGCCAGGGCGGATGCCAGGGAATCGAAGACGCGCTTGTGCTGGCGCGCATGCTAGCGACGGTTCGGCCCGTGGAGCGCGCGTTGCGCGAATATGAGGAACGGCGGATCGCCCGCACCACACCGATCGTCCGGCGGTCGCGTCAGATCGGCGTCATCGGCCAGTTGGAAGGAAGGCTCGCGCGAGGCGTGCGTGACTTTGTGCTGGCCTCGATGCCTGCCAGCGCCGCGCTGCGGGAATTGGAGGCCGTGGTGAGCTATCGCGCGGACACGGAATAAACTTGGCTTGGGCGGTGGAAACGAAACGGGCAGCCCCGCGCGGTGGTCCAATAGGTATGTATGGATAAGCGATTAGCGAAACGACACAAGCGTCAGGTTGCCCGCGCAAAAGAGCACGTGAAGCTTTCCGAGCCTGACGTGAGAACACCAGAACAAATCAAAGCGGCGCGCGAGGCGAGCAAAGCAGTCGACACGCGGAGCAAGGGACTTAGCTTGCATGGCTCCGGGGCTGCAACCGGAAATCGGCGGGCCCCGGCGACGGGCGCTCCCGCGAAGGCCGACGCTTAACACTGGCTTTAGCGAAGACTCCTGCCTCTTATCGAGGATGATGCCCCAGCTTCGCGCGCGCCCGTCAACCTATCGAATGTTTTGACCGGGTATCGTGAGCGTCCTCTTCGGCCGGCATTGCGCGGATCTGCTCCACGTCCACGCCGACCTCGCGATCCAGGGTTGCCGCAATCACAGCGAAGCCGCCGGAATGCGTCATGTTGAACTCGACGTTGCCCTGTGACGCCAGAGCAGGACTGAAACGGAATCGCTCCGTGCGATGCAATTCTTCCGCATCCAACAAATCTTTCCAATCTCGGAACCACATCATTCGTACCATTGATGGGAAGGTCCAGAGGCGGACATCGTTCCTCCACAACTCAAATGAGGAGTCGCTTCTCATAGCGGTATCTCACTTTGGCGTATGACTTCCGCATAATAGTAGACGGCTTTATGCCGCGCACTGTCTGGCTCACGATTATTCTCGCGCTGCCTGCCTTCGGTGCCGTCGCTCAAAAACCGTTCGTCGATTGCACGCAGGAAGAACTGATCCGCACAGTTCCCGACCTCGCGGGCATGCAGTTTGACTCCGCGCAGGATCATCTCGACTCGTTGCTGCGCTCGACTGGCGCAAATCTCAAGAACATGTTCGCGAGGTTTGTGAATTTCTCCGCGGCGGAAGATATCCACGAGCTGCGATTCGATCCCGACTTTGCCGCGACCGAGCGTCACGAAACGTTTCGCTACACCATCGGCATGCTAGCCGGCGACGGCGGTTTTTTCCAGGAACTGCGCATCGATCCAACCACGCACGCCCCGGTGAGTCAGCCCGCCTCCGCAGAGTTCTTGGTTCTCTCGTATTTCTACAAGCTGCTGGACTACCTGCTGCCGCAAAATCAAGATCAATCGCGCTTCCGCTATCTGGGCCGATTGGATTCCGGCCACAAGCATTTTTTCGTCATCGCGTTCGCGCAGAAACCCGGCAGCACTCTCGAAAGTCACCTTGCTATCGGCCCCAACGGCGAAACCGCCAAGCTGCAAGGCCTGCTCTGGATCGACGCCGCGACCAGCGAAATCTTCCACCTGCGAATGGACCTGCTGGAGCACGTGGAGAACTTTCCATTTGAAACCGTGACCACGGACATTTCATATACCCCGGTAGATTTCAAGGGACGCCGCTTGTTCCTCCCGAGCCGAGTAACCGCTCACGCCACTTTCGCGTTGGGGGAATTTCACAGCGTCCAGCGATACTCCGCCTACGAAGAGGAGGGCGCCAGAGGCACAGCAGCCGAAACAAACACAAACGATGAGGATGCGTACGAATTGCTGGCCAAGGGAACTTCGCTCATCGACGCCGGCAACTCAACTGGCGCGATACCGGAGCTGCGCAAAGCCCTGCTCCTGAATCCCAACCTTCCCGCTGCCCACTTCCATCTCGCCAACGCGTTGCTCGCCTCCAACGACTTGGCCGGCGCGGAAACGGAATTGCAGGCAGCAGTGAAGCTTGCACCGGATTCGGCGGTAGCCCACAATCTGCTTGGCATCGTGCTGGGAAAACGCGGCGACAATGCGGGCGCCGTGGCCGAGCTTCGCGCCAGCGCGCAGATGCTGCCGAAAGAGGCAACCGTTCACTACAATCTGGCGCAGGCTCTCGATCGATCCGGCGACCGCCCCGCAGCGCTCGCCGAATACCGAACCGCGTCCGAGCTGGCACCCGACAACGCCGTGTTTAAGAACCGCTACGAACAGTTCGATCGCGCCCCCAGTACGCCCGCTCTGCCCGAGGCCGCCATCAAGGTAGACGTTCGTCAGGTGCTGGTCCCCGTGATCGTCACTGACCGGGACGGCCATCACGTCACGGGACTGAAGCGAGATGATTTTCACGTCTTCGAAGACGGCGTGGAACAGAAACTCACAGCATTCAGCGTGGAAGATTCCGGCTCCGCGACCGACTCCCCAGCCGCCGGCGCTGACTCGACTCAGCGTCCCGCCTCCGCACGGCCGACGCCCAATCCCGTCAAGCCGCAGGCCATCCGCCAAACCTATCTGATCTGCATCGACGCGCTGCATTCGATCCCAGCGAACCTGATGTCGTTCCGCCAATCATTGCTGAAACTATTCCAGTCCGAGCGATCGGAAGACTCGCAGTACATCCTGGTTGTGATGGGAACCTCCATCCAGGTGCTGCAGGACACCACCTCGGATCGCGACAAAATTCTGCAAGCCATCGACAGCAAGAAATTCCTCCAGGTGTTCAACGACGGCCGGAAGTCCGAGGGAAAGGACTTAGAGACCTTCCGCAACCACCTCGACCGCGTGCGTAGAGCCTGCGACCATCACGACATCGAGTGTTCCGAA
>Ga0335078_10018861_pt1 | contig 10259 bp, 11 predicted proteins | sample Lox_Sample_32_FD_206711 | JGI IMG/M metagenome (GOLD analysis project Ga0335078, IMG submission 206711) | Soil microbial communities from Loxahatchee National Wildlife Refuge, Florida, United States - Lox_Sample_3.2 | ecosystem: Environmental > Terrestrial > Soil > Wetlands | place: USA...
CAGCCCACGACCGCTCGGCAACCCCGGCAACGGCCGCTCCCGCACCAGCTCCTCCGAGCCGGACCCGAGCGCATTGTTATGAGAACTAGAGATTGAAGAAGTAGGCATAACCGATCCTTTCGGCCAGCCTTACACGGTTCCTCCGACACTCCCCAGGCTGACCGGGCGGCCTCGAACAGCGCCCAGCGCCACGCCGGCGGTCCCTGACGCGGCGACAGGTGACCGGGCGCGCGGCGCTGATCGGACTGGTACACGGTGATGTCCATGCCCGCATAGCGGACCGCAAGCCGGGAGGAGGAGAACCTGGTGCAATCGCCCAGGTCGGCGAGAATCGTGACCGCGACCAGCGGCCCGATCCCGCAGTGCGCCATCAGCGCCTTACACCCGGCCTGGCGGTGCGCGTACGCTCGCAGCTCTTGTCCAGCGGCGCGATCTGCGCCTCGATCCCCTCGATCATCGCCAGCGCCACCGTCACCTGCTCACGTGCCCCGGCCGGCAGCGGCTGAGCGGCGAGCCACTCGCGCCCATCGCCGGTCATCAGCGAGCGGCGCTGCGGGCAGCCATGGTGCTACAGCGTCGCCTGGATCCGCTGCTGCCACTCCAAGCGCTGCCCAGACAGCGTGTGCCGCAGCCTCACCCGCGCGCGGAGATCGAAGATGTGATCCGGCGGGATCCACGACTCCGGCAGCCGACCGACCATCAACAACTCCCGCAGAAGCCGCGCATCCGCCCGGTCGCCCTTCGCCCGCTTCTTCGGCCCTCTGAGCCCCGCGGTCTCCGCCGGCTCGACCAGATGCACCACCACACCGACACGGCGCAGCTCCTCGACCACGAACCGCCACCCCGTCGTCCGCTCCAAGCGCGACCTCAAGCTCACGGCCGCGGACACGCTCAAACCACCTCCGCACATGCGCGCGGTCCGCCGGCGCCACCCGCGTGCGCTGCACCTCGCCGGTCTCGGTGTCGATCCACTCGCCGGTGATCCGTCCCCGATGCCGGTCAAGTCCCATCACGATCGTCACTAGGGGCTCCTCGAGCTCCACGGTCAAACAGCCTGCGCGGACACGCTCCGCGCTTGAGCTGAGGAGATCCCTACACGGGGGATCGGATGGATTGCTCGTAACCGTCTGGTGGGACGGACTGCTCATGACATCTTTCGCGCCGCGACGCGAGCATCCGCCCCAATGAGCACTTGCCCTCCTTCGCGCGGAAACCAGAGCCCGTCCAGTCTGCCGCGTTGATCGTGAGGGAGCAGCCAGGTCGGCCCCGGAGACATTGGAGCAACCCCGCCGGACAAACGCCGGCGCAACGAGCGGAGGCGCAGTGTCGCCACGGCCGGCGACGCGGACGACGCCGGCGACACACCCAGATAACGCCTCAGGACGGGTCGACCCCTGATCACCGACCGACGTCAACGACACCCACTCAGCGACTCCAGACAACGAGCAGGAACGTGGGGTTCGCCACGGCGAGCTCGTGGCAGCCGACCGGGCCCCGGAGCTGGACCCCTGGCAACTCGCGCCGGCGTGGCCGGGATGATCTGTTGTCGCGGGTGCTTGATCCGATTCGCCGTAGACGCGAGGCGTCTCCGGAACTAGGTCACTCGCCTGCGCTGATCGGTCGTGGTGGAGCTCTGTACGACAGACGCCGATACCTCGCCGCCGGGGACCGACGCGAGCCGCGTTGATGAGGCGGTGTACGCTGCCTGCCGATGAGGGCGGGCCTTACCGCGACCCGCGTCCGTTCGACGCGGCGAGCCGCCGCCGTGCCTTCTGCACCGACGGAAGCGCCGCCTTGGCCTTCGCCAGCGGACGCGCTCGCACGTCGACGCTCGCCGGCTTGGCCGCGATCGTGATCTCCTCCCCGGTCGCCGGGTTGCGGCCCGTGCGTTTTTTCGTGGCGGCCTTGACGCGCACCGTCAACTGGACGAGCCCACCGAGACGGACCTTCTGAGCGTTTCCTAGCTCCTCGACGACGATCTCATCGAGCGCGTCGAGTGCCCGCTTCGTATCGGCTTTGCTCATCCCGGCGCGGTCCGCCACTGAGGCGATCATCTGGGACTGCGTTAACGCCACGGCTGCTCCTCCCTCGAATCGTGTTACGTGAACGTGAACAGCGATATTCAACCTGCGGCCGCAGACGGACGGCCGTCGACCGCAAACCGCCGGTCGGAAGCCGCCCGGCGCCGCCGACTAACCCACAGAGATCTACGACTTGTCTTGAATGCCGTCACGCCAGGCCTATAAGGGGCTGGCACCGCGACGCGCTCAAGCTCGGCGCCAACCCGCCAACATTACTGACTGCTCGCAGGCCCACCTGACTCGAAGGGTCCAAGCCCAGAGGCGCTCGCTGCCGGCGCCGTATCGTTGCGAGGAGGCGATCGTAACCCGCGGTCCTTAAGGGGGGCGATCGTGTCGTCGCCATTGCGACGACGCACCCACAGGCGCGCACGAGTCGCCAAGGTGATCACCATGGCGACTCGAGCGGTGTGGCTTCGTGCGTGGCGGACCGATCGCCTGCTCACCGAAGCCGCCGTCGCAGAGCAGTCGCGCCGGCGCGGCCCCTCCGGCGCGATCGCATTCGGGATGACGGAGCACGTGATCGGTTGCCACGAACTCGCCCGGCCGCAAACCGCTGGCGCTGGTGCAATGGCTCGGTCGGGAGCCTCTACGCTGGGCGCATCGACCGCCAGGGGTCCTCGTCCGAGACGTCGACGAGCACGTGTCCAGTCTCGCCGCCAAGCGAGGGCCCGATTACTACCTGCAGCCGCGCCGGCACGTCGCCCCGGTTGAACGACGCGTGGATGACGCCGGGCTCCAGGAACACCGAGTCGCCCGAGCCGAGCAGGCTCGAGTCCTGCTCGATGAACTGGATGATCTCTCCGGACTGGACGATGATCATCTCCTCCTGATCGGGATGGCGGTGGAAGTCGTGGCCGCCGCCGGGTTGCAAGACGACGTCCATGACGACGAGCTGGCGCGCGCCGGCGGCCGGTACGAGCCGCCAGCCGATTGTGCCCCAGTCGAACCCCTCCTGCCGGACCGCGTCCCGCATGACGAACGTGCTCATCGATCCTCTCCGTTCACCGCGAGTGCCTTGAAGCGCTGCATGTTCTCGGTCATCGCCACCTCTGTGGGCAGCCGCTCCATCGAGCTGGCGCCGAAGAAGCCGACCACTCCCTCCGTGCGCTTGAGCACGTAGGCGGCGTCGTCGGGCTCAGCGATCGGCCCGCCGTGACACAGGACGAGGATCTCCGGATTGACCCGCTTGGCCGCATCGTGCATCGCCTGGATCAGCCCGACGCAGTCGTCGAGCGTCTTGGCTGTCTCCGCGCCGATCGCCCCGCCGGTGGTCAGGCCCATGTGAGGCACGAGGACATCGGCCCCGGCTCGGGCCATGTCCGTCGCCTGATCGGGATCGAACACGTAGGGCGCGGTCAGCAGATCCTGCTCGTGCGCGGCGCGGATCATGTCGACCTCGAGCCCGAATCCCATCCCGGTCTCCTCGAGGTTGGCGCGGAACGTCCCGTCAATGAGGCCGACTGTGGGGAAGTTCTGCACGCCGCTGAAGCCGATCCGGCGGATCTCCTCCAGGAACACTGGCATGAGCCGGAACGGGTCGGTCCCGCACACCCCGGCCAGGACTGGCGTCTCGCGAACGACCGGCAGCACCTCGCGGGCCATGTCGACGACGATCGCGTTGGCGTCGCCGTACGGGAGCAACCCAGCCAGCGACCCGCGACCACCCATCCGGAAGCGCCCCGAGTTGTAGATGATGATGAGGTCGCCGCCGCCGGCCTCGGCGCACTTCGCCGAGAGTCCGGTGCCGGCGCCCGCTCCGATGATCGGCTGCCCGGCCTTCACCTCGGCCCGCAGACGGGCCAGTGCGTCTGCTCGGTTCATTTCGCCTCCGTCACCAGCTCGTGCAGGCGGCGTGCCATCGCCTCCGCGAACTGCCGGTCGTTGATGTCCATGTCGAGCTCGTGGAACTCCACGCTGTCGTCCAGCGTCTCGCGGAGCCCGTCGATGAGGGCACGGTCGGCCGCAATGTCGTGGAACGGCTGCCCTTCGACGTCGATCATCGACACTCCGCGCAGAGGCACGAACAGGACCGTCGGGCCGCGCGCGCCCGACAGTTTGCGGCCGATCTTACGTCCGAGCTGGGCGCACTCCTCCGGGGTCGTGCGCATTAACGTGACTGTGGGGTTATGCACATAGAGTCGGCGCTGCTCGAACCGCTCCGGGACGGTGTCCCGCGGGCCGAAGTTGACCATGTCGAGGGCGCCGAGCGAGACCACCTGCGGGACGCCGGACCGCCCCGCCGCCTCCAACCGGTGCGGTCCCGCCGAGAGCACGCCGCCAACTAAGTCGTCGGCGAGCTCGGTCGTGGTGATGTCAAGAACGCCGTCGAGATAGCCGTCCGAGACCAGGGCCTCCATGGACTGTCCGCCGGTGCCGGTGGCGTGGAAGACGAGCACCTCGTACCCGAGCTCGTCGAGCAACTCGCGGGCGCGGGTGACGCAGGGTGTCGTGACGCCGAACATCGTCGCAGCGATCACCTTCCGGTGTTCGAGCTCCGGGGCCCGGGCCCCCACCATGCCCGCGATCGCGCCGGCTGCGTTGGTCATGATCCGCGCCGAGACGGAGTTGACGCCGGCGATGTCGACGACCGCGGCCATCATCGTCAGGTCCGTCGCACCGACGTACGGTCGCGTGTCGCCGGCCGCCATCGTCGAGACCATCAGCTTCGGGACGCCGACCGGAAGACCCCGCATCGCGGCGGTCGCGATCGACGAGCCGCTGGAGCCACCGAGCGCGAGAATCCCGTCGAAGCGGCCCTCATCGAACAGACGCCGCACGAGACCCGGCGCGCCCCGCGCCATCGCCTCCACCGCCGCGCCGCGATCGCCGGCCGACGCTAGCTCTTCGATCCGCGCCCCGCCCGCCTCGGCCACCGCGTCCCGGGCCACGTCCGGCTGCACGCCCACCGGGTCGTTGATCCCCGCGTCGACGAGGAGTACCGCGACGCCGAGATCGAGCAGGCGGTCACGGACGAAGGCGTATTCGTGGCCCTTCGTGTCGAACGTCCCGAGCAACAGCACGGTTCCCGCCATGCCGACTCCACCTCCTCACAGTCGGGTCAGCCGGCCGGGGGAAGGCCAGCACACCGGAGCCTACCCGCTCGCCGACGCCAGTCAAATCTCGTGGACTTGTGGGAGATGGGCTTGGCTTAGCAACGGAGCAGAAATGACCGTTTCCGGTTAGTAGAAGTTTTCGGCTTCCGGGAGTTCGCCACGCTGGATCAGGACCCGGATGAGGCTGCCGCGGTTGGGGTCGATGTCGAACTTGCCGATCTTGTTGATGTGCGCGTTGAGCGTCGGTGAGAACTGTCGTTGCAGCTCGGCGGGGACGGGCTTGCCTTCGTTCTGCAGCTGATCGAGGGCGTGCTGGGCGGCGATCAGGTTCCAGGCGACGATTGCGTTGGAGACGAGGTGCAGGCAGGCGGCGCGAACGCTTTGGCGGTCGAGCGCGGCGAGGCGGAGCTTGCCGTCGTTGCCGTAGAACAGGAAGTCGTGCAGGGCGTGCATCGATTCGTGCTTGTTGAGCTGGCGGCGGATCGCCTTTCGTTCCTCGGGGCGGGTGTGGTAGCGCAGGATGAACCGGGTCTTGATGATCCGCCCGTACTCCTGCAGGGCGCGGGCGAGCTGGCTGCGGTTCGGGTGCGCCTGCAGTCGTTGCACGAGCAGGCTGGCGGTGACGTGCCCGTGCTTGATCGAGGCGGCGATCCGCAACAGCTCATCCCAGTGCTCGGCGATCAGCTGCGCGTTGATCGGGTGATCCAGCAGCCGGCCGGCCGGGGTATCGGGTCGCATCCCGGGCAAGTGGTAGAGCCTGCGGTCCGGTAGCCCGGCGAGGTGAGGGCAGAAGTCGAGCTCGAGCAGGTCGAACAGGCCGAAGATCAGATCACGGAGTACCCGGCCGTGTCGGTGGTGTGCTTCGAGATCGGCAGCTCGGTCTGGTTATCGAGGATCCCGTCGAGCACGTAAGTCGCGTCGCGCAGGCTGGTTCGCACGACCCGGCTTGCGTAGTGCGAGTGCTGGTCAGAGGTCCAGGTGTAGAACGTGACACCGCGCCCGAGCCCGAAGTAGCGCGGTAGCGCACGGGCGTTCTGACTGCTGCGCGCGGTGATCTGCACGCGCCGGCCGTCTGAGGAGCTGAAGCTGCCGTCGCCGATCAGCCGGGCGAGCGGGTGGTTGAAGATGAAGTCGACGATCGCCGCGTTGGCGGGTACGAGCGTTTCCTCTCGGAAATACCAGTGGTCGGCGTAGTCGAGCTTGGCTTTGGTCAGCCCGCACGCTTTCGCCATCCTCGAGAACGGGTAGTTGCACGCGTGCGCGATCACGGTCGCGTAGACGTGCCGCTCGATCTCCGGCGTGCGTGTCTCGCCGCCCGCGGCGTGCGTGAAGAAGCGCATGAACCCGGTCAGGTGGTTGATGTCGACCAGCAGGTCGGGGATGTCCACGTCGGTGATTCGGGGCGCGAGGACCCGCCCGACCGGCGTCTCCTCCGGCGCGACGGGCTCGTCGTGCTCGTCGGGTCCGGCAGCCGCGGCTGCCCGTGCTGGTCGATCTCGACATGCGGGTCCTCCCGCAGCGCACGGTCAAGCGCAGCCACCTCGACCTCGACATCACCCGTCAGGATGAGCAGCCGGTGTTGGAAGTCGAGCGGGCGCTGCAAATCCGCCGCAAACTCCGCGCGCCGGTCCTCCCATTCTCGGCCGGAGATCAGGTAGCTGTCGATCGGCTGGTAGCGGCGGCTGCTGGCAACCCAGATATCGCCCGAGCGCAGCGCGAGCCGCAGCTCGGAGAGCACGCACAACTCCCACTGGTGACGGTCGATCCCCTGATCGGTGAGGATCACCTTGCGCCAGCTCCCCGGCGCGAACGACACCGGCGCATCAGCCGGTACCGCGCGCTTGCCAGAGCGGTTCAGCTCACGTAACAGCTCGACCGCGTCCAAGAGCTCGCGCGCGGCCGGACTGGCGCTGAAGCTCAAAGTGTCGAGCACCGCTGGCGCGAACGTGCGGACATGGCTGTAGCTGTCATCGAGCTGCGGGTAGTGGTTGTCATCCGCCGGCCGGGCGATCCGCTTCGCATCCGCCGCGATTTGGGCGAGGGTTTCCGGCGGCTCGCGCTGCCAGATCGCCTGGCGGAGGCCGGCGTCAGGGATCGTCGGGTCGAGCACGATCTCAAGCAGTTCCGCGAGCAGCCGGACTTTCTCGTTCTGGCTTGTTGCCGTGTCGAGTTTCTTTTCGATGAGCCGGCGTCTCGCGCGGGCGTGCGCGGTCGCGATCGCCTCATCGAACAGATCAACGACCTCGTCTGTCACCTTCGCCGCCTGATCGCAGCAGAACGAGACCAGCGCCGGATACCTGACGCGCTCGGGGCGACGCTGCAGCGCCTGGTTGGTTAACCGGCCGCGCCAGCTGCGCCAGATACCGCCGACGGTTCGGGTTCAACGCCGACAGATCCCGCCCGTCCGCGCCAAGCCCGCGGAGGTACAACAGCTTCGCGAGCTGCCCGAGAACCCCGCGTGAGCTCGATTTGCCCTCTGCGCCAGCCACGCCAGACGAGTCATCGCGCGGCCGTCCTGCGACAGCTCGACGTCCGGGATCAACAGCGCCTCCAACCTGGGGCGCAGACCTCTACCGAGCATCGGCGCAAGCTCCCGATGCGTCACGCGCTCGGCGTCCATCCGGGCAGTCGAGACCGTGCGCTCGAGCACCGTCAAACCGGACCGCACGACCTGCGCGCCGCGCAGCCAGCGGCACGCTTCACGCAACAACGCCAGCGGCGAGTCATGCTCAAGCGCTCCCTGAAGCAGCCGCCAATGCACCCGCCCGAGATCGTCGCTGGTCGCTGTGCGGAACCGCGCGATCCGCTGTGCCACCCGCGCGTGCTGCGAACGCGTCCGCGGCAGCACCCGATAGTCCGTCAGGACCGCCGGCGCGAGATCGAGCTGCTCGGCGAGATAGCAGCCCGCTCGCTGAGGAGCTGACCACAAGTCCTCCGGGATGAACCCCAGCCACCGCAACGAGCAGACCTGCAACGCAATCGCCAGGCGGTTCTGATCGCCGTACAACCGTCGGATCGCGGCGAACTCCCGGGCGTCAGCGTGAAGAACGCCCCGAGGGTTTCCGCTTCGATCCGCTCCGGGAACTGCGACCAAGCCTCGCGCTCCTGGCCGCTGAGAACCTGGACCGGCATCAGGGCTCGAGCTCCAGCGCGTCCATCGCCGCCTGCCGATCCGCCTCGGAGGGCAGGCTGTAGCGGCGAGTGGTCTCAAGCCGGCGGTGGCCGGCCAGCTCGGCGACCAGCACGATGTCGTTGCCACCGCGCACCAGGTTCGTCACGCAGGTATGTCGCAGCACGTGCGCTGAGAGCTCGAGCCCGGCCCGCTTGCCGACACCGCGGACCACCAGATCCACCGCGCGCGGGGAGAGCCTGCGTCCCTGCGGCCCGACGCGGAGGCCGGTCTCGCTCTGCGCCGCGCGCTTGTTGCGGTCCTTCAGGCACAGCGTGAGCGCGTCACGGCACGCCGGGTTCAACGGCACCTCCCGATAGACATCGCCCTTCCCCGAGCACACCCTCAAAACGCCCTTGCGCGCCGAGATCGACACATCCTCGACGTCCAGCGCGACCAGCTGCTGCAGCCGCAGCGCGGTGTACAGCAGCACCGTCACGATCGCCCGATCCCGCGGCTTGCACTCCTCCGCGGCGCGCAAAAGCGCCCGCTGCTGCTCCACCGGCAGCGCGCGCGGTGCCGACTCCGCGAGCGGCTCGCGTTTCACGTTCGCCGGCCCTAACCCGAGGAACCGGTTGAAGTGGTCGACCGCCGCCAGCGCCAGGTTCACCGACGAGGGCTTCCAGCCCTCGTCGACCTTCAGGCACCGCTTGAAGTCGCGAGCGGCGTAATCGCGGGCCCGCGGCTCGGCCAGGGCGTCGGCACACTTTTCGCGTCCGGCGAGCCAACGACCATACGCGCCGACATGCTGCCCGTACGCATCCTTGGTCCGCTGCGCCAGAGGCGCCCGCTTCAGATCCTTCAAGTAGCGCTCGACCGCAGCCAGAACCTCACCGGCCGCTTCGGACGCCACTTCCACCCGGTAGTAGACGTCGCTGACATCCGAATGCTGCGGGGACTTAAGCAATTTTGGAAGCGGTTTCCTCAAGCCGTGGCCGTAGCGAGATATCTGGCCATTCGTCGAGCGCTGGGGCTACCCGACTTGAGCGGACCGGGAAGGTTCCGAGACACTTCCTGGATCATCTCGACGAGGCGGGCGCGCCGTGCAGATATCATCACCGTCGAGTGCGCTGGGCGGCCGGTCCCCCGGAGGCCCGGCAGCACAAGCACTCGATGCGGCTAGGACTGGCGCGTTCGCTCGCTACCCTTCGCCGTCAACCGCTCATCGCGAACGCTCCTGCCAACTGGCTATCTTTGATGCCGTGGCCCGCACGTCACTTGGTCCCACGGATCCGCGATCGCAACTCACCGAGCTCCTAGCTCTGCTGCACGACGCTGACGCGTCCTTTCGCACCGTTGAAGCATCTTGGCGCGTCTGGAGCGCTCCTAATGGGCTACAGCAGGCGAGAGCGAGCGTCGCGAAAGACCGGGCACGCGAGCCAACGGCTAGCCCCGCCTCCGCGAGTCGTGATGCCACTCCGCGCGAGGGTCAAGAGACGGTAAAACTTTGGCGCGAGGATCAGCGTTTCGAGAGGAAGTCTACGGCGGCGCACGCGACGGCTTTTACGCCGTAGCCGACGGCCCTCTCTGGTGGCTATATGACCCGCGGATCGGGGTCCGAAGCAACCAGGACGATCCCCGGCTTGGCAGCAACATCGGCGAAGAGCTGGCGGTCATGCTCGACCCGACGCCGCTGCTTGGATTGCTTCGGTTCCGCCCGGTGGGGCGCTCCAACGTTGCTGGCCGGCCAACACTCTCTTCGCTCGCGTGGCCTCGCCGCATAGACGCGCACGATCGGCCGCTACCTGATGAGCTGGCGCAACTCGGGTTGGGAGCTCAGGAATACCAGCTGGAGATAGACTTTGAGCGAGGGGTGCTGCTATCCGCGACCGGAACTTGTCAAGTCGAATGAGACACCGCGCGGTTGAATTTAGTGAGCGACCTCCTTGTCCGTGGGCTTGTTGATCCAGGCGGCGGCGGGCAGTTCGGGCGGCATGGGTGGCTTGCGGACGAATC
>Ga0335078_10018862_pt1 | contig 10259 bp, 8 predicted proteins | sample Lox_Sample_32_FD_206711 | JGI IMG/M metagenome (GOLD analysis project Ga0335078, IMG submission 206711) | Soil microbial communities from Loxahatchee National Wildlife Refuge, Florida, United States - Lox_Sample_3.2 | ecosystem: Environmental > Terrestrial > Soil > Wetlands | place: USA: Florida...
CCTGCGGGGGGTCAGCGGTGGCTTCGCCCACGACAGCCAACCCGTTCCATGGGCCGAAGCAACCGCCGAATGAGCCGGAAACACGCCTGCCCCCCGACAGGCCGACATCAGGCCGACATCACCGATGCGCGAGCGCTCCCGGGGCGTTGCACTCCGTGTGCCGGCATGCAGCCCCGGCCCCACCCCCAAAGCAGGACGCATCCGCGCATCACTCCGCGCCCGCGGGCGACCCGCCATCGTCGGCTCACCACGCCACTGATCGGCAAGCAAGCGGTTCGGCGGACCGCTCCTCCAGCCCGAATCCGTCGCTATATGTCGGTAACCGGCGTGGTGCAGTGACGCCTCCTGACCAAGGACTGGTCCGGGCCAGCCTGGCCCGCCGCAGCGGGTTCCTGATCTTGATCTTCTGGCCTCCACATAGTGCGTCGCCGACAGCGGGAACGCCAGGCCATGTTAGCGAGTCTGCCCTGGCTTGCGGTTGCCCGGCCAATCACGAAAGCGCTCGCCCGGCGAGCCCTCTGGCGACCGCGGAAGTCGTGTCCGTGACCGCACCTGCGCGCGGTCCGGCAGGACGGCGGTGCAGCATGCGCAATCGTCCACGGGCTGTCAGCGGTAGCGCTACGCTGCGGGCAGCCTGTCCCCGAACGGCAGGAGCCACGCAGCCATGAAGAGCATGGGCGCGATCGCGGTGCGGTTTGGCAAGAACGGGAAGAAGGTGTGGCAGGCCGAGCAGGTTTATGGCGGCTTGTTCAGCCCCGGCCCTGACCCTGCCGAGCTTCGGACCTGGGTAACTGATGAGACAGAAGTGGGGAAGCGGGTCGCGGACGACTTCGTCAGCACCGGTCGCTGCCCGCCAGGAACGTTGGACCAGCACTTCTTCGCGGTTCAGTTGCGCAAGTTCCCGGATCCCGACGATGCGCCAAAGCGCAGGGCGGGTCTGGGAAAGGCCTGCTTCTGCCAGGACCATTCGCATTTCCTGCCTTTCGGCGCCGGCCCAGGTCACGGCGGGGTCCACTGCGGGTTGCCGAGGGCCACGCCTCTCAACGGCCTGTTCTGGACGGCTCACATCACGTCCTACCTGCCGGGCCCGCAGGCCGCGGACAACTCAGCGGGGCCGCGACGCAGCTCGCGGCGCCCTCGGCCGCACGCGGGTCAACTGGGTGATGACCCCGCTGGCGGTGACACGAGCTTCTGGTTGGCCGACGGAACGCGAGAAGGCTCTGGCCATGTCCGGCCCGGCTACTGACACAGGCTGCGCCCCCGGCCAGCCGACCGCGCCAGCATACGCAGCAGCCGTCCTGCGGCGGCTGCCGGGGAAGGCCAGACCCCGCGAGGACGTGCTGCGGGAGTACCGGGATCTCAACGCCGAGCGGCGCAGCCGCATCCCTGCGCCGCTGTGGCCCTTCTGGGCGCCGGACCCGGACGAGTACTACCGCTGGCGCATCCAGCTCGACTGCGGCTGCATCACCGAGGTCCTTACCTGCGGGCCAGATCGCCGGCCTGACGACACGCAGTGGCCTGACACTGTTTGCAGCGCGTGGCTGCCGGCAGGCCAGCTGCTCTGCACGCACGAGGATTCCCCGCCGGCGCCATACTGCGAGATCGCCGCGTGGGGAGACCGCCGCGAACTGACGTTTCCCGCCGACCCGGCAGAGCCACCGGAGTGGGCCGATGCGGATACCTGGGCCGTACTGCGTCACGACGAACCGCATGCCTCGGCGTTCTGGACCGTGACGCTATCGTGCGGGCACGTCACCGAGGTGCCGGTCTCCGACCTCGGCTGGAAGCCTGCCGACGGCCCCAGCCGGGTCAGCGCCGGCAGGCTGCAGGAGATGACCACGGAGTTCGAGGAGCTCTGGGCAGAGCAACCGGACGCGCAACCGCCGCGCGAGCGCGAGCACACGCAAAGGATGCTCACTGAGGGCTGGCCGAGCCCGAGCCCCGAGCATCCGTGCTACACCTGCCCGCGGGCGAGGGCCATCGTCGCGTGCCAGCGCATCGGCTGGCTCGTCCCGCGCACGCCGCAGCCGACACCGCCATCCCGGGCCAGCCTGGAGCAGCGGCTGCGGCAGGCCGAGGCTCAGGCCGACGAACTGCGACGCCAGCTCGCCCAGCTGGACGCGCCTGCGAGGCAGCAGCGTGACGGCTTACCAGACCCAGCGCGGTACGAGACGAAGGAGTGTTGCCGGACAGATTCGACGCCGCCCACGCAGCTCAGCTTGCCGATGCGTTCGAGGCCGACTCGGTGGCTATGCGCTACCACAGTTACGGTGCGTAGCTGAGGTGCTGCCGGGCCGAGGGACCATCCCACTCGGAGGCCAGGGCGGGCCGACCATCGACACGGAGGCTCCGCATTCCTGCACGTCAGGGCCACCAGCGGAGCAACCGACCGAATCCAGCGCTAGCCACTACTACTGGGCCGCCGCAGAACCGGACAGGAGCCCGCCGACGCTCTGGACACCGAAATCCTCGGCACCGGGCTCGTCCTTCGAAGCGGAGCGCTCCATGTGCCCGGTAGTGTCACCCATCGTGATCACTACCATGCCGACAGGAACTCCTCGCTATGTCGGTCGCTGACGCCGGAATGACCCCCGGAGCGCTGAGGCTAGAACGTCCCAGCGGTATCGAGGACCAGTCATGGGCAGCGATCACGGCAATGCTAGACCGGCTGAGCAGGGCAATCGGTGCGCGCGATTTGTCGCTCGCTGTGGGTGCTGCAAAGGAACTGGTCGAGGCTGTTGCTAAGTGCGTGCTGGTCGTCCGCGGTGAGGTTGTCGCTGAGAACGCCAAGTTCACGAACGTGGTGGCCAAGGCCCATGAGGTGCTGGAACGGCAGCCAGGCAAGGGACTGACGCAAGCGGAACCGTTGCGCACCATCATGCAAAGCGCCAAGACGATGGCCAGCAAACTGGGCGACCTCAGGAACAGCTACGGAACCGGGCATGGTCGGCCGGTGGAGCCTGAAGTCACCGAGGAACTCGGCCAGGTCTGCGTTGACGCCGCGCTGCTATGGTCCCGATGGGCGCTGCGGCGCCTGCAGGCTCTTGCACAAGGCATGCCTGCCCCGCTGATTAGCGATCTCCTCGAAGGCGGCATCTTCCGGTCGGGGCTGCTGACAGAGCGCCTTGCGAGCGCTGACCTGGCTCACCTCGAGCCTGAGGTACAGCGGCGAATCGGAGTCGCCGTCGGTCAGCGCGCGATGCAGGAGACCTTCGTCGTCCGCCAGGACGGGATCGAGCAGTGCGCCGAGCACGACGCGCCCGACGTCTGGCCGACGGCCTACCGTGAAGGCGCCTTCGAGGGGCTGTTCGTCAATCCGCACGGGCAGCTCACCGTGGACTCGTGGTCCGCCCGTTGGGCACCGCGGCTGATCGCGCCGCTGGAGAACCCGGCGGCGGTCATCGACCAACTGGCCGCGAGGATCAACGAACTGCCCCAGGCGGAGTATCCCTCGTACGGGGACGCCCGCGACAAGGTGATCTCCGAGCTGAGATCCGGCACCAAGTTCCTCCCGGCAGGATCCCGGCCGTCATGGGACAACCTGATCGGCCGCCTCGATCTCACGCTTCGGTAGCCAGCTGGGTGAAGAGACTTGGAGAACTGTGCCCGCGCAAGAGCATCGACGACACGCCTCCTTGCACGACGCCTTCCTCATCCGCGGTTCTCGCATCAGGGCATCGTCCTCGCCAGCGACCCGATCAGTGGCACACGGCCAGTCAGCTGCAGAGCACTCACCCCGGACATGAACCATGAGAGCTGGAATCGATGACCGACTCAGTTCTGATCGCGTTCTTGCGGCAAACGGGGAGTGCAGTTTCAAGATCACCTGTCGGCATGTTTGCTCGGTGTTTGCTCGTCTGCCCCGGTACCACCCGTCACTGGCCGGCACTACCCGGTAGCGATCCGAGATGAAGTCCGCACAGACCGGCACCAAGCGGCACCGAGAGCACTGATCTGATAGCAGAGCAGCGGACTCTTAATCCGCGGGTTCGGGGTTCAAGTCCCTGGCGGCGCACCCGTGCTGACCTGGGGTTATGCCAGTTCCGGGTTACCTCGTGAAGGCCGTTTCCGGCCCATGTTTGCTCCACGTTTGCTCGTCAGTCCGGACCTAGTCGTTAGACCCGGTCGGCGCGCCCCGCGGACCCCCTACCGATGGTTATACAGAGCGTGACATCTACCGGATTGCGCAGCTAGAGGGTTCGCGCCCGCGCCCCCAGGTACATGCAAGGTCCATCGGAGGTACACGGGAGGTCCATCGGGTTGCCTTCACCCGGGTATCGCACGGTTCCGCTGCCCGCCCTCCGGGCCCGGAAGGACGGATCCGTCTGTCCATGCGGGGATCGGGCCCGGCGGCCGGATGAGTGCTACGGGGGTTCCCGGCCGGGGGCACGCCGGGCAGCGGGAGTGCAAGGATTCCAGCGACCGCGCCGCGGGGGCTTCATGCTGGAGTACGCCTCCATGGCGTGGATGACGGCCGAGGGCACCGTCGCCGCCGGGTACCGGCCTCCTTGATCGCTCTGGTCGGGTTCCGCCTGGATTCGGGTCATCGAGTTCGTCCTGGGGCAACGGAGTCGTCGCCCATTCGGTCGGTGCCGCAGCCCGGTTACGACGGGCCGGGAGAGGGGCTGGTGCCCGGTAACCTTGAGTACACGTCCCGGGCATGATCTTGCCGCCTTCCCCCGACGGACGGATTGTTCCATCTGCTCTGGCTTGCGGAGAGGGAGATGACCGAGACGAACCTGCCGCCCAGGGGGGCGGTGTTCTGGCCCGTTGGCACGGGCGACTCCACCACCGTGGTGGTTGACGACGAGCATGTGCTCCAGGTCGATCTGCGCGACATGGCGCTCGCTGATGAGCCGGACTCGGTTCACGCTCAGGTGATCGACCGGCTGGCCGAGGTACTGCCTGAGCGTGACGGCGCCCCGTATCTGAGCGTGTTCGCGCTGACCCACGCAGACCAGGACCACTGCACGGGCTTCGGCGACCTGCTCGATTCGGAGATCGTCATCGGGGAGTTGTGGGCGACCCCGCGGCTGTGGCGTGAGTTCACCGAGGACGCCCCGGCGATGTGCGAGGACGCCAAGCGGTTCCATGAGGAGGCGAACCGGCGGGTCGATGCGATCCTTGCTCACATCGCCGCAGGCCGGCCGGTGCCGAGCGGCGACATGATCCGGGTGATCGGGTACGACGAGGACCAGTCCAGCGACCTGACCGCGCCGGACTATTCCTACGCCGGCCTGCCGGAGGAGTACTTCTCGTTCCCCGGCCAGGTGATCACCACGATGGACGGTGACGACGTCAGCGACAGGTTCGAGGCCTTCGTCCACGCTCCGTTCAAGGGCGACTGCGCCGCCGCGCGGAATGACACCTCGCTCGCGCTGCGGATCACGCTGACCGAGGGAACCGCCAGCGGCCGGATACTGCTAATGGGCGACCTCGCCTACGCCACAATCCGCCGTATCTTCGACATCAGCGATCCCGATGCCGTTGCCTGGGATGTGTTGCCCGCGCCCCATCATTGCAGCAAGAAGGTCATGTACGCCCCGGACGAAGCCGGCGACGAGGAGTTCAAGCGCGACATTATGGACGCGCTGGAGGACGCGGCCGGCCCCGGTGCATACGTCGTTGTCAGTTCGCAGCCGTTCCCGCCGGCGGACAAGCCAGGTGCGAACCCTCCGCACATTGCTGCCAAGCAGCGGTATCAGGAGATCATTGACGCTGATCATTTCCTGTGCACGCAGGAGTACGGCGGCGAGGAGGATCCCCGCCCGATCGTGTTCGCGCTCGGCAGCGACGGATTGGCCCTGGTGACTGAAGAAGAGGTCGATGAGAGCGGCGGCAGGACCCGGCTCGCGAAGGTCGCTGCTGGCGCGATCAGCCTGGCCGCGGCCCAGCGGCAGGTGAAGCGCGCACGCGGAACGGACGCAGCTCCGGCGAAGGCAGTCGGGTTCGGGCACCGATGACCGGCGGCGCGCCCGCGCCGATGCCTGCCACCGCAGATCAGCAGCGCGCGCTCGACGAGCTGGGGATCATCGCCGCCGGGGGGCCGAACATCGAGGTGCTCAGCACCGGCCCGGGGCCGTCCGGGAGTGTGGAGGCCGAGGTATCGCTGGCGGCGGCGGGCGCCGGCGGCGGACCGCGTGGCGAACAGCCCGCGGCCCGGCTCCGCGACAGGGAACGGTTCGTGCTCCGCATCCCCCGTGACTACCCGTTCTGGCACCCGTCGGTCTGGGTGACACACGACCGCTTCGCTGGGCTGCCCCACGTCCAGTGGCGCCGGCACCTGTGCCTGTATGTGTCCCCGAGCACTGAATGGCAACCGTCGGATGGCATGTTCGGCCTGCTGGATCGGCTGCTTTTCTGGCTGGACCGGGCGGCAGCCGGCTCGCTGGAGGCGGCTGGCGAGCCGTTGCATCCGCCGCCGGCCTACCCGACCGCGGAGGCCGGATCCGTGATCGTGCGCGCCGATACGCCCGCGGTCCCGGACACAAGCGAGGTGCTGCTGGCGGTCCTGCGGCTACGCGCCCCGGGCCGGGTGGAGATCATCGGCTGGATGCAGCTGGGCGAGGCCCTGACAAATATCGAGGATCCGTTGCTGCCGTTGCTCCGCTACGGCTCGGCGGAGGAGCTGGATCTGGGCCTGGGGATCATGCTGGCCAGGCCCAGCGACTTCGAGTTCCCGGCCACTGTGGAAGCGTTGCGGGTCATGCTCGCCAGCCATGCCGTTGGTGACGACCTCCTGCTGGCGGGCTTGTCGCTGCTGGCGCTGGTCAGGCGCAAGATCAGCGAGGCAGCGGGCCGGGATGACGAGGCAGGCTCCGTTTACGTAGTGATCGGAACGCCGATGCGCGGGCGCGCGGGGGGCAGCCGGCGCCAGCACATAGTCGCCTGGCGGTTCGACGACCTCGGGACGAAGGCATCCGGCCTGCTCGACGTCGCACTATCCCCGTACGAGTCTGTCCGTGATCTCGCTCCCGATGTCCGTGCCCTAGTGGAGAAGTGGCTCGGTCTGGCTAGGCTGCGCTGGGCCCGCGTGTACGACGCTCGGCCCCAGGTAACCGTTCGGCGTGACGCGGGCAGCCCGCTGGCCGCCCTCGCGGGCAAGCGGGTCATTCTGCTGGGGGCCGGCGCGCTGGGCAGCCAGGCCGCCGCGCACCTGGTACGCGCAGGCGTCGGCGTGCTGCAACTGGTGGACAACGCGAGGGTTTCGCCCGGCGTCCTTGTCCGTCAGGACTTCGTCAGCGCCGATGTCGACGAGTTCAAGGCGGTGACACTCGCGCGGCGGCTCCAGGAGATCGACGCCACCGTGTCGGTCGAAGCCAGCGCGGCGGACGCTCATGACCTCTTCCGCGATGATGCCGCCGTCCTCGATGTCGATCTGATCATCGATGCGACCGCGAACTTGGCCTTGGCGGAACGGATCGAGAGGTACCGGCGGGCCGGGACGGGCTGCCCGCCGCTGATCAGCATGCTGGTGGGGTTCCGGGCTACCCGCGGCCTCGCGCTGGTCGCTCCCCAGGGCTATCCGGGCGCTGGCGTGGACCTGCTGCGAAAGGCGAAGATCGCCGTGTCCACCACGGACAGGCTCAGGTCGTTCGCGGACGACTTCTTCCCCGATCCGCCGCGCGCTGAGTACTTCCAGCCCGAGCCCGGCTGCTCGGAGGCGACCTTCACCGGCAGCAACGGGCAGATGGCCGCGCTGGCCGGGACGCTCCTTCTGCATGCCCACGGCCGCCTGGATGATGCCCGCGCATCCGTCACGATGTTTGACCTGGGCCTGGACGCCGATCCGCTCCTGGAGACACTGCCGGTACGGCCGGACAAGATCACGGAAACGGCCGGCTATACGGTGCGGATCGCCCCCGGCGTGATCCACGAGTGGAGAGCCGAGGCCCGGCTGATGGCGCGCCTTCGGGAACCAGACGTGGAGACCGGTGGAGTCCTGCTCGGGGAGGTAGACGATGCCTGCCGGGTGATATGGGTTTCGAAGGCTACCGGGCCGCCGCCCGACAGCCACGCCTCCGCCAGGGCGTTCGTTTGCGGCGTCGAGGGGGTGGACGACCTGGTCGCCTACCATGATCGGCGCACCCGTGGCGCGTTGCGGTTCCTCGGACTCTGGCACACTCATCCCTACGGCGACGCCCGTCCGAGCGAGATGGATAAGCGGGGGATGACCGAGTTGCTGGTGCCCGTTGCCCAGGCCCCGCGCCGCGCGCTGCTGGTCATCCTCGGCGGCCCAGCGGACTGGGAATCTTGGCGGGATGGCCAGGGTGAGGAACTCCCCGGTCACTTCCTGCAACTCTGCGCACGGTCAGACTCGGCGATCGCGCCCCAGGCGCCAGGGATCGATTTGTCCTCCGCTCTCGCCCGCGCCGGCACGGACGAGCTACGGCGCTGGCCGCCACCCCCGGCTCCAAGATCCGGCGCCTCTCGCCGCAGGTGGTGGCCCTGGTGACAGCCGACATAGGGCTGGCGCTGTCCGGCGGCGGATCCCGGGCAGCCGCCTTCCACCTCGGATGCCTGCGAGCCCTCGCAGACCGCGGACTCCTCGGGAGAATCCGCGTGCTTTCGGGCATCTCGGGCGGCGCGCTCCTGGGCGCCTTGTATGCCTACGGACCGGAGCGGTTCGGCGACTTCGATGCTGAAGCTGTCGAACTTCTCCACAACGGGCTGCAGATGGCGATCGCGCGCAGGCTGTTGTTCAGCAGACGCCTCACGCAATCGCTGCTCTCAAGCCTGTCCCTCCCGCCGACGGCACTGGCCGGTGCCGTCGCCCACCGGCTCGGACGGAGTCCGAGTCCCCGCATCCGCCATGTCAACCGCACGACAGCATTCGCTGACGTGCTCGCCGCCTTGCGGTTCGGGGACACGACCATGCAGCAAGTCACCCACCCCGGGCTCGATGTCGTACTAACCGCCTGCGACCTTGCGACCGGATCCGCGGTGCGGTTCGGCAGCGCGGTAAGTTCCTGCTCGCGGCTCGGCGACTTCACGGAACCTGTGCGAGTGGCTGATGCCGTCGCCGCCTCGGCCGCCTTCCCTGTTCTCCTGCCTGCCCTGGAGCGCCGGACTCTCATCCGGGGCCGGGACGGCACCGTCACCAATCATGTGCTGCTCCTGACCGACGGCGGCGTGTACGACAACCTCGGCACCACAGTGCTCGAACCCGGCCGCGACCCGAAGTTCACTTCCCACGTGTACGACGTCAAGCACGTGATCGCGTGCGACGCCGGGCCAGGGCCAGGCCGGATCCGCAGCCCCCACGTCTGGCCGACCCGGATGAAACGCGTGGTGGACATCATGCACTCCCGCGCCCAGCATGGCGGACGGACGCCGTTGTTCGCCGCGCAGGAAAGCGGCAAACTGGACGGGATGGTGTACGTCTACCTCGGAATGATCGACCAGCGGCTACCGATGCCCGTAGCAGATCTCGTTCCGCGGTCAGCCGTCGCAGACTACCCGACCAACTTCGCCGCCATGGACAGCCAATCCCTGACAGCACTCACCACGCGCGGAGAACAGCTCGCTCGCTTGCTCATAAGCCACTACTGCCCAGATCTGTGAACAGCGTGGCATTAAGCAGCCGGACCGCCGGTCGATAAGATGGGGCGTTCGGATACCGCATCCCGGCGTTGTCCGGGAGCCGCTCAGTAGTGCGGTCGATCCACTGGCCGCACTGGTCCGGGGACGCGCGGCTGAACGAAGCGCTGAAACTGACGCGATACGGGGCACCCGGCGCCTGCGCAGTCATCGGCGGAGACTTCAACTCGATCTATCCGGACTGCGAGACACCCGCCGCACCACCGCCGGGGCCGTCACCACCGGGCGGCAGAACACGGCCAGCTCGCCCGCCGCCGGCGCCGCGTCCCCCGCGGCCGTGACCGTCCCGCCGCGAACCCGCAGGCCAGCGGCCCGCAGCACCACCGTCCCCGCCGGGGTGCCCGCATCCGCGGACGCTGCCGTCCAGATTGCATCAACAACGTCAGGCAGAGTAGAACTCACGAGGGGCTCCTGTGAAGGGATGGATTTCGACACCCAAACCCTTAGCAGGAGCCCCTCCTGCATCCAAACCCGCACAAAACCTCAGGTCACAGCCTCATGGATCCCGGCGTCCCTTACTGTAAGTCTCTGGTGTTGGCGTTCTAACCTGCGGGCGTTCACCTGCTCAGGACCTTGCGGGCGGTTCTCCATATGGTCCACGTCCCTCCTACACGCAGTCTCCATATCTGAGTAGATCACTGATACCAATCTGCAAGACA
>Ga0335078_10018864_pt1 | contig 10259 bp, 7 predicted proteins | sample Lox_Sample_32_FD_206711 | JGI IMG/M metagenome (GOLD analysis project Ga0335078, IMG submission 206711) | Soil microbial communities from Loxahatchee National Wildlife Refuge, Florida, United States - Lox_Sample_3.2 | ecosystem: Environmental > Terrestrial > Soil > Wetlands | place: USA: Florida...
AGCCGCCTGCGCCCAGACCGGCCTGCGCAGCCGCAGCACGATCAGGGTCGGGTTGGTCGCCGTCTGCGGGAAGTGCTCGGTCAGCAGCGCGTTCCCCAGCGCGGAGTCGCTGCCCGCCGGTGCCGTCACGGCGCCGCCGAATCCGGCCGCCAGGTAGTCGGCCGAGGCCACCGCCAGCACTCCGAACACCACCAGGCCCGCGGCCAGGGTGGCCAGCGGCCGCCGCACGATCCGTGCGCACACCGGCCCCCACCACCCGGCGCGCCCGGCGCCCGGCGCGACGGAAGACGGCCAGAAGGCGACGGGGCCGAAGACCGCGAGCAGCGCGGGCAGCAAGGTGAGCCCGGCGATGAGCATCAGCCCGATGCCGATCGCCAGCGGCGCCGCTAGCCCGGAGTAGAGGCTGAACGTCGCGGCGGCCAGCGACAGCAGGGCGGCGATAAGGATCCCGGCGGAGAACGTGATCGTCTCGCCCACCCGGCCGACCGAGATCACGATCGCATCTCTGCATTCCAGTCCGGCGCGCATCTCCTCGCGCACCCGGAACATCAAGAACAGCGCGTAATCCGTGCCCGCGCCGAGCACGAGCACGATGAGCAGCAGCGAGGCGATCTGCGACACCCCTAGGCCGTGCACGGCGGCCTCGGCGGTGAGACGCTCGGCGACAAGCACTACCGCGATTGCGGGCACGACCGCGATCAGCGGCGCCAGCGCCGAGCGGAAGACGGCGACGAGCAGGGCGACCACGAAGATGATCGAGAACCACTGCACTTTGCTGCTCGACGACGTGGACGTCGCGTTGTTGTCCACCCGGGTGGCCACGGGTCCCGCGGTGTGCGCGGCCAGCCCCGCAGGCAGCGCAGCGGCGGCGATGGCGTCCCGGATGCTCGCGACCAGGCTGGCCTGCTGCGCGGTGGCAAGGCCGCCGGACTGGGCCAGCGCGGCAAGCACGGTAAGCTGCTCGGCCCGGCCGTCGGCGGACTGGCCGGCATCTCGCACCGCGGTGACCCGCGCCAGCCGGGCCAGCGCGCCCGAGAGCCCCGCGATGGCGCCCTGGTCCGCGCCTGTGAGCGGTCCGCCCGGCCGCGCCGCCACCACGGTGACCGCGGTGAGCGATGCCCCCTGCAGCGGCGACGCCAGCGCCGCCGCCATCTCGCTCGGCGCGCTGGCCGGGAGGAACGAGGTGTTATCGCTCTGCGTCACGCTGGACAGCGACGGCAGGCCCACCATGGCCGCGGCAGAGCCGGCCAGCCATGCCACGATGATCGCCCAGCGGAAACGGACGGCGAACCGCCCGACCGCGGCGAAGAAGATACTCACGAAGGCCATCGTCGCCGGCTGGAGGCCGGTTTGCGGCCCCCGCGGGAGCGTAAAGTTACTGCGTGGCAGATCCGCACGGCTACCGGCCGGCGCCGGGCGAGATACCCGAGTCCCCGGGGGTCTACCGGTTCCGCGACCAGCGCGGCCGGGTGATCTACGTCGGCAAGGCCAAATCCCTGCGCCAGCGGCTCAATTCCTACTTCGCGGATTTCGCGAGCCTGCACCCGCGGACCCAGGCGATGCTGACCACCGCGGCCGGCGTGGACTGGACCGTGGTCGGCACCGAGGTCGAGGCGCTCCAGCTTGAGTACTCCTGGATCAAGGAGTTCGACCCGAGGTTCAACGTCAGGTACCGGGATGACAAGAGCTATCCCTATCTGGCCGTCACCCTCGGCGAGGAGTACCCCCGGGTGATGGTGATGCGCGGCGCCAAGCGCAAGGGCACCAGGTACTTCGGCCCGTACAGCCACGCCTGGGCCATCCGCGAAACGGTGGACACGCTGCTGCGGGTCTTCCCCGTCCGTACCTGCTCGGCGGGCGTGTTCAAGCGGTCCGGCCAGATCGGCCGCCCCTGCCTCCTCGGCTACATCGGCAAGTGCTCCGCGCCGTGCGTCAAGCGGATCACGGCGGAGGAGCATCGCGGGCTCGCCGAGGACTTCTGCGACTTCATGGCAGGGCAGACCAGCCGCTTCGCCACCAGGCTCGAGGCCGAGATGAGGCAGGCCGCCAGGGAGGAGGAGTTCGAGCGCGCGGCGCGCCTGCGTGACGACCTGCGCGCGCTGGAGCGGGCGATCGAGAAGCAGGCGGTGGTGCTCGGCGACGGCACCGACTGCGACGTGATCGCGCTGACCGAAGACCAGCTCGAGGCGGCCGTCCAGGTCTTCTACGTGCGCGGCGGCCGGGTCCGCGGCCAGCGTGGCTGGGTGCTTGACAAGGTGGAGGACACCACGCCCGCGAGCCTGGTCGAGCACTTCCTCGGCCAGGTCTACGGCGACACCCCTGACGTTGCGGAGGCGATCAACGCCGGCATCCCCCGCGAGGTTCTGGTGCCCGAACTTCCGCCGGATCCGGAGACGATGATGCAGTGGCTGGCCGAGCGCCGCGGCGGCCCGGTCAGCCTGCGGGTGCCCCGGCGTGGCGACAAGAAGGCCCTGCTCGAGACCGTGGCCCGCAATGCGGCCGAGACGCTCGCGCTGCACAAGACCCGCCGGGCCAGCGACCTGACCACGCGGAGCAAGGCGCTGAACGAGATCACCGAAGCCCTCGGCCTGGACGACGCCCCGCTGCGGATCGAGTGCTACGACGTCTCGAACCTGCAGGGCACGCACGTGGTCGCGTCGATGGTGGTCTTCGAGGACGGGCTGGCCCGCAAGAGCGAGTACCGCAGGTTCGCGATCAAGGGCATCGACGGCACCGACGACATCTCGGCCATCCACGAGGTGATCACCCGCCGGTTCCGCCGGTACCTGGCCGAACGCGAGAAGACCGGCGAGCTGGACACCCTGGGTGACCCCGAGGCCGCAGAAGACGTGGCCGATGATGTGGCCAGCCAGAAGAAGTTCGCCTACCCGCCGAACCTGGTCGTCGTCGACGGCGGTCCCGGCCAGGCGGCCGCGGCGGCCCGCGCGCTTGCCGAGCTTGGCATCGACGACGTGGCCGTCTGCGGCCTGGCCAAGCGCCTGGAGGAGGTCTGGCTGCCGGGCGAGGAGTACCCGGTGATCCTGCCCCGCAGCAGTGAGGGGCTGTACCTGCTGCAGCGGGTGCGGGATGAGGCGCACCGGTTCGCCATCACCTATCACAGGCAAAAGCGCGGCAAGGCCGCGACCTCAAGCGCCCTCGACGACGTGCCCGGGCTAGGCCCGGCCCGGCGGGCCGCGCTGCTCAAGCACTTCGGCTCGGTGCGTAAGCTCAAGGCAGCAAGGGTGGAGGAGATCGCGGCCGTGCCGGGGATCGGTCCCCGCCTGGCGGCCACGATCGCGGGAGCGCTGGCCCAAGGAAAAGACCATGAGAGCGTCTGACGATCAGACCGACATCGTGATCATCACCGGCTTGTCCGGGGCAGGGCGGTCGACGGCCGCCAAGTCGCTTGAGGATCTTGGCTGGTTCGTGGTCGACAACCTGCCCCCGGGCCTGCTGCCGACGATGGTCGACCTGGCGGCCAGGTCCAACGGGGCGGTGTCGCGGATGGCCGCCGTGGTCGACGTCCGCAGCCGGGCATTCAGCACCGACCTGAAGTCGGCCGTCACCGAGCTCGGCGCGCGCGGGGCCGCCGCCCGCGTGGTGTTCCTTGAGGCCGCCGAGGACACGCTCGTGCGCAGGTTCGACAGCGAGCGCCGGCCGCATCCGCTGCAGGGCGCGGGCCGGGTCACCGACGGCATCGAGGCGGAGCGCGAACTGCTGCGCGAGGTGCGCGGCGACGCCGATCTCGTGGTCGATACGTCCCACCTGAACGTGCACGAGCTGCGCGCCAGGATGCGGGACTACTTCAGCGGCGGTACCGCGGCGGGCCTGCGGCTGTCCATCGTCTCGTTCGGCTACAAGTACGGCCTGCCGGTGGACGCGGACGTCGTGGCGGATTGCCGTTTCCTGCCTAACCCGCACTGGATCGCGGAGCTTGCCCCGATGACTGGACAGGACGCGCCGGTGCGCGGGTACGTTCTTTCCCAGTCCGGCGCCGAAGAGTTCCTGAACCACTACGTTGAGTTGCTAAAGGTTGTGCTGCCTGGTTATGAACGTGAGGGGAAACGATTCGTAACCTTCGCCGTCGGCTGCACCGGTGGCAAGCACCGGAGCGTGGCGATGGCCGACGAGCTGGCGGCGCGCGTCGCGGGCACCCGCGGCGGGCCAGGAGTCGCGGCGGACGTCCAGGTGGTGCACAGGGATCTCGGGCGGGAGTAAGCATTTGACGAATGGCGTGCGAGCGGTGGCGCTCGGCGGGGGGCACGGGCTGGCGGCGTCGCTGTCGGCGCTACGGCGGGTAACGGATCAGCTGACAGCGATTGTCACGGTCGCGGACGACGGCGGCTCCAGCGGCAGGCTGCGCCGTCAGTACGGCGTCCTGCCGCCCGGCGACCTGCGGATGGCACTAGCCGCGCTGTGCGGCGACGACGAGTGGGGCACCACCTGGAGCCGGGTGGTACAGCACAGGTTCGGCGGCGACCGCGAGCTGGCCGGCCATGCCGTCGGCAACCTGCTCATCGTCGGGCTGTGGGACCTGCTCGGCGACACCGTGGCCGGGCTGGACCTGATGGGCAGGCTGCTCGGTACCGGCGGCCGGGTGCTGCCGATGGCCGCCGTCCCGCTGGACATCGTCGCCGAGGTCGTGGGCGCCGACCCGGCCTGGCCGGACGAGGTCAGCACGGTCAGGGGACAGGCGGAATGCGCGACCACCCCCGGCCACGTGCGATCCATCTCGCTGCTGCCGCCTGACCCGCCCGCGGTCCCCGAAGCGGTCCGCGCGGTGCTCGACGCCGACTGGGTGGTGTTCGGCCCGGGGTCGTGGTTCACCAGCGTGCTGCCGCACCTACTTGTCCCCGAGCTCGCGAGTGCCCTGCACGTCACGGCCGCGCACCGGATGGTGGTCCTCAACCTGGCGCCGCAGCCTGGGGAGACGGACGGATTCTCACCGCACAAGCACCTGGAAGTCCTGGCTGGCCACGCGCCTGCCCTTACAGTGGACGTAGTCCTCGCGGACGCCAAGGCCGCAGGCGCCGGAAGCCTGTCCGACCTGGAGAAGGCAGCGGGCATGCTCGGCGCCCGGCTGGTGACGGCCGACGTGGCCGCCGCCGACGGCACGCCCCGCCATGACCCGAAGCTCCTGGCCGCGGCGTGCGCACAGATCTTCCTGGGCTCGGGCCTACGGGGGGAGGGTGAGGCCGGATGGCCATGACCAGCGTGGTGAAGGACGAGCTGAGCCGGGTGCCGGTGATCAAGCCCTGCTGCCGGAAGGCCGAGGTCTCCACGCTGCTCAGGTTCGCGGGCGGCCTGCATCTGTCCGAGGGCAGGGTCGTGATCGAGGCGGAGCTGGACACCGGGGCCGTGGCCAGGCGGCTGCGGGCGAGCATCACCGAGGTGTTCGGGCATCCCGCCGAGTTCGTCGTGCTAGCCCCCAGCGGCCTTCGGAAGGGAAGCCGCTACCTGGTTCGGGTGAGCAAGGGCCAGGCCGGCGAGAGCCTGGCGAGGCAGACGGGCCTGATCGACGCCTACGGGCGCCCGGTGCGCGGCCTGCCCAGGCAGGTGGTATCCGGCTCCGCCTGTGACTGCGAAGCCGCGTGGCGCGGCGCGTTCCTCGCACACGGCTCGCTCACCGAGCCCGGCCGCTCGATGGCGCTTGAGGTCACCTGCCCCGGCTCGGAGGCCGCACTGGCCCTGGTCGGTGCCGCGCGGCGGCTGAAGGTGCACGCGAAGGCGCGTGACGTTCGTGGCGTGGACCGCGTGGTGATCAGGGACGGAGAGGCCATCGCCGCGATGCTGACCCGCCTGGGCGCGCACGAGGCGGTCATGGCCTGGGAGGAACGCCGGATGCGCCGCGAGGTCCGGGCAACGGCCAACCGCCTGGCCAACTTCGACGACGCTAACCTCCGCCGCAGCGCCCGCGCCGCGGTGGCCGCCGGCGCGAGGGTGGAGCGTGCCCTGGAGATACTCGGCCCCGACGCCCCTGACCACCTGACGATGGCCGGCCAACTGCGAATGGCCCACCGACAGGCCAGCCTGGAGGAACTCGGCCAGCTAGCCGACCCCCCGCTGACCAAGGACGCCATCGCCGGCCGCATCCGCCGCCTCCTGGCCATGGCCGACCGTCGAGCCGGCGAACAGGGCATCCCCGGCACCGAGTCCACCCTCACCCTGGACATGTACCCCTTAGGGCCCGTTTCCGTCCGCGAGGCGCGCGGCGAGGGTGGCAGAGATCTGGGTCATCTGGTCTTCGCCGATGTGCGGGCGGTCGGCGGCGTCGAGCAGCCGGAAGATCCGCGGGCCGCGTAGGTCTCCGGGAAGGTCGGGCGGGCGGGGCACGATGTGGAAGTGGACGTGCGAGAAACCCTCCGCCTCGGCGAACTGCGCGACGTAGGTCTTCTGGCAGCCCAGTGCCTCGTGCAGCGCGCGGGACAGGCGCACCTGCCAGGTGCCGAGGGCACGCGCCTCGTCGTCGGTGAGGTTGGCGATGGCGGTGACGTGCCTGCGCGGTATGAGGACCAGCCAGCCGGGCAGCGCGGAGTTGAACGCGTGCGCGACTCGCCACAAGTCGTCGGAGGCGATGTGTTCCCAGGTCTGTGCCTGGTCCGATTCGGCGTTGCGGGCGCAGGTGTAGCAGTCATCCGGGCTTGTCATACGCCCGACGATAAGGGGTCAGGGCGCATCCGGGATGGAGGCAAGCTTGCGGATCCTGCCCAGGGCGGCCGCGACACAGCCGGGCTCCTCATGCCATGGCAGGTGCCCGGCCGCGGGAACCACCGTCACCTCGGCCGTGGGCAGCAGGGCAGCGGTCTGTCGGCCCTGGCTGACCGGCATGGGGCTGAGCTCGCCGAGAACGAAGACGGCTGGAATCCGAAGATCGCGCAGCTTCTCGCCGAAGTTGTCCGCAAAGTGCTGGGCGACGGAGGCGAAGGTCGCCATGTAGCCGGCCATCGAGACCCGGATATGGGACGGAATCGGGGGCGCCGTGGCGGGATCGGCGAAGTACCCCGGCCAGATCAGCCTCAGCGACGCGAGCATGTCGGCGTCCGTGGGATCGGGGCCCTCAAGCCGCGCTTCTATCGCGGCGTAGGGCTGGACGGCGGCAGGCAGCAGGCGTTCGTGCAGATGCTCGCCGATCTCGGCGGCGCCGCCGTCGCCGACTGCGCCGAGCGGATCGACAAGGACCAGTCCGGCCACCCGGTCGGGATGAGCGCGCGCGAGGTGCAGCGCCAGGTAGGCGCCCCAGGAGTGGCCGAGCACCACGGCGCGGTCGACCCGCAGCGAGTCAAGAACGGCGATCGCGTCGGCGACGTGGCCTTCGACGGTGAGCGATCCGTCCACCGCCGACGGGGGCAATCCCCGCTGCTGATACCTGATCGACCGCCAGCCGCTGGTTTCCGCGTCGAGCATGTCCATGTAGTCCGTCATGGCGGGACCGCCGTGCAGGAGCAGCAGCGGCGGCCCGGAGCCTACGGACGAGCCCTCGATCGATCCATTCGGCGTGGTCGCGGCAAAGGCTTCTGCTGGCATGGGGCTAACCATACTGGCGGTATCCCTGGACAGGTAGGCGATGATCGCCGCGGCCAGCGCCAGGAAGGACAGCGTGGTCAGCCCGACGCGCAACCCGAATTCGCTGGCCAGGAAGCCGATCGCGGGCGGCCCGAGCAGGAATCCGCTGTAGCCGAGCATCGAGGCCAGCGCGACGCCGGCCGATCCGGCCAGCAGGCCCGCCCGCGTTATGGCGGCGGGGAACAGGTTGGCCAGGCCGAGGCCGGTGGCGGCGAACCCGGCCAGCGCCAGCCAGACGTCCGGCGCCAGCGCGGCGACGAGCATGCCCGCGCAGGCGGCGAGGCCGCCAAGTACCAGCACGCGGGTGCGGCCGAGGCGTTCGAGCAACGTGGTGCCGGAAAGCCGCCCGGTTGCCTCGGCGAGCGCGAAGGCCGCGTAGCCCGCCGCGGCGAGGCCCGCGCTCGTGCCCAGGTCCTGTCGTAGGTGCAGCGCGCCCCAATCGCCGATCGCGCCCTCGTCGTAGGCGGCGCAAAGGCCGATCAGCCCGAAAAGGCCCACGGCCTGGACCGTCCCGAGCGTACGGCGCGGCACCGGAACTTGCCGTGGAGGTCGGCTGGACGAGGTGGCGCCGTCCGCGTCGATGCTGGACGGGCCGGTGGTGCTGAAGGGGATGGCGGTGCTGGACGGGGCGGTGCTGAAGGGGATGGCGCGGTCGGCGTCGGTGTGACCGGCCCCGGCGGAGCAGTCGGCCCGATCGGCGGACAGCGGCGTGCGACCGGCGATCGCGGTGACGAGCAGGCCGGCCAGGGCGACGAGCAGCAGGTGCCTGACCGGGGACAGGTGCGGCGCGAGCAGCCCGCCGATCCCCGCGCCCGCCAGGCCGCCGAAGCTCCACGCGGCGTGGAAGGTCGGCATCACCGGCCGGCGCAGCGCGGCCACCAGGTCGACCGCGATGCTGTTCATCGCGACGTTGAGGCCGCCGTAGGCGGCGCCGAACACGGCCAGCGCCAGCCCGAGGGTGACGGCCGAACGGGCCAGCGCGGGAAGGACCAGGGTGACCGAGAGCAGGGTGCAGCAGATCACCGCGACCGGCCGGTGGCCGAACCTCCGGCACAGCGCGCCCGCGATCAGCATCGTGGCCACGGCCCCGGCCGACAGGCCGAGCAGCGCGAGCCCGAGGGCGGCCGGCGAGGCGCCGGTCTGCTGCTTGACAGCGGGGACCCGGACCGCCCAGCTCGCATAGATGAACCCGTGCGCGGCGAACACCGCGCAGAGCGCGACGCGCGATCGCCCAAGATCACCGCGCGGCACGATTCTTAGGTGCTGGATTTTGCTCACCAGCGGCACAAAATAAGGCTACGCACCCCACGCCGCCGATTCCCGGCTTGGCGATCGCCGCGTCCGCGATGCTACTGGCCGGTTACGCCGGGGGACGGGCCGAGCGCTCCTTGGCCAGCACTAGGTACGCGCGCTCGGCCCCGTTGGCGGTCCTGGCGATCGCCATCTCGTACGCGGCTTCCGCATCGCCGCGTCGGCCCAGGCGCCTGAGCAGGTCTGCCCTGATCGCGTGGAACAGGTAGTACCCGTCCAGGTCAAGAGCGTCCACCAGGTCGAGCGCCGCGGCCGGGCCGTCGATCTCGGCCACCACGACGGCACGGTTGAGCGCGGCCACCGGGCTCGGCGCGATCGCGAGCAACTGGTCGTAAAGCGCCAGGATCTGATCCCACTCGGTGGCGGCCGCGATCGGCGCGTCGCTGTGCACGGCGTTGATCGCCGCCTGGATCTGGTACGGGCCGGGCTGCCCGCGCCTCAGGCAGCGCCGGACCAGGTCCTGGCCTTCGGCGATGAGTGCGCAGTCCCAGCGGCTCCGGTCCTGGTCGGCCAGCAGCACCAGTGCGCCTTCCGGAGTCGCGCGTGCCGCCCGCCGGGATTCGGTCAGCAGCATGAGCGCGAGCAGGCCCGTCACCTCCGGCTCGTCGGGCATGAGCTCGGCGAGGACCCGCCCGAGCCTGACCGCCTCGGCGCACAGGTCCGCGCGGGCAAGCTGGCCGCCGGAACTCGCGGTGTACCCCTCGTTGAAGATGAGGTAGACGACCGCGAGCACGGCGGCCAGCCGCCCGGGAAGCTCGGCCGGCCCGGGCACCCGGTACGGGATGCCCGCATCGCGGATCTTGCCCTTGGCCCGGACCAGGCGCTGGGCCATGGTCGGCTCAGGGACGAGGAACGCGCGCGCGATCTCCGCCGTTGTCAGCCCGCCGAGCAGCCGCAGGGTAAGGGCGACCCGGGCGCCGGTGCCGAGTGCCGGGTGGCAGCAGGTGAAGATGAGCCGCAGCCTTTCGTCGCGCACCGGTCCCTCCTCAACGGGCTCTTCCTCTGCGCGCAGCAGCGCGGCCTGGGCGTGCTTGTCCGCGCGGGACGCCTCACGGCGGAGGCGGTCGATGGCCCGGTTGCGGGCGGTGGTGATGATCCAGCCGGCCGGGCTCGGCGGCGCCCCGCCGGACGGCCACCGCCTGGTCGCCTCGGCGAACGCATCCTGCACCGCGTCTTCGGCCAGGTCGATGTCGCCGAAGACGCGGGTCAGGACGGCTACCGCGCGGCCGTACTCCGCGCGGAAGACGCGCTCCACATCGGCGAGCGCGGGCGCGGTCACGGTCAGCCCTCGGGCTCTTCCTGGAACGGCCGCACCTCGATCGGAACCCGGCACGCCCTGGTGGCCTTGCGGCCCCAGTCGAGCGCGGCGTCCAGGTCGGGCGACT
>Ga0335078_10018865_pt1 | contig 10259 bp, 8 predicted proteins | sample Lox_Sample_32_FD_206711 | JGI IMG/M metagenome (GOLD analysis project Ga0335078, IMG submission 206711) | Soil microbial communities from Loxahatchee National Wildlife Refuge, Florida, United States - Lox_Sample_3.2 | ecosystem: Environmental > Terrestrial > Soil > Wetlands | place: USA: Florida...
CTGCATCCCTGCACCGTGCGCAATAGAGGGAGGTGGAGGGCTTTCGACAATGTGTGGCCGGGGCTTTGTCCACCGACTGAAAAAATTGGCGCACATATTCTAACCATCCGATTGTAACGGCATATATGTTTCTTTCTGCTCTTTTCCCTGATATGTAAAAATAAAAAAAATCTTTACAAGTCCCGGTCTATTTCCTGCCTGGCGCCTTTTTCTCCCTGCCCTGGGCATGGACCAGGCGTGCCTGTATACCGAAATACTGGGATACGCCAATCGCATGGCACTGGTCGATCGATGCACTGTCAAACGACACAAGGTCACCTGAATAAATTGCCCGGGGAGAACTGCGGCCGAGGATCCGAACGTTTCCCTTGAAAAGTTCAAGATCGACAATACCGGTGACACGCTCCTGTGTGGTGTCGATGAAGGCATTCAGAGCTGCATACAGGGGTTCATAAACGAGCCCCTTATATGCAAGCTCAGACCATTTGTCGTCGACCATTCGCTTGAAAACAAGCTCCTGCCGGGTCAAGACAAGACTTTCCAGGTCACGGTGAGCTGCAAGGATTACGGTAGCCGCCGGATGCTCGTAGTTTTCCCGGGCCTTGAGACCGAGAATCCGGTCCTCAATCATATCATTTCTGCCTATCCCATGTTTCCCGGCGATGATGTTGAGTTTATGGATCAGATCGTAGCCAAGGAATTTTTTCCCGTTAATCGCTACGGGGACTCCCCGGTTGAACGCAATTGTAATTTTTTCCGGTTTGACCGGCGCATTTTCCGGAGCCACCGTCCAGAGATAGATCTCTTCCGGCGGGTGGAAGGCCGGATCTTCAAGACGCCCTCCTTCGATACTCCGGCTCCAGCAGTTTTCATCCATGCTCCACGGTTTGTCTTTTTTGACCGGTACCGGGATCCGGTGTTTTTGTGCGTACCCGATTTCCCAGTCACGGGTGAGGTTGAGCTCGCGGATTGGCGCTACCACTTCGAGGCCAGCGGCACGGATAATAAAATCGAACCGGAGCTGGTCATTTCCCTTTCCGGTGCAGCCGTGGGCAATGGCGGTCGCCTTTTCCTTCCTTGCAATCTTGACAACTTCTTCTGCAATGAGGGGCCGGGCAAGGGATGTTCCCATCGGGTAGCCCTCGTATGAGCCATTCGCTTTTATTGCAGGGAAGATATGCTCGGCAACAAAACGTTCCCTAACGTCTATGGTGTAGTGACGATCAGCAAGCTTTTCGCCTTTTTCTGTGGCAATCCGGATCTCCTCGTCACTCTGGCCAACGTTGACTGCAACCGTCACGACACGATCATAATCATACCGTTCCTTAAGGAGAGGGATGCAGATTGAGGTGTCCAATCCCCCGGAATATGCAAGGACTACAGTACCTTTTCCCATAAATGAATACTCCAGTGTGTCAGAAGAACAGGTTGGACGTTTCACCATATATTTGCAAAGGGTAAAGATTGAAAAATTACAGTTTCGGCTTATATTTGAGAAATAACCGATAACAAAAATGGATTGTTCAGGAGTTTCCTGAACGAGAGATATCGCCCGTTTAAGAGACTACAATCTTCCAGGTTGCATAAGGCTGGAATACGGTGACATAATCGTATGCCCCTTTCTGGCTGAATGTCACATTGTACATCTTTTTGTAACCAATGTTGACCGTCCCGAAATTGTACCCGGAGTTGGTGCCGAGGGACTGAACACCGTGGGGTTTGTACGGGTCGTTGTTAAACCAGGATACCATCGTCCCGACCGGCACATAGATGGTTCCAACCGGGGAGATCGTCAGGGTCGGGGTAAATGTGAGGGTCACGACATTGACCGGGGTCGGGACCAGGGTCACGTTTGCAGTTACGTTTGCAGTTACATTTGAGGTTGCATTCGCAGTGGTATTCGGGGTTGCAATGGGGGTCGGAATTGCGGTCGGAATGGTCGTGGGAACCGCAGTGGGCACTGGGGTGGTCGCCGGGGTGGCCGGGGTTTGAGACTGGGATGTGCATCCCGCAAACAGGATCCCGATAAACAGGACTACAAGAACAACAATTACTTTCTTCATATGCATGTTTTTTTGTTATCTCGGTATATAAGGATATTCTATTATTACACGGGACTGGCGCGTTTTTAAGCCCCGGCGGCTCTTTCCCGGCCGGATTAAAAAAAAACAGAGAAGGTCGGCGGGACTGCCGGGATTTTTATTTAAGATAATGGCTAAGTGGTTCGAGCGTGATCTTTTCCCGCTTGATGGCATCGATTGCAAGCGCCGCCGCACGCGCCGCCTGCAGGGTGGTTATATAGGGTATCCCGAAATCCACTGCCGCCCGCATGATTTGGTAATGATCCTGCCGGGACTGGCGATCCTGCGGGGTGTTTATGATAAGCCGGATTTCCCCGTGGTGCATCATATCCAGAACATTTGGGGAACCTTCCTGGACTTTCCTGACCAGATGTGCTTCAATACCGGCTTCGTGCAGGTAATCAACTGTTCCCTCGGTCCCATAGAGCGTGAGCCCGAGGTTCCGAAGCTGGCGGGCAATCGGGATCACTTCATCTTTCTGACCAATATTGACCGACACAAATACGTTTCCTTCGAGCGGAAGCTCATTGTCGGCGGAGATACAGGCTTTGTAGAAAGCAAGCCCGAAATCATAGTCTATCCCCATGACTTCTCCGGTACTCTTCATTTCAGGTCCAAGGATTGTATCCACGCCAGCAAGTTTGTTGAACGGGAGGAGGACCTCTTTTACCGCAACATGGTTGATCTTCGCTTCGTGGAATCCCAGATCACAGAGTTTTTTCCCGACCATAACTTTGGCCGCAATTTTTGCAACCGGAAGCCCGGTAGCTTTTGAAACAAACGGGACGGTCCGGCTTGCCCTCGGGTTGGCTTCAAGAATATATACGACGTTGTCTTTTACCGCCATCTGGATGTTTACCAGACCAACTACGCCCAGTCCAAGGGCAATCTTTTTCGTGTATTCACGGACGGTGGAGATAACTTCCTGGGACAGGGATTGGGGGGGGATAACGCACGCCGAATCACCTGAATGAATGCCGGCCTGCTCGATGTGCTCCATAATCCCGCCAATAAGCACATCTTCCCCGTCACAGACAGCATCGATATCGAGCTCGATGGCGTTCCTGAGGTAGGAATCGATTAATACCGGGTGGTGCCGGCTGACCCGGACTGCCTCCTTCATGTAGGTTTCAAGTTCGACGGTATTGTGGACAATCTCCATCGCCCTGCCTCCGAGGACATATGAAGGCCGGACGAGGACGGGGTACCCGATTTTTTCTGCTTTTTCACGTGCTTCTGCTTCTGAGTGGGCCGAACTGTTCGCGGGGCTGGGGATTCCCAGTTTGTCAAGAAGAATACTGAACCGGTCACGATCTTCGGCGATATCCATTGCGTCAGGAGTGGTTCCGAGGATCCGGGTCCGTAGGCCGCGGTGTTTGATCTCTTTTTCGAGCGGCACTGCGAGGTTAACGGCATTCTGCCCTCCAAACTGCACCATCACGCCGTAATAATCGTCGGTGAGGAGGATATTGGCAACGTCCTCGAGCTGCATCGGTTCAAAAAAGAGGCGATCTGATGTATCAAAATCAGTGGAAACCGTTTCCGGATTGTTATTGACAATATGGACCTCTATTCCCTCTTCCCTGAGCGCTTTTACGGCATGAACCGTGCAGTAATCAAATTCTATCCCCTGGCCAATCCGGATCGGTCCGGAGCCGAGAATAAGAATTTTCTGTTTGGTGTCGGGTATGATCTCGCTCACGGGCTGCCGGGTAGAATAAAAATACGGCGTGCTTGCAGGGAATTCTGCTGCGCAGGTGTCGACCATTTTGTATGCGGGGAGACCCACCATTTCTTCAATAATTCCCTGTTCTTTCCCGGTAAGAACCGCGATTTCAGTATTGGTAAACCCATAGGTTTTTGCGAGGAGAATATCGTCATCGGTCCCGGCTGCCGCAAGACGTTTTTCCAGATCGACAATATTTTTAATCTTTTCAAGGAAAAACGGAACAATCGAGGTGAGTTGGGCGATCTCATCGATCGTAAATCCTTGCCGGAACGCATCGAACAGGCAGTGGAACCGTTCATCGGTGGGGCGGGAGAGGATCATCCGGATTTCGCTCTGGCTGGTATGAGTGCGGACATCGGTATCGATGGACCGCTTTGCTTTCATGAAGGCTTCTTCAAGCGTCCTGCCGATTGCCATCACCTCTCCGGTACTCTTCATGGACGTAGTGAGTGTCCGGTCAGCACCTTTGAATTTGTCAAAAGGCCAGCGGGGAACTTTTACGACGATGTAGTCAATAGTCGGCTCAAAAGACGCTGCAGTGCAGCCTGTGACCGAATTCTTGATCTCGTCAAGCCTGAGCCCTATTGCAATTTTCGCCGCGACGCGTGCAATCGGGTAACCGGTCGCTTTTGATGCAAGTGCAGATGACCGGGATACCCGGGGATTGACCTCAATGACCCGGTATTCGCCTTCCCTGAAGGCAAACTGGATGTTACATCCGCCCTGGACATCCAGAGCGCGGATAATCCGGATGGCTGCACTGCGCATCATCTGGTATTCGTCATCGCGAAGAGTCAGGATGGGCGCTACAACCACACTTTCGCCGGTATGGATACCCATCGGATCGACATTTTCCATGCTGCAGACAATGATACAGGTATCCGCCGAATCACGCATAACCTCAAATTCAAGCTCCTTCCAGCCCATGACGCTCTGTTCGATCAGTACCTGGTGGATCCTGGACCGTGAAAGTCCCAGTTCGACAATACGGGTCAGTTCTTCCCGGGTCCGTCCGATCCCGCCGCCGGCTCCGCCAAGGGTATACGCGGGCCTGACAACTGCAGGGAGGCCGATTTTGGCAATTGCTTCGTCAATCTGGCTCAGGGAATTGATCACTATGCTCCGGGGAACCGGTTCACCAATCTCATGCATGAGATTCCGGAATTTATCCCGGTCTTCACCCTTGTAGATCGCTTCCAGTGGAGTTCCGAGGATCTCGACATTCTTAAGGGCTCCCATTTCCGCCAGTTCCGCGGTGAGATTGAGACCGGTCTGGCCGCCCATTCCCGAGAGAATTCCATCAGGCCGTTCTTTTTCAATGATCCGGGCGATGATCGATGCCCGCAGCGGTTCAATGTATATCTCGTCCGCCATATCCGGATCGGTCATAATCGTAGCGGGGTTGGAATTGACAAGGACTACCTCTATCCCCTCTTCCTTGAGGGACCGGCAGGCCTGGGAACCGGAAAAATCAAATTCTGCGGCCTGACCGATTTGGATCGGTCCCGAACCGATAATTAGGACTTTTTTTATATCGCACCGGATCGGCATTATTCAATCCTCCGGAAAAGGGCGTCAAAGAAATGAGATTCGGTGTCCCGGGGACCGCCGTGCGCCTCCGGATGGAACTGAACCGTCGTGAGGCACAAATCCGGGTTTTCAAAACCTTCGACGGTCCCATCGTTGACATTGGAATAGGTGACCCGGCAACCCTCCGGCAACGACTGGGCGTCGACAGCGAAACCGTGATTCTGGGTAGTGATAAAAATCCGGCCATCTTTAAACCGTACAGGCTGGTTCGCCCCCCGGTGACCGTATTTTAGTTTGTAGGTATCCCCGCCAAGGGCAAGGGCAGATACCTGATTCCCCATGCAGATTCCGAAGATGGGAAGTTCCCCGAGAAGATCCTGGATACAGCGGATTGCATCCGGCGCCTGTTTGGGATCCCCGGGGCCGTTGCTGATGAACAGTGCGTCTGGTTTGCACGCACGGATCTGATCCGAGGTTGCATTATAAGGGTAGACGTAAAGATCCCCGTTGCGGTTGGAAAGACTGGTCAGCATGTTCTTTTTTATCCCAAGATCGATTACGGCAATTTTTTTTCCGGTTCCCGGGATACGGTACGGTTCTTTGCAGGAGACTTCAGGAATGGGAACTATATCGCATATGGTCGGCGACTTCCTTGCAAGGGATACCGCGTATTCCCCATTGTCGCTTCCGACGATCAGTGCAGCACGCATCGTCCCGTGAACCCTGGCCTTGATCGTCAGAGCACGAGTATCGACGCCAGTCATCCCGAGAAGGCCGTTTTCTTCAAAATAGGACCTTATAGACGGTTCATGTTCAGGGCTTTCACAGATCTCTTTTGCGACACATCCGAGAGCACTTACGCGGGGGTTCTGGAAATTCCGCGTATCCACGCCGTAATTCCCAATCTGGGGGAATGTAAACATCAGGATTTGCCCAAAATAACTCGGGTCAGTGAGAGATTCCATGTAGCCAGTCATCTGGGTGTTAAAAACCAGTTCGCCCGCACATTCCCCTTTCACCCCAAACCCTTCGCCGACAACAAACTCCCCGTCTTCAAATCCCAGAACCGCCTTCATGATGTCCATACTTTATGTGCCGGAATAGTTATTAACGCTGATGCAAAGGACAGGAACCTCAGAATTTGGTGAGGATTCCCGGGCTGCACCACCTTCATTAAACAATCAGCAAACCGGAAAGTACCCGAACCAGACTGAAATTTGATTCTGATAGAATAAGGCCTCCCTTTCTGCAGGGTTCGGAAAATCCGCGGTCACCCTATCCCCATTTTTATATAGTAATGTCTGCAACTTTTGCTGGGAAGTGAGCGAAACGTCAACACATGTCGATGGCAAAAACCGGGGGTCTATTAAACTGTATGCCCTTTCGACCTGCCAGTGGTGCCATAAAACAAAAGTCCTTCTCGAAGAGATCGGCGTGGCCTTTGATTATGATTATGTTGATCTGCTCGAAGGTACGGAACAGGATCGCGTGATGGACGAAATTGAACGGTGGAATCCACGGGGTTCATTTCCCACGCTTGTCATTGACAACAGGAAAGCAATCGTAGGATTCAGGGAACAGGAAATCCGGGAGGCTGTAGGGATATGAATGTCCCGGAAATTACCGAAAATTCTGTCGATGCAACATATGCCAGACTGAAAAAAGATGCGGAACAGGGCGGGTACAACCTCAACCCGGACGTCGACTTCACCAAGAACCTTATCCGGGGGATTTTGAAAAACGAGTTCAGATACGGGTATGGAGCCTGTCCCTGCCGCCTTGCCTCTGGCAAAAAAGATGAGGATCTCGACATTATCTGCCCGTGTGACTACCGCGACCCGGATCTCACAGAGTTTGGTGCCTGCTATTGTGCCCTGTATGTAAACGATTCCATTGTCCGGGGACAACAAAAGGTTGCCCCTGTTCCGGAACGCCGTCCGCCCCGGTCCCAGCGGACTAAAAGTACGATCCGAATTGCCATGGGTAGCCCTTCCTCAGCTTTTTCTTTCCCGGTCTGGCGCTGTAAAGTCTGCGGGTACCTCTGCGCCCGGGAAGAACCTCCCGGGGTCTGCCCGATATGCAAGGCGACAAAGGAACGGTTTGAAAGGTTCGCCTGATCTTTTTTTCCGTAATAATTTTGCTTTTATCGTATCCCGTGGCTGAAAAGTGCGGGACATTATCTAAAGACTAAAAATATGTCAGAACCTATCTGTAGACTATGAGTGTCCCAGTATCCGTCGAGATTGTCGGCCTGAAATCATCAGAATGTTCTCCATTCCCCTGTGACGCGAACAGGACGTGTGGCCTTCAGGAATGTTTTCCTTCGGGTATGCTCCTCAAGGCATTTGAGGCCCTGCAAAAACGTGTACAGGAAAAATACGGCGATCGGGTCAAAATGAAAATTACTCTCATCGATGAAAGTGTCCCGGATCATATACGCAGGATCCTGGAGACAGAATATCCACCGATCCCGATGGTTCTCGTAAATGGAAAACTCACCCGGATCGGGAGAATCGCTGCCGACAGAATCATCAATGAAATAGATGCGGCCCTATCTAACTCCGGATAATTCTTCTTATAATTATATTTGGGATATAAGAGGATCAGTCAGGAAAAAATCAGTTTTTTCGTTCTCCTCTTAAACGAGATAGAACCCGGTTCTTTTTCTCGATAGCTGCCTGAGATGCGTGAAGAACACCTTTTTTCATCTCTTCAAAATCAGCAGTTTCAGTATCTACTACTTTTTTCACCGGGGTATAAGCGGATTCCCGGAACCGGGGCTGGAAGTCATGTTCTGTCCCGTCCTTCATCAGGACCGAATCAGCCTTTCCTTTCTCAACAGTTCCAATTTCACGACACCCTACTCCCGTGGACCGGATGACCCGGCAGATCTCCGGTGCTGTCTCTCCGGGGGCTACAATAAGCAGGGAATCGAGGGAGACCCCAAGATAGTCGATCCTGAGGGATTCGAGCATTGCCTGTACTTTTGGATTGACGAGGGGGAGCGTATCCTCCTCCCTGACTACGATCCGGCAACCGGCTGTTTCCGCCATTTCGAAAATGTCTCCCCTTAACCCGCCATTTGTTACGTCAGTCATGGCATGGATCTTGTCAAATACCGGATCTTTAAGCAGCGCCTCGCACGTGAGGAGGAAATTCAGGTTGATCGTCTCTTCGACAACTTCGGGAAAGCCAGAATAGATAGCCGCGGTCGCGATTGTTCCTCCTCCGGCACCTTCTGTCATGATCAGGACGTCGCCGGGCCGGGTCGATTTCCGGGCCGTGAGGTGACGGGCAACACCGACAGCACCGACACAACCCGTGAGGCGGTTCCCAAGGACCATATCACCGCCAATCCGGAGCGTGGAGCCGGTGACAAGCGGGACGCCCATCATTTCGCCAACCGTTGTAATTCCTGCCGTATAATCAAATATTTTTGCAACATCGCCATCGTCAGCAACGTGGATATCTGAAAACAACATGACGGGTGAGGCACCCATCACATAGAGATCGCGGAGAGTTGCCCGGGTCACATGAAAACCGGCAAGAAAAGGGTAATCCGATAGCCGGGAATGCATTCCGTCTACCGTGCATACGATGTACTCGCCGCCAGCCCGGACTGCACCGGCGTCGTCCATCTCGTCAACCCCCACGGATGCAGACGTCTTTCCGATGATCCGTGCAATTTCACGATGAGCAAAAAAATCGCCTTTTCCCCGGGAACCTACACCGAATTCACCCATCCGTACCGATGCCGGCTCAAAGGAAAAAAAATCCCCGGCAAGTCCTTGGGTGTTTTTTACTTCTTCAAGCACGGCCCGGGCAAAAGCCTCCGTGAATGCAGGGGACTTATGCTTTATTTCGGTGATATTTTTAATGAGATTTTGTATAATAGAGGTTTCAGGTTCACCGGCGGCAATGTGCCTCCGGACATATTCTTCCACATCCATATACTCCTATTTGCCCCGTGGCCATAAATACCACGGGTATTCCTGAAAACCGTTACCGGCGGAGGATCCCAAGAACTTCAGAAAATGAGTGCAATGCTTCGTCAAACTTTTTAGCCTTAAACAGGGACAGTCCCTTTACCATTCCTGCCCGGACATCGTGAATATCGATGTAATATGCCTGGTCAAACGCCCGGGCAGATTCCTCGAGCCTGCCAAGCGAAAAACAGGAATTGCTCAAGACTACCCAGGCATCAGCGATTGTGGGGTCACTGGTGAGTGCTTTTTCAAGACACTGGATGGCTTCTTCGTGCGATCCCAGCTGTGAGAGCGCAAGGCCCTTACGGTATAGCGCCTGGGGATGATGGGGGTTGATGGTTAGCGCACTTTCCAGAGTCACCAGCGCATCGCGGTACTTTTTCTGGTTGATAAGGGCGACACCCCGGTTATAGAGAGCGGAGAAATAGAAGGGATATATTTTGAGGGCGCGGTCATAACACGTGATCTCCTCAGGATACCTTTTCAGTTTCCCGAGGGCATATCCCTTGTTAACCCATGCTGACAGATACCTGCCCCGCAGCGCCAAGGCGCGATCACAACATTCTATTTCGGCTTCATACTTCCCGAGCATGCCGAGGGCTACCCCTTTGTTGTTCCATGCTGAAGGGTTTTCCTGATCCAGCTCGAGTGCCCGGTCGCAGCATGAGATTTTCTCCTCGAACCTGCCGAGTTTACCCAGGGCAAAAGCCTTGTAATTCAGGGCGTCTATACACGCGGGATCAATATTCAATGCCTTATCGCAGCACTCGATCTCTTCCTGGAATTGCCCGAGTTTTCCGAGCGCAAAACCCCGCCCGGCCCATGCTGCTGCGAGTGTCGGGTCGATCGCTAGCGCACGGGTAAACAGGGTGAGCGCCTCTTCATGTTTCCCCTCCTTACCCCTGGAAACTCCTTCATTGAGATAGTCGAGTG
>Ga0335078_10018866_pt1 | contig 10259 bp, 9 predicted proteins | sample Lox_Sample_32_FD_206711 | JGI IMG/M metagenome (GOLD analysis project Ga0335078, IMG submission 206711) | Soil microbial communities from Loxahatchee National Wildlife Refuge, Florida, United States - Lox_Sample_3.2 | ecosystem: Environmental > Terrestrial > Soil > Wetlands | place: USA: Florida...
TGACCGAGTACGACATCAGCGCGTACAACCCGATCATCGCGAGACCCACTCCCATCAGCCCCATGCCTCCCACGATCTCGGTCAGCACTTGCGAAATACGAACGGCCATCGCGTTATAGTAATGCTCCATGCTTTGGATGTCTTGAATCGGCATGTTCGGATCGAGATCCCTCACCAGATCGCGCAAGGGCGCGGCGAGGCTGGTTGACTCGGCAGAGGTGGCTGCGAACACCGTCATGTAACCTTGCGGCAACTGGCGGTACGGGAAATAGACGTAGTCGGTAGGCGGCTCGCCGATGAAAATATACCGGCTGTTCTGTGCAATTCCCACCACCTGAATCCAGGAGCCCTCCACACGAATCCGTTTGCCGAGCGCGTCCTGATTGGGCCAATAGTGCGCGGCGAAAGTTTGATTCACGATGGCGACACGTGGCGCATCGACGGTGTCGGTGGCCGCGAAGCCGCGCCCTCGCAGAATTGGAGTTCCAATCGCGCCGAAAAAACCTTCGTCCACGCGGCCCGAGAAGATTAATGCGGAGTTCTGACCATCGGGAAAACGGAATCCCTCAGGCTGAATCGCCGTGAGGTCGTGCAGGCCCAGAGGAATCGAGGAGCCTAGCCCGACCGATTGCACACCCGGCAAATCGCGAGCGCGGCGAACCAGCTTCTCGAAGAACTCTCTCGCCTGAGCGTCGCTATAGCGCGACAGCCTCGTATCGATTCCCATCAGCAGAAGATGATTCGTGCGGAATCCCATTCCGTTGTCGAGCTCTCCGGCGAACCCGCGGTAGACAAACAGCGCGATGGTCAGCACCACCATCGACGCTGCCACCTGCGCGGCAACCAGAAGATTTCGTCCCCACAGGCGGCGTTTTCCGATCTCGACGTCTCCGGCCTTAAACGCGGCAGTAAGATTCGCGCGCGTGGTCTGAATCGCGGGGATCAGGCCGAAAAGAATCACGCTGCTCATCGCGACCACCAGGCTGAAAATGAGCGCTCGCCGATCCAGTTCCATTTTCGGTATTACGACCAGGTCCGTCGGAAATTGAATCTGGCGCAGCAATTGAATGACGACGTAAGCAAGCGGCAATCCGAGCGCTCCGCCGGCGATCGCGATCAAGGAGCTTTCGGTCAGGAGCTGCCGGATCAGTCGCGCTCGACCCGCGCCCACCGCGAGCCGTAGCGAGATCTCTCGCGCGCGAAGCGGCGCCCGGCTGGTGAGCAGCCCAGCGACATTCGCGCACGCCACCAGCAAGACGGCCAACCCGAGCACCGTCAGAATTCCCGCGAACGCCGTGTAGATGTGATTGCGGATGATGTTCATCTGCAAGTGGGTTCGCAAGACCAGCCGCTGGTTGCGGTTGGTGTCGGGATGCGCGCGCTCCAGATTCTTGGCGATGTTGTCCAATTCGGACTGCGCTTGAGCGGGCGAAACTCCGGGCTTCAAACGGCCGTTGACATTCATCCACCACAGATCCCGCCGGTCGAGCACGCCAAGATTTCCGGAAACTCTGGGCAACATCATTACCGGAAAATAAAGCGCGGGTGGATGATCGCGATCCGGGCCGGTGAAGGATTCGGGCATGACGCCGATGACCGTGAATCCCGTGCGAGCGATTTGAACCGTGCGCCCAAGAACGTTCGGATCCGCGCCCATCTCCTGCCACAGTTTGTAGCTGAGCACGGTCACCGCGTCGCGTCCGCGAACCTGGTCTTCCTCCGGTCGAAACGCTCGCCCCAGCGCCGGAGCCACGCCCATCACATCGAAGAAATTGCCGCTCACGGCCATGCACGGCTTCACTTGCGCCTGCGCATCGGTCCGCGTCGAGAACCCCACGGGAATGCCCGCGAAAGCCGCCAGGCTTTCGAAGCTGCGGCTCTGGCCGCGGATATCCGCGTAGTTGGCATACGAGGTCTGGACGAAGGTGAAGTTGGCGGCTTGGGACTCCGTGCCGACGGTGACGACGTCGCCAGGGCGGGGAATCGGAAGCGGGCGAAATAGCAAGGCGTCTGCCACGCTGAACATCGCCACGTTCGCGCCGGTGCCGAGCGCCAGCGAAATGATTGCGGTTAGCGCAAAGACGGGTTTCTGCGCGAACATTCGAATGCCGTGGCGCACATCGCGCCAGAGGGTCTCGATGAATGTCCACGCGCTTCCGGCTGCGGCCTCGCGCGTCTCCTCGATCACACGAGCCTTCGGCCCCAGCTTTCGCCGCGCCGCGAACGCTGCTTCCTCGGGACTCACACCCGCTTCGATATTGCGGGCCGTTTCGCGCTCGAGATAATCCTGAATCTCGGGGTTGGGATCTTCTCTGGGCCGGCCGAACATGCTATCCTCGCGCGTTATTCGTCCCGGAGGGCCGTCATCGGATCGACCAGCGCTGCTCGCCGAGCCGGGAAATAAGCGGCGGCAAGGGCGATGAAAAGCAATAACGGCGCAACGGTTCCATATGTCGCCGGGCCGATGTCGTAGCCGAGAGGAAATGACGTTCTCAGCAATTGCGCAGCTCCCGCGCTGAGCAGCAATCCTATTGCGATCCCGGCGAGGACCGGGATCAAACCTTGGCGGACGATCATCGTCATCACGTTTGTCCGGTCCGCCCCAACCGCCATCCTGACCCCGATTTCGCGCGTGCGCCGGCTCACCGAGTACGACATCAGCGCGTACAGGCCGATCATCGCCAGCGTGAGGCCCATCAGGCCCATAGCGCCAATGATTTCGGTGATTACGTGCCCGATGATGGTGACGCGCGCGCTGTAGTAATACTCCATCGTTTGGATATTGTAGACCGGCATGTTGGCGTTGATGTCCGCAACCAATTTCCGCAGCGGTTCAATCATGCCGGCCGAATCTCCGGCCGTCCCGGCAAACAGGGTCAGATCCAGCAGCGGCACCTGCCGGTAAGGCACATACAGGAAGTCCGTGGGCGGTTCCGTAGGGAACAGGTAGCGGCTGTTTCGCGCGATGCCGACAATCTCCGTCCAGCGGCCGTCTACGAGAATCCGCCTGCCGATCGGGTCCTGATTCGGCCAATAGTGCTCCGCGAGCGTCTCATTCACAACCGTTACCAGCGGTGAGCTGGAGGTATCCGTAGCCGCGATTCCGCGCCCGCGAAGGATTCGGATTCCGAGCGTTTCGAAGTAAGACTCACTGATCCGGCTGCCCGCCGCGATAACAGACGTCTGACCCGGGGGAAAATGGAAACCTTCTGGCGCAATGGCAATGGGATCCATCCCGCCGGCCGGTTTTGCCGTGCTTAGCGCGGCCGATGTTACGCCGGGCAGCGCCCTCACGCGATCGAGCAGCATCTGGTAAAACTGCTTTGCCTGATCATCCGTGTAACGCAATCCCCTGGGACGGAGCGTCATCATCGCAATGTGGTCGCGCCGGAACAGGACAGCATCGCTGAGCTCCCCGGCGAAGGCGCGGTAAGTGAAGACGGACAGCGTCAGCAATACGAGTGAAAATGCCACCTGCACCGCCAGCAGCAGATTCCGCCCCCAAAACCGCCGTCTTCCCGGCTCCGCGCTGCTGCCCGACTTGAAGGCGGTCGCAAGATTGGTGCGAGTGGTTTGAATCGCGGGAATCAGTCCGAATAAGATCACGCTGCCCATGGCGATCACCATGCTGAACAGCAAAGCGCGTTGATCGAGCTCGAGGCGCGGAACGAACGCAAGATCGTTGGGGAACTGAATCTGCCGCAGGAGCTGGATACTGATATAAGCCAGCGGCAAACCCAAGACCCCGCCCGCGAGAGCCATCAGCGAACTCTCGGTGAGGAGCTGGCGAATCAGCCGGGCTCGCCCCGCGCCGATCGCAAGTCTCAGCGCGATTTCGCGCGAGCGCAGCGGCGCACGGCTGGTGAGCAGTCCCGCAACGTTGGCGCATGCGACGATCAGCACCGCCATCGAAAGCAGGGTGAGGATCGCTACCAGCGCCGTGTAGACGCGATTCTGGCGGATATTCATCTCCAGTTCGGTCGCAATCGTCAGCCGCTGGTTGCGATTGGTATCCCGATGCGCCCGTTCGAGATTCGCGGCGATGGTGTCGAGCTCCGCTTGGGCCTGGCGCTCCGTGATGGCCTGTCGCAATCTACCCTTCACGTCCATGGCCCAATACGCGCGATCGTCCAACGTTCCCGGATCGCCCGTGATAACAGGCCACATCATCGTTGGGATATAAAACGCGGGCTTCGCATCGCGGTCCGGTCCGGAGAAGGATTCCGGCATGACGCCGACGACGGTGAAGTCGATTCCGCCGACGCGCGCCACGCGGCCCAGGATTTTGGGATCCGCTCCCATCCCTTGCCACGTTGCGTAGCTCAGCACGATCACCGCATCGCGCCCGCGAACTTGGTCCTCTTCCGGCCGGAAGCCTCTACCGAGCACCGGATGCACCCCCATCACATCGAAGAAGTTGGCGGTCACAGCCGCGCCGGATTTGACCTGCGCCGTTGAATGTTCCTCGGCGGCAATGCCGTATGTCACTGTGGCGATCGCTGTCAGTCCGTTGAAGCTGTGGCTCTGCTGAAGAATGTCCAGATAATTCAGATACGACGTTCGAATGAAGCTGAAGTCGCCGAGAGTGAATGCCGAGCCGACGCGGACGATTTCTCCAGGCCGCGGAACGGGAAGCGGCCGCAACAGCATGGCATCCGCGCCGCTGAACATCGCTACGTTTGCGCCGGTGCCGAAGGCGAGCGATACGACGCACGTCAGCGTGAATGCGGGATTCTTCGCGAACATGCGGACGCCATGGCGCAGATCGCGCCACAGCATCTCGATCCAGGTCAAAATGCCGCCGGCCGCGGCTTCGCGCGTCTCTTCGGTCACCCGAGCCACCGGCCCCAGCTTTCGCCGCGCGGCAAACGCAGCTTCTTCAGGGCTCATTCCCGCTTCGAGATTGCGAGCGGTTTCGCGTTCGAGATAATCCTGAATCTCGGCGCTCACGGGATCGGGATCGCGCTTGAACCGGCTCATGAACCGCTTTCCGAAGGCCGCATGATGCGTCCGATCGCCTCCGTCAGCCGGTCCCATTTGGAAGACTCGTTAAGCAGATGCTTGCAGCCCTTCGGAGTCAGGCGGTAAAACTTGGCCTTGCGATTGTTCTCCGAGATCCCATCCTTTGCTGCAAGCAAACCCTGCCGCACCAAACGGTGCAGCGCGGGGTACAGCGAGCCATGCTCGACCTGGAGAACGTCGGCCGAGCCTTGCTCGATCGCGTGCGCGATGGCGTGGCCGTGCGCCGGTCCGAACAGCAGCGTTCGAAGGATCAGCATGTCGAGCGTGCCCTGCAGCAGCTCGACCCGATCGGAGTTCGGTTCGGTAGACATTCTTCTGGAAGCATAAGGCCGCTTCGGTAGAATGTCAAGGGGAGTACCCGCCGGCACCCCGTCAATTCTGCGCGAGACGTTTCTCGATGTGGTCTACTACGAGGTACTCGACCGGGCCAGTCTTTGGCTCTAGATGCAGCCCGAGCTGTTCCTCAACGGCTTCCCGCAGCCTCAGTCCATCGGAGGGCGGATGCGACGCCCTGAATTTCTCTGAGACGTAGTGCAGCGAGATGTCGTATCTTCCCTGGAGCCCGGTTGCATCGGTTACAGGCACACCCAATCGGGCCTCTAACTGCGTGGCCAGTTCTTCCATCGAAATATTCGGCCAAAACTCTGTGCGTGTGTCCGCTCCTCCCTGAAATCCGGCGACGCCGCGGCCGGATGCGGCCGGTAACTTTGGCCCGGCCTTCGCGACCACCAGATCGTACTTCGGGATCTTTTTTGTTTCGCGATGCACCACCGCTTTGAACCGCTCCTTTAGCAGGTTCTGCATCATGATCGCGAGCTGGTCCTTCGTGGTTCCCTCCGGCAGCTTCGCCGAAAGGTCGAAGGGGGCATTCACCCAGGTAGGATCCACGATGATCCGGACAGCGGGATTTCCGTACGCCATTGAGAGGAGCACGTTCAGGTTTACGTATCGGCATTGCAAGACTCTAGGTTCATTCGTTCCAGGGCCGCCCCGGCAGCCGAACGAACCGTAACCGCCTTGATTCGGCGATGGCGCGATGGATAACGATTCAAATGCAGCCTGACCGGCGGTCAACTCAAGTGTTGGAACCGGACTCGCTCCATTCGGCGATGTTTCCTGGCGGACCCACAGATACCACGGGCCGGGGGTATCGAGAATCGCGGCAGAGGACTCGATATCGTACATATCCTTGCCGGAGACGAATGACAAGAACTTGCCCTGCGCGATGGCCTCCATGCGAAAGCCGGGCGCGGCCTTCCCTGAGAAGGTGAAGCGGCCTTTGCCGGGGACGTTTACGGCGACCATCTGGCCGTTGACGGTGGAAGCGCTCTTCCCTTGCCAGGTCTCCTGGACTCGTTCACTAAACGCGGGACTCGACAGATGAATCATCATCCCCGAAGCGGGAACCTGTGGAGGTGTTTTGCTCCCCATGTACGGCATATCTTGCATGTCGACACCGATACCTACTTGAAACGTATCGTAAATCTTGCGGCCCGTGCCAGGCTCTTGCAGAACGTCCAGCAATACGCGGTCGCCATTTTGAATCTCACGCGTCGGTGCAGTCTGACCGAAAAATCCCCAACCGCCGTTGAGGGGCTCCATGGACAGCCGGAAACGAATCGGATCGCCGGGGAGCTTATCGAACCGCAGACGGAAGCCGAGCCAGGTACGATTATTCCCGTCCGTCATGGTCCGTTCAATCGTGTTGCCGATTGCGCGGACGGTACCGAAGGCCTTACTGGGGTCCTTTACGTCGGGGTCGGTTTGGCTGTAGGTCTGATAGAGGACTCTTGCTCCGTTGTCCAGTTGGAGCGTAGAATTCAGCATTCCTTGCGCGTGAAGGGACCCGAAGGTTCCTAGGGTGCTAACGACGATGCTTGTGATGCTCAGCTTCATGGATGCTCTCCTGCCGTAAGTACGACGAAATGCGGTTGCCGGACCGGCTCATAACCGTTCGCAGTGCGCGAATGCGAGAACAGCAACAGTACAATCGGAATCGCGCAGGCGACCGCCACGGGCAATAGCCAAGGCCGCCACCACGGAGCGCGTCCGAACTCCGCTTCAAATGCCGCCAGCGTGCGCGAGTGCAGCTCGGGACTTGGCGGCGGAGCCTGCCACTCCGCTCCTAAGGCCTGGAGATCCGGATCTCGATGCTCTTCGCTCATAAACGTTCCTTTACTTCAATCTTGATTCCCAGCACCGGAGCGAGCAGCCTTTTCAACTGCGCTCGGCCCCGGTGCAGTCTCGCCTTGACGGCGTTTGCGTCGATGTTCAGAATCCCCGCGGTCTCGGCGAGGCTCAGACCTTCGAACTCGAACAAATAGAGAGCCTCGCGCTGCGGCTCCGGCAAAGCCGCCAAAGCTTGCCGGACGGCCTCGGCCCGTTCCATTTGGAGCAGCTCGCCTTCGACTCCCGGCGTGGTGTCGGGCGTTTCTGAGTCTTCGAAAGCCTCTTCTCTCGAAGATCGCCGGCAGCGGGACCAATACTGCCTTCGCACCACGGCGATCAGCCACGTGCGCAGTTGCACTCGCGCGGAGTCGAATTGAAGAGGTTTGCGCAGCAGGGCGAGAAAGCATTCCTGCGTGATGTCTTCCGCAATTGGCACGGATCGCGCGAGCAGCCATGCGTAGCTGTACACTGCCTTCCAGTGGCGCTCATAGAGAACTTCGAACGCCGTCTGGTCGCCCTTGGCGGCTCGCGAGATGAGTTCCGCGTCGGTCACGCCTATTTGAACTGCGGCAGCGGATCGTCCCAACCCGACGCGGCGGAGAATATGCGGCCATCGGGCATGGTCAAAGTTCGCATCGTGGCCAGGGAACCTCCCCGTTTTGCGACCCAGACATCCAGCATTACGCGAGTACCGTTTGCAAATGCCTCCTTCTTTACGCCCACACGCACGAGGGCGTTCGGGGGCGGCATTTCAATCTCCCAGTTGGTGACTTTGCCCGAGGCGTCAGTTACGTCGACGAAGAGGCTGGCGTGCGGATTCAGCCAGCTCACGTGGGTGACGACACCCTGCATGCTGACGATGGTAGTCGAATCGAACTCCGCTTTCGTGGAGTGATGAGCGGCCAGCGGGATCGCGGCCAAGAGAAACGCGACTGCGAATTTCACTTTTGTTCAACCCCCAGCCAATCCACCGGGACCTCGCCCGGTTTTGTGCCCCACTCAAAGCCGTCCGCAGGACGGCGGATGATGCGGAGCAAGCCTCGGTGTTCCGCCTGCGATTTCCCAGGCGACATTGTGATCGTCACCTCGTCGCCGGGCTTCAACGTATCCCGGTTGACGCCTCGGCTGCCCAAGATTCCGGCCGCATTCCACTCAACCGACCATGTCTGCGGCACTCGAGCCTGGTCCGGTGCGACCACTTCAATCCACGTGTGCGGATTCATTAGCAGGAACTTCGAGACCGTTCCCTCGATAGTCACTTGCTGATCCATGAGGTACGTTCCCTGGAGGGAATGGTGGCCAAACACCGAAGCTGCGATTAGCAGCGTTGAAGCGGTGATTTTCGTCATCCTGCCAATTAGTAGCGGGACGAGCCGAAAGGTTACGCTGCGCTCGTCGATCTCATCTCCCAAGCCGGCTTCGAGCGGCCACGCCGCAGCCGCGCGATTTGCGCCAAGATATCCACAAGGAACAGAACGAAGAGGGAGATCCAGGTAATCCGCAGGCCCAGGGCGACTCCGTATTCAGCGTGAGCCACGGCTTCCGGCGAAAGCAGCGGGCCGGAAATTGCGACCGCCGCTCCCGGGATGAATAGAACAGCCGCGATAAGGATGGCGCCGCAGTCGATCGCGATGCGCGTAATCGCGTAGGCGCGTACCAGCTCGGGCGTGAAGGCGATCACGGCGGCGAGCACAATCCCCGCCGCTAAGAGGACCAGTTCCGGCCAGAACACCTCACGCCAGATGCTCGGCAAGCTGCAATGCGCACCCAGCACGTCCACGCTGAATCCGTGGATCGCCATGTAAATCCACAACCCGGTCCAGAAGAATCCGCCAATTAGTTCTCCGATCGACGTGGATCGCGGCAGTCGATCTGCGGGCGGGTAAGCGGGTACCTTGGGCAGTCTCCGCGGATCCCAATTGCTCCACGTCCCTTGCAGGCTCGCAATCCAGCTCTTCTCGCACGCGACAAAGATCAAGGTGATCACGCCAAAAGCGCTGAATAACGTGACAGGAAGCTTCCCCAACACCGCGAACATCGCCGCTGCTGAATTGCCTGCGGTCGCATAGACGATCGGAGCCGTCAACACGAAGCCCGGAAGGATCACCCATAACAGGACCAGTTTAACTACGAAGACGTACACCGGATACAGCGGCCCGATCAGATACTGCTGGGGAAGATACCTGCATGCGACCAGCGAAGGGTGGCCGCGCTTCTTGAGGATTTCGGCGATCTCGTCGTCAGTCAGCGCCCTGTCCAGATCGGCTTCGCGTTCCTCTATCTGGGATGTGATGTCCTCGCGCAGCTCCGCCAAAATGTCTTCGCTCGGCAGCACGAGCTTCACAGCGTGCAAATAACGATCGACAAGGTCCGCCATAACTTAGTCCTCCCTCCGTAGCCCCGCTCCGGTTCCGATCACCATTTCGAGCGACAGATTGATCGAGCGCCATTCGTCGATCAATCGCTCCAGAATCGCTTCGCCATCCTTCGACAAGCGATAAAACCGCTTCTTCCGGTTCGCCTCTTCCCGCCATTCGCTAATCAGTAGGCCTTGGCTCTCCAGTCGCCGGAGCAATGGATAAAGTGTGTTCTCATCGATCTCCATCCCTTGCTCCGCGAGAGCCTTCCGGAGCACATAACCGTAGCGCTCGTTCTGCAGCTCGACCATCACCGCCAGGGTTAAGCATCCTCTGCGGAGCTCGAGGCGGAGATTTTCGAAGACTTCACCGGAAAGCATGCCGTGCGTCATATACTGTACGTAACACAGTGTACGTCGCCTTACAGTCCGCGTCAAGGAAGAAATTGAAGAAAAAATCGGCTACGCCGTTGGCAGCGACGCCGCGACAATCTCCGCTACATCCAGCAACTTAGGCGGATTCGCCGAAACTGAGGGCAGGGCATCGCGGAACATCGTATTGCAGAAGGGGCAAGCGGCGGCGACGATTTCGGCTCCGGTGGATGCAAGTTCCCGAACTCGATTGTGACTGACGCGCTCGCCTTTTTCCTCTCCCAGGAACGCGAGACCGCCGCCGGCTCCGCAACAGAAGCTGCGTTCGCGCGAACGGGCG
>Ga0335078_10018869_pt1 | contig 10258 bp, 7 predicted proteins | sample Lox_Sample_32_FD_206711 | JGI IMG/M metagenome (GOLD analysis project Ga0335078, IMG submission 206711) | Soil microbial communities from Loxahatchee National Wildlife Refuge, Florida, United States - Lox_Sample_3.2 | ecosystem: Environmental > Terrestrial > Soil > Wetlands | place: USA: Florida...
CAGCAGAGGAAAATAGGCGAGCCCCGCCACCGCGAGGCCGATCAGCGCCATCAGCAGCATCACCAGCGGCAGCAGCGCGAGGCCGGGAAGCGGCAGCAGCCCGCCGAGCACCGCCGCGCCATAGCCGCCCGCCATCACCAGATCGCCTTGCGCGAAGTTGACCGCGCCCACGGCGTTCAGCACCAGCACGAAGCCCAGCGCCACCAGCGCATAGGCGGCGCCGAGGGCCAGACCGTCAAGGAGGAGCTGAGCTGCCGTGATCAAATCGGATCGCCCCTGAGCAAGATCGCCTCTCCCCCGCGGCGGGCGTCAGGGCGCGGCGTCGACGCCGTCGTAATGCGCGACCACCGCCGGCACGCGGGTCTTGCCGTCATAGCAGAGGATGATCGCGGAATGCGCCATGTTGCCGCGGCCGTCCGACTTATAGGCCATGGCGAGGCCCTGATAGCGATTGCTCGCCAGCCAGTCGCGCACCGCCTGCGGCGTGCTGGCGCCGGCCTTGACCGCCGCCAGCACCATCTCGGTGCCATCGTATTGCGCCACCGCGTAGGCGTCGGGCTCGAGGTTGAACTCGCGCCGATAGTCGTCGACGAACTTCTCCATCGCCGGCGTGCCGCCGGAGATCGGCGACGAGGCGCTCTCGGCGCAGACGCCCCTGAGCTCCGCCGGCTCCAGCAGCGCGGCGGTGGAGGGTTGGTGGATCGCCGAGCCGGCGACGATCGGCAAGCCCAGCCCCATCGCCGCCGCCTGACGGATGATGAGGGCGGTCGAGGGCGCGTGCAGCTGCACCACCAGCACGTCGGCGCCCGCCGCCTTCGCGCGGGTCAGCACCGGCAGCAGATCCCTGACCGCGACGTCGACGCCTTCCTGCAGCACCGGCGGCACGCCCAGCGTCTTGAACGTCTCCTCCAGCACCGCCCGGCCGCCCTGGCCGTAGGCGGTCGTCTGGTAGACGATGGCGGGGCGCTTCGCCTTCATCGATTCGACGACGTAGCGCGCCTGCGCCACCTTCACCACCGCGTCGCTGGGGAAGAAGCGGAAGACATAGGGATTGTTCTGTTGCGTCACCTGCACCGAGCCGGAGATCGTGATGAGCGGCACCTTGTGCTCGGCGCCGACCGGCAGCATGGCCAGGATCTGCGCCCCCAGCATGGACGCCACCACCGCCGTCGCCGGCCGGTCGAGCGCCTTTTCGAGCGCATTCACCGCGAGCTCCGGCGCGGTCCCGGTGTCCGCGATCTCCCAGCTCGGCGTGACGCCTGCCGGCGGCTGCTTCAACGCCAGCACCGCCCCGTTGCGCTGGCTGGTGCCTTCGAGGGAGAGGAACCCGGTGAGCGGTACGAGGACGGGGATGCGGGCTTCCTGCGCGTGGGCGGGGGCGGCGAGAAGGAAGATCGATAGTGCAAGGACGGAAGCGAGAAGCCCCTCTCCGCCGCGATAGCGGGGGAGAGGGAGGGACCCATTGCGCAGCAATGGGAGGGTGAGGTGGGGCGGGGAATTTTCAGAGCGAGACTCTGTCGGAGATAATTCCGCCCTGCCGCCGTCGCACCTCACCCTCCCCGTTGCTGCGCAACGGGTCCCCTCCCTCTCCCCACTTCGTGCGGAGAGGGTCATTGAGCGTCTCCGTCGAAATCTCAACACCTGCTTTCCTTACGTCCGCGTCGGCGTCTGGCGCAAAAAATCGAAATCGCAGCCGCGGTCGGCCTGCAGGATCTCCTGGCGGTAGAGGCGGCGGTAGCCGCGGGGCGGCAGCGGCGGCACCGGGGCGGGGCGGCGGGCGAGCTCGGCGGGATCGACCAGCAGGTCGAGCTTGCGCTCGGCGACCGAGAGGCGGATGCGATCGCCGTTTCGTACCTTCGCCAGCGGGCCGCCGCTCGCCGCGTCGGGCGCCACGTGCAGCACGACGGTGCCATAGGCGGTGCCGCTCATGCGCGCGTCGGAGATCCGCACCATGTCCTTGATGCCCTTGCGCGCGAGCTTGCCGGGGATCGGCAGGTAGCCCGCCTCCGGCATCGCCGCCTCGCTGGTGGGGCCGGCGTTCTGCAGCACCATGAAATCCTCCGGCGTCACGTCGAGCTCGGGATCATCGATGCGCCGGGAGAGATCCTCGAGCGAGGTGAAGACCACCGCGCGCCCTTCGCGCTCGAAGAGCCGGCTGTCGGCGGCGGCGCGCTTCAGAATCGCGCCCTGCGGCGCCAGCGAGCCGAAGAGCGAGACGAGGCCACCCACCGGCAGCAGCGGCTCTTTCAGCGTGCGCACGACGGAGCGGTCGACGAAGGGCTCGCCATCGGCGTCGAGACGCTCGCCCAGGGTCTCGCCGGTGACGGTGCGGCAGTCGAGATGGAGGAGGGGCCGCAGCTCGCGCAGCACCGCGCCGATGCCGCCGGCGGCGAAGAGGTCCTCCATATAGTGAGGACCGGTCGGCTTCAGGTCGACGATGACTGGCGTCCCATCGCTGAGCTCGTTGAGCCGCTGCAGGGAGACATCGACGCCGACGCGGCCGGCGACCGCGGTCAGGTGCAGCACCGCGTTGGTGGAGCCGCTGATCGCCAGCAGCACGCGGAGCGCGTTCTCCACCGACTTCGCGGTGATGACCTCGCTGGGCCGGATGCGGGTCTTCGCCAAGGTGACCGCGGCGGCGCCGGTCGCCTCGGCGGCGCGCAGCCGGTCCGCATGGACGGCGGGGATCGCCGCGGTGCCCGGCAGCATCATGCCCAGCGTCTCGGCGATCGAGGCCATGGTGCTGGCGGTGCCCATCACGGCGCAGGTGCCCTCGGTGGTGGCGAGGTTGCCCTCGACCTCCTCGATCTCGTCCTTCTTCAGCTCGCCGGCGCGGTAGCGCGCCCAGAAGCGCCGGCAGTCGGTGCAGGCGCCGAGCCGCTCGCCCTTCCAGCGGCTGGTCATCATCGGGCCGGTGACCAGCTGGATCGCCGGCACATCCGCCGAGGCGGCGCCCATGAGCTGCGCCGGCACCGTCTTGTCGCAGCCGCCCACCAGCACCACCGCGTCCATCGGCTGGGCGCGGATCATCTCCTCGGTGTCGATCGCCATCAGGTTGCGGAACAGCAGGCTGGTCGGGTTGAGGTAGACCTCGCCCAGCGAGATGGTGGGGAAGTCGATCGGCAGCGCGTCGGCCGCCAGGACGCCGCGCTTCACCGCCTCCACCAGCTCCGGCACGCCGCGATGGCAGTTGTTGAAGCCGCTCGCGGTGTTGACGATGCCGATCACCGGCTTCTCCAGCATCGCCGTCGAATAGCCCATGGAGCGGGCGAAGGAGCGGCGCAGATAGAGCGCGAAATCGCGGTCGCCGTAATGGGTAAGGCCGCGGCGGAATCCCACGGGATCGGTCATCGGAACCCTTGTCGGGCGCACCGGCCGCGGCCCATTGCCGTCCCGAGTCGCACGCCCGGCTAGAGCTAACAGGGGTGCTGGTGGCGCTGTCAATCGACCAGCGCAGCCGCGCCTGGGAGTCAATTTTATCGATATGAGCGTGATTTCATTGGCCGAGACCTTGCCGTGGCCCTTGGGACAATGCGGGGCGGCGGCTATACTGCCGGAAAATAACCGGGGATCTTCACGCGAGGAGCGACACATGAAATCGATCCTGGCGGTGGTTGGGGACGGTGCGGCGCGGTCGCTCTTGGAGACCGCGCTGCTGGTGGCCAGGCGCTTCAATGGCCGCATTGTCGGGCTCAACACCCTCACGACGGAATATGCGGTGGTGTTCGGCGGCGAGATGGGCTTCTCCATCTCCTCCGAGGTCGACCGCACTTTGGAACGGGAAGGGCAGGAGCGCCGCGAGGCGGCGCGTGCCCTGTTCTCCGCCTTCATGCGCGAGCACGGGCTGCCGGTGGGACCGGCGGCGCCCGGCGAGCTCAGCGCCGAATGGCGGGAGGAGACCGGGCGGCAGAACGCGGTCGCCGGCAGCTTCGGCCGCATCTTCGACCTCGTGCTGGTGGAGCGGCCGGAGAAGCTCGCCTCGCTGGCCGAGGCGACGCTGGAGGACGCGCTCTTCGAGAGCGGCCGGCCGGTGATGATGGCGCCGCCCACGCCGCTGGCGGCGATCGGCGAGCGCATCTCCATCGCCTGGAACGGCAGCACCGAGACCGCGCGCACGGTGGCGTTCGCCATGCCCTTCCTGGAGCGCGCCAAGGAGGTGGAGGTGGTGAGCGTCGAGGAGGGCATGACGCCTGGCCCCGCCGGCGAGGAGCTCGCCCGCAGCCTGGCGCTGCACGGCATGCCGGTGACGGCGCGCCACGTGCAGGCGCGCGGCCGCACGCCGGGCCAGGCCTTCCTCGAGGAGGCAAAGGCTTTCAACGCCGACCTCCTGATCAAGGGCGCCTACACGCAGAGCCGGCTGCGCCAGCTTATTTTCGGCGGCGCCACCCGCCACATCATCATGGAGGCGACGATACCGGTGCTGCTCGCCCATTGAAGCGCGCGATCGGCGCCACAGAATTCGGCTGACGCTGAGGGGAGTTCTACTCTAGAATCGGTGGCAGAAGAGAGCGGGGCGGCGCGCTGGGGAGTCGAGGTCGCGCGAGCCTGCGCGCAAAACGCTGGGGGGAGCGCATGAAGCCATTTCGGCTGACGGGTGCGGTGATGGCCTTCGCGGTGGGGATCGCGGGGGCGCAGGAAGCGAAGGCCTCGGGCTTCGCCATTCGCGAGAACAGCGCCGAGGCGCTCGGCACGGCCTTCGCCGGCAACGGCTCCTCCGCGACCTTCCTCTCCACCATCTTCAACAATCCCGCCGGCATGACGCATTTCACCGGCGATCGCGCCCAGGTCGATGCCAGCTTCATCCTGCCGTCGTCGCGCTTCGAGGGAAGTGCCAGCCAAACCCTGGGCGGAACGACCTTCCCGATCACCGGCGACGGCAGCGGCAACGGCGATCAGTCGGCTTTCGTGCCCGCCGGCTACTTCCTGCACAGCTTCAGCCCGGATTTCAAATTCGGCCTCGCGCTGACGTCGCCGTTCGGCCTGGAGACGAAATATCCGGAGAACTGGGTCGGCCGCTATTTCGCGATCAAGTCCAGCCTGGAGACCGTCGACCTCAATCCCAACCTCGCTTATCGCGTGAACAACTGGCTGTCGATCGGCGGCGGCTTCTCGGTGCAGTACCTGAATGCCGAGCTCACCAACGGGATCGACCAGGCCGCCTTCGGCGCCGGCGACGGCCGCGCCCGCCTCACCGGCGAGGATTTCGGCTACGGCTACAACGCCGGCATCCTGGTGGAGCCCTGGGAGAGCACCAGCTTCGGGCTCACCTATCGCTCGCGGATCCGCCACGACGTCCAGGGCCAGGCGGATTTCACCAACATCTCGCCGGGGCTGGCGGCCGCCGCCGGCGCCACCGTGCAGAGCTCCAATGCGGAAGGCACGCTGGTCACGCCCGACAATATCGACTTCAGCATCACCCAGCGCGTGACCGACAAGCTCCGCGTCGGCATGGATCTGCAATGGACCGGCTGGGGCGTCTTCGACACGCTGGGCTTCCACCGCACCAGCGGCGCCGCCGCCGGCGCCAATATCGGTACCACCACGCCGGAGCATTTCCGCGACACCTGGTTTGCCTCGGTCGGCGGCACCTATAACCTCGACGACAACTGGACCTTCCGTGCCGGCGTCGCCTATGACCAGACGCCGGTGACCGACTTCTATCGCACCGTCCGCCTGCCCGACAGCGACCGCTACTGGCTCGCCGCCGGCGTCGGCTACAAGTTCAGCGACGGCTTCTCGGTCGATTTCGGGCTCGCGCATATCTTCATGCCGGACGCCAGCATCGCCAACAGCGTCAACAGCACCACCGCGGTCGCCGGCGGCAGCGCCACCATCTCCGGCACCTACAAGAACCAGATCGACCTGATCTCGCTGCAGACGCGGTTCCGCTTCTGAGCGCTTCCGAGTCGAGCGCGGCGCCATTGCGCGGCGACGGTTCCGCTCCCTGAAATTCGCTTGCGAATTTCAGGGGCGGGACACTAGGGTCGGCCCCGTGAGCAGCATGCCGCCGCAGACGATGGAGACCGGCACGAGGCCGTGGCTTAGAGCCTATCCGCCGGGAGTCCGCTGGGATGCCAGCTTTCCCGAGGAGCCGGTGACGCGCACGCTGGAAGCGAGCGTCGAGCGCTATCCGGACCGGCCCTGCCTCGATTTTCTCGGCAAGCGCTACACCTATCGCGAGGTCGGCGAGCTCGGCCGCCGCGCCGCCAAGGGCTTTGCCGCGCTCGGCGTGCGCGCGGGCGTCCGTGTCGGCCTGATGCTGCCGAACTGTCCCTACTATGTGATCGCCTACTACGGCGTCCTCGCCGCCGGCGGCACCGTGGTCAACATCAATCCGCTCTACGCCGAGAGGGAGCTCCGCCATCTCGTCGGCGATGCCGGCTGCGGCATCGTCGTCACCCTCGACCTGAAGCTCACCTGCGACGTCCTGGCGAAGCTGCATGACGATCACCCGCTGAAGACGCTGGTGGTCTGCCCGATGGCGGCGATCCTGCCGTTTCCGAAGAACCTGCTCTACCGCGCCTTCAAGCGCGGCGATACCGCGACGATTCCCGCCGGCAAGCACTGCGTCCGCTTCGCCGAGCTCGTCGACAATGACGGCGCGATGCCGCCGGTGGCGATCGACGCCCGGCGCGACGTGGCGGTGCTGCAATATACCGGCGGCACCACCGGCCTCCCCAAGGGCGCCATGCTGAGCCACGCCAATCTGGTGGCGAACATGCGCCAGTGCCTGGCCTGGTTTCCGCGCTTCCGCCCGGGCGAGGAGCGCGCGCTGGCGGTGCTGCCGTTCTTCCACGTCTTCGCCATGACCGTGGTGATGAACCTGTCGCTGGCGGTCGGCGCCGAGATCATCCTGATGCCGCGCTTCTCGCTCAGGGATCTCCTGCGCACCATCCACCGCAGGAAGCCCACCACCTTTCCCGGCGTGCCGACGCTCTTCACCGCCATCAACAACGCCAAGGATCTGCGGCGCTACAATCTTCGCTCGATCCGCTCCTGTATTTCAGGCGGCGCGCCGCTGCCGGTGGAGGTGAAGGCGCAGTTCGAGGCCTTGACCGGCTGCGTGCTGGTGGAGGGCTACGGCCTCAGCGAGGCCTCGCCTGTCATCGCCTGCAATCCGCTCGAAGGCGTCAACAAGCCGGGCTCGGTCGGGCTGCCGCTGCCGGGCACCGAGGTGGAGATCGTCTCGCTGGAGGATCCCGATCGCGTGCTGTCGGTCGGCGAGCGCGGCGAGGTGGTGGCGCGCGGGCCGCAGGTGATGCTGGGCTATTGGGGCAAGCCCGAGGCCACCGCCGAGGTGCTGCGCCGCGGCCGGCTGCGCACCGGCGACGTGGGGTTCCTCGACGCCGACGGCTATCTCTTCCTGGTCGATCGCATCAAGGACGTGGTGATCGCCGGCGGCTACAAGATTTATCCCCGCATCGTCGAGGAGGCGATCTACCAGCATCCCAAGGTGCACGAGTGCATCGTGCTGGGCCTGCCCGATCCCTATCGCGGCCAGACCGTGAAGGCCTATGTGGTGGTGCGCGAGGGCGAGCGGCTCGGCGAGGAGGAGCTGGTCGCCTTCCTCCGCCAGCGGCTCTCGGCGATCGAGATGCCGAAGCTCATCGAGTTCCGCGCCAGCCTTCCTAAGACATTGATCGGAAAGGCTTCCAAGCAGGCGCTGCTGGAGGAGGAAGCCGCCCGCGCCGCCGGCCGCCACCTGCCCGGTTGACAGTCGGCGGCGCTGTTATTACGTTCCCGTCAGACACCTAACGTAAACGTAAGGTCATGGGCGGAAACGCGGCCAGGAGCCGGGGGACGGGCGAGGCGCCTCAGCCTCTCTATTCGATCGGCGATCTCGCCGAGGAATTCGGCGTGTCGCCGCGCGCCATCCGCTTCTACGAGGACCAGGGCCTGCTGGCGCCGCAGCGCCTCGGCCACAACCGCGTCTACACCCAGCGCGACCGCGCGCGCCTCGTCCTCATCCTGCGCGGCAAGCGCCTGGGCTTCAGACTCGGCGACATCCGGGAGCTGCTCGACCTCTACGACGCCGACCGCCATCACCTGACCCAGCTTCGCTCGACCCTCGCCAAGGGCCGCGCGCGGATTGCCGAGCTGGAGCAGCAGCACGCCGAGATCACCCGCACGCTTCGGGAGTTGCGCGACATCGAGGGCGTTATCGTCAATCTCATCCGCGAGAAAGAGGCCGCGCGCGGCGCGCCCTCCGCCGGAAAGAAGGAAGGAGCCGCACCATGAAGAGCGTGGTCATCGCGGGCTATGCCCGCTCGCCGTTCCACTTCGCCAAGAAAGGCGCGCTCGCCAAGGTGCGGCCCGACGAGCTCTGCGCCCAGGTGATCGAGGGCCTGCTGGAGCGGGTGAAGATCGATCCCGCCACCATCGAGGACGTGATCGTCGGCTGCGCCATGCCCGAGGGCGAGCAGGGCCTCAACGTCGCCCGCCTCATCAGCTTCCTCGCCCATCTGCCGATCACGGTCGCCGGCACCACGGTCAACCGCTTCTGCGGCTCCTCCATGCAGTCGATCCACATGGCGGCGGGCGCCATCCAGCTCGACGCCGGCGAGGCGTTCCTCTGCGCCGGCGTCGAATCGATGACGCGGGTGCCGATGGCCGGCTTCAATCCGATGCCGCATCCCGGCCTCGCCAAGGATTTCCCCGCCGCCTACATGTCGATGGGCCAGACCGCGGAGAACGTCGCGCGCAAGTACCAGGTGACGCGGGCGCAGCAGGATGCGTTCTCCGCGGCGAGCCAGAAGAAGGCGACGGCGGCGCAGAGCGCGGGCAAGTTCAAGAGCGAGATCGTCGCGATTAAGAGCAAGGCCGGAACGGTGACGGAGGACGGCTGCATCCGCGCCGACACCACGCCGGAGATCCTCGCAGGCTTGCAGCCCGCCTTCGACCAGGGCGGCACGGTGACCGCCGGCACCTCCTCGCCGCTCACCGATGGCGCCGCGGCGGTGCTGGTTTGCACCGAGGACTACGCCAGGCGCAACAAGCTGGAGCCGCTGGCGCGGGTGAAGTCGATCGGCGTTGCCGGCTGCGCGCCGGACATCATGGGCATCGGCCCGGTGGCGGCGAGCCAGAAGGCGTTGAAGCGCGCCGGCCTCGCCATCAAGGACATCGATGTGATCGAGCTCAACGAGGCCTTCGCCTCGCAGGCGATCGCCTGCATCCGCGAGCTCGGCCTCGACGAGGCCAAGGTCAATCTCGACGGCGGCGCCATCGCGCTCGGTCATCCGCTCGGCGCCACCGGGGCACGCATCACCGGCAAGGCGGCCGAGATCATGAAGCGCGAGGGCAAGCGCTATGCGCTCGCCACCCAGTGCATCGGCGGCGGCCAGGGCATCGCCACCATCCTCGAGCGCCTCTGAGCGGGGAGGGCGCCATGACCGAGATCCGCAAGGCGGCCGTCCTCGGCTCCGGCGTGATGGGCGGCGGCATCGCCGCTCACATCGCCAATGCCGGCGTGCCGGTGATGCTGCTCGACATCGTCCCCAAGGGCGCCAAGAACCGCAACGAGGTGGCGGAGAAGGCGATCGACCGCCTGCTGAAGCAGGATCCCGCCGCCTTCATGCACCCTTCCGCTGCAAAGCTGGTGACCCCAGGCAATCTCGAGGACAGCCTCGATCTCCTCAAAGACTGCGACTGGATCATCGAGGCGGTGCTGGAAGACCCCGCGGTGAAGCGCGCCGCCTACGAGAAGGTGGAGCAGCACCGCAAGGACGGCTCCATCGTCTCCTCCAACACCTCGACCATTCCGCTCGCCAACCTGATCGACGGCATGCCGGAGCGTTTCCAGCGCGATTTCTGCATTACCCATTTCTTCAATCCGCCGCGCTACATGCGGCTTCTCGAGATCGTGCAGGGGACGAAGACCCGCCCCGATGCGATCACGTCGGTGGAGGAGTTCTGCGACGTCCGCCTCGGCAAGGGCGTCGTCCACTGCAAGGACCGGCCGGGCTTCATCGCCAACCGCATCGGCGGCATGTGGATCCAGTCGGCGCTCGGCGCCGCGATGGATCTCGGCCTCACGGTGGAGGAGGCGGACGCCATCATGGGCCGGCCCTTCGGCATTCCGAAGACCGGCGTCTTCGCGCTCCTCGATCTCGTCGGCATCGACCTGATGCCGCACGTCGCCGCCAGCATGAAGCGGACGCTGCCCGCGACCGATCCCTATGTGGTGAACCTCCGCGAGCCCGAGCTCATCCGCAAGATGATCGCCGAGGGATATACCGGCCGGAAGGGCAAAGGCGGCTTC
>Ga0335078_10018870_pt1 | contig 10258 bp, 10 predicted proteins | sample Lox_Sample_32_FD_206711 | JGI IMG/M metagenome (GOLD analysis project Ga0335078, IMG submission 206711) | Soil microbial communities from Loxahatchee National Wildlife Refuge, Florida, United States - Lox_Sample_3.2 | ecosystem: Environmental > Terrestrial > Soil > Wetlands | place: USA...
TGTCGGAACCCACGCAGCCGCTCCGGCCGCGTCAGTATTGCTTCAAGTTTCAGGGCAAAACGATTTGCGTCACACTTCCGACCCCAAAACTGCCACCGCCCGCCCACTAAACCCACGGTAGTCCGCTCCCCTATGTGTCAGCCGCGGCAGTGCGGCTGACACGCTCATAATCATCGCGCTTGGCAGCAATGACCTTCAAATGAGTCCCAGCGCGCGTAGCTTCTGCACTTCGGCGGTGACGCCCGGTAGACCTGCGTTGCTGTAGATGATCAACAATCGCTCCGCGCTGAGCTGGGAAAGCACCACATTGCGGAACTGGGTGTTGTACTTGGTGGGATCCGCCGCATTCGAATTGTAGCCAAACGTTCCCGCGACCGCCGCCAGCGCATCCTCCGCGGTGGTTATCGCCGGTCCGGAAAGATTGAAGTCGGAATCCGAAAGATTGTGCAGCGCGTACTCCGCCAGCAGGTTCTCGGTCGACAACGTCGACGTCAGATTCACGCCGCTTCCAAGTTGGCGCAGCGCAGGCAAGCGAAGGCGGCCCTGACTGTCCATTGTCAGATACCCCTTGGCAACCGGATCGATTTGCGCGATGATGGCGGCCGCGTTCAGCCAGTTCACCACCTTGTACTCATTGCCGGAGGTCGGCGCGGAATGGGCCGAGGCCTGCGTGATCACCAGCTCCGGCGGCATGCCGCGCTTCATCGATTCCGCGATGGAGATGATGTGATGCCCGCCCGTGCGTGAATCCCCGGGTGTGCCCCACGCATCGTTGGTTCCGGCGCCGCCGAAATTCAGCTCCGTGAATTCGCTGCCATCGGCGTTCCATTGAAACACCAGGGTCTTGCCCCAGTCGTGCCACATGGGAGCCGCAAGGATCACATCCTGATTGATGTAAAGGTCCGCTTGCGGCGGGAAGAAGAAAGGAAAGAAGCCGAAGCTTGGCTGTTCGCCTGAGACGATTGGCAGGTTATGCGGGCCATTAGTGCCATAGGTTCCGCGATATAGGCCGGCGAAGTTGATGTCGCTCTGATCGTTATTCGCCTCATGCACCGGCAGTCCGCCGGGATAGGAGTGATGGCCATGGAAAGCACTGCCGGGAGCGGCGTTGAAAGATAGCGGAAGGTGCGGACACGTTGTGCCTTCACCGGCGATTGGCGGAAACACTCCTGCTTTTACGCCGCCGGTGATGGACGCTGCATCCGCTGGATTCACCAGACCTTCACTCTCCAATTTCGCCACGATCGCGTTCTTGATCGCGTCGGTGACGCCTACGCGGTGAGCGATGCATGTATTCGGATTGTTAATCGCATCCAACGTCGTCGATCGGATGCTTGAGTCTTGTATTTGAGCGGCGTTATCGAGCAGTTGCTCTTTCGCGGATTGAACAAAGGCGGAGCCCGCCGCGATCTTCTCTGCCAGCGCGTTTCCGGCGCCCACAACCGTTTGATCCGCCGCCCACACCGAGTGAGCTACAAAAAGCGTGCACCCGGCGCGCATAAGTAGTTTTAAGCTCATAATCCCTCCTGAGTAATTGGCTAGTAGTCGAGCCTTCGAGCGGCAGTGCGTCCCCGTTCCAATGCCTCGCGCAAAAGCTCGGCTCAGTCTACGCAACGATTGTCAACTTGGGATGAAGAATTGGTTTTCATTTCGCGTCCCACGCGCGCCGCTCTGAAGGAACTCGCCGGCACAGCGGAGCCTGCGGCGGCTGACGCAGGTGAAGGTCGTGCCTCCGAAGGGTCTCCCAAAGCTGTCGGCGCACTGGGAAACGGGTTTACGCAGCCACGCAGTAGCCACGAAACCTTGTGCGCAGATCCGCCGATGGCGAATTAATCCCCAAACCTCTCCGCCGCCCGAGCCTTCGCCTTCGCGGCCTCCTCTTCCCGATTCTTCGGCGGCGCGGTGGTTTCGAGCTTCTTCAACAGGCGCTCGGAAATCGCCGCGATATCGTCCACCGCGGCCAGGAACGCCGCTTCATTCGCTCGCGACGGCTTGGTAAACCCGCTAATTTTCCGCACGAATTGGAGCGAAGCCGCGTGAATCTCCTCGGGAGTCACGGGCGGGTCGAAGTTGAATAGCGGACGTATGTTTCTGCACATCGGCCCCAACGTAACAGAATCGCCGGTCATCGTGTAACGGCGCATTCATGATCAGCCCGTATTATGGGTTGATATGAGGAAAGCCACGCTGTTCGCGGTTCTATTTGTGCTCGGTCTCGCGGCTCTGCTCGCTCAGGCTCCGGCGCAACCGACTGTTCCAGTGTTGAGCGAACCCGGCCCCACCTTCCGCGTCACCGATGCGCAGTTGCCGGACCCGCTCATGATGATCACCTACGGCGACCAGCGCTTCACCGACCCAACCAACACGCGCCAGACCGATCCGCGCATGCGCAAGTGGCTGGTCGAGCAGATCGCGCGGGAGAATCCCGCGGCCGTGATCATGAACGGCGACGTGCCTCTGGCGGGCGACGTCGCCAACGATTACACCGTTTTCCTGAGCGAAACCAAGGTCTGGCGCGACCGGCGTCTACGCGTGTTCCCCGCGCTCGGCAATCACGAGTTTCACGGCGATGTGAAGACCGATCTCGAAAACTGGTGGAATGCGTTTCCGGAGATGCGAAACCGCCGCTGGTATTCGGCGCAGCTCGGCTCGCGGGTCTACCTGCTGGTCCTCGATAGCGACACCAGCTTGCTCCCCGGCAGCGATCAATTCAAGTGGATCGAAAAGCAAATCGCCGGTCTACCGTCTTCCATCGATTTCGTCATCATCTCCACCCACCATCCGCCCGTCGCCGATATCCAGACGCACATCGAAGTGGATCACAATCCCCGTCCGAATGAGATCGCGCTGCGCGATTATCTCTCCAAGGTTGCCAAGACCTCGCGCGCCAGTTTCCTGGTCAGTGCCGGCCACATTCACAATTACGAGCGCAGTATCGTCGACGGCGTCACCTATCTGGTCTCCGGTGGAGGCGGCGCGCCGCCCTATTTCGTCGAGCGCACGGCCGGTGATCTCTACAAAAGCATCGTCTTCCCGAATTATCACTACGTGAAGCTGACCGTCGAAAAGGATCGCCTGCATGGACAGATGCTGCGCGTGGTGGATCCGGAAGCCGAAAAACTCTCCGTCGCGCTGAAGGATACGTTCGATATCGCGACGAAGCCCCATTAGCCCTGCGCCGCGCGGCAGTCCGAAAAAGGTCGCATGCTAAACTCATGCTTGCCGGACCTATGGGAAAAACCATCGCCGAAAAGATTCTCGCGGCAAAATCTGGTAAGCCGGAGGTCAGCCCCGGCGAGATCGTCGAAGCCTACCCCGATCTGGTGATGAGCCACACGGCGACGTGGCGCTCCGTCAGCGTCATGGATAAGGTCGGCGCATCGAAGCTCTACGATCCAAACCGGCTCGCGGTGGTGCTGGATCATATCGCGCCCGCCAAGTCGGAAAAGAACGCGTCGGATCATCAGGCTTGCAGAACTTTTGTGCGCAAATACGGCGTTCAGAAATTTTACGACGTCGACGCGGGCATTGCGCACCTGGTGCTGATGGAGAACGGGCACGTCGCGCCGGGGGATCTCATCGTCGGCACGGATTCGCATTGCACCATTTACGGAAGCCTCGGCGCTCTGGGAACCGGCATCGGCTATACCGAAGTCACTTCGGTGTGGATCACCGGCAAGCTGTGGATGAAAGTGCCGGAGACCTTCAAGGTCATCCTCAACCGCGAGCTTTCTCCGGGAGTTTATTCGAAAGACCTGATGCTCCATCTCATCGGCAGCCTCGGCGCGGATGGATGCAGTTACAAATCGGTCGAGTTCTACGGGTCCTCCGAAAACCTCAGCGTGTCGGAGCGCATGACCATGACCAATCTCGCCATGGAGATGGGCGTCAAGTGCGCGTTCGTTCCGCCGGACGCGAATACGCGGGAGTATCTGCAAGGCAGGCTCGCGGATCAATCGCGCTACCGGCCGGTTTACGCGGATCAAGACGCGGCTTACGAGAAAGAAATCACCGTCGATCTCGCAACGCTAGAGCCGATGGTCGCTTGTCCGCATGAGGTGCAGAACACCAAGCCCATCGGACAGGTTCAAGGAACGAAGATCGATCAGGCGTTCCTCGGCTCCTGCGCCAACGCGAAGTATGAGGATCTGGCCGTCGCGGCGCGGATTCTCAAAGGCCGCCGCATCCATCCCGATGTGCGCTTCATCATCACCCCCGGTTCGAAGGCCATCATGCTGGAGGCCGCGCAAACCGGCGTGTTGCAGACGCTGCTCGAAAGCGGAGGCATGTTCACCAATCCCGGCTGCGGCGCCTGCGCGGGCGATGGCGGTGTGATGGCGGACGGAGAAGTGTGCCTCTCCACAGCCAATCGGAATTTCCTGGGAAGAATGGGCAGCAGCAAGGCCGAGATTTATTTGTCGAGCCCCGCCACGCTCGCGGCTTCGGCCATCAAAGGCTCCATCGCCGATCCGCGTGAATTTTTCTAGAGAATGGACTCCCTCATTCAAGGCCGCTGCTACAAGTTCGGAGACAACATCAACTCCGATATCATCATCCCCGGCCGCTACCTGATTTACATCGATCCTCAGAAACTGGCCGAGCACGCCTTCGAAGTCCTGGGCAAAGAATTTCCCGCCAAGCTCCGCGATTTCCAGATCCTGGTCGCCGGCCGCAACTTCGGATGCGGCAGCGCGCGGGAGCAGGCAGCGACCGCGATTCAAGGGCTCGGGATCAAAGCCGTAGTCGCGTGCTCCTTCGCCCGCACGTTCTATCGCAACGCGATCAACGACGGTTTGCCGATCTTCGAATGCCCGGAATTATATCCGGCGGTCGAAGAAGGGGACGATCTTAGGATCGATCTTGCCGCCAGCAAAATCATGCATCGTGGAAAAGAATATGGCTTCCCGCAATTGCCCGATTCCGTCCGCAAGATCCTGGAGCTGGGCGGGCTAGCCGCGTACTTGAAGACGCAGTTGAACGCTGCCCAATAGCTGCTCAGCGAACCGAAGCCGGAGCCTCCTCCACCTGCGATGCGCGGCTGAAACAAGGAATCAACACCAGTCGCACCCACAAATCCACCAGTTGCGTGAACGTCACCGCTAGCGATTTCACGCGGAAGAATTGCGAGCGTCCGTGCAAGCGCGGGTAATGATGCACGCCAACTTCGACCACCTTGCACTCGGTGAGCTCGAGTTTTCGAACCAGCTCCACGCAGATTGCACCGGAGGTCGAGACGAAGGGAGTCTCCTCCAGCAGGCTGCGGCGAATCAGCCGAAAGTCGCAGTCGATATCGCTCAGCCGGATTCGGAATAGGAAGCGCGCGAACGCGTTGTAGGTCGAGCCGATGAAGATGCGGTGCCAAGGATCGTTGCGCTCCAGCTTACGGCCGTTCACCAAGCCCGCGTTTGAACCCATTTCCGCCAGCAGCCTGGGAAGTTCGCCGATGTCATATTGCCCGTCGCCATCGGTGTAAAACACGAACTCTTTTTTCGCCGCTAGGAATCCCGAGCGTAGCGCCTGACCGTAGCCCAGGTTCCGCTCATGCGTCACTACCCGCAAATGCGGGGTGTATCTATTTTGCAACTCCTCTAGTACGGCCCCGGTCGAATCGCTGCTGCCGTCATTGATCACGATGACTTCGTAATCGGAGGCGCATGCGGCCAAGACGGTAAATGTCTTATGGATCAACGCCGGAAGGGAGGGTGCGTCATTGTATGCAGGGAAGAAGACGCTGATCGAAAAGCTGGGGTTTGGAGTATGCCGAATCACAGTCCAGATACTCTATCACGATCCTCCGTTTGGCGCATAGACGCCATGGAGCCGGGCCAAAAGGCCGGGGTTAGGCGTGAGGTTCTGGAACTTGAGGCTTCGCTTGAGGCTTTTCTTTGGGCGGCGCTGCCGTCTTGATCGGGCTCAAGAGAACGTGTGCGTTGCGCCCTTCCAGCCGCGGCTGGCCCTCAATCGTGCCGACCTGCGCGAGATCCGCCGCGAAGCGCAGCAGCAGTTTCTTGCCAAGATCCACGTGGGCGATCTCGCGCCCGCGAAACTGCACTACGGCCTTAACGCGATTCCCTTCCTGAAGGAAGCGGATTGCGTGGTTCCGTTTGAAGTCGTAATCGTGGTCATCGGTGTTCGGACGGAACTTAATTTCCTTGACCTGGATTACGTGCTGCTTTTTCTTGGCCTCGTGCTGCTTCTTCTTGTTCTCGTACTGCCACTGGCCGTAGTCCATGGCCTTGGCCACGGGCGGCTCGGCGGTTGGCGCGATCAGGATCAAGTCGAGCCCCATGTCCTGAGCTTTACGGACAGCGGCGGGAGTAGGCATGATCTCGACCGAGCCGTCAGGGAACACGGCCCTGACCTCGCGCGCGCGAATTGCCTCGTTCACATTTTCCCGGATTCTTGGCCGGCGGGGTGGGAAGCCTCTTGGAATCATCCGCGGAGGGTTTGGAGCAGCGCAGCCGGCGAGAGCATCATGACCAAATAGTACCAGATCCCGCGCTGCACTTGAAGGTCTTGCAAGCTTCCCCCACTTGACGCTTACGCTATCCTGCGGTTAAGAGGCCCACATGTCCATCCGACCCGTCAAAAACCTCATCAAATCCCGCCCGACGCTTGAAGGCGCGGGTGTCCATCTCCGCCGAGCCTTCGGTTTCGGCAACACCTCCGATTTCGACCCCTTCCTGCTCCTCGACGATTTCCGCAACGACGTGCCGGCCGAATATCTCGCCGGCTTCCCCTGGCATCCGCACCGCGGCATCGAGACGATCACCTACGTCCTCGCTGGGAAGGTCGAGCATGGCGACAGCATGGGCAACCGCGGCAGCATCGACTCCGGCGACATTCAATGGATGACAGCCGGCCGCGGCATCATCCATCAGGAAATGCCCAAGGGCGACCCGCAAGGCCGCATGCACGGCTTCCAGCTCTGGGCCAATCTCCCGGCGTCGAAGAAGATGACCGCGCCGCGCTATCAGGAAATCAAGGCGCCCGAAATCCCCATCGTCACTGACGATGACGGCACCGAAGCGCGCATCGTCTGCGGCAACTTCTGGGGCAAGAAGGGGCCGGTCGAAGGCATCGCCACGGACCCGACGTATATTGACATCACCGTACCGCCCGGCCGCCGCAAGACACTTCCGGTCGAAACCACCAGCCACGCCTTCGCCTACGTCTTCGCCGGTTCGGGCAAGTTCGCAAACGCCTCAGGCCCACAGCCCGTGCCGACCGAAACCGCTCACGGCATCAAGGCCGTCGAAGCTGATAACCGGTCGTTGGTGCTCTTCGATAGCGGCGATGAAGTTACCGTCGAAGCCGGACCCCAAGGCATCCGCTTCCTGCTGGTCTCCGGACGGCCCCTTCAGGAACCCGTCGCGTGGCATGGCCCCATCGTCATGAACACGCAGGCCGAACTGCGACAAGCTTTCGAGGACCTCAATAGCGGGACGTTCCTAGACACGGCCGCGAAATAAGCGGCTACTCAACGGCGACGCAGATCTGCGCGGCGTCGTAGGAGTTCGGCCCACTGATGGTGACGGTGAGATTGGATTTGATCTTGACGCCGTCGCACGCCGGCAAACCCGCCGGGACCGGAGGCACGACGAAGTTCACCTGGTAGGTACCCTCGCCCACATGGCCGGCGTAAAGCGGCGCGCCGGTCACTCCGTAGCCCGGTACGGCGGGCGAGGCTGTCGCGTTGGGGCGAAAATCGAAATTCAGCAGAAACGGCTGGAGCAGGTTGCCGGAGTTCCCCGCCGGCGCAGTGGTGGCGCCCATGCCGAAGAGCCACATGGCCAGTTCATCGCCCCCGCGCGCGAGGTTATATAGGCTGTTCAGGTAAAATCCGGTTCCGCCCATCACGGCGGCGGCACAGACGTTCTGCGGCACAGAGAAAGCGGCGCTGATGTAGATCTGATCGTAATCGCAGGTATTGAGGACGTGAACATTGTCCGTCACCGGGATCAGGTACACTCCTCCGGCGGGAACGCCGTTTTGGCTGACGCGAAGCTGCGGAATCGCGCCGCCCGCGGCGGCGTTCGATTCAAGCTCGAAGGGGATCTGAAGAGTGATACCGGTAACCGGGCTGCACGGCCCAAGGCAATTGGTCTGGTAGATGCCGCGAAGCGGGAGGTTGGTGACAGTGGCGGCGCTGCCCTGAATCAGATCCACGGAGATGCCGGCGAGGGTCAACGGTAAGCCGTTGGGGCCGCCCACTGCAGCGATGGGCGAATTGATTGTGGTCGTGATGCCATACACCTGGAGAACGATCACCTCCCCGGGGGCGACGGCCACGCCGGCGGAAGGAACGGAGTATCCGGACCCCGCCAGGCTGATGGCGTTGGAAGGCGTTGAAGTGGACTGCGCACTAGCGAGCCCGGCCACCAACAACGCGGGAGCGAGCCGAAGAACGGTATTCATGAGTAAAGATCCCTTTCAAATGACGTCCGAACCGCCAAATCGGTTGGAATCTCCCCGCTCAATTCTCAACCGGAAGCCGCTCAACGTGGTCGATCACAATCACGTCTACATCCTCTTTGTGGCTCCAACCTTAGCCCAAGCGACTCCCGGACGGCTGTAAAAATACTAGCGGACGGATTCCCTGGTTATCGGATGGGGCTGCCGTCGGCTCCAAACCCGTCGCTTCTCGACCTGGATCTGGTTCCCACGAGGAGGGGCATTGGCACTCGGCTCCGCCGATTTGCCTTTTGGACCGTTCTTATCGACAACCAATTCACACCCTGATTCGGAGCGGCTCTCCTTGGGAAGCTGATCCTTGGTTGCACCCTCCGGGAGCTTCGCGGCAATGGTGAAACAATTTGAATCCAGCCACGAGCAGAACTGCATTACGTAGCTTCACACGGTCAATCCGATCTCCGGGGAAAGTGTATCATCTCGTCAGGCGCCTTAATCCGCGTTCATTCGCGGCCTAATTCCCAGTCGGGACCTGATCGATATGATCGATCACCATCACGTCCACCGGCACCTTCGTCTTCTTTAAGTCCAGTCCGAGCTTCTTGACCGCGGCAAAAGTGGAGGCGAGTAAATCGCTGATGTCCTGGTCCCGGGTGATCTGTGCGTATTCAAGCTTGAAGTCGTACTTCCCGGTGAGTCCAGTATGATCCACGACACGGACCGGTTGCGGGCGCGACAACGGCAATTGCAGAAGGTCCTCAAGTACGGAAACCGGTTCGGATCGCACCGTCATCAGCATGCGCCCGTTAAGCGCCATGCCGCGAAACGCCGGATATCCGGGAGGCAAGTCAGGATAGCCGTCCTTATCCCTTTTGAAATCCGCCCCCGTGACGATCGCATCTTCGGACTTCTCTGGCACAGGAGCAACTGGCGGCGCCGCCGGAGTCAGCTTCGGCCCTCCCTTGGCCACCACCAGCTCATATCCATCGAAGTCTTTCTTCACGAAATGATACGCGAGGTGAAAGCGGGACTTGAGCAGATTCCGCATCATCTCGCTTGCTTGTTCCTTGCTCGCGCCGCGCGGCACCTTTGCCTCGACGTCGTAGACAGGAACTGTCTCAGGGTCGATCATCATAAATCCAACCCAATCCGGCGCGATCATCTCATCGCCTCGCTTCGCGAATGCCACGGCAATGAGCCTGCCCATCGAGACATGGGTGTATGAGATCCGCTCCGGGTCCGATGTTCCTGGGCCGCCTTTCATGAGTCCTACGAAGGGATGCGTGGGCCCGCGCACCGAAGCGACTTCGAACTCCAGATCCTCTGCAGTAAGCCCAATGGAGGAACCCAGAAGAAATACGAACACGATCGAGCGAGAAATCAGGCGCATATCTGCTCCTCGTCTGGAAAGTCAGAAACAGTCTATCAATATCGGCTACACGCAGAAATAAGCCGAATTCCACGGATCGGGGCCCTTGTTCGCGATGTATACTGTCCGCAAGGTCGCTATGCACCGATCATACGTACTCAGCCTCGTCACGGTCATCCTGTTAGGGTGGACTTCGCTCCAACGCGCGGCTTCCACGCAATCCGCCGCCTTCATTGCGAGTCCTTCCGCCGCCAGGGTAACGCTTGCTCCCGCCGGACCGTTCCAGGTTTCGGGAAATCAGATTGTGGATTCCAAGGGAAGGGTCTTCGTGATTCGCGGCACGCAAGTGGTTCCGTTCCACTTGGACAAAGTCGCATACGATAACCGCGCGGGCATCGACTACGGAGCTCTCTCCGCAACCACCCTCAGCGCGATTCGCTTGCGCTTCAACCTGAACGCAGTGCGATTGCCAGTGGA
>Ga0335078_10018871_pt1 | contig 10258 bp, 6 predicted proteins | sample Lox_Sample_32_FD_206711 | JGI IMG/M metagenome (GOLD analysis project Ga0335078, IMG submission 206711) | Soil microbial communities from Loxahatchee National Wildlife Refuge, Florida, United States - Lox_Sample_3.2 | ecosystem: Environmental > Terrestrial > Soil > Wetlands | place: USA: Florida...
GTCCAGACGTGCGTCCACCAGACCTCGAGCGTCAGCGGCTGGCCGAGCGTACGGACGATGTGCTGCACCCACGTCCCGTGGCTGACGACGTGAAGCGTGACGGCCACCGGGACGCTGACCGCGAGGCCGCCGAGCGAGGCGCGGAGCAGGTCGCGCCGGCTGTGCACCAGCGCGAAGAGGAAGACGCCCGCGGCGATCCCCAGCACGTTCGGCTTCGTCCACGCCGCCAGGGCCAGCATCGCCCCCGTCGTCGCGTCGACCTGTCCCCGGCGCGCCGCCCGCGCGAGGGCCACGCCCGCGAGCACGACGGCGACGGCGTCCGGCCGCGCCGTCGTGGGAAACAGGACCACGACGAACACCCCCGCCACCCCCGCCGCCGCGAGCGCGGCTTGCCGGCGGAGCTCGGGCCGCGCTCGCGAGGCCACGAAGGCCAGGCCCCCGAACCACGCCAGCGTCGCCACGGCTCGACCGCCGAGCATCGTCCAGCCCCCGGGCAGGTGCGACAGCACCCACGACCAGAGCGGCGGATACGTCACCTGGTAGCGCGTGGGGACGGGTCCGTAGTCGAACATGCCCACCACGGGGTCGACGAAGAGCGGCAGGGCTCGCCGGATGCGCGACGCCTCGAAGACGACCTCCGCCTCGCCGTAGATCATCGGCCGCACCGCGAGAAGGCCCACGGCGAACGCGAGCGTGGCGACGACCGAGACGGCCACCGACAGGACCGTCAGGGCGCGAGCCGGGGCCGGGACGCGACGAAGGAACCCCTCCCAACCGGCCATGCCCGCGCTATATAGCGACATGCTCGACGACAAGCTCCGCGAGGCGCTGACGTTCGACGACGTCCTGCTCGTCCCGGCGTACAGCGAGGTGCTCCCCAAGGACGTGGACGTCCGCTCGCGCCTGTGCCGCGGGATGGACCTGGGCATCCCGATCGTGAGCGCGGCGATGGACTCGGTCACCGAGTCGCGGACGGCCATCACGATGGCGCGCGAGGGGGGCCTCGGCATCCTGCACAAGAACCTGACGATCGAGGACCAGGCGCGCGAGGTCGAGCGCGTCAAGCGCGCCGAGAGCGGGATGATCCTCGATCCGGTGACCGCGCGCCCGTCGCAGTCGCTGCGCTCGGCGCTCGAGGTCATGCGCGAGCACGACATCAGCGGCGTGCCCATCGTCGAGGGCGAGCGCCCCGTCGGCATCCTGACGGCGCGCGACATCCGCTTCGAGCAGAACCTCGACCAGCCGGTCAGCGCGCTGATGACCCGGGAGCTGGTGACGGTGCCGCCCGGCGTGAGCGCCGACGAGGCCAAGCGCCTCTTGCACAAGCACCGCATCGAGAAGCTGCTCGTCGTGGAGGGCGACGGGCGCCTGGTCGGCCTCATCACGATCAAGGACATCCTTCAGGCCGACAAGTACCCGCAGGCCAACAAGGACGAGCAGCGGCGCCTGCGCGTCGGCGCCGCCATCGGGCCTGGCCCCGACCGTCACGAGCGCTCCGCCGCGCTCGTCGCCGCCGGGGTCGACGTCCTCGTCGTCGACACGGCGCACGGGCACTCCCGGGGCGTCCTCGAGGCCGTCCGGGCCACGCGCAAGGAGCTGCCGAGCGTCAAGGTCATCGCCGGCAACGTGGCGTCGGCCGAGGCGACCGAGGCGCTCATCGACGCGGGGGTGGACGCCGTGAAGGTCGGCATCGGCCCCGGCAGCATCTGCACGACGCGCGTGGTCGCAGGCGTCGGCGTCCCTCAGATCACGGCCATCGCGGACTGCGCGCGCGTGGCCGAGCGACACGACATCCCCATCATCGCCGACGGCGGCGTGAAGCACTCGGGCGACGTCACGAAGGCCATCGCCGCCGGCGCCAGCTGCGTGATGGTCGGCTCGCTCTTCGCCGGCACCGACGAGTCGCCGGGCGACCTCGTGCTCTACCAGGGCCGCAGCTACAAGGTGTACCGGGGGATGGGCAGCCTCGGCGCGATGAAGAAGGGGAGCCGCGACCGCTACGGCCAGTCCGGGACGGCCGACGAGAAGCTCGTCCCCGAGGGCATCGAGGGCCGCGTGCCGCACCGCGGATCGCTCGCGTCCATCCTCTACCAGCTCGTCGGCGGGCTGCGCAGCGGCATGGGATACACCGGCAGCAAGAGCATCCAGGAGCTTCGCACGAAGGCGCGGTTCGTCCGCATCACCTCCCAGGGGCTGCGCGAGAGCCACGTGCACGACGTCATCATCACCGAAGAGGCGCCGAACTACTTCCGGTCCTGACGGGCGCCCCGAACGATGGGTGCACAAATACCGGGGCGCTGTAGACTTCCTGCCGGGGGACAGGAGGAGCATCGCATGCCTCGTCGACTCTGGTGGCTGCCGTTCGCGCTCCTGGTCGTCGCCCTCGCGACGTCGACGACCGTCGCGGGGTGTGGCAGCTCGGGCAACCACGAGGGCACGACCGACGCCGGCAGCAGCAGCGGCGGCGACGGCAGCTCCGGCGGCAGCGACTCGAGCCTCTTCGGCGAGACGTCCGGCCAGCAGCTCGTCATCACGCCCGCCAATCCGACGCTCCAGGTGAACGCCGCGGGCACGACGCTGCAGTTCACCGCGGCGTTCGCGGGCAACAGCACGCCGGTCTCCGCGACCTGGACGATCGACGTCGCCGGCATCGGGACGATCGACAACACGGGCCTCTTCTCGGCCTCCGGCATCCTCGGCGGACAGACGACCGTGACGGCGAAGGCGGGCAACGCGACCGCGTCGACCGTGCTGACCGTCGTGCTGCACCTGTCGGACAACCCGGGCAACGTCCCGGCCGGCACGCAGAGCCAGCTGCAGGCCGGCGGCAACGCCGACTCCGCGTTCAAGTGGCTCTACCCGTACAACGCGACGGTCTTCCCCCGGGGCCTGCTGGCGCCGACGCTCCAGTTCGGCGGGACCGCGCCCGACGCCACCTACGTGCAGGTGTCGTTCACGGGCCTCGTCTACCAGGGCTTCTACGGGGCCAGCAACCCGGGTCGCGTCACCTTCTCGCCGCAGCTCTGGACCACGATCACCGAGAGCGCCTCCGGCAGCGACTCCGTCAAGGTCCAGGTCACGAAGATCTCCGGCGGCCAGGTGACCGGCCCGATCACCGAGACGTGGACGATCGCGTCCGGCAGCCTCAAGGGCACCGTCTACTACAGCTCGTACGACTCTCCGCTCGCCAACGGCGGCGCCGTGCTCACGATCCAGCCGGGCGCCGCGGCGCCGACGGTGCTCATGGGCGGCGGCAGCGGGTGCGTCGTCTGCCACGCCGTCAGCGCGGACGGGTCGACCATCACGGCCGCCCACCAGCACAGCTACGACCAGAGCGGCGATCTGACGATGAACAACGCGACGCTCGACACGATCAACCTGAGCGGCAACGGGGGCGACCACGTCTACGCGAACAACGGCCTGTATCCGGACGGCACGCTCGCGCTCACCTGCGACAACTGCGTCGACGTCTCGGCCACCAACGGCAACATCTCCCCCTCGCAGCTGATGAACCCGAAGACCGGCGCGGTCATCCCGGCCCCGGGCTTCGACAACGTCGTCAGCCGCGCGGGCTTCCCGACGTTCTCGTCGGACGGCAAGAAGGTGGCGTTCAACCTGTACGGCACGGGGCCCGGCTACGACCCCGGTCACACGCTCGGCATCATGGACTTCGCCGTGGCGACGCACACCTTCTCGAACCTCGCGATGGTCGCGACGGACATGACGCTCTTCCCGACGTGGCCCGCCTTCACGCCCGACACGGAGTGGCTCGTCTACCAGCTCGGCAACGCGACCTACACCCGCAACAGCGGCACGTCCGGCAACCTCGCGGTGGTCCACGTCCCGAGCGGGACGATGGCGATGCTCGACGCGCTCAACGGCCTGCAGGGTGGCACGCCGTACCTGCCGTTCTCCGACGACACCGACAAGGACTACGAGCCGACGGTGCTGCCGGTCGCGGTCGGGGGCTACTTCTGGGTCGTGTTCACGAGCCGTCGCGAGTACGGCAACACGATCAACGACGCCGATCCCTGGGAGGGCCTCTTCGAGGGCGGCATCCCCGCGAAGCGCAAGAAGCTCTGGGTCGCCGCGCTCGACATCGACAACCCCGAGCACCCCAGCACGAGCGCCCACGACGTCAGCCACCCGGCGTTCTACCTCGACGGTCAGGAGCTCGCGGGCGGCAACTCGCGCGGCTTCTGGGCCCTGAGCCCGTGCGAGCAGAACGGGTCGTCGTGCCTGAGCGGCGATCAGTGCTGCAGCGGCTTCTGCCGCCAGACCAACGGGCCGGACGGCGGCGTCGTCTTCGCGTGCGTCCCGCCGGTCAGCGGCTGCTCGCAGCAGTACGAGAAGTGCAGCGTCAGCTCCGACTGCTGCGCCTGCGGCGGGGGCGATCAGACCGAGTGCATCGCCCAGCACTGCGCGTGCATCGGATCGCAGTGACGGCCGCGTGCGCTCGCTGACGGCTCACTGGCTGGGTCGCGTTCGCTACGCGGAGGCGCACGCGCTGCAGGAGCGCCTGATGGCCGCGCGCGTCCGCCGGGAGATCGGCGACACGCTGCTGCTTCTCGAGCACGATCCGGTCGTGACCCTCGGGCGCGGCGCGCACGCCGAGAACGTCCTGGTGTCGCGTGAGGAGCTCGCGCGGCGGGGCGTCGATCTCGAGGAGACGGGGCGGGGAGGGGACGTCACGTACCACGGCCCCGGGCAGCTCGTGGCGTACCCCGTCTTCGACCTGCACCCCGACCGGCTCGACGTGCGCCGGTACGTGCGCGATCTGGCGCGGGTGATGGTCGCGCTCGCCCGCGACCACGGCGTCGACGCGAGCTTCATCGAGGGTGACAGCAAGCTCGTGGGGGTCTGGGTGGACGAGGCGAGCCCCGCGCGGTGGCCGGGCGATCCGCGCGCTCCGGGGGGCGCCCGCCGCCCCGCGAAGCTCGGTGCCATCGGCGTGCGCCTGTCGCGATGGGTCACCATGCACGGCTTCGCCTTCAACGTCTCGACCGACCTGGACGGCTTTCGACTCATCGTGCCTTGCGGGATCTCCGCCTACGGCGTGACGTCGCTCGAGGCGCTCGGCGCGGGACACATCACCGTGGAGGAGGTGGCGCGAGCCAGCGTCCCGCACTTTTCGCGCACGTTCGAGGCGGAAGCTCGCGTCGCGACGGAGGACGAGACGCGGGCGCTGCGAGCCGGGTGACGTCCGACGCAACGGAGCGCCTCGCGTCCGCATCGATCCGGTCGATGAACCTCGACGGAAAGAACGTGATCGTCACGGGCGCCAACACGGGCATCGGCCGGGTCACGGCCCTGGAGCTGGGCAAGCGGAAGGCGAAGGTCCTGCTCGCGTGCCGCTCGGAGGAGCGGGCACGGCCGGTCCTCGACGAGATCGCGGCCTCGGGCGGGAGCGCGGAGTTTCTCCCGCTCGACCTGGCGGACCTGGCGAGCGTCCGCGCCGCGGCGGCTGCGTTCCTGCGGCGCGACGAGCCGCTCTCGGTCCTCGTGAACAACGCGGGCCTCGCGGGGGCACACGGGCTGACGCGAGACGGCTTCGAGATCACCTTCGGGACCAACCACCTCGGGCCGTACCTCTTCACCCGGCTGCTCCTGCCGGCGCTCGAGCGGGCCGGCGAGGCGCGCGTCGTGAACGTCGCCAGCGAGGGGCACTACCGGGCCCGCGGGTTCGACTGGGACGACGTGCGCAGGCCGACGCGCACCACCACCGGGTTCCCCGAGTACTGCGTGTCCAAGCTCGCCAACGTGCTCTTCTCGGCGGAGCTCGCGCGCAGGGCGGGCCCGGGCGTGCACACGTACTCCCTGCACCCCGGCGCCGTGGCGTCGGACGTCTGGCGCGAGGTGCCCTGGGGGCTGCGCCACTTCATGAAGCTCTTCATGCTGTCCAACGAGCAGGGCGCGCGCACGACCCTGTACTGCGCGACGAGCGAGGACGCAGCGCCGCAGACGGGCCTGTATTACGAGGGCTGCAAGGAGAAGCGGCCGAGCCGCCTGGCGCGGGACGAGGCGCTCGCGCGCGAGCTCTGGGAGCGGAGCGCCCAGTACGTGGGCCTCGCGGCCTAGGCCTCGTCGTCCTTCGGCGCCACCGCGGGCGGCCGCTGGCTCAGCGCGGCCGCCGACATGCGCATGTACATCTTGGCCCGGACGTTGTCCGGCTCGATCTCGAGCGCCTTCTGCCACTGCTCGGCCGCCGCAGCGCTGTCGCCGAGGGCCAGGAGCGTCACGCCGAGCTGGATCCGCGCCAGCACGTAACCGGGACGGGCCTGGACCGCCGCCTCGTACTGCTCGCGTGCTCGCGGCAGATCGTTGATCTCGCGCAGCAGCGCCCCCAGCTTGACGCGCAGATCCGCGAACTGCGGGCAGAGCGCGACGGCCTTCTCGTACTCGACGATGGACTCGCGGGCGAGCCCCGCGTCGGCGTAGGCCTGCCCGACCTCCGCGTGCATGTTGGCGATCTTGCCGCGCGCGAACGGGTCGAGCCCCTGCAGCGAGCCGCCCGGGTGGCCCTTGATGCGCGCGTAGACCTGCCGCGCGGCCTCGTACTTGCCGCGGTCGTTGTACGTGACCGCCAGGTTGAGGGCGGCCTCGGTGTAGCCCGGGTTGATGGCCAGGGCCCGCTCGAAGTGGTGCTCGGCCTGCGCGAAGTTGCCGCGCGCGTGGCAGATGACGCCGAGCATGTCGTGCACGTCGGCGAGCCGATCATCCTCCGCCAGCACCTGGCGGAGCATGGGCTCGGCCTTGTCGAGCTCCCGCTTCTGGTAGTGCTCGCGGCCGAGGAGCAGCAGTTGTTTCGTATGCTCGTCCATCTCGATGACTCGCCGCCCCTGGGCGGAGGTTACCGTCCATCTCGCCCGGGCGTGTCGTCGATTTTCGTGAGGTGTGCAGGCTTGGTTGCGCCCGGGACCGTCTGCCGGTAAGGGCCATGGTCCGTGGACGGTCCGGAGCCCAAGACACCGGCGGATGGTTCCGAGGGCCTCCCTTCGGAGCGGCCCGCCGACGCCGAAGCCCCCGCGACGCCCGCGCCGGCCGAGCCGACGGTGTCCGCGGAGGCCGAGACGCCCCAGACGGCGTCGATCGCGCCCACCCTGCGTGGCGCGGTCGACGGCGGGGACGGCGCGTCGCGCAAGGGCAAGGGCACCTCTCGGTTCCGCGTCGCCCTGGCGCTCGCGGGGGGCGCTGCGCTCGTGGCGGGGATCGCCGTCCCCGCGGCGGTCGCCTCGCGCCCGGAGCCGCCGGCCGTGACGAACGCCGCGGCCGTGGCGGCGCTCGCCGCTGGCACGCAGGCCTACGGCGACGACGCGGGCGTCGACGCGGCTCCAGCGCCCGCGGAGACAGCCCAGCCTTCACGCCCCTCGGTCTGGCGCGTCGCCCAGCTCTCGGAGGAGCCGACCGTGACGCTCGTCGACGGCGTCATCGCTCGCCGCCCGCTGCTCACGGCGCTGGGCGCGGCCGGAGTGTCCAGCCGCGAGGCGCAGCGCGTCGCTCGTTCGCTCGGCGACGTGAGGGACGTCGACCACTTCGGTCCCAAGGACACGTTCACCCTCGCGCGTGACAAGTCGAGCGGCCGCGTGGTCGCCTACGAGGTGTCGTGCTCTCCCACCGACGTCTGGCAGGCCCGCGAGGAGGGTGACACGCCCCGGCTCGTGGCCCGCAAGCTGGACCTGCCTTCCGAGCGCGTGCGGATCCGCAAGGCCATCGTCGTGGGCGCCGACCTGCGGGCGTCCTTCGCGGACGCGGGCCTGTCGCCCACGGACGAGGTGCTCGCGATGCTGGACGACGCCCTCGAGGGGCACGCCGAGCTGGCGGACATCCGCCCGGGCGCGCGACTGCGACTGGTCGCGACCCAGGAGCGGGTCGACGGTGCGTTCGCGCGCTGGGCCTCGCTCGACGCCGTCGAGTACTTGCCGGCCGCGCCCAGCGCGCCGGCCGTGCGCGTGTACTGGCTGCCGGACGAGGACCGCCCGCGTGACCATCACGGCTGGTACGACTCGAAGGGCCGCCAGCCGTATCACGGCGGCTGGCGCTCGCCCGTTCCCCTGGCGCGGATCGCGTCGCGCTTCAATCCGCACCGGATGCACCCCGTGCTGCACGTCGTCATGCCGCACAACGGCGTCGACTTCGCGGCTCCGGCCGGCGCGCCGGTCTACGCCACGGCGGCTGGGGTGGTGACCAGCGTGGGCCCCAGCGGACCGTGTGGCAACAAGGTCGAGATCGAGCACCCCGGCGGCATCACGAGCGTCTACTGCCACCTGTCGCGCTTCGCGTCGGGCGTGCACGTCGGCCAGCACGTGGAGGGGCGGCAGCTCATCGCCTACGTCGGTCAGACCGGCCGCGTGACCGGCCCCCACCTGCACTTCGGGATCAAGCGCAACGGCGAGTTCATCGACCCGATGACGCTGCGGCTCGACGGGGTCCGCGTGGTCCCGCACGGCCGGCGCGACGAGTTCGACCGGCTCCGGGGCGCCCTCGACGCGGAGCTGGACGCCATCCCCTTGCCGGCTCCCGGGGCCGCGCCGGCGCCCGAGCCGGCCGAGCCGGCGGACACGTTCTACGAGGAGCCGTGACGCCGTGACGCGGTGACGGGGACCGAGACAGCCCGCCACAAGACCGTCCCAGACGTAATCTTCCGTTGATTCTGGGCGCTTCTCCCCTCATGGTTGCATGAGTGGCAAGCTCGGTGTCTTGGGCTTCTTTGGCGGTCTGGGCGGCGTTCGGGGCGGCCGTCGTGGCCGGGTGCGGGGGTGCGGGCGGATCGGCCATCCCGGGGCAGGACGGCGGGCCGGCAGGGGACAGCAGCGGGTCGTCCTCGGGCGGGGGCCCGCAGGACGGCAGCAGCACCGGCAGCGGCAGCAGCGGCGGGAGCAGCGGCAGCGCGAGCGGCGCGAGCAGCAGCGGCGCCGACGCGTCGAACCCGATCGACGCCTCGCTCGACATCGCGTTCCCGGACTCGTTCTACGGCCCCGAGGCCTCGACGCCGGAGGGTGGCTCGGAGGACGGGCCTTCGGAAGGCGGCACGTCGTGCGCGCCCGACGGCATCACCTGCCAGGGCAGCGTCGCGTACGACTGCAGCGGCGGCGTGCTGACCACCACCGACTGCAGCCAGCAGACGACGAACACCACGTGCGCGAACGGCTTCGGTTGCGTGGTGTGCCAGCCCGGCTCCGGTACGTGCAACGGCAACACCGGAACCGCCTGCAACTCCACGGGCACCGGCACGGTGACCAACAGCTGCGATCCGCTCCAGGGCCTGACCTGCAGCGACGGCGTGTGCGTCGGCGCCTGCGCCGACCTCGGCGAGAGCTACATCGGCTGCGAGTACTACGCGGTCACGATGGCCAACAACTGGCTCAACCAGGCCGTCTTCTACTTCTCGGTGTCCGTCTCCAACACCGGCGCGCAGACCGCCACGGTCACGGTCGACGGCGGCGCGCTGGCCAGCCCCGTCACGCAGACGATCGCCCCGGGCGCTCTGCAGGAGATCAAGCTCCCCTGGGTGCCCGCCATCTCGTGCGGTACGGGGCCGTGCAACGTGGACGGCGGACAGCCTCCCGCGCCGGGGACCGCCCTGACCTCGGGTGGGGCGTACCACATCCGCAGCACGCAGCCGGTCACGGTCTACCAGTTCAACGCGCGCGACTACCAGATCGGGAGCGACTACTCGTACACCAACGACGCGTCGCTGCTCATTCCCGTCAACGCGCTCACCGGCAACTACCGGGTCGCATCGTGGCCATCGTTCGACGTCGAGCCGGGGTACATCACGGTCGTCGGGACGCAGAACGGCACGAAGGTGAGCGTCGGCGCGAGCAGCGCGCTCCAGGCGGGGGCCGGGCTGACCTCGACCGGCGGCACCGTGACGATCAACGCGGGCGACGTCCTCCAGATCGCCAGCGCCGTCAACGGCTCCACGTCGTATCCGTGGGCGTACGGGACGGATCCGAGCGGCTCGTCGGTGACGGTGCTCCAGGGGGGGCCCGTCGAGGTCTTCGGCGCGCACGCGTGCGTGTACATCTGGACGCCGACGGCCGCGTGCGACCACATGGAGCAGATCACGCTGCCCGTGGAGACGCTGCGCGGCGACTACCTCGTCACGCTGCCGTACAACCAGAACGGCACGCCGCAGCAGTACGTGAAGATCGTCGGCACGCAGGCCAACACGCACATCACCTTCGACCCGGCCGTCGAGGCCAACCAGACCCTCAACGCGGGCACGGTCGTGACCTTCAACACGACCCAGAACTTC
>Ga0335078_10018872_pt1 | contig 10258 bp, 8 predicted proteins | sample Lox_Sample_32_FD_206711 | JGI IMG/M metagenome (GOLD analysis project Ga0335078, IMG submission 206711) | Soil microbial communities from Loxahatchee National Wildlife Refuge, Florida, United States - Lox_Sample_3.2 | ecosystem: Environmental > Terrestrial > Soil > Wetlands | place: USA: Florida...
TGCGAAAGGGGAACTTGGATATGGCGAACGATGACAAAACCGCGGTGATCGAACCTGAGACCAGCCATCCGGAATACGAATCGATTCACTCCAAATCGCCGCTCTTTTACGATCTCTATGAGCGCAAGGCAGATCTCAAGCAGCAGACCCACTATTGTCCTGGCTGCGGGCATGGGGTTGCGCATAAGTTGATCGCCGAAGCGCTGCAGGATCTCGGCGTTCAAGACCGCACCATCTTTGTCAGTCCGGTCGGCTGCTCCGTTTTCGCTTACTACTACTTCGACGTGGGCAATGTCCAAGTAGCTCACGGACGCGCTCCCGCGGCCGCTACCGCGCTCAAACGCGCCTGCCCGAATTCGATCGTGATCTCCTACCAGGGGGACGGCGATCTGGCGGCTATCGGCACCGCCGAAATTATCCATGCTGCCAACCGCGGCGAAAAGATCACCGTCTTTTTCGTCAACAATGCAATCTACGGCATGACCGGCGGGCAGATGGCGCCCACTACCTTGGTTGGCGAGAAGAGCACAACCTCTCCTTTCGGGCGCCGCCCATCCAACGAAGGCTTTCCTATACACATGTGTGAGATGTTGGCCACGTTGGCGGCTCCCGTTTACATCGAGCGGGTCGCGCTCTGCGACAACAAGAACATCATGAAGGCGCGTCGCGCCGTTCGTAAAGCGCTCGAGCTGCAAAAGAACGAAGCCGGCTTCTCGTTCGTCGAGATTCTTTCTCCCTGCCCAACGATTTGGGGCAAGGATCCGGTTGAAGCGCGCCGCTGGGTCCTCGACAGAATGGTTCCCGTGTTCCCGCTCAGCGTCTTCCGCGACTGCAAACCCGATATTCCGGTCACCAGCGTCCCGGTCCGTCCTGTGCCCGACGTTCTCGAGATTACGCCAAAGACTGACACGAGTGCCCCCGCGACGCATCAGCACCATCATCACTTCCAGAATCTGACGATCAAAGTTGCCGGATTCGGCGGCCAAGGCGTACTGCTGCTCGGCCAGCTTCTCACCGAGATGGGCATGCGCGAAGGCCTGGAGGTCAGCTGGCTGCCATCGTACGGCCCGGAGATGCGCTCCGGCAGCGCGCATTGCCATGTCTGCTTGTCGAAAGATCGCATTGGCTCGCCGCTGATCTCGCATCCTGACGTTCTGGTCGCTATGAACGAGCCCTCGCTGCGCAAGTTTGCCGGCCAGGTCGCTCCCGGTGGCACGATCATCTACAACCGTGCTCGTCTCCCTGAGGATTTCGTGAAGCCGCAAGCCCAGGTCATCTGCATTCCGGCGGCCGAAATCGCCGACAAGCTCGGGTCCACCAAAGCTGCCAATATCGTCATGATGGGCGCTTTGCTGGAAGAGACCGAGTGCCTCAGCGCAGCAACCGCCCTGAAGGTCATCGAAGACAAAGTTAAGAAAGTCGCAATGCTGGAAATTAACCGGCAGGCTTTGACCGCCGGACGCCAGTTCATCGACCACGAGGCCCACATCGGCGCTGTCACCCAACCTGATGGCTTCGCCGAATAGATTACAAATACGGTTGCCCGGTGCGTCGGTGACATCTGAGTTTGCAAAGCTCGCGCCCCTGAACGCATGCGCCTCCATGAATTCGTGTAATATCCTTGAATTGGATGGGCGACTTCATCGAAGCCGTAGAACTCCGTAAGACCTACCGCATTGGGAAGATCGACGTCCCCGCGCTCCGTGGGGTTTCCTTTGGCATCAAACGGGGCGAGTTTGTCAGCGTAGTCGGGCCTTCCGGCAGCGGGAAATCCACCTTGTTCTATATCCTGGGCGGTCTCGCCCAGGCGGATTCCGGGCACGTTGTCATCGATGACAGCGATTTTTCCCGGCTTTCCGACGCCGAGCGAACTCGTATGCGCAAGCGCAAAATCGGCTTTGTGTTTCAGAAATTCAACCTGTTGCCGACGCTCGACGCCGATTCCAACATTCGCATTGCGCTCGACATCGCCGGAGCCAACGGCAATCGGGATCCGGCTTATTTCGATAAAATCGTTAACTTGCTGGGAATCCAAAAACGCTTGCCACATCGGCCTTCGGAGCTTTCAGGCGGCGAACAGCAGCGCGTTGCGCTGGCGCGTGCTTTGATTAATAAACCTGCGATCGTTCTGGCGGACGAGCCGACAGGAAATCTCGATTCCGAGAACTCGGAAATTGTTTTAAACATGTTGCGCCACTCCAATCGCGAGCTCGGGCAGACGGTGCTGATGATCACTCACAACCCCGGTGCCGCAGCCTACGGCGATCGCATCATTCATATGCGCGATGGCCAGATTGTGGCGGCGGAAAGAGACCCGCAGTGGACCGGACATTCTTAATCTCACATCATGCCTGACCCAAAAAACGATTTCAAAAAACCGATTCTGCCGGGCAAGGGAAACTCTGACTACGAGCGCTATCTGCACACCGACGAGTTGCTCTCATTACAGAAATCCGCCGAGGAAATGCTTCACGACGATGAGCTGACATTTCAGGTGGTGCACCAAAGCTCCGAACTGCTGCTGAAAGGTGTCGCCTGGGAGTTGGCGCGGGCGCGAACCCTAATCGAGCACGGCGATTTCGCGAATGCGGCCCGGTTACTTCGTCGCGCCAACCAGATGCTCGATTATCCGATTTCGCTGCTGCACGTGCTCGAGACAATTACCCCTTACGACTACCATCTGATTCGGGCAGGGCTGGGGCACGGCAGCGGTCTCGATTCCCCGGGGTTTCTCGCGCTCTTACACATCGGACCTCGCCTCGGGGATGCCTTCCACGCGCAACTGCAAAAAGGCGGGCTCAGCGTGGATGACATTTACCGCCGGCACCAGGAGTTTTTTGGGCTGCATGACGTCGCCGAGCGCTTGCTCGACTTTGACGAGCGAGTCCATCTCTTCCGCTTTCACCACCTCAAACTGGCCCAGAGAATCATCGGGGGCGGCGTGATTGGCACCATGGGGACTCCGGTCGAAGTGCTCCATCAACGCATGGAACATCTCTTCTATAAAGATTTATGGGACATCCGCAACCAGATCACCGCCCGGGCCAACGAAGCGCTGGAGAAAGCGAAAAGCGGCAGCTACTAGCGGGTCCCACCGGGCCCGACCGAGATCAACACCCCCCAATTTATGCCCGGTCCCTCTATGCCTCCGTGGTGATTTCTGTCACGGATGCGATGTTATAATCGGCTCTGACGAGCGGGAGTAACTCAGCGGTAGAGTGCGACCTTGCCAAGGTCGAAGTCGCGGGTTCAAATCCCGTCTCCCGCTCCAGATTTTCCAACTGAGTCAGTGTTTCATGGGCCGTGTTTGCTGAAGACGTTGCCTTGGACCTTAAAATCGGCCGCCGGTAGGCGCGAGTTGTTCAGTGTTGCAGCGAGTTCGCCTTGGAACAGTCCGAGATCATGTCGACGATTCCGCCAAGGGCGCCCAGTGATTGCCGCCTAGCTTGCAATTGCTGTCCGGTAAGTGCCTTCTTTTTCATGGCATAGGTTTCCCGGATCGTTCCTATCTTCTGCCTTTCTTCCAAGGTGAGCGCTCTGCCGTCTTTGGGTGACATGGCAGCCACTTCGGCCTCTTCCTCGCGCGAGAGTTTATCGGATTCCAGCGAATTTATGCTTCTGTCGGTCTCTTGCAGCCTCTTCTGCAGAGGTTGCGCCGCCTGTTCTAATATCGGAGTTGGTGAGCGGGCGAGATAAAGCGACCTTGCCAAGGTCGAAGTCGCGGGTTCAAATCCCGTCTCCCGCTCCAGATTCTTCGGCCTATTCCGCTTCTAGTCCCCGGCCAGTAGACTTTTGCATCGCGGAAAGCTAAGTTAAGAACAGGGCGCGGTACCCAAGTGGTAAGGGAGAGGTCTGCAAAACCTTTATGCGTGAGTTCGATTCTCACCCGCGCCTCCAATGCTTCCTCATCAGAACCTCAGAAAACATCCGCCAAGCATTAGCTTGTCGATTCGAGCGTTTATCCCGATAGCCCTCCTCGCCGGAGTGTAAAATTCCATACCTCGAATTTATTTGGATCCGTTTAGTTGGTATTTAGGGGAACTACGGTGAGCGCGCTCATTCAGGACATTCGCTACGGTCTGCGCATGCTGGAGAAGTCGCCGGGATTCACCGCCATTGCGGTGCTGACGCTGGCGCTTGGAATCGGAGCGAACACGACGCTTTTCTCGGTCGTTAACGGCGTGCTGCTGAACCCGCTTCAATATCCGAGTTCGGCTCAACTGGTAGCCGTGTACGGCAAGCCTGCAGGCTATGACAATGTCCCCATCTCCTACTTGAACTTTCTCGATTGGCAGCGGGCGGCCCACACGTTTTCTTCTATGGCGATTTACCGCAGCCAGGATTACAACCTGACCGGTTCCGAGGAAGGGGAGCGGCTAAGCGGCTACATGGTTTCAGCGGAATTTTTTTCAACTTTGCGCGTCAATCCGGTAGTGGGACGCGTGTTCCGCGCCGATGACGATCAATTAGGCGCCTCTCCGGTCGCAGTTATCAGCGGAGGTCTGTGGGAGCGAAAATTCGGTTCCTCCCGTGATGTGATCGGAAGAACCATGCTTCTGAATGGCGCCTCCTACGTAATTGTCGGCGTCATTCCTAAGACTTTCAGTTTTTACAACAACCAGCGCGATGTATACACGCCTATCGGCCAGTGGCGCGATGCATCGTTCCGCGATCGCCGCATATCTGTCAGCGCGCGAGCATTCGGCCGTCTCAAGCCCGGCGTGACACTCGCCCAAGCGCAAGCGGACATGGACGGCATCGCACGCGCCTTGGCGGCAGAGTTTCCGGATGCCGACAAAAACCTTGGCATCGCAGTGCTTTCGATGAAGGACGACCTTGTCGGCAGTGTGCAGCCCTTACTCCTCGTTCTTCTGGCTGCGGTCGGGTTTCTGCTGCTGATCGCCTGCACAAATGTGGCAAGTCTTCTTCTGGCACGGTCGATGGCAAGGTCGCGTGAGTTAGTGGTTCGCGCTGCGCTAGGCGCAAGTTATAGCCGGCTACTACGCCAACTGCTCACTGAAAATGTCTTGCTCGCCAGCTTCGGTGGCGTGCTCGGTCTGCTACTCGCCTTCGCGGGTACAAAAGCGGTGGTTCGCTGGGTGCCTGCCACTTTGCCGCGCGCCAACGAAATCTCCATCGACTCCCGAGTGTTGCTCTTCACCCTTATGTTGTCCGTTATGGCTGGGATCATCTTCGGTCTTTCGCCGGCACTTAGAACCTCCCGTGTGAGCCTGATCGAAGTCCTTAAGGAGTCTGGCCGCGGCTCCAGTGCCGTCCGTCATCGGCTGCACAAAGTATTTGTCGCCGGGGAAGTTGCGATTGCTTTGGTTTTGCTGGTCGGCGCCGGACTGATGCTTCGCACTCTTGCCGCTCTGTGGCGAGTCGATCCCGGTTTCAATCCCAGCCATGCGATCACGTTTAGCGTCTCATTTCCTGCCACGCCCTCTACGACGGGGGACGAAACCCGCGCTCGTCTCCGCCATTTCGACCAGGTGCTGCAAGCCATCCCAGGGGTGCAGTCGGTATCCATCACTCTCGGCTCGCGCCCAATGATTCATGATTCGTCTTTGCCTTTCTGGATCGAAGGCGAGCCTAAACCGGCGAACGACATGGATATGTATCAGTCGATGTTTTATCTGGCGGAGGCCGGCTTTCAGCAGGCGATGGGCATTCGGCTGATTCGCGGACGCTTTATCACCCCGCAAGATGACGAGCATGCACCCGTCATCGTCGATATCGATGATGCCTTTGCACGGGCGTATTTCCCCGGTCAGGATCCGATTGGAAAGCGCGTGAATCTCACGCAATTCAATGTGCAAGCTGAAATTGTCGGCGTGGTGGGGCATGTGAAGCAGTGGGGGCCGGGAGCTGATCCCAAATCGGCGATCGAAGCGCAGTTCTTCTATCCCTTCATGCAGCTTCCCGAGAAGATGATGCCGCTGGTAGCGGGCGGGGTAGCAGTTGTGCTGCGCACGCGTGGCGATCCGACCGAAATCATGGGGAAAGTCCGCGAAGCGACCAGGCACATGGATCCGAAAGATGTCATCTATAACGTCGAGACGATGCAGGACGTTTGGTCCAGTTCCATGGACGCGCGCCGGGTCACCATGCTTCTTCTGGAAGGCTTCGCCGGGCTTGCGCTAGTACTGGCTTCGGTCGGAATTTACGGCGTGATCTCCTACCTGGTGGGGCAGCGCACTCACGAGATTGGCGTACGCATGGCCCTGGGTGCCAAACCCGAAGACATTCTGGTGTTAGTAGCCGGGGAAGGGGCAAGGATGGCGCTGACGGGCGCGGGCATCGGTGCCGCCGCCGCGTTGCTGTTAATGCGCCTGATACGCAATCAGTTGTTCGGCGTCACCGCCCACGATCCTCTCACTTTTGTTGGCGGCGCGCTCGTGTTGATTCTAATCGCTTTGGCGGCGTGCTATATACCCGCACGGCGTGCCACGCGGGTCGATCCCATGGTGGCCTTGCGCTACGAATAATGGGCGGCGGCCTCCGTTCTTTGTACCCAAACCCTAGTATCTGAAATACATAATAAAGCCGGCCTGAGAGTGAACTTGCGCAACTGGTTGCGCCTGAATATAATCTAACTAACTGGTTAATTAATATGGCAACCAAGACAATCCGTCCACGTTTAGGATCTCGGCGCCGCCCTGAGCAGAGCCGCGCGACCATCCTTCAGGCCGCGATCCGCGAATTCGCGCAGCGCGGGATCGCCGGGGCTCGAACGGACGCCATCGCAGGCGCAGCGAAGGTTAATAAGGCGCTCCTGTACTACTACTTTCGCGATAAGGAAACACTCTACGGCGCCGCCATCGATCACGCTTTCGGCCAGATGGGACAGCATCTGCTGGAAGTTCTGGATCGTAACCTTCCTCCCCGGGAACAAGTACTCACCTATGTAGGAACTTATTTCGACTACATCGCCAGCCATCAATTCAATCGCGACCTTGTGCAGATGGAAATGATGCGGGCCGGGCATGGTTCTCCGCATCTGAAGCGCATTGCCAAAGTTTATTTTCAGCCCTTGTTTCGACGGCTGGCCGAGGTTATTCGGCAAGGTATCGCGGCGGGTGAATTTCGTCCCGTGAATCCCATGCAATTTGTTCCATCGATGGTTGCTTTGGTCGTCTTCTATTTCATCAGCGCTCCCGTCATGAAGAACGTAGCCGGTTTTGACCCTTTGTCTCCGGAGCGAATCGCCGAGCGCCGGGCGGCTGTGCTGGACCTCATCTCGGCAGCTTTGTTTGTCCGCGAAGGAGCCAGGCAATGACGTTGCACGAGGAATTCATGGAAATTTTGGGTGTCTTGATGGAAGCGCCCCTTGCAGAGAAAAAGTCGCCTGCCGCAGAGAAGACCAGCATCCCCGGGCGAGCCGGCGAGAGTAACACTCAGTCCCAGAACAAGCCGCGAAAAGGAGCCGCGCGATGAGTGTTCGCAACAAATTCATTACTCTTGTGGCTGTAATCTTTGTCATTTCGCTGGCCTACTATTTTTTCTCCACGCCCAGCAGCCGGGATCTGGTTCTCGTCGGCACGGTGGATTCCAATCAGGTGATTGTCAGCCCGCAGGTTCAGGGACGACTGCAAAAGCTCCTAGTGGATGAAGGAACTCAGGTCAAGCAAGGCGATCTTCTGGCCGAGCTCGATCCATCAGAACTGGAAGCGGAGGAACGTGCCGCGGCTGCCACCATCGACAGCTTGAAATACAAAGTGGGCGAGACGCAGTCCACGTTGGAAGCGACGCAAGGCAGCACCACCAGTAGTGTTGCGAATGCACAGGCGCGATTGGCTTCGGTTCGGGCGCAGCTTGCCCAGGCTGAAGCGACGTTGGAACGAACCCAGAGCGACAGCCGGCGAACCATCGAGCTCGCCAACCAGGGTGTCGCGTCCGATCAGGAGAAGGTGCAAGCGCAAACCAATCTGACCGCCCAACAGGCGGTTGTGCAATCGCTGCAACAGCAAGTCAGCGCAGCCCAAGCCGACCTGAACACTGCAATTGCCAATACTCACACGGCCCATGCGGCTCAACGAACCGTCGAATCGACCCGCGCGCAGCTCGCCAATGCGGAAAGCATGCTGAAAGAAGCTGAAGTCCGGCTCGGCTATACGAAGATCTATGCTCCCGTGACGGGCACGGTATCGGTTCGGGCGGCGCGAGAAGGAGAAGTGCTGAATCCGGGTCAGCCCATTGTCACTATTGTTGACCTGAGCGACACATGGGTGAGAGCGGCCATTCCTGAAACCGATTCGGACCACATTGGATTGGGAGATACATTGCGAGTTCGTTTGCCCGGAGGCACGATTACGTCAGGGAAAGTTTTCTACAAATCGGCCGAAGCCGATTTTGCGACCCAACGCGATGTCAACCGCCGGAAGCGGGACATCCGCACCATCGTTTTGAAAGTGCGCCTCGACAATCCGAAAGGCGCCTACGTGCCTGGTATGACGGCCGAGGTTCTGGTTTCGCCTGAGCAACTGAAAGGCACGCCGCAACAAAGTTCGTCAGCGGAGAACCGCCCGTGATCAATGATTTTCAGAACGCGGGCGCGCCATCCAATGGCCACGATGTCAGCGGAGGATCTGCGCCCAATGCCATCGAAGTCGATCACATCGTTAAAAAGTACGGCGACTTCACCGCGGTGGACGACATTTCGTTCCAGGTGCACGATGAAGAGATTTTTGGCCTTCTCGGTCCGAATGGGGCAGGAAAGTCGACCCTCATCCGAATGATGACGACCCTCATTCCCATCACCGCAGGGACGGCCCGCATTGCCGGCCACGACGTTCAGAAGCACCCGGATGCGGCGCGGCGGGTTATTGGCGTCATTCCGCAGGCGCTGACCAGCGATCTCGACCTCACAATCGAAGAGAACTTGAATATCTATGCCAAGCTCTACGACGTTCCTGCAAAGAAGCGCAAAGCGAATATCGATGAACTGCTGGAACTCGTCGACCTTACGAAATGGCGAACGGCCCAGACCAAGACACTTTCTGGAGGCATGCGGCGGCGGCTCGAAATCGCCCGCGGACTGGTGCACAGTCCTCAAATCTTCTTTCTCGACGAGCCCACGACGGGACTTGATCCGGTGTCCCGCGTCGCAGTTTGGGAGATGCTGACCAACATCAAGGCGCACCGAAAACTTACGATCCTGATTACAACGCATTACATGGACGAGGCCGACCGGCTTTGTGACCGTGTAGCCATCGTTGACCACGGCAAACTCGTCGCCCTCGATTCTCCGGCAGCGCTGAAAGCCAGCGTTCCGGGATCGAATGTCATCGAAGTGCAGTTCGAGAATCCGCCTGCCGGCTGGGAGAATGAACTCAAAAAGCTGACCGCCGTGACCTCAGTCCAACACGAAGGAGCTGGGATGTTCCGCGTTCTCTCCAGCAATGGCTCGCAAACCACCACCGAACTGGTGGAAGCCGCAGTGCATGCAGGGATTGCGGTGAAGTCTCTGTCGGTGCAAAACACAACCCTGGACGACGTTTTTGTGCATTACACCGGGCGCCAGCTTCGCGACGAGTTGCAGAAAGCTTACAGCTTTGTCATGCCGCAGAGACCGGGGATGCAGCCATGAATCGGACTTTGGCAATTATCGAGCGCGAAATGCGCAAATTCTTTCGTTCCCCGGCCTTGATGATGGCCTCGATGATCTTTCCCCTGGTGCAGTTGATCGTGCTGGGAAACGCGTTTGGCGGCAAGATTCGCGATGCCAAGCTGGGTCTGGTTGATCAGGATGGTGGTACCCAGGCTCTCAAAATCCGTGAAGCTTTCGACTCTGTCCGCGCGAATATGCGCACCTTCGAAGCGGTGTACTACAAAGACCCAAAGACGGCGATGGAAGATGTACGGAATGGCAAGATCCAGGGCGCGGTAATCATTCCGCCGCAGTACTCGCGTCGGGTTTACGAACAGGACCAGCCGCGTATCGCGCTGGTTGTCGACAACAGTGACAACTTCATGAGTTCGACGCTGGAGCAAGAGCTCGCGGATATCACGAACGCCCTGAACCAGCCGACGGTCTCGCCTCGCATCCTGCAGCAAACGGTGTTGCAGATTGTCGAGCTTTATCCCTATATCGAGTACATGAAGTATTTGCTGCCGGGGTCCATCACCCTGGCCATGTTTGTCTCGGTCATGATTGGCGGGGGAATGCTGTACATCGATGACAAAGCCCGAGGTGTGCACGAAGGCTACCTGGTCACCCCGATTACGAAAGCGGAACTCGTCTTCGGTTTAAATGGGG
>Ga0335078_10018873_pt1 | contig 10257 bp, 9 predicted proteins | sample Lox_Sample_32_FD_206711 | JGI IMG/M metagenome (GOLD analysis project Ga0335078, IMG submission 206711) | Soil microbial communities from Loxahatchee National Wildlife Refuge, Florida, United States - Lox_Sample_3.2 | ecosystem: Environmental > Terrestrial > Soil > Wetlands | place: USA: Florida...
CGTCGCCACCGTATCCTTCGACCACATACTTGGCGCCAACCGGGAAGCGCCGTGGCAGGCGTCCGGACAGACGATCGATCGGCAGACTCATGACCCTCTCCTTGGTGCAATCCGGGGGCGAAACTCCGTCGGCGTTGCGCAGGTTCCGCCGTTTCTATGACCGGAACACGAAACGCTGTGGACCGCTGTGGACAACCCTAAGCGCCGCGGGCGCCTCGCCCGCTCCCGCTGAACATGGTAGGAAGCCGTGAATACAAGACGGATCAAGGCCATGAATGTTCCCCTCACGGCATTAGCCAGTTCCGGGACGCTCGAAGCGGCCATGCGCGGCATCGGCCGGCAAGCGAGCGAAGCCGCGCGCGTGCTGGCGCTGGCGCCGGCATCGCGCAAGAACCGCGCACTGGCGCGCATGGCCGCTTCTATCAGGGCCGCGCGATCGGCGATCCTTGCCGCCAATGCGGAGGACGTTGTCGAGGCGAAGTCCTCGGGCGCAACAGCCGCTTTCGTCGACCGGCTGACGCTTGACGCCCCGCGGATCGAGGCCATGGCCGCGGGCCTTGACGTGGTCCGCAAGCTGAAGGATCCGGTCGGCACCATTTTAGCGTCATGGCGTCGTCCGAACGGGATGCGCATCGAGCGGGTGAGGGTGCCGCTCGGCGTCGTCGGAGTTATCTACGAGAGCCGGCCCAATGTCACCGCCGACGCGGCCGCGCTGTGCCTGAAGGCCGGCAATGCCGTGATCCTGCGCGGCGGCTCTGAAAGCTTCCGCTCGACCCGCGCCATTCACGCCGCCCTGGTCGAGGGCCTGGTCGAAGCCGACTTGCCGGCTGCAGCTATCTCGCTGGTGCCGACGCGGGAACGCGCCGCCGTCGGCATGATGCTCGCCGGACTTGAGGGCGCGATCGACGTAATCGTGCCGCGCGGCGGCAAGAGTCTGGTCGGGCGCGTGCAGGCGGAGGCGCGCGTTCCGGTGTTCGCGCATCTCGAGGGCGTCTGTCATGTTTATGTCGACGGCGCGGCCAAGCTCAAGATGGCAAAGGCCATCGTGCTCAATGCCAAAATGCGCCGCACCGGCGTGTGCGGAGCGGCCGAAACCTTGCTGGTCGATCGGGCGGCAGCTGCGAAGCTGCTCAAGCCGCTCGTCGACATGCTTATCGAAGCCGGTTGCGAGATCCGCGGCGATGCGGCGGTGCAGGCGATCGACCGCCGCGTGAAGCCGGCCAGCGAGGCCGATTGGGGCACGGAATATCTTGATGCGATTTTGACCGCCGGCGTGGTCGACGGCGTCGACGGAGCGATCGCCCACATCGAGCGCTTTGGTTCGCATCACACCGACGCGATCGTGACCGAGGACCGTGCGGCGGCGGAGAAATTCCTGCGCGAGGTCGATTCGGCGATCGTTCTGCACAACGCTTCGACGCAGTTCGCCGATGGCGGCGAGTTCGGCTTCGGCGGCGAAATTGGCATCGCTACCGGCAAGCTGCATGCACGCGGCCCCGTTGGCGTCGAGCAACTGACGAGCTTCAAATACCGCATCCGCGGCAGCGGACAGACGCGGCCATAATTTTCGTCCCCTCGGCCGCGACTTGTCGCGAATGGCGGTTGGCGGACGGCGCGTGGGGAGGGGATTGTTTCTGACGGCTATGAACCGCGACTACCCGCTTCCGCGTTCGATCGACGCCCAGCCTGTTCCCAAACCGCGCGTAGTTCTTCCGCCGCACGGCCCCGGCATGCGCATCGGGCTTTTCGGCGGCACGTTTGATCCACCGCACGCGGCACACCGCGCGGCGTGTCTCTTGGCCATGAAGCGGATCGGCCTCGATCGCGTCTGGTGGATGGTGACGCCCGGCAATCCGCTCAAAGATACGCGCGGGCTGGCGCCGCTCGAGGAACGGGTTTGTGCCGCGCAAGCCCTGGCGCACCATCCGCGCATCGACGTCACCGATCTCGAGGCGGAAATCGGCACGCGTTACAGCTACGAGACCGTTGCCTATCTGGTCCGTCGTTGTCCGCACGTCCGCTTCGTCTGGATCATGGGCGCCGACAATCTGCGCAGTTTCCATCGTTGGCAGCGCTGGCGCGATATCACCAAGCTGGTGCCGATTGCGGTCATCGACCGGCTCGGTCCGAGCCTTTACGCCTCGGCGGGTGTTGCCGGTCAGGCGCTGGGGCATGCGCGGATTCCGGAAGCGGCGGCGAAGACGCTGCCGCAACGAACGCCGCCGGCGTGGATTTACCTGCATGGCCTCAAATCCCCGCTGTCGTCTACTGCATTGCGGGCGGCACGGGCCTTGCACGACGGGTGAATGCAGAGACGGTTGAACGCGAGACTGTTGCAACAGTGTGACTGCAAGGCAGTTGAAACTGTTAACCCAGCATGCCTATCTTAGTGTCGCTCCGGACTCGATGGCCGGGGCGAAAAATGGAGCGAAAGGATAAGGACCCCTGTCCACACCTGTAACTCTTCGGGCCGAACGTCGCGCGCCCGAACCGGTCTCCAGAATGCGTCCTGACGCCGAGGAGATCCTTCGTATGGTCCTCACCCGCCTCGACGATATGAAGGCGGAGGATACCCTCACCATCGACCTACGGGACAAATCTTCGATCGGCGACTACATGGTCGTTTCTTCCGGCCGGTCGCAGCGCCATGTCGGCTCGGTCGCCGACAGGATCGTCGAGGATCTGCACAAAGCAGGCGTCGCCGCCCGGGTCGAAGGCGTTCCGCATTGCGACTGGGTGCTGATCGACGCGAGCGATGTCATCGTTCACGTCTTTCGCCCCGAAGTTCGGGCCTTCTACAATCTTGAGAAGGTGTGGTCGGCGAGCCGGCCGGCGCAGCGCGCGAGCTAGGGCATGATCCGGGAAATTCGGTTTTCCGAAGCAATCATGCCGTACTGACCGCGCTCGCACGCGGGATTGAGGGCGATATGTGTGGGCTCGGAAAACGGGCCAGGTACGCCTTGTGTCTTCGCCTTCTCCGCCGCCGCGTGTCGTGCCATGCGCCTTCTCGTCGCCGCTGTCGGCCGTCTCAAACAAGGCCCCGAGCGTGAGCTCGCCGCGTGGTATCGCAAGCGCGCGGAAACCGCCGGACGCCCGCTGGGCCTGCGCGACGTCGAAGTCATCGAAATTCGCGAAAGTCGCGCCCACGACGCCGAGCGGCGGCGCGTCGAGGAAGCGATCGCGCTCGCCAATGTCATTCCTGACGGCGCCACCGTCGTCGTTCTCGACCAGCGGGGCGCGAGCCTCGACAGTCCGGCGCTGGCGGCGCTGCTCGGCGGGTGGCGCGCGGAAGACCGCGCTGCGGTGTGCTTCGTCATCGGCGGCGCCGATGGCCTTGCGCCTGGTTTAGTCGACCGCGCAAGGGTCAGGCTCGCCTTTGGAGCCGTCACCTGGCCGCATCAGCTCGTCCGCATCATGCTGCTCGAACAGCTTTATCGTGCCGGCACCATTCTCGCCGGCCATCCCTATCATCGGGGCTGAATTAACTAATCCTCTCCCGCCTTAACTGTTCTTAATGTTGCCTCACCGATTTGTGACGGTGTGGGTTCGGTCTGGGTCTTAATCTGGTCGCATCGTGACGGCTTTGTCTTGCCTTCCTGAGGTTGGCATCTACCCTTGGACAACATGATTCTCCGCCGATCGAGCCGCACCGATCCGCGCCTTGTGCTCGGTTCGGCTTTGGCATTTGCGCTGCCGCTTGGCGCCGATTTGGCCGCACGCGCCCAGACTCCATCGAGCGGAGCCCCGGCAGGCCTGGTCCAGGCGCCCGCGGCCCAGATTCCATCGCTGCCGGCCGCATCCGTGCCGCCGAAGGCCGATGCCGAAACCCTGAAACAACGCGACCAGGAACTTGAGGCCGCGCGCGCGAAAGAGCGTGAATCGGCGGAAAGCCAGGCGAAACTCAGGCATGAGATTGATGCGCTGGGCGATGATCGGCGCGTGCTTAACCAGCAGCTCATCGACAGCGCGGCGCGAGTGCGCGATGTCGAGGCGAGCATCGAGGCGACGCAAGCGCGCTTGAAGCCGCTCGACGACCAGGAAACGTTGTTTCACAAATCGCTGCAAGAGCGGCGCGCCGCGATTACCGAGATTCTTGCTGTGCTGCAGCGGGTTGGACGTCAGCCGCCGCCCGCGCTGATGGTCCAGCCGGAAGATGCGCTGCAAGCCGTGCGCACCGCCATCATGCTGGGCGCCGTAGTCCCGGACATGCGTGCACAGGCCAACGCCATCGTCGGCGACCTCGCCGATCTGGTGCGCGTGCGCAAGGATATCGTCGATGAACGCGAGCGTCTCGCCCGCGATCTCGATCTGCTCGGGCGCGAGCAACTGCGGATGAACCTTTTGATCGACGAGCGGCAGAAGAAGCAGCAGGCCACCGAGCAGGCGCTTGACGCCGAACGCCAGCGTGCCGCCGACCTCGCACGCCAGGTCGACAGTCTCAAGGATCTCATCGCCAAGCTCGAATCAGGCCTTGATCCCGCCGCCCGCGCGGTGCGCTCGGACGCTCACGCGATCGAAGGTGACGCGACCCGGCCCGACCTCGCCGCACTCAAGGACCCGGGCCGCCTGGTTCCCGCGGTTGCCTTTGCGGCCACCCGCGGGCATCTGCGTCTGCCGGTGAATGGCGTAAAAATCCGCGAGTTTGGCGCGCCCAACGGCGTCGGTGGAACCCAGAAGGGGCTATCCATCGCCTCCCATGCCGGGGCGCAAATCACCTCGCCATGCGACGGTTGGGTTGTTTACGCCGGAACGTTTCGCAGCTATGGGCAACTCTTGATCCTGAATGCCGGCGGCGGGTATCATGTGTTGTTAGCGGGGATGGACCGGATTTCCGTCGATCTCGGTCAGTTCGTACTGACTGGTGAACCCGTAGCGGTGATGGGCGGCGGATCGCAGGTATCCGCGGCCGTGGCGACCAAGTCCAAGCAACCTGTACTCTATGTGGAGTTCCGCAAAGACGGCACTCCCATTGATCCCAGCCCGTGGTGGGCGGCAAACGAAGGCGAAAAGGTTCGCGGATGATGCGCAAAACTTCCCTTATTATCCTTGGCGCGGTCGCCGGGGCGGGACTCACACTGCTGGCGACACAGCCACACACCGCACTCGTCGGATCGAGCGCTAAAGCGGCGGCATCGGACACCTACCGGCAGCTCAATCTGTTCGGCGACGTGTTCGAGCGCGTGCGCGCCGATTACGTCGAAAAGCCCGATGACAGCAAACTTGTCGAATCGGCGATCAACGGCATGCTGGCCGGACTCGATCCGCATTCCAGCTACATGGACCCGAAGAGCTTCCGCGACATGCAGGTGCAGACGCGCGGCGAATTCGGCGGCCTCGGCATCGAGGTGACCATGGAAGACGGACTGGTGAAGGTGGTCGCGCCGATCGACGATACGCCGGCGGCCAAGGCCGGCGTCATGGCCAACGACATCATCACCAAGCTCGACGACGAGCAGGTGCAGGGCCTGACCCTCAATCAGGCGGTCGAGAAGATGCGCGGCCCGGTGAACACCAAGATCAAGCTCACCATCATGCGCAAGGGACAGGACAAGCCGATCGATGTGTCCATCGTGCGCGACGTGATCCGGGTGAAATCGGTGCGCTCGCATAGCGAGGGTGACGATGTCGGCTATATCCGCATCACCCAGTTCAACGAGCAGACGACCGACGGCTTGAAGAAGGCAATCTCCGACCTCACTCAACAGGTCGGCGCCGAAAAGATCAAGGGCTTCGTGATCGACCTGCGCAACAACCCGGGCGGCCTGCTCGATCAGGCGATTTCGGTGTCGGATGCGTTCCTGGAGAAGGGCGAGATCGTCTCCACCCGCGGCCGCAACGCCGAGGAGACGCAGCGCTTCAATGCCCGGCCGGGCGATCTGACCAAGGGCAAGCCGGTGATCGTGCTGATCAACGGCGGCTCGGCCTCGGCGTCGGAAATCGTCGCCGGCGCGCTGCAGGACCACAAGCGTGCGACACTGGTCGGTACGCGCTCGTTCGGCAAGGGCTCGGTGCAGACCATCATCCCGCTCGGCGCGGGCAATGGCGCCCTGCGGCTGACAACGGCGCGTTACTACACGCCCTCCGGCCGCTCGATCCAAGCCAAGGGCATCACCCCGGACATCGAAGTGCTCCAGGAGGTGCCCGATGACCTGAAGTCGCGCACCGACACCAAGGGCGAGGCGTCATTGCGCGGTCACTTGAAAGCCGAGGGGGCCGAAGAGTCGGGCTCGCAGTCCTATGTGCCGCCGGATGAGAAGGACGATCGCGCCCTCAAGGAGGCGCTCGATCTGTTGCGCGGCGCCATCTCCGATGCCGCGTTCCCGCCGAATGCGAAGGCCGCCGTTCCGAACTGAGCGGCTCATTCCTGATCCCGGAGCGGGGCGGCGACGAGCCGCCCCGTTTTTTTGCGCACCCGAGGCCGCTTGGAGCTGAAAACTCGGGCGAGACGACAAGAGCCGCGGGGGGCCGGCCGTCGATCCGCGTGGCGTGATAGACTTTACAGAATGATTCGCCGGGAATGATTTGCGGGGACCGCCCGGAGGATTGGCCCCAAGGACGGGACGATGACGGCCGATGACCTGAGCGCGCCGCTTGGCCAGCAGCGGGCGAAGCGCTGGCGCAGGTTTCCAATCGCGGTGCCGCATGTGATCGCGGCCGCGCTGGCGCTGTTCTTGGGCGTGTTCGTCATATGGGCCATCGTCGGTGATGATCCTTTCGGCGGCGAATCGATTGTCGCTGTACCGATCGGCCCGAGCGCGGCGACCGCCGCGAAGAAGTCCGAGGCGACGGCGATACCGGAAAGCGCTGCCACGGCGCAGGGTCCCGGCCGCTATGATGGTCCGGTCCCCGGTGCTGCGCCGGGATCGCATCCGGCAAGCCCAACCGGGTCGGGAAACACCAAAACAGTCACCATCATCGACGGCAAGACCGGCGCCCGGCAGGAGGTGGTGATTCCGGATTCCGGGAATGGCGTCAGCCCCGCCGACGCCCCTGCCGTGAATCAGAAGTTCGTCGAGATGACGCCACGCGGACCCGTTCCGAAGATCGCGGTGGACGGCGTGCGGCCCGCGGAAGCCTTTGCCCGGCCGGTAAAGCCTCTGCCCGGCAAGCCCGACGCGCCGCGCGTCGCGCTCATCGTCGGCGGCCTCGGCGTAAGCACGAGTCTGACGACCGACGCCCTTACCAAGTTGCCGGCGGCGGTGACGCTGGCCTTCATGCCTTACGGCGGCGACGTCGAGCGCCTGGTCGCGCGCGCCCGCGGCGAGGGCCATGAGATCCTGCTGCAGGTGCCGATGGAGCCGTTCGGCTATCCCGACAACGACCCCGGCCCGCAGACCCTCCTGACTTCGCTCACGCCGGAACAAAACCTCGACCGGCTTTACACGGTGATGAGCCGTTTCCAGGGCTATGTCGGCATCGCCGGCGCGATGGGGGCGCGCTTCACGGCCTCCGAAACGGCGTTTGCCCCGATCCTGCATGAAACCGCCAAGCGCGGGCTGATCTTCGTCGATGATGGCTCGAACGCAAGAAGCGTGGCCGGCCGCATCGCCGGCGCCAACAATGTGCTGTTTGCCAAGGCCGACGTTATTCTCGACTCGGTTGCTACACCTGCCGAAATCGACCACGCCCTCGGCCGCCTGGAAATGGCGGCGCGCGAGCGCAGCTTTGCCATCGGCATTTCGTCGGCGCTGCCGGTATCGATCGAGCATATTGGCAAATGGGCGAAGGCGGCGGAAAGCCGCGGCCTGCTGCTGGTTCCGATCACGGCGGTAGCCGCCAACACGAAACAGAAAGCCAGCGAATAGCGAGGTGGCGAATAGCGAAATAGCGAATAGATTACGGCCTGCCCCGCTAATCGTTATTCGCCATTCGCCATTCGCCATTCCGCCCATGACGTCCTTCGAACAGCTCCCATTTCGCCCCTGTGCCGGCCTCATGGTGCTCAATCGCTCAGGCCTTGCCTTCATCGGCCGCCGCATCGGCGGCCCCGAGCACGTCGATGCAACGCACGTCTGGCAAATGCCGCAAGGCGGCATCGATGCGGGCGAGGATCCGTGGCCGGCCGCCTTACGCGAACTGCGCGAGGAGACCAACATCCGATCGGTCGAACGCTTGGGCGAGATCGCGGAATGGCTCAACTACGATATTCCGCCGAAGATCGCGGGCCACGCCTGGAACGGCAAGTATCGCGGCCAGACGCAGAAATGGTTCGCGCTGCGCTTTACCGGCGACGAGAGCGAGATCGACGTCGCGCATCCGGCCGGCGGGCACCAGCCGGAATTCGTGGAATGGCGCTGGGAGAAGCTGGAAAACCTTCCGGACCTTGTCGTGCCTTTCAAGCGCAAGACCTACGAGCGCGTGGTCGCGGAATTCAAGAAATTTGCCTGAGGAATTTCTAGTGCTCTGCCGACGCCGCGGTTCCGAGCGCCGCCTGCAGGGCCTTCAGCTGATCGAGATGGCGGGTGAGCTTGTCGCGCTGGGCTTCGTCGGTCGCGTCGGCGACGTCTTCTTCGGCATCCTTGATTTCGGCAGCCAATGTCGCGGTGTCGAAATCCGCGCGCGCAACCGCCCGATCCGCAAGCACCGTCAGGCCCGCCGGGCCGACCTCGGCAAAGCCGCCGGTCACCACGATCGGCTCGCGGGCGCCGCCGCGATAGATGGTCACAATCCCGGGCCGCAGCACGGTCACTAGCGGTGCATGGCCGGCGAGAATGCCCATGTCGCCCTCGGCGCCGGGCAGATCGACCTGATCGACGTCGCCGGAGAACAGCACGCTTTCCGGCGAGACGAATTCGAAATGAAGTGCGTCGGCCATTTTTCCCTACAGCGCGAATGGCGAATGGCGAACGGCGAATGGGAACATTGGCCTATTCTTCATCCCTGTTCGCCAGTCGCTATTTCGCGATTCGCTCTCTTTGCTACGCGGCTTCCGCCAGCTTCTTGCCCTTCTCGACCGCCTGCTCGATGGTGCCGACCATGTAGAAGGCGGCTTCGGGCAGGTGATCGTATTTGCCCTCGCACAGGCCCTGGAACCCGCGGATGGTGTCGGCGAGCTGGACGAACACGCCGGGCGCGCCGGTGAACACTTCGGCGACGTGGAACGGTTGCGACAGGAAGCGCTCGATTTTCCGCGCCCGCGACACCGTCAGCTTGTCCTCCTCGGACAGCTCGTCCATGCCAAGGATTGCGATGATGTCCTGCAGCGCCTTGTAACGTTGCAATATCTGCTGCACGCGACGCGCGACCGCGTAATGTTCCTCGCCGACTACCGTCGCTGAGAGCATGCGCGAGGTCGAATCCAGCGGATCGACGGCCGGATAGATACCCTTCTCCGCGATCGAGCGCGACAGCACTGTTGTAGCGTCAAGATGCGCGAACGAGGTCGCCGGCGCCGGATCGGTGAGATCGTCGGCCGGCACGTAGATCGCCTGCACCGATGTGATCGAACCTTTGGTGGTCGTGGTGATGCGCTCCTGCAGGGCGCCCATGTCAGTTGCGAGCGTTGGCTGGTAGCCCACCGCCGAGGGAATGCGCCCTAGCAGAGCCGACATTTCCGAACCCGCCTGGGTGAACCGGAAGATGTTGTCGACGAAGAACAGCACGTCCTGGCCCTGGTCGCGGAAATATTCGGCGACCGTCAGTCCCGACAGGCCGACGCGGGCGCGCGCGCCGGGCGGCTCGTTCATCTGGCCGTAGACCAGAGCGCACTTCGATCCCTCGACCGAACCCTTGTGCGGGTCCTTGTTGACGCCGGACTCGATCATCTCGTGATAGAGATCGTTGCCCTCGCGGGTGCGTTCGCCGACGCCGGCGAAGACCGAGTAGCCGCCGTGCGCCTTGGCGATGTTATTGATTAATTCCATGATGATCACGGTCTTGCCGACGCCGGCGCCGCCGAACAGGCCGATCTTGCCGCCCTTGGCATAAGGCGCCAGCAAATCGACGACCTTGATGCCGGTAACCAGGATGGCCGCCTCGGTCGACTGGTCGGTGTAGGCCGGCGCATCCTGATGGATGGGGCGCGTCTCACGGTGCGGCACCGGGCCGGCCTCATCGACCGGAGCGCCGATGACGTTGATGATGCGACCGAGCGTGCCGTCGCCGACCGGCACGGTGATCGGCTGGCCGGTGTCGGTCACCTCCTGGCCGCGCACCAGGCCTTCGCTGGTATCCATGGCAATGGTCCGGACGGTCGATTCGCCGAGGTGCTGGGCGACCTCGAGGACCAGGCGATTGCCCTGGTTCGTGGTCTCCAGC
>Ga0335078_10018874_pt1 | contig 10257 bp, 8 predicted proteins | sample Lox_Sample_32_FD_206711 | JGI IMG/M metagenome (GOLD analysis project Ga0335078, IMG submission 206711) | Soil microbial communities from Loxahatchee National Wildlife Refuge, Florida, United States - Lox_Sample_3.2 | ecosystem: Environmental > Terrestrial > Soil > Wetlands | place: USA: Florida...
CCGCCAGACGAAGTCGTCCTTGTAGACCTCGACCTCGAACCGGATCGACAGGGCGTTGACGACCGACACGCCGACGCCGTGCAGGCCGCCGGACACCGCATACGACTGGCGGTCGAACTTGCCCCCGGCGTGCAGGGTGGTCAGCACGACTTCGACCGCGGGGCGGTTCTCAACCGGGTGGTTGTCCACCGGGATGCCGCGGCCGTTGTCGGCGACCCGGACCCCGCCGTCGGCGAGCAGAGTCACCTCGATACGGTCGGCGTAACCAGCCAGCGCCTCGTCAACCGCGTTGTCCACAACCTCCTGAACGAGGTGATGCAGGCCGCGCTCTCCGGTCGAGCCGATGTACATGCCGGGGCGTTTGCGGACGGCCTCCAGCCCCTCTAGAACCGTGATCGAGCGCGCATCGTATGACAAAGCGGAATACTCCTCCTGAACAAGACAGCCACGCGGGCACTGCCTCGCGGGGACGTCCCCCTTGTCCCCCTCCGGCTGCACTTACATTTTACCTGGCCGTACCGTCAGCCACAGCCGTCTGCACCAGTCGGCTGGCGGGGTGCGGCCTGTTGGCGCGAGCACCGTGCGTTGGGCAATGCCGCAGACTTGAGGGGCCCCAGACTGTCCTCGGTAACTGCGTTTTCGGGCGGCGGCCGCATGGCGCGATCCTGAGCCGGCCAGTTTTGTGCTTCGACACTGATCCCGGCCGCCCCACTCATACCGGCCAGGCCCGATTTCCGGGATCTGGGTACATGGATAGCTCATAGAGCTATCAATCTCCCCAGATCATGGAACAACGTTTTAAAACGGGTAATTCCATCCGCCACGCCCGAGTACTCGGCTGACTGCAGCGGGCGCGGACACCGTACTCGGCTGACTGCAGCGGGCGCTGGCCTCGGCCTCCTGGATAGTCACCCGTAGGTGTCGCGCGGGCCCCGGCTCCCGCGCACCTTCCATTCCCCCGGCCGGCGCGCAGGCCCCGCTGCTCCGGCGGGCCCGCGCACCCGCACCCGCCGCACCGAGCCGTCGCCGAGCTCGTCGTTGAGCCTGCGGACCAGATGCGCCGCGAGCAGCCGCACCTGGGTCGCCCAGGCGGTGGAGTCCGCGGTGACGGTCAGCTCACCGTCCGTCAGGGACTCGGGCCGGGTGTGCCCGGCGAGCTCCGGGCCGACGATCTCCGCCCAGCGCCCGAAAACCGACCCCACCGCGGCCGCCTGACGCCAGCCGCGCGCTTCGAGCAGGCCGCCGATCGCGGCGTTCAGCGGCTCCGGGTCGTCGCGCCGGGGCCTGCGGCCGGTCCGGCCCGACCGGCGGGAGGCGGCCGAGTCGGGGGGAGCGTCGCGTTCGGGCCCCCGAATCTGAGGGCGGGCAGGCCGGTTCCCCTTGGCGAGAGCGTCAGCCTTCGCCTTGGCGAGGGCCTCGCGGGCGACCCGCGCCAGGTCCGCTTCGTCAGGCACGGAAGACCGCCCCGCCGGACACCTCGAACCGCTGGCCCGCCAGCAGCGCGGGCACGTCGGCGGGCACGGCCGCGGTGACGAGCACCTGCTCGGCGCCGGAAACCAGGCGGGCCAGGCTTTCCCGGCGGCCGCCGTCGAGCTCGGCGAACACGTCGTCGAGCATCAGCACCGGATCGTCACCTCCGGATCGCAGCAGGTCGTACGCTGCCAGCCGGAGCGCGAGCGCCAGCGACCAGGACTCGCCGTGGCTGGCGTAGCCGCGGGCGGGCAGTTCCCCGATGCGCAGTTCGAGGTCGTCCCGATGCGGGCCAACCAGGCAGACGCCGCGCTCCAGCTCGGCCCGGCGGACCCGGGCCAGGGACTCGCGCAGCCCTTCAGCCAGCGCCGCGCGGTCCGCGGGCGGCTCATCTTCCCGCCCGGATTGCCGGTAGCTCATCCCGGTGGTCAGGTCCTCGCCGGACACCGCCGCGTACGCCTTGGCGGCCAGCGGCCGAAGGGCCGCCGCCAGCTCCAGCCGTCCCGCGGTCAGTTCCGCACCGTTGGCGACCAGGTGCTCGTCCCAGACTTCCAGCACGCTGGGCGCCGCGCCGCCCGCGCCGCGCCCGCCGCCCCCGCCGCCTCCGGCGCCCTGCCCGGCGAACCGGGCCGCCTTGGCGGACTTCAGCAGCGCGGTCCGCTGCCGCAGCACGCGGTCGTAGTCCGCCCGGACCCCGGCAAACCGCGGCCTAGTGGCCACCAGGAGCTCGTCGAGATAGCGCCGCCGCTGATCCGGGTCGCCCTTGACCATGGCCAGGTCCTCCGGGGCGAACAGGACGCAGCGCAGCGTGCCCAGCGCCTCGCGCGGCCGCGGCAGCGGCACCCGGTTCAGCCGAACCCGGTTTGCCTTGCCCTGGTTTATCTCGATCTCGATCAGGCTGTCGCGTTCCGCGGAGGTCACCGCGGCCCGCAGGATCGCGCGCTGCGCGCCGTGCCTGATCAGCGGGGCGTCGGTGGCGACCCGGTGGCTGCCGAAGGTGGCGACGTACGCCGCCGCCTCCACCAGGTTGGTCTTGCCCTCGCCGTTCGCCCCGGTGAACGTGGACACGCCCGGCGCAAGCCCGACGTCGGCAGCCGCGTAGCTGCGGAAGTCGGTCAGCGCCAGCCTGCTCAGGTGCACGCCAGCGAGATTAGTCCAGCCCTAGGGGGACGACCCCCTATAACCCCGCCGCGGAGCAAGCTCCGCGAGGGATGGGCGATTACCCGCCGAGGCGGATCGGCATGAGCAGGTACCGGTAGTCGGTCTGGCCGTCGGGCGCAGGCTTGCCGGTGATCAGCGCGGGCTTGCCCGGCTCGGTGAACGAAATCCGCACCGTGTCCGAGTCGATCGCGGTCAGCCCGTCCAGCAGATACTGCGGGTTGAACGCGATCGAGAGCTCCTCCTCGCCATCGAAACTCGCCTCCAGCACCTCGACCGCCTGGGCCTCGTCGCCGGTGCCGGCCTCGAGCACCAGCTGGCCGGGTGTGAAAGCCAGCCGCACCGCAGTGTTGCGCTCCGCGACCAGCGCGACCCGCTTCACGGCCTCGGCCAGCAGCGGGGTAGCCAGCTCGGCCGTGTAGTTGGCGTGACTGGGCAGCAGCGCCTGGTGCCTCGGGAACTCGCCGCCGAGCAGCCGGGTCGTTGCCTGGCGCCCGCCGCCCTCGAAGCCGATCATCCCGTCACCGCCGACGCCGTCGGTTCCGTCGCCCGGCAGCGCGAGCGCGATGGCTACCTCGGCGCCGGAGGTCAGCGCCCGGGCGGTCTCGGCGAGCGCCCGGGCCGGGACGAGAACGGCCGCGGACAGGTCCGGCCTGGATGGGGTCCACCGCAGCTCCCGCACGGCCAGCCGGTAGCGGTCGGTGGAGATCAGCGTCAGCGTGTCGCCCTCGATCTCGATCCTGACGCCGGTCAGCGCCGGCAGGGTGTCATCCCGGCCCGCCGCGGTGGCCGACTGGCTGACCGCCGAGGCGAACGCGTCGCTGCCCACCGTCCCGGCGGCCGGCGGCATCTCGGGCAGTGCCGGGTACTCCTCCTCCGGCATGGTCAGCAGCGTGAACGTGGCGCTGCCGCACGTCAGCACCGCCTTGCCGCCCTCGGACGCGATCTGCACCGGCCGGCCCGGGAGGCTGCGGCTGATCTCGGCGAGCAGCCTGCCGGAGACCAGGGCGCTGCCGGCCTCCTCGGCGATCACCGGGATGGTGGCCTGGGCCGACACGTCGTAGTCGAAGCTGGACAGCGTGAGGTCGTCACCGGCCTGCAGCCGCATCCCCGCGAGCACGGGCACGGTCGGGCGGGCCGGGAGGGCGCGGGCGGTCCATGCAACGGCGTCAGCCAGAACGTCACGCTCAACCTGGATCTTCACAGGGAGCCTCCTGTTGGTCGGCTTACTTTGGTCTTGGTCTTAAGTAATTGAGAGAAAAGTAGTCGTCATAGGGTCGGTGGATTCTGGGGATATCCCGCGCCACAGCAGGTCACCGCCGTCAGGGACGTCCACAGCGGCTGTGACTGCCCGGTGGGCGGAGGCACCGGCCGGTGTGGATACCTCGCGGACGCCCGCCGGATGCCGCGTGATTACCCCCCGGTTGGCCGGGGTTTTCCTCCGGCGACCAGCGTCTGTCCACACATTTATCCACAGCCTGTGTGCGCTGATTTTGCGCTCAGTCACTGGTATGGGAACCTTCACCGCGCGTTCACCCGGACAACGCCTGCTGCTTGATCCGGTTGGTGAGCTCGGTGACCTGGTTGTAGATCGACCGGCGCTCGGCCATCAGGGAGCGGATCTTCTTGTCGGCGTGCATCACCGTGGTGTGGTCGCGGCCGCCGAACTGCTGGCCGATCTTGGGCAGCGACAGGTCGGTCAGCTCGCGGCAGAGGTACATGGCGATCTGCCGCGCGGTGACGAGGACCCGGGAGCGGGACGTGCCGCACAGGTCGTCGATGGACAGCCCGAAGTAGGAGGCGGTCTGGCCCATGATCGTCGACGCGGTGATCTCTGGTCCCTGTGCCTCGGGGATCAGGTCCTTCAGCACGAACTCGGCGAGCTGAAGGTCGACCGACTGCCGGTTCAGGCTGGCAAACGCGGTCACCCGGATCAGCGCTCCCTCGAGTTCCCGGATGTTGGTCGAGATCCGGCTCGCGATGTACTCGAGCGCGTCCGCCGGCACCTTGAGCCGGTCCTGCACCGCCTTCTTGCGCAGGATCGCGATCCGGGTCTCCAGCTCGGGCGGCTGGACGTCGGTGAGCAGCCCCCACTCGAACCGGCTCCGGAGCCGGTCCTCCAGGGTGACCAGCCGCTTGGGCGCGCGATCGCTGGAGATCACGATCTGCTTGCTGGCGTTGTGCAGCGTGTTGAACGTGTGGAAGAACTCCTCCTGGGTCCCTTCCTTGTTCTCCAGGAACTGGATGTCGTCCACCAGCAGCACATCCACGTCGCGGTACCGGCGCCGGAAGCCGTCCTGCTTGCCGTCCCTGATCATGTTGATGAAGTCGTTCGTGAACTCCTCCGAGCTCACGTACCGCACCTTGACGCCCTGGTAGAGGCTCTGGGCGTAGTGGCCGATGGCGTGCAGCAGGTGGGTCTTGCCGAGCCCCGAATCGCCGTAGACGAACAACGGGTTGTACGCCTTGGCCGGCGCCTCGGCCACCGCGACGGCGGCCGCGTGGGCAAACCTGTTGCTCGAGCCGATGACGAACGTCTCAAAGGTGTACTTGGGGTTCAGCCGGGCCTGGGGACGGAGGGCGCCTCCGGGTCCGCTCGGCAGGAACCCGCCCGGGCCGTGCAGCTGCCCGTCGAGACCGGGACCGTCCGGCCGCATGTCGCCGGCTGGGATGCCCTCGCCGCGGCCGAGTCCCGCCGGGCCGCCGCGATCGGGCCCGAGCCGGTCGCCGCGCGCGCCGAGGACGGGGTACTCGCCGCTCGCCGGGCCGAAGGGACCAACGCCGATACGGAACTCGCCGGACGGTGGCCCGCCATCGTCGGTTATCCGCTGCAGCGGCCCGGTGGTCGCATCGGCAGATTCGTCATCTGGCCCGGCGCGCAGGTCGTTTAGATCCGGAACGCCGGGCAGCCCGGGCGGTCGGGCGCCGTTGTCCGCGGCCGCCGTGGGGTCGACGGTGACCGCGAGCTGGATGCTGCGCCCGAGTTCCCTGGACAGCGTGTTGGTGATCAGGGCGCGCAGCCTGGTTTCCAGCTGTTCCTTGACGAACTCGTTGGGGGTGGCGATCAGCGCGGTGTTCTCGACCAGTCCGAGCGGCCTGGTGAGCTGCAGCCACGCCCGGTGGGCGGGCTCAATCTGCATCCCGGCAAGTTCAGCAAGAGAGCGGGCCCAGACTTCCGCGAGGTCTGTTTCACTCATTGGCTGTCCACCTCGCGCCCCCACATATGATCAACAGGTTTTTCCACAGGTTGTGCACGTTGCACTTGGTGCAGCAGCCCTCCCCATTGGCCGCCGGGGATTATGAGCTCCCGGCGGTCTTCCGATCCCGGATCCCCGTGCCCGGGACCGCTGTCCACAGCCTAGGGCCCGGGTTCGGTGCTCGTTTGGTAAACGGGAAGTGTTGCGGAGGGTGCCGGCGCGGTCGCTTGACAATCGCCCCGGGGCTTTGCGGCAAGAGCTCGCGGTGACCTGGCGACCCTGGCTGTGCCCAGGGTTGGCGCTGGCTGTGCCCAGGGTTGGCGTGCCGGGCGCCGGTTTGACCGGCGGCACCCGGCCCGCGTACCGTTCATTGGTCCGGCTATGGCCAGGGCGGGTTTTAGCATGTGCGCGGCCCGCATGGCTGGCCCGGTGGCCGCACCTACCTCTTCCTGTCCACCTGGAGTCCCAAGTGAGCAAGCGTACGTTCCAGCCGAACAACCGCCACCGCGCGAAGACGCACGGGTTCCGGCTGCGCATGCGCACCCGGGCTGGACGCGCGATCCTGGCTGCACGGCGCCGTAAGGGGCGCGCGCGAATCAGTGTCTGACCCACGCGGGCCTGCCGGTGATGCAGGCTCGCCGGTGCGACGGTGATCGCCCGTGCTTCCCGCAGCTGCACGGATGCGGAAGCGCTCGGAGTTCTCGCGGACCCTCCGCAGCGGCCGCCGCGCAGGGCGGCCGCTGGTCTCTGGTCACCTGCTCTGCCGACCCGGCTGCGACGAGCCTGCGCGGGTCGGCTTCGTGGTGAGTAAGGCCGTGGGAGGGGCGGTCGTGCGCAACCAGGTCCGGCGCAGGCTCCGTCATCTGGCCCGCGGGTATCTCGGCTCGCTTCCTGAAGGTAGCCTGTTGGTGGTGCGTGCCAATCCCCGGGCCGCCACCGTACGCCAGGCGGATCTTGCCGCCGAACTCGACCTGGTAATCCACGCTTTGCTTCGGCGGCAGGGTGGGACGCAACGTCCGTGACGAGCACAGCCGTAACGACTACAGAGCAGCGGGAGCCGAGCCAGCGGCCGTCGGCCGCCGCGCGGCTCCTCATGCTGCTGCTGACCGGGTACCGGAACTTCATCAGCCCGCTGCTCGCACCCCGCTGCCGGTTCTATCCCTCCTGCAGTGCTTATGCGCTCGAGGCGGTCGGTGTCCATGGCGCGCTGCGTGGCTCCTGGCTGGCTGCCCGCAGGCTGAGCCGCTGCCACCCATTCCACGCCGGGGGGCTTGACCCCGTGCCCGCGCCGGGACGGACACCCGAGGGGCAGAAGTGCCCGTCCAGATCTCAAGGGAGCTAGCCGGTGGGGATCCTCAACCCGATCTATGAAGCCGTCGCGTGGGTGCTCAAGCAGATCTACGACTTCCTGAGCCCCATCTTCGGCACGACCAGCGGATGGACCTGGGCGCTCTCGATCGTGATCCTCGTGGTCCTGATGCGGCTGATCATGGTCCCGCTGTTCGTCAAGCAGATGCACACGACGCGGGCGATGAGCGCCCTGGCGCCGCAGATGCAAGCGCTGCGCAAGAAGTACAAGAACGACAAGCAGACGCTGCAGCAGGAGACGATGAAGCTGTACCAGCAGGCGGGTGTCAACCCGCTGATGGGCTGCCTGCCCGTCGTGCTCCAGCTGCCGATGTTCTTCGCCCTGTACAGCGTGCTGAAGGCGATCGCCGAGTGGAAGCCCGGCCAGCCGGCCAAGTACGGGCTGACGCACCAGATGGTGGCGAGCGCCCAGCACGCCAAGATCGTCGGCGCCACCGTGGCGGACAAGTTCCTGTTCACGGGCACGGCTCATGTCCCGCTGCACGCCAAGGCCGTCATCCTGGTCGCGGTGCTGATCAGCATGACCACGACCTTCCTGACCGTGCGGCAGAGCATGAAGCGCGGCATGATGCCGGCGGCGACCCCGGACAACCCGATGGGTCAGTCGCAGAAGTACATGATGTACATCATGCCGTTCTTCGCCCTTTCCGGCCTGTACTGGCCGTTTGGGCTGGTTCTGTACTGGGTGACGACGAACTGCTGGACGCTCTTGCAGCAGTGGGTGCTGTTCCGCCGGTTCCCGCAGCCGGGAGCGGCTGCGGCCGGAGCGGCCACGAGCCCGGCCGTTGCCCCGGTGGTGACCACGCGCCCGAAGCGCCCGGTCAAGCCCAACCCGGCCAAGCCGCTGCCCGCGGCCCCGGTCGAGCAGGACGGGTCGGCCGCGTCGAGCGCGTCGGGTACGGCGCAGTCGAACGGTGCGGCCAAGCCGGCCGCGGCCCAGAACGCCAACGGTGCTCAGCCCGGCAGGAGCCGCAAGGCTGCGGGCCCGGCGGCAAGAGGAGCCGCGGCCAAGGCCTCCGGGGCCAGCGGGGCCTCGCGCGGCGGCGGGCAGCCCTCGGCTAACGGCGGTGCCGGCGGGGTGCTGCGCAGGCTCGGCAAGCGGGCCGAGCCCGAGCCCGAGCCGTCGGCCCCCGAGGTTAAGCTCGTCAGGCAGCAACGCCAACGGCAGTCCCGCAGCAAGCGTTCTGGCAAGCGGTGAGGCGCCGCCTCGGCGTGGCTGCATGGCTGCTGACAGGAGAGATCAACCCCGAACGTAGGAGGCCCCGGTCGTGAGCCAAGGGGAAAGCGCGGTCACCGAGTCGCAGGTGTCCGCAGATCAGGCCGAGCCGGCGCAGCCGCTGGACGAGCCCGATGAGCCGGCCGCGGCGGCCGATGCTGACGCCGACGCGGACGAGACCTCCGATGGCGGGGACGATGATCCCGGTCAGGAGGATGACGGGACCGCGGCGCCCGGGCTGACTGATGTCGCGGACCTGGAGCTCGAGGGCGAGATAGCCGCCGACTACATCGAAGGCCTGCTCGATGTCGCCGACCTGGATGGGGACATCGACATGGACGTGGAGGGCGACCGCGCCGTGGTCTCGGTGGTCGGCGCGACGCTCGACGAGCTGGTTGGGTCCAAGGGTGAGGTGCTCGAAGCGTTGCAGGAGCTGACCCGGCTCGCGGTGCACCGGCATACCGGCATGCGTACCAGGATCATGATCGACGTCGGAGGCTACCGGCAGCGCAGGCGGACCGAGCTCGCCGAGACGGGCCGGGACGCCGCCGACGAGGTCAAGCGCACCGGTCTTCCCAAGAAGCTGTGGGCGATGAACCCGTTCGAGCGGAAGATCGTGCACGACGCGGTCGCCGCCGCCGGACTGCGCAGCGAGTCAGAGGGCGAGGAGCCCGACCGTCGGGTGGTTGTTCTTCCTGGGAGCTGAGCCAGTCCAGCAGCGTGGCGCCCCTGGCCCGACCGCGAGGTCCCCGGCACTGCGGGCACCGCTGCCGCCTGCTGAGGCCGGGGCGGTGTTCGGGCCGGCACTCGGCATCGCGCAGCGGTATGCCGAACTACTGGCCGGGCCCGGCGTGGAGCGAGGGCTCATCGGGCCGAGGGAGACGGCCCGGCTGTGGGACCGGCACCTGATCAACTGCGCCGCAGTCGCCGAACTGGTGCCGCCAGCGAGTTTGCTTATCGACCTCGGCTCCGGTGCCGGATTGCCCGGCGTGGTTCTGGCGATGCTGCTGCCCGATTCGGAGGTCGTACTGCTCGAGCCGCTGGCCCGGCGGGCGGCCTTCCTCGAGGAGTGCGTGCGGACGCTGGGGCTCGGCAATGCGGCGGTGCGCCGGGGACGGGCCGAGGAGACGGCCGGGCAGCTCGCGGCCGATGTGGTGACCGCCCGCGCGGTCGCTCCGATGGATCGGCTGGCGCCCCTGGCGCTCGGCTTGGTGCGACCGGGAGGTCTGGTCCTGGCGATCAAGGGAGCCGCGGCGGCGGAGGAGCTTGCGCAAGCCGAGCCGGTGCTCCACAGGCTGGGTGTGCAAGAGGCGGCGGTGGTGGAGGCGGGGCGCGGTAAAGTCTGTCCACCGCCGACAGTCGTCCGGCTGACGGCCGGCCTTGGTGCGAGGCATCGTTGTTCTGAAGGCCAGCACGGCGCCGCTTGATCGCGGACTGTCGGGAGGAGCACGAGTGATGACGGCCGCCGATCGTGGCCTGGGATGGCCGGGCCAGCCGGCCAGGGCAGGCGCTGCGGCGAGCCCGCCCGGTACCGTCGGCGACGCCGCGGCCGGCGAGCAGACGCCGCAGCGCGGCGATGGGACCGATGCTCCTGCGGTGGGAGGAGAGCGGGGTCTTGGGTGGCCCGCGCCGCCGGTTCCACGTGGAACGGGAAAGCACCGCGGCCCGGCGCAGGCGGCGGAGCCCGGCGTGCCCGCACCAGCCGTCGCCGATTTCGGGCCGTCGGACCCGCGGGGCGCCGGCGCTACCGACGCCGCGCCACGTCTGGTCTCTGACAGCAGTCTGGATACCCCGATCGCCCGCGCCGCCCGCGCGGCCCTGGCGGCCCGGGGCGGCCCGGCCTGGCCG
>Ga0335078_10018875_pt1 | contig 10257 bp, 4 predicted proteins | sample Lox_Sample_32_FD_206711 | JGI IMG/M metagenome (GOLD analysis project Ga0335078, IMG submission 206711) | Soil microbial communities from Loxahatchee National Wildlife Refuge, Florida, United States - Lox_Sample_3.2 | ecosystem: Environmental > Terrestrial > Soil > Wetlands | place: USA: Florida...
CCGGTACGACGCCGCACTTTTCCGACTTCATCGCGACGGCAATCACACCGGCCATCATCAGCACGCAAACGCAGCTGACAGCCGCCAACAACGCCGCCACGGTGAACCAGCCGGATCTGCTGACCGCCACGATTTCGGTGCCCAGCGCCAGCCTGCCTCTGATCCCCACAACGGGCGTGGGCAGCCAGGCAACGGGCAGCGTCACGTTCTATTTCGGATCGACACCTCCCCTCACTGAAATTTGCAAAGGCGTCTCGCTCACCCCAACCAGCGCCTCCACCTACACGGCGACGTGCAGCTACGATCCAGGCAGCACGGGGCCTGTTTCGCTCAGTGCCGTTTACAGCGGCGATCCTTACTATCAGACCAGCACCGGCACTCTGCCTCTGACCGTTAACCCCGCCACGTACCTTCTGAACGTTGTCGCGGGACCGGGTGGCTCGGTAACCGCAAACGACGGCCAGCAACCAACGGGAAGCATGCAGCCCATTTCCGCCACTACCGGCAGCGGCGATATCGCCGATCCGAGCATGGCCAGCACCACTGTGACCATGAAGGGGCCCGAAAACATCACGGCCAACTTCACTGCCAAAACCACGCCAACCATCACCTGGACTCCGGCCTCGATTGAACTCGGCTACCCCCTCACGGCTGCGCAGCTGAACGCCACATTCAACCCTGCGGGCGGCATGTCCTCGTACAGCCCTCCGGCGGGAACCCTTATCACCAGCCCGGCCGCAGGTCAGACCGTGTCGGTAACCTACACCCCCGCGGATTTGGTTCATTACAACGTCGTAACCAAAACCGTACCGCTGACCGTCACCTCCGGACCGCTGGCCTCGATTTCAGCGTCGAGCATCGACTTTGGGACCCTTTATCTGGGCAGCATCGTCACCAAAACAATCACCCTTTCCAATAAGGGCACCACGGCGCTCGCCATCAGCGATCCGTTTATCGCCATCGTGCCCGGCATGAATGGCAGCTTGTCGGAGTTCGTCACGATCAATCTCTGCCCGAAATCCCTCGCCGCGGGCAAAAGCTGCACCATAACCGTCACCTTCATCGCCGGGCCTTTCTATAACCCGCAGAAGGCGACCCTCAGTATTTCCGACAGCGCTTACGGCAGCCCGCAAACGGTTTTACTTGCCGCGCAGGTCATTAATCCCGTCCCGCAGTTCAGCGCAACTACCTGGAACTTCGGAACGGTAAAGTATCCGGCGACCTCCACCAAGCAGATCACATTAACCAGCGTGGGCGGAACCCCGCTCTCTGTTACAAACGTTGCGGTTTCGGGAACCGGTTTTACCGGAACCACGAACTGCATCACCAGTTCACCGCTGAACCCCAAATCCACCTGCACGATTAACGTCACCTTCACGCCCAGTAAGACTGCGAAGGGTTCGCAAACCGGAAAGCTGGCGGTGACTGACAATGCCCTGATCGGAACGCAGTCGATTTCGCTCTCGGGGACCGCTAACTAGTCGGGTGGCTCACGAAAATCCCGGTGGTTCTCCACCGGGATTTTTTCTGCGAAGCAATCTCTCTGGCCAGAAGAGACAGCATCTCGAAGCCGCGCTCTTCGCTGCTGGCAATTCCCGCCTCCGGCCAACAACCCCTCTGCTACCGGCTGCCCTTTTGCGCGTCCGCGTAGAGACCCTTCAGGTCGGCACGGTCGAGAATCTTTTGAGCCCCGTCTTCTTTGCTGATGCTGTCCAGAATGCTGACCGTCTGGCGGTAATGGAGGGCAGCGTCGCTGGCTCTGCCGCTCCTGGTGGCCAGCGTGCCCCGCAGATATTCCGTCTTCGCCTCGAGCACCCGCAATCCCAGGTTTTCCGCCCGAGCCAGGGTCAGGACCAGGTCTTTATCAGCTGCGCTGTCATTCCTGGTGGCGATCTCTGCCTGAGCTAAATAGACCGAACACTCGACGGAAAGGGCTTTCAAGCCCGCCGTATCGGCATCCTGAGCCAGCTTCCTGAACTGCGGAATGACGGCGGCAGCATGGCCAAGCAACAGATCGGCTTTTGCCCGATTCACGCTGAGAAGCACCTCTGTCTCTTTGTCAGAGGTTTTCGATGCGATTTTCAGTGCCGCGTCGTACTGCTGGCGCGCACTGGTGTAATCGCCCTGATAGAAATAGGCGTCGCCGATCCAGTTCGTTGCCAGCGCTGTCCAGTTGTCGTTCTTGATTTGACGAGCGTCATTCAATGCCTCATCGAGGCTCGCCCGTCCCTCCTGACCACGGCCAACTTGTGCGAGCAGATCGCCCCAGCCGCCAATCGATTCCACCGTCAGCCACGTCATCTCCTTTGTCTGGCGGACGATGCCGACCGCATTCTTCATCGCGTTCAGAGCGGCGCCGTAGCGGCCCTGCGCGGCAAAGATTTTGCCCATTCCATTGGATTCGGTCTCCACACCTCGCTGGTCATTCACGCCGCGATAGATCTCGATCGCCTTCAGGTAGTCAGAGAGGGCCGTGTCAAACTGACCCAGCCTGGCATTCACTTCCGCCAGATCGTGCAGTGAGTCGGCTGTATCGCCGGGGACGTTCAGTTTTTGCCGCAGTTCGTATCCCTGCTCGAGGTAAGTCAGCGAGTCCTGATACGCTCCCTGGTCCATCTTGATGGAACCGATGTTATGCAGGCATAGCGCCTGCCGGTCCTGGTCTCCGAGCTGGCGTTCGATCTGGAGGGCTGCGGTGAAGTTCCTGAGCGCCTGATCCGGTTTTCCCTGGTCGTGGTAGAAGGATCCGATATTGATCAGCTCAGCGCCCGTACCAGCCTGATCGCCGATCTTCCGGCTGATGGCCAGTGCCTGGTTTTCGGCATTCAGCGCCTCCGCCGATCTCCCCTGTTGACTCTGGATTTGCGCGATCTGGTCGAGGCTGGCTGCCTCGCCCCGCTGATCGTTGATCTGCTGCTTGATTTTCAGCGAATCCTCAATCTTCTCGAGCGCGTCATCGGGCCGGTTCAGGAACTGGTAGGCGATTCCGGTCGCCTGCAGGATCGCCGCCTTCTGCTCCTGGTTGTTGAGCTGGTCGGCCAGAGCGAAAGCGCGATTCAGGAAATCCAGCCCGCTGTTGGGATCGCCGCTTTTGATGGCCACGCGTCCCTGGGCGAGCAGGGCCTGCACGTTTTTCGGATCGCTGGCCAGAACCGTCGCGAGCCTCTGTTTGGCGGCGGGAAAGTCGCTGTTTTGCTCGTAGAGTTTCGCCAGAGCAAACTGCACCTCGGTGTCTGCGGGATTCGCGCTGGCAAGTTGTTGATATGCGTCAATCGCCTTCTGCTTGTTGTGATTGATCTCGGCGTTATTGGCTTCGATCAGATAGCGCTCCGCTGCCGGCAGCGATGCTCCGAGCTCCATCGCCGTGCGCGACACCGACTGCGCCAGGTCGTCCTGGCCCAGGTTGGCATAGGTTTCCGCCAGCTGCGCGAAGGCGAGCGCAAAGTTTGGATCGACCGTCGTCGCCGCCCGGAACTCATCCGCGGCTTTCTGGTCCTGACCTGACTTTTCCAGCGCCAGACCATCCTGGTAGTCGTGCAGCGCCTCCATCGATGTCGTGGAGGGACGCACGGAGTGCGCCTTCAGGTCATTCAGCACTTTCGGATCGGCTGTGACCTTCTCGCGCAGCTCGCCCGCCAGCTTGTCGACCCCGGCCAGCAGATCCTTGTCCTGCGAGACATCGGTGGTCACCGACGACGATACGTCGTGTGCAAGGTCCATCACCGTCGTGTTAATCCGGATTTCGCTTCCCGCCTTGATGAACTGCCCGAAGATCATGGTCTGGGCATTGGTGAACTCCGCCACCTTTTTCAGCGTGGCCACGTCCACCTGGGAATTTGCGGAGACGTGCAGATCGCCCAGCACCTGCTGCAGCCGGTCCGGCGAAACCATGCGCACCGCCGCCGACGCACCGATGTCGCTGCCCAGCATCGACTGCAGGCTTGCACCCAGCCAGTTCAGCGATTCGTCTCCCGACGCGTTATAGAACGGCATGACCGCCAGCGAAGTGCTGGGCGCGCTGGCCACGGTCGCCTCTGTGTGCGATCCGGAGAAATGCCGAACGGCCAGCGATATTCCAGCTGCCAGCGCGATCAACAGCGCGCCGCCACCCACCGCCACCAGCCACCGGCCGCTGATCCCCTGCGACGGAACATTAGCGGGAAAACGCAGGCTCGCCGCGGCAGTCTTGCCCCGCCACGCCCCAAGATCCTCGAGCACCTCGCCGACGCTCTTATAGCGCTGCACGACATCGGTCTCGAGACACCTGTCGATAATGGCGCTCAGCGCCGCCGGTATGTTCGGATCGACTTTAGCGCACGGGACGGCCCGCTCCCGGGTACGCTTCAGAAGGCTGGCGATCGCGCTGTCGGCCTTGAAAGGCATCGTGCCGGTGAGCATCTCGTAGCCAATCAGGCCCAGCGCAAATATGTCCGACCGCTGATCCAGTTCCTTGCCCAGCGCCTGTTCCGGAGACATGTACTCCATCGTCCCCACCAATGCGCCGGACTGCGTCATGCCATCGCCTTCGATGGTTCGCGCCAGGCCGAAGTCCATCACCACCACGCGGCCGGCATCCTCGCGCATCACGTTCTGCGGCTTCAGATCGCGATGCAGAATTCCCTGGTTGTGCGCTGCCTCGAGCGCCATGCAAATCTGTTCCAGGATGTCGACCGCCTCGTCGGAGGGCAGCTTGCCGCGCCCCTCCATGAGGCTGCGCAGGTCCTGGCCCGCGACCATCTCCATGGTTACGAACCGCATCCCCGCGTCTTCTGACAGGTCGTACATCCGCACCACGTTGCGGTGCGTCACCTGCGTTGAAAGCCGCAGCTCCTGCTTAAAGCGATCGACGATGGCGGCGTTTCGGGCCAGGTCCGGCCGGATCACCTTCAGCGCCACCAGGCGGTCCAGCTCCCGGTCCTGCGCCTTGTAGACCGAGCCCATTCCGCCCGTTCCGAGGACCGTCAGAATTTCGTATCGTCCGGCCAGGATTGTTCCCGACGCCAGTTCATCGGCGCTCTCGCCCCATCCTCCCGATCCGCCTGGCCGGCTGCCACCAGCCAGTGTCGATCCCTCGCCGGGCACTGTGGTCACTGCTGCCGGGTCAGGCCGCGACGGCGGCACAAGCGTCTCGTCCGATCGCGACTGTGGAAAAACAGTCTCTCCGGAGCCCGCATCGCTTGTAGAGGCGGTCACTGCCGTAACCGCACCAATTTGCGTCGGCATTTCACTCTCTGGTCGTTTAGGGCTCTCTGCCATGCCGATGCGATTCGAAATCAAGCCGCTGCGGGCTTCCACTCATTCGGGTGGGGATGGAGCTCGGGGAGCCTGAAGCGTTGTCCAAGAATATAACGCCCCCCGGCGCAACCCCGCGAAATGTTCTGGAATGCATCACTGCTGTTCAAAAAACTTTGCGTATCCCCTTAAAGTGCGGTTGTCCTCGTTCAATTTGGGTAGTATGTTGTCAACAAAACTGCCAAACTCAGAGGGCAGGGCCGCTCCCTGCGGTGGAAGGATGACCAGGAAGCCGGTCTGAGGCCCCGAAGGCAGTGCTGTGGAATCTTGACTCATTTCTCTTTCGCGAACACAACCGAAGAGAGCAATGCCTGAAGGCCGCACCTTCATGCCCATTTGCGCCGGAAAGCGTCTCAACAGGCAGAATAGCGCCACAAAACCGACTACCGTGTCATGGCTCAACCCGGCATAAGCGTTTGTGTTTCTGACTATTACCGTTGCCCTCCCGAGTTTCTGGCTCTGGACTCCCCGAAGTCCGCCCCGAGCCGGAGAGGCTATTTCCTGTTCTGTGCCGACACCACCTGTTATGGCGGCCTGAGCGGTCAGCAGCCGGCCGCGTCGCTCGAAGAGCCTCTCCACGACATCTTCCCTGGAGTTGAGCCCAGCAACGGCGCGGTTCATCTGCCTTTCGATCCCGGCGAGGTCGTTTCCAACCTGCAACGAGAAATCTATGTTGGCGACTGGCGCTCCGGCTCTTCCTCGGCGGTGGCCAAACTCTACTATTTCTTTCGGCCCCTTTTGCCCGTCGGCATTCGCAAACACCTTCAGAAGTTCCACCTCAGGAACTGGGACCGGCGCCCCTTTCCGCGCTGGCCCGTCGATTGTTCGGTCGACAATCTGATCGAGCGGCTTCTTCTTCTCTCCCTTCGTCAGACCGGCGCCCCCTGCGTCCCGTTTATTTGGTTCTGGCCAGAGGGCAAGTCGGCGTGCGCGCTCATGACGCACGACATTGAGACGAAAACTGGCCGTGATTTCTGCTCGACCCTCATGGATATCGACGATGCTTATGGGATTAAAGCGTCGATGCAGGTGGTGCCCGAAGAGCGCTACACCGTCTCGCCTGAGTTTCTTGAATCCCTCCGCTCCCGGGGCTTTGAGGTCGTGATCCATGACCTCAATCACGACGGTCATCTCTACGCCAACCGCGAGCAGTTCCTCTACCGGGCGAAAAAGATCAACGACTATTGCCGCCAGTTCGGCAGCGAAGGTTTCCGGGCCGCCGTCCTCTACCGCAAGCAGGTCTGGTACGACGCCTTAAAGTGCTCCTTCGACATGTCGGTGCCCAACGTTGCGCACCTCGATCCACAGCATGGCGGGTGCTGCACCGTCATGCCTTACTTCATCGGCGACATCCTCGAGCTCCCCGTCACCACCATCCAGGACTACAGCCTCTTCCACATCCTGAACGACTATTCCATCGATATCTGGAAGCAGCAAACCAGCATCATCCTCTCTAAACACGGGCTGATGAGCTTCATCATTCATCCTGATTACGTAATGACGGACCGTCAGCGCAATGTTTTCGAGGCCTTGCTGCAACACCTCTGCGACCTGCGCAGCCATCACAACGTCTGGATCACGACCCCCAGCGAGGTGAATCGCTGGTGGCGCCAGCGCGCGCAAATGACCCTGGTCAGGAAAAACGGCGCCTGGCACATTGAAGGCCCCGGCAGCGAGCGTGCGCGCCTCGCATGGGCGACCGAGGTCGACGGGCAGCTTTCTTTTTCCTTCAATCCCCCATCCGTCACCGTTGATCGAGTAACCAACCCAGACGCCGAATCACCCAAAACTGGTATGTTTTCATCGGTTCGGCCTGTTTAGCCTGAAGAGCGCAACGGGCCAACGCTCCCCCAGGCGTGACCCGAAGCCGCTGGATCAGTTTTTGAGAAAGTGTAGTCGGTGTGCCTTGGTTCTTCCTGAGCAGTCTGTCGGACCCGGTTCGACAGGGCCCTTTCCACTCAATTTCAACCCATTTTGGCCATACATGGAGAAGCTGTGAAAGGCAATTCAGTCGATTGCAACGTCGCGATAGTTGGGGCGGGACCCTATGGACTTTCTGCCGCCGCGCATTTGCATGCCCTCGGAATCGATACCCACGTTTTCGGCGAGCCCATGGAGTTCTGGTCCACCGGTATGCCGCCGGGGATGATTCTCCGCTCGCCCCGCCCGGCTTCCACCATCTCCGACCCGGGCGACAAGTTCACCATCGAAGTCTACGAAGAGCTGATCGGCGCCCCACCGGTCAAGCGCATTCCCGGGGATACCTTCGTCAGCTATGGAAAATGGTTCCAGAAGCAGATGGGCGCCAGTCATGACCGTCGCCATGTCGCCGACCTGCGCCGCGACGGCTCCTCGTTCCGGCTGACTCTGGAAGACGGAACCGTTGTCACCAGCAAACGGGTCGTCGTGGCCGCCGGCATCGGGTCTTTCTATACCAAGCCTCAGGTTTTTTCCGATCTCTGCCCCTGCCGCGCCACCCACTGCTACGAAGGCAAACGTTTTGCCGAGATGGGCAAGCGCATCGCTGTCATTGGAGCTGGCCAGAGCGCTCTCGAGTGCGGCGCCCTCCTTCATGAAGCTGGCGTCGACGTCGAAGTCATCGCCCGCATTCCTACCCTCCGCTGGATCGGAATGCATCCGCGCATGCACAATATTCCCCTCGTCTCCAAAGTGGCTTACTCCAAGCACGACATCGGCCCCTTCGGCATCAGCCGTCTGGTCGCCTATCCGAACTTCCTCTACTACTTCCCCATGGACTCACGGGACAAGATTCGCAAGCGTGCCGTCCGCTCCGCCGGAGCGCCCTGGCTCATCCCAAGGCTGGAGGGCGTAAAGATCACCACCGGCTGCAACGTTGTTTCGGCGAAAGAAGTCGGCAGCGAAGTCGAGCTCAAGCTCAGCGACGGAACCGAACGCCGCGTCGACCACGTCCTGATGGGTACCGGATACCGCGTCGACCTCGAACGCTACAAATTCCTCGCCCCCGAGCTGCGCAATGAGATTAAGCAGCTCGACGGCTATCCCGATGTCCGCGAGGGTCTCACCACCTCAGTTCCTGGACTCCACTTCACCGGCGCGCCGGCAGGCCGCAAATTTGGTCCTCTCGTATACTTTGTCACCGGTACCGAATGGGCCTCGAATGAACTGGCATCCTGGTTCCGCCGTCACCGCAACTAAACTGGAGCCAAAAGGGTCAGATGGGTACTGTGCTTCAATCGGAAGAGATCGCGCTTCGCGGCACATCGCCGGCCCGCAGCTCGAACACTGAGACCGTCGGCGCTCTGGTTGTGGGCGGCGATCATCCCGGTCTCGCCGTCGTCCGCAGTCTTGGCCGCCGGGGCATCCCCGTTTATGTTATCGACGACTCGCCCTGCATCTCCCGCCTTTCCCGCTACGCCACCAAAGTCATCAAAGTCGACGATATTCTCGATGAGCGCAAGACCGTCGACGCCGTGCTCGAGGTAGGCCGCCGCTTCAATCTCCGCGACTGGGTCCTTATTCCCACTCGCGACGAATCCGTGGCGGCATTCTCCCGCTACCGTTCCGAGCTGACTGACTTCTTTCGCGTCACAACCGGCGAGTGGGAAGGCATTCAGTGGGCCTGGGACAAGGCGAAAACCTACCAGCTCGCGGAAATCCTCGGCATCCCCTGTCCCAAAACTTTTGTCCCCAAGAGCGCCGACGAACTCCCTTCGCTTTATCCCCGGCTGCCTCTGGCCATCAAGCCTGCGGTCAAGGAAAACTTCTTCTACGCCACCGGCGCCAAAGCATGGCGCGCCGACACTCCTGAACAGCTGAATGAGCTTTATGCCAGGGCTGCGCGTCAGATCAAGGCCGAAGAAATCCTGATTCAGGAAATCATCCCCGGCGACGGCACCAGCCAGTATTCCTGGTGCGCCTTCGTTCGCAATGGGCGCCCTCATTCCACGCTCGCCGCGCGCCGCATGCGTCAGCACCCGCGCGAATTCGGGCGCGCCGCAACCTACGTCGAAACCATCGATGCCCCGGAGATTGACGAATTCTCAGCGCGCTTCATGGATGCCATCAAATACCACGGCCTCGTGGAGATCGAATACAAGCGCGACCCACGTGACGGCCAGTACAAGCTGCTCGATGTGAACGCCCGCGCCTGGGGTTTCCATGCTCTGGGACCAGCAGCCGGCGTCGACTTCGTCTGGATGCTTTTTGCCGATCGCCTTGGCCTGCCGGTTGAGCCGCTCCGCGCAAAACCGGGCGTCGGCTGGCTCCGCGTCCTCACCGACATCCCCACAGCTTTCTCCGACCTCGTGCACGGCCATCTTTCGATCCGAGAGTATCTCCGCTCTCTGCGCGCTACCGGCGTCGAATCCACCTTTGCCTGGGGCGACCCGCTTCCATGGCTCTTCGATGCTGCCCTGGTTCCCTGGGCGATCCTGAAGAAATACCCGCTCCTCTTCGGACGAAAAGGCTGACCCGTCCCCTCCGATCGGTCATCCTCCCTGAGCCAGCAGTTCCTCCACCTCATGCCTGTAAGGCATCGATGGCGCCGTCCCCGCGCGCGTCACAGAAATACCCGCCACCGCGCACCCAAACCGAACCGCCTCCACAATCTCTCGTCCCTCGGCCAGAGCCACGGCGAACCCACCGTTGAAGGCATCCCCGGCTCCCGTAGTTTCCAGCACCGGTCCCGCGTCCACCGCGGGCACGTGAACACGCAGCCTCGCGTTCTTCACCAGCGCGCCCTGCGCCCCCAGCGTGATCACCGCCGTCCCCACGCCGCGCTCGAGCAGCGCATCTGCCGCGCGCTCTGCTTCGGCCAGTGAACTGACCCTGATCCCCGTCAGCACCTCTGCCTCGCTCTCGTTCGGAGTCATGTAATCGCAAGTCGGATAAATGCTTTCGGCCAGGACGAATCCCGGTGCAGGATTCAGAATCGTCGTAACGTCCAGCGAATGCGCCAGCTCCAGCCCAAACTCCACGGTGGGC
>Ga0335078_10018876_pt1 | contig 10256 bp, 14 predicted proteins | sample Lox_Sample_32_FD_206711 | JGI IMG/M metagenome (GOLD analysis project Ga0335078, IMG submission 206711) | Soil microbial communities from Loxahatchee National Wildlife Refuge, Florida, United States - Lox_Sample_3.2 | ecosystem: Environmental > Terrestrial > Soil > Wetlands | place: USA...
CGCTGGCCGAGCGCGCCCACCAGCTTGTCGCCGGCCGCCACACGTGCCGCCAGCGAGCCCAGCTGGGCCAGGTTCGCGGACAGGTCCGCATCTGTGTAGCAGGCCAGATGCCGGACGGCCCGGTCCGTCGGCGCAGGGTCCGCAGGGTCCGCCGGGTCCGCCGGGTTTGCCGGCGCAGGGTCCGCCGGGTCCGTCGGCGCCGGGCCGGCCGCGACCGCGGCGGCCAGCCCGGCGAGTATCGACCCGCCCTTGCGGGACTGGTCGGTCGAGGTAAGCCGGTCGAACGCGGGGCTGACCGGGGTGTCACTGTCGATCACCTCGGCCAGCCGGAGCACCGTCACGCTGCGGTGGCCTTCCTCCGGGTAGCCCTCGGCCCGCGCGATGCCCGTCATGAGGTCGGCACTGGTGGGCTGGTCGGGGCATCCGTCGTCGCAGGCGATGATGCTCCACGTGACGCCCGGCAGGCCGCCGGTCAGCCAGTCGAGCTGGCGGACCTTCGTCCGCACGAAGTCCTCCCCGTGCGGGTGCGCCGCCCGGGGCACCATGCGGCCGGTCTCGCCGTACATGGCCCACACCACGGTCAGGTGGACCGGCCCGGTGAGTCCGCTCAGCCGCCGCCGGGAGCGGGCGGCGGCGGTCGCTTCGGCCGCCACCGCCGGGCCGTGGCTGCCCGCGACGCTCCCCGCCGAAGCGCGGCCCTCGAGCAGGGCGGAGGCCGCGTCGAGCACCGCCTGGTTCTGGTCACGGTCCGTGAGGTCGCGCACGGGCATTAACGCATTGTCCATGGCCCGAGGATGCCACGCCCCCCGGGCGCCCGGCGCCCGGGCCCCAGCCGGCGCGGGACTCAGAATTTGCTGATGGCGGGAATGACTTGCTCGGCCATCAGCTCCAGCGGATGCAGCGAGCCGACGTCCGCGACCGAGCCGTGCGCGACCTGAATGCCCAGCTCGGCCAGCTCGTGCAGGTGCTCGATGGTCTGGTTCACGTTCTCGCCGCGCTCGCCGAAATCGAAGCGTACCTGTGCGGTCTTTTCGATGTCGGCGTAGTCTCGCCCTTCACGCGCGCAGTGCTCGCGCAGCACGTCGAGCTTGTGTGCCAGTTCAGGCGAGTCGAAGATGTTGCAGGCATCGGCGTAGCGGGCCACCAGCCGCAGCGTCTTCTTCTCCCCGGCGCCGCCGATGAGAATGGGCGGGTGCGGGCGGCTCAGGGACTGCGGCGAGTTCAGCGTGCGCCCCAGGTGGTAATGCCGGCCGTCAAACGGGCCGTCGTCGTCGCTCCACATCTGCAGGCAGATGCGCAGCGTTTCCTCCAGCCGCTCGAACCGCTGCGCGAGCGGCGGGAAGAACAGGCCTAGCCCGGCGGCTTCCTCCTCGTTCCAGGCAGCCCCGATGCCCAGCATCGCCCGGCCGCCGGAGAGGACGTCCAGCGTGGTGACGGCCTTGGCCAGCAGCCCGGGATCCCGGTAGACCACCGCCGTCACGACGGTGAGCAGCTTGACCCGGTCGGTCTTGGCGGCCAGCCAGCCCAGTGCGGTGTATGCCTCGAGCATCTCGTGCTCCGGCGGCCCGAGGTGCCCGATCTGCCACACGTGATCCATCACGCTGATCCGGTCGACGCCCGCCTGCTCGGCGCGCCGGGCCACCTCGCCCAGCCGCACCCGCAGCGCAGCCGGGCCGCCGTCCCACGTGAAGTCGCAGATATGCAGGCCTACTCTCATCCGCGCGGGCTCCTCAGTCCTAGGCAATTTGCTATGAACGTCACGGTCCGATCCCGGTCAAGTGTCGCATGCCCGGCCCGCCGCCCAGGCCGCGCCCAGGCCGCGCCCAAGCAGCACCCAGGACGCACCCGATCGGCACCCGAGCAAAAGGATGCATCATGCAAATCTGGCTATCGCGGGTGCCGCCGACACGGTCGGTGGACAGCCGCCCGCAGGCGGCCAGGCGAGCGTGGCCCAGGCGATCCACCCGGACAGCGCGTCCCCGTCGGTGCCGGAGTCGACAGCCAGTTCACGCACGATCGCGAGGCCGTGCGGGCGACTGTCGGCGTCGGCGTGCTCACCCCACGGACCGCCCTCGTCCAGCACCTCGACGCGCACGTAGTCGCCGTGGCTCAGTTCGGCACGGATCGTGAAGATGCCGCCGGGCCTGCGGCTTTGCGAATGAAGCACGGCATTGCCGGCTAACTCCGACAGGCACAGCACGGCGTCGTCGACGACCGGGCAGCCCTCCAGGACGACAGCGAGGTACCTGCGGGCTTCCCGGACCTGCTCGGGGCGGGCGAGGAACTGGCGGCTCCAGACCTGCGGCGGGAGAGCGTTACGCCGGCCGCGGTGGCTGACCGTGTCCGTCATGAGCTTTCCCCTTTCACCGGGTTTCGGCTGCCCGCCACCTCAGCACCTGTCATCCTGAAGGAGCATTGGCATGCACAGTAATGTGCATCATGCAGCAGCACAGCCGAGACGCCGAAATATCCTTGACAGGATCACCCCGAACGTGGAGGCATATCGTTGGCTCCTCGGCCAAGCCCCGCCGCACGCCGCCGACGCCTCGCCGTGGCGTTACGGCATTTGCGCGAAGCGCAGAATCTCAGTTGCGCGGACGCGGGGAAAGCGGCGGGATGGTCGGAATCGAAGATCAGCCGGATCGAGACCGGACGGACCGGGATCCGCCAGCCCGACCTTGAGCGGCTGCTCGACCTCTACGGGGTGAGCGGCGATACCCGCGAGGGACTGCTGGCCTTGGCCCGCCAGGCGGCACACCGCGGGTGGTGGCGTTCCTACGCCGACGTGCTCCCCGCCTGGTTCGAGAGCTACGTCGGGCTGGAAGACGGTGCGAAATCGCTGCTCACGTACCAGAACCAGCTTGTCCACGGCCTCATGCAAACTCAGGATTACGCCGCCGCGGTCATTCGCGCCGCGCGGCCCGGGGCTGCGGCCGACGAGGTAGAGCGCCAGGTCGCGGCCAGGATCACCCGCCAGGCCCTGTTGACGACCGGCACCGGCTTGCAGGTCTGGGCCGTGCTCGACGAAGCAGTGCTGCACCGCCAGGTCGGCGGGCCCGCCGCGATGCGGGCGCAGCTGAGCCGGCTGCGGGAGACGGCGTCGCTGCCGAACGTGACGTTGCAGGTGCTGCCCTTCGACGTCGGGGCGCACGCGTCGATGGGCACCTCGTTCGAGCTGCTGCAGTTCCCCGAGCCGGGCGACACCCCGGTCGTCTACCTTGAAGACCAGACCACCAGCCAGCAGCTGGAGAGCCCCGCCGACGTCGAGCGATATACCCTGGTCTTCGATTATCTCCGGGCGTCAGCGCTGCCCCCGGAACGCTCCGCGGAGTTCATCGGCGCGATGGCCGCCACCATGGCCTGACAGCACGCGAGAGGAACGCGGGATGCCCGGACCAGACCTGTCCCGCGCCGCGTGGCGCAAGAGCAGTCACAGCAACGGAATGGGCGGGAGCTGCGTCGAGATCGCCGTCCTCGCCCGCGGCGCGGGTGGCGCGGGTGGCGCGGGTGGCGCGCTGGCCGTCGCCGTCCGCGACTCCAAGGACCGCGGCGGGCCTGTCCTCGCCTTTCCCGCCAGCCGCTGGCGTGCCTTCACCGCGGCCATCAAGGCCCACGACCTCGACCTGGCCTAGATCATCTGGGGTTCAAGACCGCCGCATTGTGCGAGTTTGAACCCCAGATCCTGCTTTACCATGGGTCTGGGGAAGGCGGGAGGCGCCGGTGGCGGATACGGGGTTCGAAGTTCGTTTAGAAGTGGTGGCCAAGGCGGGGGCAAGCGCGCGGAAGGTGGCGGCGAGGGTCGCCTCGTCAGCGTTACGGCAGCCGGGGGACTCGACCCGGCAGGTGATTTCACAGCCAGGATGGGAGTCGGCGGCGGCGCTGGAGCGGTGCCTGTCGGCGTGGGAAGCACGGGTCCGGGTCTTGTCCGCACAGGCGCAGCAGGTCGGCGACAATCTGGGCTTCACCACCCGCAATTACGCCGAGGCCGAGGCCAAGGCGCTGGCGATCATCGCGCAGGTGCGGGCGCAGCTCGATGGCCCGGTGGCATGAGATGGCCGGCTTCCAGCAGCTGAGCTCGGCCAGGCCGGCGCTGTGGGCCAGCGCTTCGGCGGAGTGGTCTGGCTGGGCAGGGGAGCTCGGGCAGGCGGCCGCCGCCGTGAACGAGGAGACGCGCGGGCCGATCGCCGCGAATGCCTGGACCGGGCTCGCCGCGGCCGCGGCGGCTGACCGGATCGCCGCCGCCGCGGACGCGCTGGAGGCTGCCGAGGCCGAGCTGGGCGCGATCAGCGATGTCCTGCAGGGCATGGCGGAAGCGCTGACCGTTGCCCGGGACACGCTTGCCGAGGCGACGGCCCTGGCGGCGCGCAGCGGAATCCGGATCGGCCCGGACGGGACAGTGTCGGCGGTTCCGGTGGTCCGGCTGCCGTCGGCGGCGCTGACGGGCCAGCTGGCGGCCGCGCAATCCCAGGACGCCGATCAGGTTCGGCAGCTGATCACCACGGCGGTGCGGCAGGCTACCCAGGCCGACCAGAAGGCCGCCGCTGAGCTGGACCTGCTCGCGAGGCACGCGGGCACCGCCAGCTTCCTGGCCGCCTACAACACCGACGTCGACGACGCGTCGCGGACCGAGCTGGAAATGATCACCGGTTCGATCCCGAAGGGGCCGCCGGGCCTGGTCTCGCGATGGTGGTCCGGGCTGCCCGTCGCCGAGCAGAAGCGGCTGATGCTGGCCGCGCCCGCCACGCTCGCCGCGCTGCCGGGCATCCCGGCCAGCGTCCAGGCCGGACTGCGCGGCACTACCGGCGTCGACCGCGTCAAGCTGGTCCAGTACGCCCTGGACAACTGGAACAATACGACCGACGACGTGGACACCGACAACTGCACGAACTTCGTCTCCGACGCGCTAGCCGCCGCGGGCATGCGACAGCAGGGAGCGTTTCCCCTGGGCCGCACGAACTCCCGCGACGACTGGTACAAGGGCCCCGCTCCATTCGAAACGAACAGAATCGCCAGGCATCTTGCGAGGGCGGACCGCAGTTACTCCTGGGCGGACGCGGCGGACCTGCATACCTTTCTCACCAGCAACAACAGCAAGCAGGTCCCGTACTCCCAGGCACAGCCGGGGGACATCATGTTCTTCCAGCGGCCGGGGCAGGGCATCTACCACAGCGTTGTGGTGACCGCGGTGGTGGACGGCCTCGTCTACTACACCCAGCACACCCCGGGCCAGGTGGACGCCGACTGGAGCCTGCGCCAGACCCTGGACAGCGACCGGGGCATCGACAGCCGGGTCATCGTCGTGCAGCCCGCTCAGCCGATGCCCGTGCCCACGCCAAAGCCCTGGTGATCCCTGGTGATCCCTGGTGATCCCGGCTGGCCCGCCGTGCCAGCCAGCAGGGGACGCCGCTGCCCACCGGCCTCATGACAGGGTTGTCATGTTCGCGGAAGGAGAACGTGGATGACCACAGGCGAGCGAGCCGGTGCGCGGTCCGGCAGCGGGCTAGGGCCGGCTTCGCTGCGCATAGCCAGGCGGGTCATCACCTCGGGATGGCTGATAGCCACCGTCAACATCGGCTGCGTGTTGGTGGCGTGGTGGTTCACCGGCGAAGAACTAACGCGCGGCGCACAGCTGTCGAATGACTGTAACGCGCTGGTCGCCCTCGCCCCCGCCGATGCCCTGGGCGTCCGGCTGGTCATGGCGGTCACCGCGGCGACGATACCGGTCAGCATCGCGCTGGCCATCGTGAAGGCACGCGGCGGACGGATGGGGGTCGCGCGGGCGGTGGTGATGGCGGCCCTCCTCGTCGCGCTCGCGGTGGGCGCGGGCGCCCTGGAATGGCAGACGCTGGCCAGCAGCACCCCCTACCGCGTCCCGTGCGCGGGATGACGCGCCGCGGCGCCCCCCTTGCGCTACCGGTGGCAGAGTGCTGACGCGCGCCGCAACACCCCGCTTGCTCTACCGCTGGTAGAGTGCCGGTCATGGCTGAGGACGATACGAGCATCAAGGTTTCCCGGCAGACCAGGGAGCGCCTGGCCCGCCTGGCAGCCGAACGGCGCACCACGCTGAAGGACGTTGTGGAGGATCTGGCGGCTTCGGTGCCGACCGCCGCCGAGATCGCCGAGCGGGAGCGCCGGGCACGGGACGTGCTGGCCGAGCACTTCGGCGTGCAGGTGACGGACTCGGACCTGGCGGCGTCGGCGCGGCTGCGGGAGATGATCGCCAGGGGGAGTACCGCGGCGTGATCGCCTGCCTGCTCGATGACAGCGCGCTGCTGGCGCTGGGCAAGGGGTATCCGGCGCTTTCCGGCTTTATCGTCGATGCCGCCGCCGGCCGGGCCCTGGTGGCGGTGCCCGTGCTGTGCCTTTGCGCCGCCGAGGCGCGGCGGCCCGGGATCGCCGGGCACGTGGGCATGCTGCCGGTCGATATCGAGCCGCTGGAGCTGTCCGCGGCTATTCCCGCTGGGCTGCTGATCGGTGACGGCGTGGACTGGCGGATCGCCCATGCCGTGGCGGCCGCGCTGCCCAGCGCCGTCCACCCCGACGGCCGGGTCGTGCTGTCGGTTGAGGCCGCCCGCTATGCCGGAAGCGGTATCCGGCCCGTCGACCCCGGGGAGATTGGCTAGTCGCGGTAGCGGCGCCGCGGCGAGAGCCAGCATGATGGCGCCATGGAGCAACGCATCAGCCTGGTGACCCTCGGGGTCAGTAATCTGGCCAGGGCCCGCGCCTTCTACGAGGCCCTTGGCTGGGGCGGTGCGCAGCAGCCGGACGACGAGGTCTGCTTCTTCCAGGCCGGAGGCATGGTGTTCGGCCTGTGGACCGCCCTCGGCGGCCATGGAGCGCCGGGCATCGAGCTCGCCTACAACGTGCGCTCGCCCGGGGAGGTGGCTGAGATCCTCGCGGAGGCAGAACGTGCGGGCGGCACGATCGTCCGCCCGGCGGCCGTCGCGGAATGGGGCGGCACAGCCGGGGCATTCGCCGACCCCGACGGATACGTCTGGGAAGTCGCCCACAATCCCGCCTGGACGCTGGGCGACGACGGGGCCATACACATGTAGCGTCGGCCTCAACAGGTCGACGTCATAATGCCCGCCGCGCCTCCGGGATCACGGATCGCAGCCCGATCTCCAAGACCTTCTGCCCGTTAAGGTCATCGAGCATGATTTGGTCAAACGACCGCTGCGAGGTTAGATACGGTCGGCTGGAATCTACGAATCGGCGGTCAATCTCGTCAAACCATTCCCGCGTTCCCCGCGTCAAGCTGATCTCTCCGTGCCAATCGTATGTCATCGGGTTCTCCGACCACCAGGACCGGTTGACACGCCTGATGTCATCCGGGGTCTGCAGATCGGAACGGGAGTCTTTATATTCATGAGTGTTTGCCCTGTTCTACTAGCTCCTGGGTTTTGGCTAGCTGGCGGTGGGCGATACCGCGATGAACGTGGCAGCCCGGCTGTAAGTATTCCGAAATCGAGTGACGGGGTCGGCGGGCTGCGGTGCTGGCTGGCGCGCGGCTCGCCGGTGCGCGGGTGCGTGATTTGCGGCTGGTACTGTAACCGTGCTGGGTGTCGGTTGCGGCCCGGGCTGTCCGGGATACTGGAGGGTGCTGAGGCGTCGGTCGGGGCTGTGCTGGCTGCGGCCCTGGAGGCGAATCAGGAGCTGGTGCGGCTGGCGGGTGAGCTGCGCGAGGAGAACGCCCGGCTGCGCGAGGAGAACGCCGGGCTGGCGGGTGAGCTGCAGCGGATGCGCGCTGACCTGGCGGTATTGCAGCGGATGGTGTTCGGGCGGCCCTCGGAGCGGTCACGTCCGGAGTCGCCGGGCAGCGGCGGGCAGGGCTGCGGGGACGCAGGCGGCGGTAAGGGCTCCAGGCCGCGGGGGCCGGGGGCCGGGGGCGCGGGCGGGGCGGCGGGATTACTGGCACCTGCCCCGGGTTGAGGTGATCTGGGATTTTGAGGGCGGCGGGTACCGCTGCCCGCAGTGCGGGGTGCCGTTCACGCTGCTGGGCTCGGATCATGTCGGCGAGCAGCTGGGCTGGCGGGTGGTGGTGCGGGTGCGGGCGGATTGCCGGCGCCGGTACCGGCGGGCCTGCTCGTGCCGGGTCGCGGCCACGGTGACGGCGCCCGCCCGGACTGCGGGCGCGACGGCGGCAAGCCTCTCAACGGCCCGGGACTAGAACGATTCCTGCCCTGGAAGGCAGGCCCCGCCGACCTCTGCGCCTGGGCACGCCCACCCCGCCCCGGCTGAACCCCGCAAAAAAGCAATCACCACGGCGCCGCCTCGCGGTAGGACCCCGCCGCTCATCGGCATGCCCACTCACAGGATTTGCGAACCCGGCTAAGCCGCCATACCGGGCTATGGCGTCCAGGTCAAGCCGAGATGAGGTATTTCGTTGACGTCTTAATCGCGACATTGCAGCCTCCGCATGATAGCTTTCGATGGCGTTGAGCTCAGGGAAAACCGGATACCGGCCCGCGGGCCGCTTCAACTGTGCAAACCTCATGTGGACGGCTGCCGGTCTGCTGCGAGCCGTTCTTGACGGCAAAGTACGAACTCTCATGACGGATATTATGAACTCAGAACTATGGGCGACACTCACCCAGGGATCATGCTCTGGCCGGATGCCGTCATATCGATTCCAGGTCGGCGCGGACCCGCAGGGCCAGCGCGTCCGCGGGGTGCCCGGTCCGCGCGGCGACGGACAGGCCGCCACTTCTGCGTACAGCCCGCGCGGATCCGTGCAGCCCGAGGCCGTCGAGGCGCAGTCATGAGAGCAGTCCTCGGCAGAGTTGCCGCAGCTTCGCCCCTCCATGTCGTGACAACCGCCGCCGTCGCCAGGAGGGTGGTGACCTTCATCTGGACACATCCGGCTAACGAAAGGGGGCGCGTCCGGGCATTGCTGCGCGCGGCAGGTTTCCAGGCAAACGCCAGGCTGCTGCATCGGCGAACGCTGGCGAGGCTTGGTGACCGGTCGATGATCTGGGCCGATCGGCATCGCACGGCCAGCTCGATGGTCGTGTACGCAAATCCGCCTGATCACGCCGAGATGTTCACGTGGCGACGAGTCCTCCAGCCGGGAGACCTTTTCGTCGACGTGGGGGCCAACATCGGTAACTACACGATCTGGGCGGGCGAGCTAGGCGCGGAGGTCATTGCATTAGAACCGGCCAAGGATACCTTCGCCCTGCTGTTGGAGAACGCCGCTCTGAATGGTTACGCGGTTGAAGCGATCGAGGCTGCCGCAGGTGGTAGGTGCGGCACAGCCCGCATGACGAGTGGCCGGGGTAGCGTGAACCGCCTTGATCCCGCGGGCTGCGTCGAGACCAGGATGGTGACGATTGACTCGATCATCAAGGACCGGACAGTGACCGGGATGAAGGTCGATGTCGAGGGCTTCGAGATTGAGGTGCTCCGGGGATGCGAGCAAGCGCTTTCAGAGCACCGTATCAAGTTAATCCAGCTCGAATGGAACGCAACCTCCATGATGTCGGTCGGAACCGATCGGGGGCCTGTTGCCGACTTGCTTGCCGCGCACGGGTACAAGCTTTGCCGCCCCAATGCCGAAGGCATGCTTGTGCCGATCACCGATATTAGCTACGGCCCCGATGTATTTGCATGTTCGGAATTACCCATTCATTAGCAGTGTCCATTTGCGATATGGGGTCGTGCGGCAGGCATGGGAGAAGCATGCCGTAACCAGTTCTGGCGACTACGACGCCGGTATAGCTTGGAATCTTCTCGGGTTGCATGAAGACATACCCCGGTTCCGACTGCTTCGCCCTCAGGCGGCGTCGGCCTGAACTGAGCACCTCGTGACCACCAGACCCTGAGCAAGGGCAAGCCGCAGCGGCACGATAAGGCTCCGGCGTGGAAATTCAGACACAGAAGTCTAATGGTAGACTTTCAAGTCTACGGCATTATCTGTGGCGCAGATGTCTGGATACTCCGGCGCTAGGATTTGATGAAGATCGCCGTATCTGACACTCCGGAGCTCGTCCAGACCATTCGCCACCGAGCAAGTTCCGCAGCCAGTTCTGTCCACACCGGCCCGTTACAACCGTCGTCCGGGCCGCGTGAATACGGTGACCGAGTCCGTGACGGAAGGTACCAGTTGACATTGTCAATGATGAGCAGTCGTAACCAGTCACGCCCCCTGTTGATCTGCGGCGTGTCGGTGCTGGCGCCCGGTTTGTGATCATGGTTTGGTTCGGGGATGCCGCATCCGGAGCAGCCCTCGTATGAGGAGCTGGCTGCCCGGGTCG
>Ga0335078_10018877_pt1 | contig 10256 bp, 8 predicted proteins | sample Lox_Sample_32_FD_206711 | JGI IMG/M metagenome (GOLD analysis project Ga0335078, IMG submission 206711) | Soil microbial communities from Loxahatchee National Wildlife Refuge, Florida, United States - Lox_Sample_3.2 | ecosystem: Environmental > Terrestrial > Soil > Wetlands | place: USA: Florida...
AGCGCCGCGGGATCGATCGACGAGCCGTTCGATTGGAGTCGCAGCGTCACGACGCGCGAGAGAAGCTCGGGCTTCACGCGCCGAAGCGGTCCGAGCTGACTCAGCGTGAGCGTGTCGAACGACGACTTCTCGAAGAGCTCCTCTCCGATCCGCACGAAGCGCTCGACGCCGAGCGACACGCCGCTCGGAAATCCGCGCCAAAAGGTGACCGTCGTCTTCTCGCGATCGGTGAGCGGCAAGTGCGCGAGCCACCGCTTGCGGTTGCGCTCGACGAGCGATTCTGCGCGAAGCTGGAGATGGATGCGCCGCTGGCTCGCGACGTTCGGGAGCCGCGCGAGCTCGCACTGCACGACGATGAGCTCGCCGAGCGGATCTCCGCGCTGTTGGAGATCGTCGGCGAGAACGAGGCGCGCGGCGTCGTCGAGATCGTCGCGGAGCAAGAGCGCATGGTTCGCTGCGGGAGCACCCGCCGGGGATTTCTTCGCGGCGGGACGTTTCTTCGCGGCCATCGTCGCGCGCGATGAAAGCACACGCTCGTGCTACGTTCGAGTGCGATGCGCAGGGTGTTGCTCGCGTGCGTGGCGACCGCGCTCGGTTGCTTCCTTGGAGGCGGCGCGCCCGATCAAGCGTCGTCCGCCGCGATAGGCCCCGCGCCGCTGCGCCGCCTGACGAACGACGAGTACTTGAACGCGTTGCACGATTTGTTTCCGAGCGTCACCGCGACGCTCCCGCCGCTCCCCGCCGACGCGATCATCGGCGGGTTCGACAACGCGGCCTCCGCGCAAGCGCCCTCGGACGTCCTCATCGCGCGGTACGAGACGATCGCGAACCTCTACGCGGCCGGCGCGACCGCGGACGACGCCTCGGTCACTGCGCTCGTCGGCTGCGATTGGTCGACGGACGCTGCCAAGGCGAGCTGCGGCGCGCAGTTCATCCAGCAGACGGGTCGGCGAATTTTCCGCAGGCCGCTCGAGCAAGACGAGATCACGCGCTTCGAGACGAAGTTCGCGGGCTACCAATCCGCGGTCGACTTCGAAGGAGCCGTGCAGCTCACGCTGAGCACGATGCTCCAATCGCCGCAGTTCATCTATCGCGCCGAGCCCGTCGAAAATCTCGAAGACGCGAGCGCGATCATTCCCGCGAATGCGTACGAGGTCGCGACGCGCCTTTCGTTCTTGCTCTGGTCGAGCACGCCGGACGAGGCGCTGCTCGCCGCGGCCGACTCGGGCGCGCTCGACACCGACGACGGGATTCGCGCGCAGGCGACGCGCATGTTGAAAGACGATCGCGCGCGCCGCACGTTCTGGAATTTCCACCGTCAGTGGCTCGGGCTCGATCTGATCGTGACGACCGATCAAACGTACCGAACGCCCGACATCGATCCGGATTGGACGGCGCAGACGCCCGTGTCCGCCGAGAACGAGACCGAGCTCTTCGTCGAGAACACGCTTATGGCCGGCGGCACGCTCCACGATTTGCTCACGAGCAACCACGCGTGGGTCGACGGCGAGATGTCGCGCGTCTACAAGCTGCCCACGCCGTCCGATCCGACGACATTTTCTCCCGTGGATCTGCCGAACGATCAGCGCGCAGGGCTCCTCACGCGCGTCGCGTTCCTCGCGGGCACGTCGCACAGCGGCGGCACGTCGCCGCCGATTCGCGGGAACGCCGTGCAGCTCCACTTGCTCTGCGCGCTCCCGATTTCGCCGCCGCCGAACGCGGACACGTCGATGCCCACCGCGCCGCCCGGGAGCGGACCGCAAACGACGCGAATGCTCTTCGAGCAGCGCACCGCGCCCGCGCAGTGCCAGTCGTGTCACGCGAGCTTGAACGGCATCGGCTTCGGTTTCGAGGAGTACGACGCGGCCGGCGCGTACCGCACGACCGAGAACGGATTGCCAATCGACGCAACCGGTACGCTGATGGGCACCGACGTCGACGGTCCGTTCGACGGCGCGCTCGCGCTCTCCGCGAAGCTCGACTCGAGCACCGTCGTCCACCAATGCGCGACGCAGGAGTGGTTGCGCTACGCGCTCGGCCGCGCGCCGGTCGCCGCGGAACAGCCGCTCGTCGACGCGTGGACGAAATCGTTCATCGCGAGCGGCGGCGACGTGCGCGCGCTCTTGATGAGCATCGTGACGTCACCGACGTTCCGTTACCGGAGGGCGAACGACCAATGAAGACGAACGTTCGCCTCGATCGTCGACGATTCTTGAAGGCGCTCGGTCTCGGCGCGCTCGCGACGTTCTCGCGCCCGCTCGACGCGGAGACGCTCGGCGACCCGACGCGTCCGGTGACGGCGGGCGCCGGCGCGCCGCCCGTCACGCTCGGCGGGAATTTCGTCGCGCCGACGCGCATCGTCTTCTTTCTCACGCCGCACGGTCACACGCCGCTCGGATGGAACATGCCGATTCCGAACGGTCCGACGAACGCGTTCGCGGAGCGCCCGCTCGTTCCGCTCGCGCAGTCCGACTTCAGCCCGATCCTGTCGCCGCTCTATCCGTTTCGCGATCGCGTGCTCGTCGTCGAAGGGCTCGCGCACACGTCCGCGCTCGCGAACATCGCGCAGGTGATGGCCGCGGGCACCGGCGATCTCAACAACCACTCCGTCGGCGTCGCGAACGCGCTCACCGGACAAATCGCGCAGCAAGTCGAAGGCTCGCCGTGCACGGGCGGCGGGCGCTCGATCGATCAAGAGCTCGCGCTGCGAACCGTCGCGCCCGGTCGATTCGGATCGCGCGTCTACGGATTCGATTACATGCCGAACTCGACGGTCGCGCCGTTCTCGTTCCTCGGTCCGGGACAAGCGACGCCGTACGTTTCGGATCCGCAAGCCGCGTTCGCGGACCTCATGGGCTACTACCAACCGTCGAACGGCGGCGCGCAATCGCGCGAAGCGATCCTCGCGTCGCTGCGTCCGTCGGTGCTCGACTCCGTCGCGCGCGAGTACGAGCTCCTCGCGCCGAAGCTCGACGCGGAGGGTCAGCAGCGGCTCGACGATCATCGCGATCTCGTGCAGCAGCTCCAAGCGAGCCTCGGCGCGACGCCGCAGACGCAGTGCAACCCGACCTTCGCCGCGCAAGGCACCGCGACGAGCCAATTCATGCAGCTCATCAAGCTCGCGTTCGCGTGCGACCTCACGCGCGTCGCGACGTTCATCGCGCAGGTCCCCGCGTGTCCCGACCTCGGCTATCCCGCCGATCAGACGTTCCACGGCTACGCGCACGAATCGATCGAAGGCGCGACCTCGTGCGGCACGACGTACACGCCGGTCGCCGCGCAAGCGATGGTCGATCTCGGTGTGTATTATGCAAATTATTTCGTCGAGCTCTTGAGCGCGCTCGACAGCGTGCCCGAGGGCGACGGCACGCTGCTCGATCACACGATCGTCGTGTGGATCACCGAGCTCTCGACGGGCACCCACCTCCACCACGACAACTTCACCGTCATCGCCGGCGGCACGCAGATCTTCGACACCGGTCGCTACGTGCGTTACCCGCGCACGTTCACGAGCCCGATCTCCGGCTTCGCGCTGAACGGTCCCGCGCACAACCGACTGCACGTCACGCTGCTCCGCGCGATGGGCCAACCCGACACGAGCTTCGGCATGACGAGCGCGCAAGGATCGGACGGCAGCACCATCCCGATGACGGGTGAGCTCGGCGAGCTGCTTCGCTCGTAGCCGTCGCTCAATTCGCCGGGAAGAAATCCGTGAGCGGCGAGGCTTGCGCCGCGCTCCCGAGCCGACCGACGCCGAGCCCGTCTTCGAACGTCGCGAGCAGCGAGTAGTGATTCGCTTTCACCGACGACACGAAGCCTTTGCTCTTCGCGAACGGCGAGAACACCCAAATGCCGATCGGGTCGTTCGTCGTGCCGCCGATGCCGCCCGACGCGTCGTCCTCGTCCCACACGATGACGAGCAGTCCGCCCGACGTGTACGCGCTCGACGCGAGGATCGCAGGCACTTGTTTTCCGAGCCACGTGTCGCCGTCCGGGATGTTCGTCGAGTTCGTGGGATCGGGGTTGTGCATGTCGTCGACCAAGTTCGGCGCGATGAAGTTGAAATTCGCGCTCGTCTCGGGCTTGAAGTTCGAGAAGTCGACGACGTGCGAGTCGCAGCGCGTCGCGTTCGATTGGATGTCGTCGTAGTAGAGGAACGGGTTGTGGCGCTGCGCGTAGTTGCCGCTGTCGACGAGGTTGCACGGCGTCCCCATGTCCTCGCCGAAGTCCATCCACGTCTCGTTCGCTTGCTCGAGCTGATCGCCGAGGTTCGTCACGTTCTGATCGCACGAGCACGTGAGGCACACGTCGAGGACCGCGACGCACGTGCCGTGTCCGGGTTGCGCTTCGCAGTCGCAGCCGATGCCCTGCGTGCCGCCCGACGTGAGCGCGATGTAGTTCGGTGTGCTCGGGTGCGCGACGCCATAATAATTGTTGCTCGTCGCGTACGCCGCTTGCCACGCCTTCAGATTCGGCGCGCTCCCGCCGCTGATCGCCGTCTCGAGCGTGGAGAGCGACGTGTTCTCCATCAAGATGACGAAGACGTGCGTGAACATCGGGATTTGCGTCGTCTTCGATCGACAGACGGGAATTCCATTCGCGGTGCCGCACGCGTAGCCGGTCGGGCACGTCGTGCAGGTGCTCGCGGCGTCCTTCGTCGACGAAGAATCTTTTTGCGACGAATCCTGCGCGACGCTCGTGTCGGAAGTGCCGGCGTCGTTGGTGGTCGTGTCGTCGCCGGATCCGTTCGATCCGCAGCCCAAGAGAACGAAAGCGAGCGCGGCAAGGCGCGCCGAGCGAGGCGTCATGAGAATGGTATGTGCACATGGGCCCCACACGATCAAACCGTTTGTTGCGCGCATCGAACGCGCGCGCGACTTGCAATACGCGTTGGCGTGCGCGACGCTGCGGTGCATGAAGTCCCGCTCGCTCGTTTTCATTGCATTGCCGTTTGCGTTCTTCGCCTGCAAGAAAACCGCACAGGTCGCGCAAGACAGCGACGCCGCAGCTGCGGCCGGTGAGGCAGGCATCGTGGGTGCGGCTGCGCCCGACGATTCGTCCGCGGCCGCCGACGGCGGCGATCAACCGCAAGATCTCGCGCCGCCCGCACCGGTCGTCGCCGCCGACCCGAACATTCCGCTCAACGAAGCCGTCGTCGGCACGGCGCCGACCGCGCCGGATTATTTCGCCGACACTGCGCCGCCCGCGCCCGTCACCGAAGAACAACCCCCGATGCCCGATCCCGGCGAGACGTGGGTGCCGGGATATTGGTGGTGGAGCAGGCCGCTCGGTCATTACGTTTGGATCAGCGGCGCGTGGCGTCACCCGCCGCCGGATCAAGTGTGGACGCCTGGCGGGTGGGCGATGAACGGCGGTCACTACATGTGGACGCCGGGATACTGGGGACCGCACGGCTTCACGCGCGAAGTGATCGTCGACGCGCCGCCTCCTCTGCGCGTCGAAGTGCGCCCGCCGTCGCCCGGCGCGGAGTTCATGTGGACTCCGGGTTATTACGATCATTCGGGCGGATCGTACGTGTGGCGCGCGGGTGCGTGGTCGCGTCCGCCGTCGGTCGGCGTCACGTGGGTCGAGCCGCGTTACGTGCAGACGGGCGGGCACTACATCCTGCAACCGGGTCGCTGGGATTTCCCCGCCGATCACCGCGGCACGGTGTACACGCCGCGCGTCGACGTGAAGCCCGGCGTGCGCGTCGCGCTCGGTCCTCCCGTCGCGCCGAACGTCGTCGCCGTTCACGCGACGTTCGTCAACGAGTCGGCGCACGCGATCGCGATTGGCGGGCACGCCGCGCCGAACGGGCACATCATCGTTCCGCCGCAGCCGCGCGTCGGCGTGAACGTCAACGTCCACGAAAACGTGAACGTGCAAGAGCACGTCAACGTCACGGAGCACGTGAACGTGAACGAGCACGTCAACGTGAACGAGCACGTGCAAGAGCACGTGAACGTGAACGAGCACGTCAACGTGAACGAGCACGTGAACGAGCCGCACGCGAACGTGGACGTGCACGCGACGGCGCCCAACGTGCACGCGAACGCGAACGTGCACGTGACGCCGACCGCGACACACCCGCCGCCTGGACCAACGCGCGATCCGCGCAGGCACTGATCAAGCGGGGTGATACGCTCGTGCGCAGCATGAGCGTCGTTCGCGCTTCGGGGGTGGTCGCGCTCGCGGTGCGTCCAATCGGCAGCGGCGAGATCGTCATGGAGCGTCGCGCGCTCGAGCGCGTCGCGAAGCGCCGCGTGATCGCGAGCGACGCCACCGAAGGGTGACCGTGCTTCCGCTCTCGCTCCTCGCCGACATCGTCGCCAACGACTCGCTCACGCGTCTCGCGGAGCTCCCGCGGCGTCCGGGCGGCGCGCAGGTCTCGGCGTTCATCGCGGGCTCGACGGGGCTCGACGCGCTCGTCACGATCGATCGCGCGCGCGATCGACGCGCCGGATCCGTCGCGCTGCGGAGCACGACGATCGCGTACAGCTTCGATCGCGGCGTGATCGTGCGCTTCGCCAACGAGATCGCGATCGGCGGCGGCACGGATGGGAGCGCGACGTTCGAAGGCGCGCTCGCCGCGTCGCTCACCGGCGGTTACCGATTCTCGATCACGCCGAACCAAGGACCGTTCGTTCGCGCAGGCTTTCTCGGTCTCGTCGCGGGCGACGACCTTCTTTATCGCTCCGCGCTCGTCTTGCCGGACGCGCACGTCGGCTACCAGTACATGGTCTCGCGGCGCGTCGTCGCGGAGGCCGCGTACACCGCAGGGCTCGTCCTCACCGGACGCAGCGACGCGCCGAACGACGCGCACGATCTCGATCTCGCGCTCGCGACGGGCGCGCTCGTCGCGCTCCACGCTGATCCCGTGTCGCTCACCGCGCGATGGACGCACATGATCCCGACGAGCGCGTCGTCGTCCGTCGATTGGATCGAAGGCGCGCTCTGCGCCGAGCCGGGACGAACGCTCGCGATCTGCGTGCACGCGCTCTGCGATCGCACCGACACGACGACCATCACGCAGCTCGGCATCACGATCGGCGTGCAGCAAAAGCAACGGCTGCACCGCGCTGGTCTCTACTGAGCGGGCTCGTAGAGGGTCACGCCGCGGTGGACCGCTTCGTTTTGAAAATCCGGCGGGTGCCACTCGACGCGCGCGAGCACTTCGAGCGAGCCGAACGTCTGCGTCGTCGTCGAGAACATCGGGTACGTCGTCGGGTCGTTCAAGATCATCACGGCCCAATTCGTCATCGCTTGCGTCACGTCCGCTTGCGCCATGAGCTTCCATCCGCTCGGCACCGGCGGATTGTCGGCGACGTCGGGCGCTTCGGTGCAGCACTCGATGTCGGCGGGGCCGGGGCAATAGCCAGGAGTCGAGACGTGGTCGCCTAGCGTGGCGCACGCGCTCGTCGAGATGCAGTCGCCGAACGTGCCGACGGTCGTGACGAAGCATCCACCGTCGGCGGCGTCGACTGCGTCCGCGGCGTCGGTCACGTCGGTCGCGTTCGTCGCGTCGTCGATCGCGTCGGTCGCGGCGTCCGTCGCGCTCGCGGCGTCGCTCGGATCGAGCGGGCTCGCCGACGAGCACGCGAAGCAAAAGAGGGCGAAGACGACCGCGCGCAAGGCGTCGAGATGTTAGCGGATCCCGATCGCCATGCCGAGCGGCCGAAACGCAGCGAGATCCCGCGGGATCGTGACGCTCCACGTCGCGACGCGCGCCGCGAGGTACGATGCATGTGTGGATCGCGCGCGCCCCGCGGTGAAGGACTCGTCGTTCGTCGGACGCGTGTCGGATTTCGAGCGCGCGCTCGAGCTCGTCGCATCATCGCACGTCGTGACGCTTCTCGGTCCGGCGGGGATCGGAAAGACGAGACTCGCGACGCGCGTCGCAACGGACGCGGCCGATCGGTTCGAAGGCGTTTGGTTCGTCGCGGCGGCCGAAGCGCGAACGGAGGCGGCGCTCGTCGCGAACATCGCGTCGACGCTGGGCGTCTCGACGGGCGACGTCGCGCACGCGATCGCGGGACGCGGCGAGGTGCTCGTCGTCGTCGACAACGTGGAGCAGGTCGTCTCGTCGGCGGCGGAGGTCGTCGCGCGGCTCGCGCGCACCGCGCCGCGCGCGCGATTCCTCGTGACGTCGCGCGAGCGATTGCGCATCGACGCCGAGGCGTGCCTCGAGCTCGAGCCGCTCGATGACGCGGACGCGGCGCGCCTGTTCGCGGATCGCGCGGCGCGCGCGCGCGGACGCTTCTCGTCGAGCGAAACAGAGGCAAGAGCGGTCGCGGAGCTCGTGCGCCGGCTCGACGGAAATCCTCTCGCGATCGAGCTCGCCGCGGCGCGCACGAAATTGTTTTCGCCGAGCGAGCTCCTCGCGCGCATCGATCAGCGCCTCGATCTCCTGACCGGCGGACCGCGCGATCGTTCCCCGAGGCAGAGCAGCTTGCGCGGCGCGATCGATTGGTCGTGGGATCTCCTCTCGGACGAAGAAAAGCGCGCGCTCGCGCGGTGCTCCGTGTTTCGCGGAGGATTTCTGATGGACGCGGCGGAAGCGGTGCTCGGGGTGAACGCCATCGCGCTCCTCGAGTCGCTCGTCGACAAATCGCTCGTGCGGCGCGACGCACGCTTCGCGCTCTACGAGACGGTGCGCGATTACGCGCGCGAAAAGATCGGAGGGGACGCGGCCGACGCGGAGTCCGCGCACGCCGCGTACTACGCGTCGTTCGCCGAGGCGCGCGCGGCGGAGCTCAACGGGCCGAACGCGCTCGACGCGACGTCCGCGTTCCGCGCGGATCTCGACAACGTGCTCGCCGCGCATCGTCGGTTGCGCGAGAAGGACGCCGTGCTCGGCGCGCGCGTCGCGCTCGCGCTGAACGTGCTCATCGCGATGCGCGGACCAATCTCGATGCAGCGCGATTTGCTCGACGCGGCCGTCGCGGACGCGTCATCGGACTCGGAGGTGCTCGTTCGCGCGCTCACCGCGCGCGTGCGAGGGCTCCTCTTGCGCGGCGACACAGCGGCGCGGAGGCCGACGCGGAGCGCGCCGTCGAGATCGCGGGGCGCGAAGAGGCGCTCCGCGCGCTCGCGCTCGAAGCGCGCGCGCGCGTCGACGTCGAGCGAGGTCGAACCGATCGCGGGCGCGCGGACATCGACGAGGTCGTCGCGATTCAGAAGAAGCTCGGCAACCGCGCGGGCGAGGGGAACGCGCTCGCCGTGTCCGCTGCGATGTACATCAAGCAGAGCCAGCTCGACGCCGCGCGCCCGGTGCACGAACGCGCGCTCGCGATTCAGCGCGACCTCGGCGACCGCCGAGCCGAGATGAGCCTGCTCTCCAACCTCGGCATCGTCCACCATTGGCAAGATCGCGACGACGAAGCGATGCGTTGTTATCGCGCCGCGCTCGATCTCGCGCTCAAGCTCGGCGATCGCCGCGAAGAGAGCGTCGACCGACAGAACCTCGGGCTCTTGCTCCTCGACGAGAACGACGTCGACGCCGCGCGCGCGGAGTTCGATCGCGCGCTCGAGCTTCAGCGCGCGGCCGGGCACCGTCAATACGTCGGCAACACGATCGGCGCGATCGGAAGCGTGGAGCTCGCGCGCGGCGACCTCGCCGCGGCCCGCGCGCGATTCGAGGAGTCGCTCGCGATTTTTCGCGAGCACGGGCACAGGCGCTACGAAGCCGCGACACACCGTTACCTCGGTCTCGTCGCGCTCGAGGAAAACGATCTCGATCGCGCGCTCGCCGCGCTGAACGAAGCGCGCGACGTGTCGAACGCGGTCGGCGACTTGCGCAGCTTCGTCCTCGGTCCGCTCGGCGCGACGCTGGCGCTGCGCGGCCGTGAAGAAGAGAGCGCGGCGATTTTCGCCGAGGCGCGCCAGAGCCTCGCGACGCGCGGAGAGCCGCGCGCGTTCGTGCTGCTCGAGATCTTCGAAGCGTTCGCGTTCGTCGCGCGCGGGGACCTGCCCGCCGCGCGCGCCGTGCTCGCGCGCGGCGAGGGGAAGCCCGTCGCGGTCGACGCGCGCGTCGCGCGCCGCGTGCTCGCGAAGGCCATCGCGCGCGCCGAGGCGAAGAACAATCCTTCTCTCGCGATCGGCGACGACGCGCGCTGGTTCCGCGTCGGCGACGGCGAGACGGTGGACCTGTCGAAGCGTCGCGCGCCGCGCTTGATCCTCCTCAAGCTCGTCGAAGCGCGCGCCAAGTCACCGGGCCGCGGGCTCACGCTCGACGAAATCATCGCCGCCGGTTGGCC
>Ga0335078_10018878_pt1 | contig 10256 bp, 10 predicted proteins | sample Lox_Sample_32_FD_206711 | JGI IMG/M metagenome (GOLD analysis project Ga0335078, IMG submission 206711) | Soil microbial communities from Loxahatchee National Wildlife Refuge, Florida, United States - Lox_Sample_3.2 | ecosystem: Environmental > Terrestrial > Soil > Wetlands | place: USA...
GCGCGGCCTCAGGCAGTAACCCCGTCATGCTCCGGCTGATGAAAACGCCGGAGCCCGACACTCTCCCCCCGGAGAGACCGCTATCGATCTACCTGGCGTTCCGATACGTCCCCGTTCTTTTTGGAACTCAGAGCAGCGCTTTCGCGTTTTGGTCTGTAGGGGCCTCTCTACGACGGGAGTCTCCGACAGAACGGGAGGACGATTACGATGCAAACGCTCTGGCAAGACATCCGATACGGCCTGCGCACGCTGGCGAGCAATGCCGGCTTCACGATTGTTGCCGTCCTGACGCTGACCCTGGGCATCGGCGCCAACACCGCAATCTTCAGCGTGATCAACGGAGTGCTTCTGCAACCGCTTCCGTATCATAATCCCAGCCAGCTGATGCTCCTCGGGGAAAAGACGCCGGAATTCGACAACATGTCCATCTCCTTGCCGAACCTGGAGGATTGGCAGAAGGAGAACCGGTCCTTTGAGAGCCTCGCCGGACACCGTTGGACCGACTATGACCTTACCGGCAATGGGATGCCAGAGCACCTTGGCGCGAGAATGGTGTCCGCCTCTTTTTTCTCCACTCTCGGAATCAAGCCCGTTCGCGGCCGCGATTTCGAGGTACAGGAGGACCACACGGGCGCGGCCCGCGTGGCGATGATCGGCGGCGGGCTTTGGAAACGCCGATATGGCTCGAGTCCCGACATCATCGGGAGGACGATCACCCTGAGCGGAAAAGGTTATACCGTGATCGGCGTAGTTCCGGCTGACTTCCGGCTCTGGGGCTTCGCGGACGTTTTCACCCTGCTCGGCCAATGGGACGATGTGCTGGCCCGTTCGCGGGAGGCGCATCCGGGGCTGCGCGCCATAGGCCGCCTGAAGCCAGGAGTCAGCGTGAAACAGGCTCTGTCAGACATGGACAGCGTGGCTGCGCAGCTCGCCCAGACCTATCCCAAGTCGAATGCCCATCACACTGTCAACGTGAGGCCGCTGGCGCAGGAGATCGTAGGGGATGTACGGCCCGCGCTGTTAGTGCTGCTGGGCGCGGTAGGGTTTGTGCTTCTGATCGCCTGCGCCAACGTAGCCAATCTGCTCCTGGCCCGATCCGCGGCACGCCGCAGGGAGATGGCCATCCGCGCCGCCATGGGCGCCAGCCAGGGGCGCATGATGCGGCAGGTTCTGACGGAAGGCGTGCTGATGGCTCTCGCCGGCGGCACCTTGGGTTTGCTCCTCGCTCACTGGGGAACCAATGCAGTCTTGGCTGCCATTCCCGGCGGTTTGCCCCGCATGGAGGACATCGGCGTGGACGGCTGGGTCCTGGTGTTCACTTTGGCGGCTTCCGTGGCGACGGGCGTGATATTTGCTCTCGCCCCGGCTCTCCAGATGTCGCGACTCGATTTGCAATCCACGCTGCGGGAAGGAAGCCGCGGGTCCACGGGAGGACAACACCGGCTGCGCTCCGCGCTGATGGTGGCCGAGGTGGGGGCTTCGATGGTCTTGCTGGTCGGCGCTGGCTTGATGCTAAAAACCATGTGGCTCCTCAGCAAGGTGAGCCCGGGCTTCAACGCGCGTAACATGCTCACTTTCTCCGTCGGCCTTAGCCCCGCCAATCGTTCGAGTAGCGACCGAATTCGGAGCGCCTACCGGGACCTCAACCAAACCGTCCTCTCGCTGCCGGGTGTACAGGCGGCAGGTGAGGTTGACGACGTCCCGTTGTCAGGTAACGACGACGAACTGCCCTTTTGGGTTTCGGGCCGCCCTCGCCCCAGTTCCCAAAGCGAGATGCTGTGGGCGCTGAACTACGACGTCACGCCTGGGTACCTCCGCGCCATGGATATTCCGTTGCTGCGCGGGCGGTTCGTCAGCGATACGGACGTTAAAGGGTCCGCCCCAGTCCTGGTTATTGACGAGACGATGGCCAAGGGCCTTTTCCCCCACCAGGACCCGATCGGCCAAAGCATTCGGATAGCGGTGCCCGACGGATTCGGTCCGGGCCTCGACGGGCCGATAGAGATTGTCGGCGTTGTCGGGCATGTCAAGCACTTCGGGCTCGACTCCGACGCCTCGTCCAAGATCCAGTACCAGATTTACCTGCCGCTTACACAATTGCCGGATCAAATCCTGCCGCTGGCGGCATCGAGCATGACCATGATGGTGCGGACGAGCGTCGACCCGCTGAGCCTGGCGGGCGCAGTCCGCCGCCGCGTTTCTGAGCTAGACAGTGACCAACCCGTTTTCGACGTGCAGACGATGGACAAGATCATCCGCGACTCCGTGGCGGGGCGGCGGTTCTCCATGCTGCTCCTCGGCGTCTTCGCGGGCCTGGCTTTGGTGCTGGCTTCAGTCGGAATTTATGGTGTGATCTCCTACACGGCCACGCAGCGCACGCATGAGATCGGGATCCGCATGGCGCTCGGCGCCGAGCGCTCGGACGTGCTGCGAATGGTGGTCGGGCACGGCCTGCGGCTGTCACTGGTCGGGATTGGCGCAGGGCTGGCCGTCGCCCTGGCCCTGACGCGTTTGATGTCGTCCATGCTGTTCGGCGTTCGTCCGACCGACTTTGTGACCTTCGCCGCTGTGGCGCTGCTACTGGCGGGAGTTGCCGCTTTCGCGAGTTACGTCCCCGCTCGCCGCGCCACTCGCGTCGATCCGATCATCGCATTGCGATATGAATGAGCGGAGGCTCAGACCTCATCCCGCCGCGCCGCCCGAAATGTGTCATCCTGAGCGCAGCGAAGGATCTCTGCAGTTGGTTGTAAATCGCTGAGCCTCAGAAACTGCCGGGTCCTTCGCTGCGCTCAGGATGACAGGCGCTCGATCATGTCACGCTTTCTTACGCACTGGTCTACCTTATGGCGCCCCTGGCGGAACCGCTGACTCGTAGTCGAATCGGTTCGACTGATATCGCGAACTATTGCGACACGGCGATAGCTGACACTCGTTCTCTTCGGCCTTTTGTCCGCAGTTCTCGCCGCCCAACATATTTCCACACACTTTACCTTTTCGCAGCTCCGTTTTCGCATTAGTGTGTAGGAGCGGGAGTGTAGGCGTGTAAACGCGCGCCTGGATGCGCGGGAAGGAAAGGGGGGAAGTTCGATGATTAATCGCGACCGTACTGTCATAACAGCGACGAAAAGACTGAGTGTCCGGCGAATTGTATTTTGGTGCGCGTGGTGGGGGCTTGCTCTGGCTGGTGTGATGTTGGCTTTACCGGCAGCAGGGCAAGACGCAGGTTCTCAGATCCAGGCCGAAGTGGAACGCCTTCAGCAGGCACTGGCCAAGAAACCCATTTCTTTTCCGGGCAACCCCGACGCGAACCGGGGGGCCGGCGATGCGCTCAAATCGGCTCTCAAGGATCAATCCGCCGGCAGGCTCTACCTCAGCCTTTATGGAATCGGTCAGGCGTCGGACTTCATCTACGGCGCATGGACGCTCATGGACAAATCAGGGGCGGTGAAAAACAACATGCCGGCTTTCGAGGCGGAATGGGAGAAAGCCAGCGCGAGTGTCGCCGCGCTGAACCGGCAGGCCCAAGCCACGAACTGGAGCGACACACCTGTGGTCCTCCAGGCGTTATCAGAGACAGCCCAGGCCATGACCGTGCCTCTGCTTGAGGGCGGCCGCGGCTTTGCGGTCGCAAACGAGCCGGAGGGCGGCATTTTCAATGTCGGTGAAGCGCAGGGGCAGGCGGAATTCGCGGCTTTCGTCGCTTCCCTGCGCCTTCCCCGCAAGGGTACACCCTTCTCGCTTCGATCGCTTTTGCCGGAAGTCGCAAGCCTCCAGCAGAAGGTGAATGCGGCTTTCCAGCCGCCGCGTTCTATCGATCTCCACACGCAGTTCATGCTCATTAATACCGCGCTCAAGCAGGCGGCGGAATTGGACGGATCGAAATCGTACGCCGGGGCGCTCTGCCAGTATCTGAAAGCAGTGCACGACTTTGGGATGCTCGACGCCGGTCCGGTTGAAACTCCCCGCCAACCGGCGCTCAAAGACTCGCTCGCCCAGGCGCGCAGCCGGCTTAATGCTTCCGGCCGGGATGAATCCGTCGCGCAGCTTTACGTGGAGTGGGCGGAGTCGGGCCTGGCCCATCCTGACGGTTCCGCGCCCAGCGCCGAGGATTGGAAAAGCGCTTCGGTGATCCTGGACCAGGTGCTGCCTGCGTATTTCGCCGCCGACCACGCGCCGGCAGCGCCGCAGTCGGCATCCGGCAAAGAGGTTGAGATCACCCTGGTCCGCTGGCCCTACACTTGAAGCCTCTGCGATCCAGCAAGTTTGCTGGTCCAAGAGGTTCTAGCCAATTACCCAGGCAAAGTGACTTTTGTGAACGAGAATTTCGGGACATCCAAACTCGCTGACCGTCTGGGCGTGAAGGGCTACCCGGCGGTGTTCGTGGATGACGTCCTGGTGGCCTGCCCCCGGGACTTCGGGTATTTCCGGGAGAAGATAGGGCTTGGCCGTTATGCCCCGTGGCAGAATGCCGACAACCAGGCGAAGTTCAAGGCCGATCTCACCCACATGATCGACCTTATTCTGGCGGGGAAAAAGGACTCGGCGCTGCGTGAAAGCGAGGCCGGAAACGCGGCCCTCAGCCAGCTTGCGGCGCTCCCCAAATTCGCGCTTACGGACCTCAACGGGCAGCAGCTCACGTCCGACCAACTCGCCGGCCGCGCGGTGCTGGTGGAATTCTGGGCGACCTGGTGCCCCCCCTGCCGCTCGACGCTTGACTGGCTGGGTCAACTGAAGAGCAAGTACGGCGACAAGCTTGCCATTCTGGCGCTTGCGGTCGAATCTCCCGAAGATAAGATACACTCCCTTGCCGCATCGCTGAGCCCCGGCCTGCGAGTGGCTATCACTGATCCCGCCACGGCAGAGGCGTTCGGCAATATCACTTCCGTGCCCACGATGTATTTGTTCGACCGTTCGGGTAAGACCGCGCGGGTGGTCTACGGAGCGCCGCCCGACCTGCACGCCCAGGTGGCCGAGGTGTTGGAATCGTTGGCCGATTAGGCTTGCGGCGGCTTCTCCGTTCCTCTTTGGAGTGGGCGGAAAAGTTCGCAGCGTGTCATCCTGAGCGGAGCGAAAAATCTCAGCAGTTGTTCGTAAATCGCTGCCTTCTCGGAAACTGCCGGGATCCTTCGCTCAGGATGACACCCGCTTGGTTCCTTCTCACTTTTGGAGACAGAGAGTCAGGCGAGGGCGCCCTCTGCGCCGTCGGCGGACGGATGAGGTGCTCGCGGGTGGCCCGGAACGCGGCTCGCTCCCTCCGCGATCACCGCCGCTGCTTGCTTTCGATCTGCCGAACTCGTTCCCTCACGATCTTCTTAATCACCGCGACGGGAAGAGGCTTATCCAGGGGGAAGTGGATAGTTCCTTTGGAGGTGGAGAAGCCTTTGAGTTCGTCCTTGAACTTGTCCATAACGGCTGCAGTGGGAAACAGGCTGCAGTGATTCGAAAACGCCGCATACCACACCAGCACTCCGTTGTACTTGAAGGCCGGCATCTTATAACTGATCGTTTCGGTAGCCTCCGGCGGCGCGGCGGCGCGAATGGCGTTCCGAATCTTACTTAACATGCCGCGGGCGGGCTCCGGGAGACGCGCCAGGTACTCGTCCACTTCCTTCAGCATGTCTTTCCCTTTGGGTGTAGGACTGTGTTTGTCCGTCTGGGTTTTCTTCATACTTCCGATGCTACAAAATCTCGCCGTTCAAGTCCATGCTGTCATTCCGCGCAAAACGCCCCGGAGTGCGGCAGCGGAGCTGCCCCCGTGAAATTCGAACGACAGGCGGGCCAGTGTTATATTAGAATATAATCGAAGGGAAAGGCGATGCACAGAACCAATCTACGCAAGGTGGGCGGATCAGTGATGCTGGCCGTGCCCCGCGCCGTCCTCGATGTCCTCCACTTGGCCCCGGGAGCAAGTGTCGGCATTAGGGTGGAGCGCGATCGGCTGGTGGTGGAACCACACAAGCGCCCCCGCTATACCCTGGAAGAATTGCTTGCCCAGTGCGACCCCAAGGCCCGGCGCTCCAAAGCAGAAAGGGAATGGCTCACTAACAAACCTGTGGGTGGCGAGCTGATTTGATGCGGCGTGGCGAAATCTGGTGGGTGGGACCTGATCCTGTTGAAGGGCACGAGCAAAAGGGCCGGCGCCCGGTCTTGATTATCTCGCCGGATGCTTTTAACCGGGTCACCATGGCGCCTGTGGTGCTCCCTATCACGAGCGGCGGGAGTTTCGCGCGAACGGCCGGGTTTGCGGTCTCCCTGACCGGCTCAGGCACCAAGACAACTGGAGTGATCCGCTGCGACCAGCCCCGCGCGCTGGATCTTGGCGCCCGCAAGGGAAGAAGGCTCGAGAGTGTGCCGGATAGGGTAATGGATGAGGTCCTCGCGAAGCTAGCGACAATTCTCGAGTGAGTCTGGAACCTGAGCCGGAAGCACGGCCACTCCTGGCTGTGTGGAAAGAGAAACATGATGGCAAGGCCCGGTACAGACTGGAGGGCCTGTGCTACGAGGGAGGTGAAACCATGAAGAGCACTCTCTATCTCGCAGCTTGGATGCTGCTGGCGGCTCTGCCCGCCTTTGCTGCTGACCAGTCGCCCCCGGACGTCGTTAGCGTCGCAAGCGAGATCAAGCGCGTCATACTGGTGCGCATGAAGTACAACACCGATCTGTTGGGCGGCTTGCAGCAAGCGGTGAAAAACGAAAAGATCAAGAACGCGGTGATCCTGAGCGGAGTCGGGTCAGTCACGCGGTATCACGTTCATGCGGTGAACAGCACCACGCTTCCGGCAAAGCTGGCGTACACCGAGCGTGCTGCCCCCATGGATTTGATCGCCGTCAACGGGTACGTGCTGGGCGGCCGGATCCACGCCCATATCACCATGACGGACAACCAGAAGGCCTTTGGCGGACACCTTCACGAAGGAACCACCGTCTTCACCTTCGCCATCGTTACCCTGGGCGTCCTTGACGACAAGGCCGACCTCAGCCGCTTCGATGACCCGAGCTGGCGATAAGCCAAGCGGCCAAAAGGGTGATGCAAAAGGTCCAAGAAGGATCGTAGTAGGTCTACGCTTTGACGGCCCAGTGCACGCCTATGCCTCCAGAAATGTAAGCGTGAGCATCAACACGCCCATACCCCGTTCGCTCCAGCAAAAAAGTGAATTCCTCGATCGTCATGAAGCCGCGGAGAGAATCGGGAATGTAAGTGTACAGGCGGGGACGGCCGTGCAAAAGAAAACCCCAGAAAGCGCCCTGGGCGTAGAGATATCCGAGATACAGCTTGCGCCAAAGGCGCGTGGCAGGCAGGAAGAAATCCAGGCTCACCAGCATGCCGCCTTTGCGGGTGACACGATAGATCTCCTGAAGAGCGGCGTGCAAGTTGGGGAAGTTGCGCAGGCCGTAGCCAACAAAAACAAAATCGAAGACGCCGTCAGGGAAGGGAAGCGCCATGGCATCGGCGCACGCCGCCCTGCAGCGGCAGCGCTGCCGCGCCATCTCGAGCATCGGTCGCGTGATGTCGGCGGCGACGACTGTGGCGGCGGGCAGCGATTCAAGAATGAGTTGGGAAAAGTCGCCCGAGCCGCAAGCCAGGTCCAGGACCAACGCGCCGTCCGGCAGACCGGCCGTGCGGACGGCGAGCTGTTTCCAGCCACGAACCATGCCGTAAGAGAATACGTGAGTGACAAAGTCGTAGCGAGGGGCGATGGCGGCAAACATCTGGCGCATCAGGCGCCGATCGGATTTTTCCGCGGGAATGCTCATCTGCTCTGCGAATCGTCTCTCAGGAAAGCAGTGCCAGCAGCATTGCCTTCTGAATGTGCAAGCGGTTCTCAGCCTGGTCATAGACGATGGAACGGGGTGAGTCCATGACCTCGTCTGTCACTTCCTGTCCTCGCCGCGCCGGCAGGCAGTGCATGAAGAGCACCTGCGGCCCCGCGTTGCGCAGGAGTTCGGGGTTAACCTGGTAAGGGCGAAAGACGCGCAGGCGAGTGTCGGCTTCGTCTTCCTGGCCCATGCTGATCCAGCCATCGGTGTAAACGGCGTCGGCGCCGGCCACGGCCTCGAGGGCATCGTGAGTCAGCGTGATGTTACCGCCTTCGCGTTTGGCGTCTGCCACAACGGAACGGTCCGGTTCGTAGCCCGCCGGGGTAGCGATGCGCATGCGCACGCCCAGCCTCGCGGCGCCGTAAATGAGCGAATGTGCCACGTTGTTGCCGTCGCCCACCCAGGCGAGTGTCTTGCCCTCCAAGGGCCCTTTGTGCTCGAGCAGGGTGAAGTAGTCGGCCAGCGCCTGGCAAGGATGCTCGAAGTTCGAGAGAGCGTTGATCACGGGAATCGAAGCGTTGGCGGCAAAATCCATCACCGTCTGATGAGCGAAGGCGCGAATCGCCACAGCATTCACCCAGCGCGATAGATTTTGCGCCACGTCCTTTATCGACTCGCGCTTCCCCAAGCCGGCTTCCTGCGGGCCGAGGTAAAGGGCCTTACCGCCCAGTTGCTCCATGCCGAGTTCGAAGCTGACGCGCGTCCGCAGGCTGGGCTTCTCAAACAACATCGCCAGGGCCCGGCCCTCGAGGGCGCTCCTAAAGCGGCTTGGCTGGGCCTTTACGCATTGGCCCAGCTTGAGCAGGTATTCAACCTCCGCGGGCGCCAAGTCGTGCAAGGAGACCACGTGCCGATGGGCAAGTGCGGTAGGCCGCGATGGCAACGGAGTCTCCTTATCAGCCCGTGTTACAACCTTGAGTCTGCGCATGGATGAATCCTTTCTTTCGCTCTGACCCTCGATGTGCCGCACTCCAAGACGCTTCGCGCGCTAGAGCGCCAGGGCCGTGCCTTCACGCGATCCTTGCCTTCCTGGGCCGCGCTGCATTCGCCGTGAATTCCGCGATAATCCCGGCAAAGCCGGTCTGGGTGCGTCCGAGGGCTACGTAGCCTACCCGCGGGGACGGCTTGTTCGGAGGCAGCAGCCGAAACCGCCTCCGCCATGAGAGTCGCATGGAGCAAGAGTCGGGCCAAGTTTATAGCATTCGCCGTGCTGCTCTCGTAAGCTATTGATTTTAAAGTGCCTAAAAGTATGCCAGGGAGAATGACCGAATAATCTGGCAGAAATATGGGGGTTATTACACTGCTTCTTTATGTCCCTAACTCCTTGGATGTAGAGGCGGTTCCCGCCATCCGCCAGTTGACGGGCACGAACCGGCAAATCCACAGCCGGCGTAGGCGAGTGTTTGTCACTATCCTGATTGACGGAGGCAGCGCGTACCTCCACGCTGCGTCGTCCGAGCGATCCCGCGGCGCCTTATCAACGGACGCGGGCAGGGGCCGGCGGGAGTTGGCCTCCACAGAGTCCGGCAGAAATGACGGAGTGGGCCACGGGATCGAAGGCCACGATAAGGCGGGAACCGTCTCGAAGCGGAATGATGGCTGAGTACCACGAGTAACCCAGGGCCGAGAGGCTATGGGACTGGGCGTTTTCACCGCAGCCGAATTGACTGTGGTGAGGAGGCTCGTCAAGGCTGAGGGTGATGTGGGAATTGCCCAGTAACCGCCGCGTACTTTTCGAAAGCCGAGAAGCCTTGGCCAGATCGTCCACCGTGAGTTCGAGTGGATGCGCTGCATCCAGCTTCACGCCGCCGGCTTGGATCTTCTGAATTGCATCTCCGGTTTCAAAGAGCACCGTCATTTTTGGATTCCAGGCTGCTCGGTACACAAAGGAGCAAATCGCCATGGCAAAAAAGGTGCACAGAAACGTTGTGATGGTCAAAGGCAGCAGACTCCTTGCCACAGACAGAGCTCGGACCTGGAGCGGCGCACGAAAGAGCCGGTAACTTTGGATGAGCGCATAAAGCAGCGTCGGAGCCAATATCATTATTATGGGCACGAATGCTGCTTGTCCGTTGTTTGAGAACAACGCAGCATCGATGAATTTGAAAGGTGCGTTGAATCTGAAGTTCGCAACGGCGGCGGCGAGTTTCACATCCGCGAAAGGATCGAACCTTGAAAAATAGAGATTCGCGAGCGCCGGCCCCGCCCGCTTGCCGAACTCCAGGGCGAAATAGACGGCGATTACTACCGGAAGAGTCCAGAGCACCGCAGGCACTGTCCCTTTGACTCTGCATGCGCACCAGAAGGCGGCAAAAGTCAGAAGCACCGCGCCCACCAGTAAATCCCTTCCGACAGGCACATCTGCAAGCATGTTGGACGAACCCAGCAATCCGCGGGCGAACAAAAACGGGACGAGCCCCGCGCCTGTGAACCCCGCG
>Ga0335078_10018879_pt1 | contig 10256 bp, 10 predicted proteins | sample Lox_Sample_32_FD_206711 | JGI IMG/M metagenome (GOLD analysis project Ga0335078, IMG submission 206711) | Soil microbial communities from Loxahatchee National Wildlife Refuge, Florida, United States - Lox_Sample_3.2 | ecosystem: Environmental > Terrestrial > Soil > Wetlands | place: USA...
ATCTTCTACGGCGCCGGCCCCGCGCCGGCGCTCATCCCCGGCATCCGCTGCCCCATCGCCGGATTCTACGGCGCGCTCGACAAGCGCGTCACCGACGGCGTGCCCGCCTTCGCGGAGGCGATGCGCGCCGCCGGCAAGCGCTTCGAGTCCCACGTGTACGAGGGAGCGGCGCACGCGTTCTTCAACGACACGCGCCCCAGCTACGAGGTGCGCGCCGCGCGCGACGCCTGGCCGCGCGTGCTGGAGCTGTTCCGGCGGGAGCTGGCGTGACCGGCGCCGGCGGACATCCCGCGCCGCCGCTGCGCCCGCCCGGCGGTTAACAGCCGAGGCGACCGCACGTCTCATGAGTGCCCCCCTGCCGCTGCGCTTGGCGCCGGAACCGGAATCACTCGCGCATGGAGGACGCGACGACGGCGGTGGGCCAAGGGGCCCGAACGGCTCGGGCCTGGCCGGTGGCTCTCGTGCCTGTGCGCGCTTTCAACCCAGTGGGAGGAACCGTGAGGAACAGCAGGGGCTTCACGCTGATCGAGCTGCTGATCGTGGTGGTGATCATCGGCATTCTGGCCGCCATCGCGATCCCGAAATTCGCGAACACGAAGGCGAAGGCGTACGTGGCGTCGGAGAAGGCCGATCTGCGGAACCTGGTGACGGCGCAGGAAGCGTACTTCTCGGACAACGTGACGTACGCGACGACGACGACGAACCTGAGCTACAACGTCTCGGCGGGCAACACGGTCACGATCACGTCGGCCAGCGGGACGGGGTGGAGCGCGACGTCGTCCAATACCGCGACGACCACGACGTGCGGGATCTTCGTGGGCAGCGCGACGCCGCCGGTGACGGGGGAGAACGAGGGTGCGCCGACGTGCCAGTAGGCGCAGCCCGCCTCACATGGCGCCGCCGGCTCCGGTGGCGGCGGCGCCATCGAGGTCGTCGTACCGCTTCAGGCGGTAGATGAGGGCGGAGACGGCCCAGCTCAGCACGAAGACCGCCACGACCAGGTAGCCCATGCTGCCGAGGTCGCGATTGAGAAACCCCACCACGTCCCACAGCCCGCCGCTGAGCCGGAACCGCACGGCGAGCATGCCCAGCGCCTCGACGCCGCCCACGAGCAGCGCCACCAGCACCGAGATCGACGTGATCGTCAGGTTGTAGTACAGCTTGCGGATCGGGCGGCGGAACGCCCACCCGTAGGCGCCCACCATCAGCACGCTGTCGGTCGTGTCCACGAGCGACATGCCGGCCGCGAACAGCGTGGGGAAGACCAGGAGGGACCACATCGCCATGCCTCTGGCGGCCTCGGCGGCGGAGATGGCGAGGAGCCCGATCTCGGTCGCCGTGTCGAACCCGAGGCCGAACAGCAGGCCCAGCGGGTACATGTGCCAGCTCGTCCGGATCATCCGGAACAGCGGCCGCAGCACGCGCGCCAGCCAGCCGCCGCCGGCGAGCAGCGCGTCGAGGTCCTCCGGCTCGTAGCCCTGCCCCGCGCGGACGCGGCGGAACGTGCGGTACAGCGCGCCCAGGATGAACAGGTTGATCGCGGCGATGAGGAGCAGGAACGCGGCCGACACCGTCGTGCCGATCACGCCGCCCACGGTCCGGAATGACGCGAGCCGCGTGCTCAGCGCCGTGGCGGTCGCGGCGATCGCCACCGACGCCACCACCACGACCGTCGAGTGCCCCAGCGAGAAGAAGAAGCCGACGGCGACCGGCCGCTGGCCCTCCTGCATCAGCTTCCGCGTGACGTTGTCGATCGCGGCGATGTGGTCGGCGTCGATCGCGTGCCGAAGGCCGAGGCTGTAGGCGAGCAGCGCCGTGCCGAGGAGGACCGGGTAGCTGCGGAAGGCGGCCACGGCCCACAGCCAGGCGCCCACGTTGGCGGCCGCGAGCAGGGCGTACAGCGCCACGGTCCGGCTGCCGGCGCGGGGCGCGTCGTCCCGGAAGGGGCTCGTCAGGCGATGGATCAGCCGCATGTGCGCGCCCCCGCGGGTCGTGTCCCGGCGCGGCGGGCGGCGTGCCCGCACGCGTCACTCCACCTGGGGGCAAGAACCGGACCATTGTGCGACCGGGAACACCGGGAATGGCCGGCCGGGGGCCCGCGCCAGGCGGGAGGCGCTGGCCCGCTTTTTGATCCCCTGGAACCTCCAATGCGGCTTGCCCCGGTCGTCCGAGCGGCCCGGGCCCTGCGAGCCCACGGGTGGGGCGCACGGCGGGACGCTTGGCGATCCATGAATCCCCGGGCGATGCGACCCGGAGGAGGTGTGGAGGACGATGACCAGACCGAGTTTCCGCCGTTCCCGAGCGTGGGGCCCCCTGCTGTTCGCTCTGACCGTCGCGCTTCCCGCGGCCCTCGTCGCGCAGCAGCGGCCTCCCAGGGAGCAGCTCCCGCCCAAGACGTTCACCGACGTGAAGGTGCTGCCCGCCACGTCCGTCAAGGACCAGGCCAGCACCGGGACCTGCTGGGACTTCTCCACCATCAGCTTCCTGGAGTCCGAGCTGCTGCGCATGGGGAAGGGAACGTACGACCTGTCGGAGATGTTCGTGGTGGACCACGTGTACCGGGAGAAGGCCGAGGTCTACTACCGCATGCACGGCAACAACGAATTCGGCGAAGGCGGGCTGAGCCACGACGTGCTGAGCGCCATCGCGCGGTACGGCATCGTGCGCCAGAGCGACTTCACGGGCATGTGGCCCAACGAGACCCGTTACAACAACGCCGAGCTGCAGAGCGTGCTCCAGGCCGACCTCGATGCCGTGCTTCACTCGCGGCCCGGGCCGTCGCAGAAGTGGGAGCGGGGCTTCGACGCGCTGCTCGACGCGTACATGGGCCCGATGCCCGACACCATCCGGGTGGACGGGCGCGCCGAGACGCCGCAGCAGTTCGCCGCGCAGCTGGGGATCGACCCGGCCAACTACGTCGAGGTCACGTCGTTCACGAACATGCCCCTGTGGCAGCAGGGCGCGCTGCTGACGCCCGACAACTGGGCGCGCAACGACAAGACGTGGAACCTCCCGCTGGACGACGCGATGCGCGCGCTGCGGTACTCCATCGAGCACGGCTACACGGTGGGGATCGGCTCCGACGTGAGCGAGCCCACCTTCGACCAGAAGGCCGGCTATGCCATCTGGCACGAGGGCGAGACGATCACGCCGGAGATGCGGCAGGAGGGGTGGGACCGCTGGACCACGACCGACGACCACGGGATGCACGTCATCGGCATCGCCCAGGACGACAGCGGCCACACGTACTACAAGGTCAAGAACTCCTGGGGCGACGTGGGGCCGTACCACGGCTTCATCTACATGTCGGAGAATTACATCCGCGCCAAGTTCGACATGCTGATGTTCAACAAGGCCGCGCTGCCGCAGGACATCCGGACCCGGCTGGGAGTCTGACCCGACCTCGCGTTCCGGTGTGAGAACGACGGGCCCCGTGCGGCGAGCGTCAACGCCGCACGGGGCCCGCTCCGTCCGGGGCCGCGACGCTCAGCGCCGGCCGGGCGCCGCCATCCACGCCGCGCGACGCCGCCTCACCGGCCGGCGTGGAGCCGCGCGGCCAGCCAGTCCGCCAGCGTGTCCAGCACCGCCCCGGGGATCGCCGTGTCCTTGAGCGCGGGGTATTCGCTCGGCGAGCCGTCGGTCGGCGAGACCAGGAACAGGTGGTTCAGGCGCGGGAAGACGCGCTCGGTCACGTTGCGGTTGCCGGCCGCGCGCATCGCCGCGGCCAGCGTGTCGGCCTGCCCGGCGCTGACCTGGCGGTCCAGTGCGCCCTGCAGGATCAGGACCGGCTGGCGGACGCGCCGCGCGGTGGGCAGCGGGTCGTAGGTGCGGAACCACCGCAGCCACGGCGACGCGGGCGCGGTGTCCGATTCCACCGCCTGCGCGGTCGCCGCCTCGAGCTGCGAGCGGCGCGCCGCCGACAGGTCGGCTTCCCGCGCGATCGGCCCCACCGCCTGGTCGAGCAGCACCTGCACGCCCGGCTTGGCGGACCCGGCCATCATCACGATGGCGGCGAGGCGGTGGTCGCGGGCCGCGAGCATCGGCGCGATGATGCCTCCCTCGCTGTGGCCGATGAGGGCGATCCGGGCGGGGTCCACGTCCGGTCGCTGCCGCAGCCACGCCACTTCGGCCGCGACGTCGTTCGCGAAGTCCGCGGTCGTCGCGTCCGCCGGGTTTCCGGTCGAGCCGCCGAACCCGCGGTCGTCCACCCGCAGCACCGCGATGCCCGCCGCCGCCAGGCGCTCGGCGATCTGCCGGAACGGGCGATAGCCCTGCACCAGCGGCCACAGGTTCTCGTCGCGGTCCTGCAGCCCCGAGCCCGTGATCATGACGGCCGCGGGGTACGGCGCGCGGCCGGACTTCGGGACGGTCAGCGTCCCGGCGAGCGAGAAGGTGTCGCCCGTCGCGGGGCGGACCGGGACGCGCACCTGCTCCGCCGTGTAGGGGGCACCGGGCGGCGCGGCGTAGTCGGCCGCCGGCCGGTGGGCGCCCGGCAGCGGCGGCAGGGAGTCGCCGCCCGCCCAGCGCTCGATGTGCACGCGCTGGAGGGGGATGTCGGCCGACTCCACCTGGCCGGCCGGGCCGAGCAGCGCGCGCATCTCGATCGGGCCGAAGGCGAGCCGGGCGGTGTCGCCCGCGAAGGTGACCGGGACCGCGAGCACCGAATCCGACCCGACGCTCCAGACGCGGAAGCTGGTGTCGCGGCGCTGCGCCCGCTCGACGAGGCGCAGCAGGCCGGCCGCGCTCTGCGGCGCGACCACGGCGTCCGGGGTCGCGGCCCTGGTCCACCGCCGCTCGGACGGGGTCTGACCGGGACGGTCCTGCCACAGGCGCAGGCTGTCGCCGGCCGCCACCGCCTCGTAGGCCAGCTGCAGCGAGTCGGTCGAGAGGTTGACGACGCGCATCGCGAAGCGCGCGACCCGCCCGCCGGAGTCGAACGCCGTGCGGTACGTCAGCCGCGCGCCGAGGATCGGCAGCTCCATGGACGACTCGAAGGCCGCCGCCGTCCGCCGGAACGACTCGCGGCCCAGCTCGGCACCCGACTGGAACATCCGGTACATCCCGGCGTCCAGGGCCGGCTCCTGCGCGCCCGCGGGCGCGGCGCCAGCCGCGAGCGCCAGCAGCGCCGCCAGGACGGGCATGCGGTTCATGGCTTCGCCTCCTGTTCCCCGCGCCACACCACGTACGAGTACACGATCGAGGTGAGCGCCGCCGCGCCCACGGCGGCCAGCGCCCACGGGAGCGCCGACCGGCCGGCGAGCAGGGCCGCGACCGCCATGCCCAGGCCCGCGACGACGAACGCGAAGCCGCCGAAGCGGTGCGTCTTCCGCCACACCGCGTCGCTGCTCAGGGTCCACGGCGTGCGGATCCCGACGAACCAGTTGGGCCGCACCCGGGTCATGAGGTTGCCGATCAGCGCGATCAGCAGGCCCACCGCCGCGAACGCCACGCGGGTTGCGTCGAAGGCCCAGCCGAGGGCCTTCCCCAGGACGACGACCTGGATGAGCGACGTCAGGATCAGCGTGGCGTTGGCGATGGTCCAGTACGTGGAGCCGAACTTGGCGTAGTTGGCCTGCCGCGGGTCGATCTTCGGCAGCACGGCGAACATCACGGCCAGCCCGAGGACGATCAGTGGCATCAGCACCGCCGCCCAGAAGCGCGACGACCAGCCGTTGGGCTCGCCGTGGAGATCGAAGTGTGTGGCGACCCGGGCGGGGAGGTGCGGATACGCCCACACCGAGAACGCCACCGCCGCCGCGAGGACCGCCAGACCGGGGATCAGCTTACGCATGGCCCTTCCCTTCCTGCGTGCGCCCGCGCCTGCGCTGCGCGAGCCCGATGAGGTGCTGCACCAGCTCCTGGAAGACCGTGGTGTTGAGCGAGTAGCGGATGTGCTGCCCTTCCCGCGTCGCCAGCACCAGTCCCGCCTCCTTCAGCGCGGCGAGGTGGTGCGAGACCGAGGCCCAGGCGATGGGGAACCGCTCGGCGATTTCCCCCGCCGTGCGGTCGCCGTCCCGGAGCAGCGCCAGGATCTCCCGCCGGGTGGGGTCGGCGAGCGCCTTGTAGGTCTTGTCCATGCGCTAAGATGCTAAGACAAACATCTAAATGCAAGGCCGGGCGGCCGTGGGCGGGCACGCCTCGTCAGCCCGGCGCCGGGCGCGCCCGGCTAGCCCGGCAGCGGGCCCTGCCCCGCGCGCCGCGGGTCGCTGACCACCTGAAGCACGAGCAGCGCCAGCACGAGGCCGTGGACGGCGGTGCACCAGGCGCACAACCTGCCGACGACGCCCAGCTCCTGGTAGACCAGCCACAGGACCGACGCGACGCCGGCGCCGGTCCACCCCAGCGCCGCCGTCCGGAGGCGCGGCGGCTCGGGCGCGCGGCCGGCGCGGAGCGACGCCCCGGCCAGCGCCGCGGCGACGACGAACCAGACGACGCCGTAGACGGCCACCGGCACGCCCAGCACGACGGACGACGGGCTGGTGAGCACCCGCTCGCAGTTCACGATGGAGCCCGCGCTGCAGACCAGCGGGATGCCGGCGTCGAAGTGCAGCAGGGCCAGGTACGCGGAGATCAGCGCGCCCGCCAGCGCGAGCGCGAGGCGCCAGCGATCGTATCCCCGCCGCTCCATCAGGGGGTCGTGCCCGGCAGCGCGGCGACCGCCCGCCGCATGAGCGGAGTCTCGCACACCTCGGCGGGCTGGTTCCCGTCCACGGCGCAGATGGTGGCTGTGATCTGGTTCGCGTTGGCGAGGACGGCCCGGGCGGCATCGCCGGCGCCGGTGGGAAGGCTCGCGGCGATCGCGCCCTGCGACCGGCCGGCGAGCAGCGCCGGGGAGAACGGCGATCCGCTCCACATGTACCGGCCGCCGACGAGGATGAACGGGATCCCGTCGGCCTTGCTCGGCGGCAGGTAGGGTGGCGCGTCGTACTTCTTGATCAGCGCTTCCTGCTCGGCCGTGGGGCGCTGCAGCTGCGCGTAGCGCCCGTCGGGGAGCTGGACGTCGGCCTCCAGCTCCACGGACTGGAGGTCCACGTACGGACTGGCGTAAGCGGAGCCGTAGAACTCGAACGTCGGCGTGCTGGGATAGACATCCACGGGCGACGACTCGGCGAAGGCGAGGCCGGAGAAGGTGCCGAAGCGTGCCAGGGCGGTGATCAGGGACCACCGGGCCGCGGCGCAGTACGGGCACCAGCCGGAACCGATGTACAGCACGACGGCCTTGGGCTGCCGGGGCGGATCGCTGGTGACGAGGATCGGGGCCGTGACGCCCTCCAGCCCCGCGGCGTCCCAGGTCGCGGCGGGGATGGCGGCCAGGTCGTGCATGACCGCGGCCGGCACCGGGACCGGGGGCGCCGGCACGTCGGCGGCCGCTGCGGCGGCGCGGCGGTGACGGATGGCCAGCGCGATCGTCGCGACCAGCGCGACGGCCACGACGGCGAGCAGCCAGCTCAGCGAGCGGGAGCGCCTGGGCGGCGGCGCCGCCGGACGGCTGCGTTGCGACGTCTTGCGGGCCACCATGATCTCCGCTGCCTGGGGGGCGCTGTCCGCTCGCGGGCCGCCGCCGGCCGGGAGGCGGAACCGCACCCGCCGGCCTGCGCCGCCCTCTCGCCCATCGCGCGGCCCGGCCCCGGGGAGGCCGCCTGCGCTGCTTCTCCGACGTGGCGACGGGCGATAGAAAGGTATTGCTCGGGGTGCCAAATGGTGCAACGGGGCGGCGGGCGTCCTGGGGCGACCGCGCCATTCCCGGCGCGGCCGGCGGCCCGGCGGTGGGCGGGCGCACGAGGAGGACCGCGGCCGGGAGCCGCCGATCCGGTGTCAGTCGGCGCTCGCGCTCCGCCCCGATCGCGGGAACACCGTGCCCGCGAGGCGCACGCTCGGACGCGCCCCCGGAAGCTGCCGCAGAAAGTCCACGTTCAGCAGCCGCTGGTCCTGCACGTAGCGAACGACCTGGTTCTGCACGCCCAGCTGGATGAAGGGCTGCAGCTCGCTGTGCACGCGCGTCTGGACCACGACGTTCGGATAGAGCTCGGCAAAGGTGATGTTCGAGCTGGCGTCGGCGAGGCCCTCGAGCGCGCGTCCCGGATGGGTGAGCCGCACCAGCGCCCGCCGGACCTGGTAGCTCACCGAGTCGAGCTCGACGTACCCCTCGATGTCCGGGGTCCGGATGGACTGCGCCGGCTGGAAGGCGAAGCGCACCAGCGGCTTCCCGGAGTCGTTCACCACGCCCTCGTAGACGAAGCAGTGGCTGGCCTGGAAGTCCGAGTCGGCGAAGTCGGACAGCGTGGGCAGGTCCAGGACGAGGCCGCGCTCGTTCCCTCGCCCCCGGCCCCAGGTCACCACCTGGCCGGCCCGATAGGCGGGCACGGCGGTGCTCAGGTAGCGCACCGTGTCGGTCTCGGACGAGACCACGGCGCCCTGGGCGTTGTAGTTCGTGAACGCCCGCTGCATCCGGAAGTGGAACGGATACGTGCCGGCCAGCAGCCGGTAGCGCTCGGCGTTCAGGTCGAGCTGGCTGAACACGCGGGCGAGGTCGGGCGCGGCGGTGGAATCGGGCGGCCCCGGGTCCGTGCAGCCGCGCGACGCCACGACCTGGATGGCCTCGAGCCGCACCATCAGGTGCTCGAGGACGAGCGGCACCTCCCGCGTCCTACCCGAGACCACCACGACGGTGGTGTCGCGGGGCCGGAACCCGACCTGGCGAGCCAGGAGGTGGTACGCGGCCGGGGCCACGTTCTGGAAGACGAACGCGCCCGACGCGTCCGTGAAGCGCAGGTCGTAGCCGGGCAGCAGCGCCACCACCGCGTACGGGATGGGCTCGCCGTCGAGACCGCGCACGGTCCCGCGCACGATCCCGGGCCCGGGGGCCGCTTGCGGCTGCTGGGCGCGCACCGGCGCGGCGGCCGCCCCTGCGGCGAGCACGGCGGCGAGCACCCCCGCGGCGCGCCGCCCGGGCCGCATCCTGCGGACGGCCGCGAGCGGCGCGGGGCGCGCCAGCGAACCGCGGCTCAATGCGACGGCGCCGGCGTTCCATCCGACCACCGGCCGACCGGGATCAGGAATTCCGTCGTGATCGGATTGAGCGTGTCCTGGTGCAGCAGGATCGGCGAGCCGCTCAGGTTCGCCCCCCAGTCCCCGTCGGCCGTCCTCGGCAGCTCGAACATCAGATGCGGGAGCCATCGCACCGCCTGGTCCCCGATGCGCTGCAGCTTCGAGAGCATGTAGGACATCGAGCCCGGCGCCGGGCTCGGCAGCGCGTGCGCCGCGAACGCCGCCCTGATGCTGTCGAGGATCTGGTCCCTCGACTGCCCGGCGAGCGCAAGTCGCGTCCTCGCGTAGATGACCGGGAGGACGGAGCGCGCGGCGGCCGGGTTGTAGCACGCCGGCCCCCGAATCCGGGCGTTCCAGAATCCCGGGCTGTCGAACGGCGAGTCCCACGACCGCTCGACCAGACAGACGAAGCCGTTGCTGCCCTCGACCGCCGGCTCGAATCCGGCCCGCCCGAGCACCATGATCGTGGCGTCACGCGAAATGGCCGCTGGCGCCGCGCTGCGCGCCAACGCGATCTCCGCGCTCCGATCGGGAATGAGGTACTGCGCGATCGGGGCCATATGCGGGTCGGGATCCGCCCGCTGCGCCGTCGCCGCGGGGACGGCGCCCAGCGCGATCCCGAGCAGGGCGAGGCCGGCCTTCGCCGCCCGCGGCATGCGGCTCGGCGCCACGAGGGGTATGGCAGGGACCGTCGTCGTCATGGAGACATCGCTCCCGTGAGGATTGGTGGCATGCTTCCTCTCCCGCTGCGCCGCGCCCGCTGCCAACGCTTGCGTCATGACATGACCGCCTAGAAGTCGAACTGGAAGCCGAGGCGCACGTTGAACCCGTTGCCGTAGAACGTGTACGCGCCCTGGGTCCGCTCGTACCACGCGTTGTACGCGTTGTTGATTTCGTTCAGACTGAAGAAATTGTCGCCGTTGCCCCAGCGCGCCTCCGCCTGCCGCAGCAACAGGCAGTCCGGCACTCCGTTCGTTCCGTTCGCCCCGTAGGGATAGAGCGAGCAGTCGCTCAGATCCACCCCGGTCTCCGTCTGCGTCACGCCGTTGACCACCACCTGCCTGGTCACCCACAGCGCCCCGGCGTCCGACTGCAGCGTCGAGATCTGCGGGGCGATCTGCTTCGTCTGGAACAGCGAGTTCACCACGTCGCCCGTCTCGGCGAAGATGGACGTCAGGTTCTTCCAGTTGAACAGGTTCTGGAACTGG
>Ga0335078_10018880_pt1 | contig 10256 bp, 7 predicted proteins | sample Lox_Sample_32_FD_206711 | JGI IMG/M metagenome (GOLD analysis project Ga0335078, IMG submission 206711) | Soil microbial communities from Loxahatchee National Wildlife Refuge, Florida, United States - Lox_Sample_3.2 | ecosystem: Environmental > Terrestrial > Soil > Wetlands | place: USA: Florida...
TGGGGCTACACCGCGCGCCGCAACGGCGCCACGTCCGAATATCGCGTGGAGCACGCGCCCTGGCGGGTGTGGCAGGTCTCGGATTGTTCCCTCGATTGCGATGCGGCCGCTCTCTACGGACCGGACTTTGCCGAGGCGCTGGCCCGGCCTCCGCGCTCCGCATTTCTGGCCGAAGGTTCGCCGGTTCAGGTGCATCGCTCTCGGCCCGCCTCACCGCGGTGAGTCTTAGGCCGTTGCCCTGGCCAGCAGTGTCCCTGCGCCGGCGATATTACCAATCAGCTCCTCCGGGACACCGTGCCGCTGTTGCAGGTATTCCGGGCTATTGTAGGAAACGCGCACCGCCACTTCCTCGTCCTCCCATACCAGCGCCTTCAGCGGCAGATCGATGGCCAGCGTAGGCGAGGCAACCATCAGGGGTGTGCCCGCTGCCGGACTTCCGAAGACCAGCACCTGAGCGGGGCGCATCTGCAACCCCACCTTCGCTGCCTCCCCGCTGTGGTCGATGCGGCAGAAAATCGTCAACCCTTTTGCCTGCAGGGCCGCTTCGATCCGCTGCAGTGTCTCCTCAAACGAATAGCGGCTGCGCAGGTGCACCATGCCGTTGCCGGGAAGTGTAGACACGGTCTCCCCCCTTCCTTGAATTGTAAGGCGCGCAGGTCTGCCGGCGTCGCCGTGCCAAATGAAACAAATCGTCGTCGTTTTCTTGCGAACCGGCGCGCGCTGTCAGTTTGTGTCAACGCGGATACGGCGCTCCTCCTGCATTGCCTGGTTGATCTGCGCATTCGCCGGCGCAAGAATAGTCGGTGCCGTGGCTGTTTTCTCCGTTTTTGAGAGAGTTTGCATTCTCAGGAAGAGCATCATGGCCGTGGATGGCATAGGGCACCGTGTTCTGCGAAAACAAGCCGTACTCGGTGTTCATGGAAGATCTGATCGACCGATCCGACACGCTGTAAGTTGCCGGACGAGTCCTCGCGAACCCGCCAGCCAGATGCAGCAGCAGCGTGGGTTTTGGGCTATGCAGGCAAGTCTCGAGATCATCACAACGGCCACGCGAGTATTGACCGCGTTGACCGAGAAACACCAGCCTGACCCTTCAGATATTCGGACGCTGTATGAATATGACGGGATTGCCGACGGCCGCGATCTGGATGTGCTTGCCTGCGACGTGATCCAGAAAGCGCTCCGGCAACGCAGCGAAGCGCGCAATGCCCACTCGTCCGGGTATCACCCCCACCCCCCCTGCGCCACGTCCGATATCTGAGCCCGAAGGCGGCGCGTTATCATGAATTCCTGGTGAATCGGTGAAGCAGTTCGGCTCAGGTTCGAAACAGCCGACCATCGTGTTCGCGGACGATCACATTCTTGTGGCGTCCGGGATTGCGACGCTGCTGAAGGAGGAATTCCGTCTGCTCGGCACGGCCAGCGACGGCCGCACCGCCGTCGAGCTGACACAGCGTTTTCGCCCGGATGTCGCGCTGCTCGATATCTCCATGCCCATCATGAACGGGCTGGACGCGGCGCGGACAATCCGGGCCACTGTTCCCACGACGAAGATCATCTTCCTCACCATGCACTCCGACCGGGCTTTCGTGACCGAAGCGTTCCGCGCCGGCGCCTCGGGTTATGTGCTCAAGCGATCGGTGGCGTACGAGCTGAGCGATGCCATACGCAACGTTCTTCGCAACCAGTTGTATGTGACGCCCCTGATCGGCGATTTCGCGCCCGAGGACTTCCTGCTCCCCGCCCCGCGCGGCGCCTCCGGCGAACTCTCCCCGCGCCAGATCGAGGTGCTTCGCCTTTTGGCCGAAGGCTGCTCCGCCAAGGAGGCTGCGGCGGCTCTGCGGGTTTCCACCAAGACCATCGAGTTTCACAAGGCCCGCATCAAGCAGAAGCTGGGCATCCGGACAACCGCCGAACTAACGCAGTACGCCATCCACATGGGCATTGTCGGAACAGGCCCTCCGGGCGGCGCATAACCGCCGGAAATGGGAACTCATTTCGCGCCACCGGTGGGCGGCTGGCGGTACGGCACGGCCACAATCACTTCCGTCCCCTCCCCCGGCGTCGAAGTCAGCCTCATCGTCCCGCCCAGCAGATTCGCTCGCTCCACCATGCTGCGCAGGCCGAGGCCGCCTTTTGCTCTGGCCGAGTCCGGCTCGAAGCCCGACCCATAATCCTTCACACTCAGTTCGAGAGAGGTTTCGGTTCCGGTCAGCGTTACTTCCACGCTCTGCGCGCCGGAGTGCGCCGCAACGTTATGCAGGCTCTCCTGCAGCACGCGATAGAGGCACAGAGCCGTGTCGGCATCCGGAAGGCCCTTGACGTTCCTTGCCACAAACCTGACATCGAGGTGGTCGTTGGCGTCGAATGTCTGGCAGAACGATTCGAGCGCCGCCACCAGGCCGAGGCTCTCCAGAGCGGCGGGATGAAGCTGATAAGCCACCTTCCGCAGATCTTCCGAAAGCGAATCGATCTGCCCGCGAAATGCGCCCAGACGCTCCCTAAGCTCGTGGGGCGCGGGCGGAGTGCGCTGCAGGGTCTCCACGTTGAGCTGCAGCAGGGCCAGCCGCTGGGTGAAATCGTCGTGAAGCTCCCGCGCCAGGTTGCGGCGTTCGCGCTCCTGGGCCAGCAGCAGACCGGCGGTGAAAGCCCGCAGCTCCTCGCTCCTGCGTTCGGCTGCCTGGTCCGTCGGCGTTGCGCCCGCGTCCCCCTCGGCCAGATCGGCGGCGGCCGTGTGCGCGGAATCGAGGTCCACCAGCACCATCACCACGCCATCAATCTTGTTGTCCTCGGTACGGTAGGGACGGATGCGCAGCGAAAACGCGCGGCCGCCGAGATCCCGGACTTTCATCGTCTTCGGCGTCAGGGTTTCAATGACTTCCACGAGAAGCCTGTCCAGCCGGGTGATTTCCAGATTCAGGTTGATATCGCTGATGGGCCGGCCGATGTCGGCGGGGATCAGACTCAGCGTGCGCTGCGCTACCGGAGTGAAGCGGCGGATACGCAGATCGTTGCCCAGCATGACGATGGGAATGTTCACGTTGCTCAGCAGATTGAGCAGATCGTTGCCCGCCTGGGCGAGTTGCGTGTTGCGCGTTTGCAGCTCTTCGTTCACGGTGTTCAGTTCTTCGTTGGTGGACTGCAGTTCCTCTTTCGCGGTTTCCAGCTCCTCATTGGTGCTCTGCAGCTCCTCGTTGCTCGACTGGATCTCCTCGTTGGCCGAGCGCAGCTCTTCGTTGGAGGACTCGTGCTCCTCAATCACCGATTGCAGGTATTCGCGGGTCGCGGTCAGCTCCTGGAGAAGCTGCGCATTCTCGCGCTCCACGGACCCGGCGGGCGCCCGTTTCCCGGGTTTCTTCCCGGTAAGGGCGGCGGGCTCCGGAGCTGACGGCTCGAACAGGATCAGGAAACGGCGGTCGCGGCCGCTCACCCTGCGGAAGGGAATCACTTCAAAATTGAGTCCAATGGATCCGGCGCCCTGGTGAGCGCGCAGGCCTTCGCACCGCACCACGATATTCTCGCGGCGGCCCTTTTGGAGCGCGTTGCGCAGCTCCATGCTGAAGCCTTCCCGCGCCATCCGGACCAGGTCGAGATCGGCCATGCCCGGCGAGGGCTCCAGATAAGGACTGGTGTGGCCGCGAAACTGGACAACCTTGAATTCGTCGTCCACCACCACGCCCGCCGGCGCGTACTTGCCGAGCACAATGCGGTCGGCTTCGCGAAGCAGCTCCGGCTCGCTCCAGGTTGCGTCGGGGGGAACTGGCTGGCGTTCGTCGGCGGCGATTTCGACCCCCGCAAAATCCGGGGGAAGCAGGCGGGCCGCGGCGGAGCGCCGAATGTAGATCCGGGTCTTTTTGTCTTCCATCGTGAACAGGTCGGAGTGGCTCCCAATGGTCTCCGACGACCCCAGCAAAAGGAACCCATGCGGTTTCAGCGCGTAGTGAAACACCGGCAGGATGCGCTTCTGCAGCACCGGCCCCAGATAGATGAGCACGTTCCGGCAACTGATCAGGTCGAGCTTGGAGAACGGCGGGTCTTTGGTCAGGTTCTGCCTGGCGAAGACGCACATCTCGCGGATGCGCCTGCTGATCCGATAGCCGGAGTTCACCCTGGCGAAAAATCGCCGCAGCCGTTCGGCCGAAAGATCCTGCGAAATGCTGGGCGGATAGAGGCCGCCGCGGGCCTTGTCCAGCGCCACCTCGCTGATGTCGGTGCCGAAGATCTGAATGGCGGTTTCATGGCGGCGCTCCTCCAGAAACTCCAGCAGCGCCATGGCAATCGAGTACACTTCCTCGCCGCTGGAGCAGCCCGGCACCCAGATGCGGATGGGGTCCGCGGAATCCCGCTCCGGCGCGATCCGCGGAAACACCACTTTCTTCAGCCGGTCGAAGACGTCGCTGTCGCGGAAGAACTCGGTGACGTTAATCAGGATGTCTTCGTAAAGGGCGTGCACTTCGGTGGGATCGCCGCGCAATTTGGACACGTAGCGGTCCAGACTCTCCAGGCGGTGCAGGGCCATCCGCCGCAGAATGCGGCGCCGGATGGTGCTGGACTTGTAATAGGCGAAATCCACGCCGCTGGTTTGCCGCAGCAGGGCCAGAATGCGCGCGATCGCCTCGCTGTTCTGCATGGACTCGTCTTGCGCTTCGGCGTGCATCGGCGCAATGTACGGATGCTTGCCCAGGTGCTCCAGCTCCCGCGCGATGCCCAGGGGAGAAAGGACGAAATCGATGCAACCGGCGGCGATGGCGCTGCGCGGCATGCCATCGTATTTGGCGGTGTCGCTGGTCTGCGCGAAGGTAATGCCGCCCGCGGCCTTGATGGCCATCATGCCCAGCGAGCCGTCGGACGCATTGCCGGAGAGGATGATCCCGATGGCCTTGCTTTTCTGGTCGGCGGCGAGCGAGCGCAGGAAGGGATCGATGGGCATGTGCGGCAACGGCGAGTTCTGCCGCGGCGACAGCATCAGCACGCCCCGCACCATGGTCATGTGCGCGTTACGCGGGATCACGTAGATGTGGTTCGGTTCCACCCTGAGGTGGTTCGTGGCCTCGCGCACCTTCATCGGGGTATGCCGCTGTAACAGGTCCGTGAGCAGGCTGACGTGCCGTGGATCCAGATGCTGCACGAACACGTAGCCCATTCCCGTGTCGCCCGGCAGCGCCCGCAGCATCTCCGTGAACGCTTCCAGCCCGCCGGCCGATGCCCCAATTCCCACAATGGGGAACAGGCCCTCGCTCTCCTCTTCGGACTCGTCCGCCGTGGAGCTAATTACTGCCGCTTCCTCTATCTTGGGAGACGCGGTCTTCCGGGCCTCCGCCGCCTTCGGAGCCGCTGCTTTTTTTGCGGGCCGCACGGTCCGCTTCGGCTTCGCACTCGTCTTCTTCGCCATAGGCGCGCTCTCCTCTGCCGGGCCGGTCGCGCGCCTGGACTGGAGGCAGTGCGGATTCAGACCCAGCGGAACACTCTACGCCGCTGCGCTTTTCTCGTATTCTGGCGAATACCCGGCGTTAAGCATGTTAGCACCGGTCAGGCGAGTTCCGCGAATTCTTTCAGGCCGTCGAAGTGGTGGCGCTCTCCGTGCTCCAGGTTCCACTGCGCCAGCCTGACGAACGGGACCTGCCACCGGAACGATTCCTGACCGGCTTGCGCTTCGCAGTAAATGGCCTGTGGGCAGCCAGCGGGCCGGGCGGGCCGACAGGCAGCGGCGGATGTAACTGTTCAAGACGCATTTGTGACTTCCACCAGCTTGTTTTGCGGAGTATAATCGCTGGACCGTCTGAGCTGGAGGTAAATATCTCTGCCCGAATTGTGGTAGTCGAGGGCGAGTGTCCGTCCGCGGGAGAACTTCGCCAGATCCTGAGCGCGATGCGCCAGGGCGTAATTTCAATAGACCGGTCCGGAACCGTAGTGTTCCTCAACGGCGCAGCCGAGGAACTGACCGGTTGGAGCGCTGCCGACGTTGTTGGGCAGGCCATCGAGGATGTCCTCGTTCTGCTGGACAGCGCGAGCGGCGAAAAGAAGGCCATGCCCCATGCTTCCGCGGAAGGCGCCGGCGCCTTTGGTTCGGGCGTCGTCCTGAGGGCCCGGAACGGCATCGTGCGCAGCGTGGCGGGAAACATTACTCCCATGCGCGACCGCGAGGGCGAGTTGTCGGGCGCGGTCATCGTGCTGGGAAAAGACGAACCAGACCTGGCCAGGACGCCCGCAGACTCCGTGGCGCAGGAAGAAGAGGACGGCCTGTCCGTTAGCGGCTTCAAAGTTGTCGCTTCATCGCTCGAAATGAAAACCGTGCTTCGGTTCGCGCGCCGCGTGTCGGAGAGCGAAGCATCCACCATCCTGATTGAAGGCGAGAGCGGAACGGGCAAGGATGTCATCGCCAACTACATGCATCATTTCGGCAACCGGCGGAACGGGCCGTTCGTGTCGCTCAACTGCGCCGCCATTCCGGAGAACCTGATTGAGAGCGAGCTCTTTGGCTACGAAAAAGGCGCCTTCACGGACGCCCGCGCGCCAAAGGCCGGCATCCTCGAAGTCGCTTCCGGCGGAACCATTTTCCTCGATGAAATCGGGGAAATGCCCGTCCAGCTACAGGCCAAGCTGTTGCGGGTTCTCGAAGAACACCGGTTTCGCCGGCTGGGCGGCACCCGCGACATCCACGTCAATCTGCGTTTCATGGCGGCCACGAATCGCACCCTGGTGGAAGCCATCGATCAGGGCAAATTCCGCCTGGACCTCTACTACCGGCTGAACGTGATTCAGATCTGCATTCCTCCCCTGCGCGACCGGCCCGGCGATATTCTGCCGCTGGCCAGGTATTTCCAGCAGATTTACGCATCGCGGTTCCGGCGCGTCTTTCGAGGGCTCTCGCCGGAGGCCGAGGCCGCCCTGCTGGCTTACCAATGGCCGGGCAACGTGCGCGAACTGCGCAACACCATGGAACGGGCCACTCTTCTCGAGGAGACGGATCGGATCGCCGTCCCCAGTCTGCAACTGGTGGTGCGCGGTGTGCCCGCGCCGAAAGCCGAACCTGCCGCCCCCATGACGCCCGACGCTTCACCGGCCGTTTCCATGCTGGAGCAGACCGAACGGAGCATGCTGGCGCAGGCGCTGCAAAAGGCCTACTGGAACCAGACGAAAGCCGCGGTGGCGCTCGGCATCAGCCGCGACGCCTTGCGCTATAAAATCAAGAAATTCGGTTTGAAGCCCAACCTCGGCCACGCCCGCTCGCAGAGCGCCTGACCGGCAGTCCCGGCTCGATCCTCACCATGCACTCCGGTGCGATTTCCGTTTTGCGCACCGGCAGCCTCTTGCCAGTTCGGACATAGAACGGAGCGCCGGGATCAATGTGGGCGACCAGGCGTGGGGAGATTCCGAGCTCCTCATTCGCCGGGACCCGCGCGCCAGCGCTTACCGGGACGTATTCACTCAGGCTACGATTGAGACCGTGATGAAGAACGGCAAGCGCGCGCTTCCCCTCGGCAAGGTTTTCGCTACCATGCCGCTTGCGCTTCTCGAGGGCATCGCGTGACCGAAGCCTTGTGGGCCCTGCAGCAGGGCGCCAGCGTGCAGCCGGATGGCGTGAAGTTCAGTTGGTGGGCGCCGCGGCTCAGGAATGCCAAAGTCGTCATCGAGGGCGATTCGCCGCGGACAATCGACCTGAACTTCAGCGGCGATGGACAAGTCTCGGGTTTCGCCGAAGGCCTTCGAGCGGGCGAAGATTATATGCTGATGCTGGCCGGCGGCCGCAGAATCCCCGATCCGGTTTCCCGCTGGCAGCCGCACGGCGTTCACGGGCCATCGCGGGTGGTGGACCCGAGCGTGTTTTACTGGACCGATCGGCCCTGGCGCGGCCTGCCTCTGAAGGACCTCCTCCTTTACGAGTTGCACACCGGCACATTCACGCCCGAGGGTACGTTTGAAAGCATTGTCCCGAAGCTGCCCTATCTGCGCGATCTGGGCATCACGGCGGTGGAACTCATGCCCGTGGCGGAGTTCCCGGGAGGCCGAAACTGGGGATATGACGGTGTCGGACTCTACGCGCCACAATCGACCTACGGCGGGCCCGCCGGACTCCGGACGCTCATCGACGCGTGTCATCGCTCCGGCCTGGCCGTGGTGCTTGATGTCGTCTACAACCACGTCGGCCCGGAAGGAAACTACCTGTCTGAATTCGGCCCCTTCTTCACCGACGCGTACCGCTCTCCGTGGGGCGAGGCGATCAACTTCGACGGCCCGGACAGCGACGGCGTCCGCCGCTTCTTTATCGACAACGCTCTCTACTGGCTGACCGAATTCCATATCGACGCGTTGCGCCTGGATGCCATCCACGCCATCTTCGATTTTGGCGCTCATCACATCCTGGAGGAACTGGCCGCCGCCGTTCACGCTCAGGCGGAGCGTCTGGGCCGTCAGGCCTGGGTGATCGCGGAGAGCGATCTGAACGACCCGCGCGTCATCCGGCCGCGCCATTTGGGCGGCTACGGAGTGGACGCGCAATGGAGCGACGATTTCCACCACTCGCTTCTCACGGCGCTCACCGGCGAGACTCGCGGATATCTGGGCGATTACGACGGTCTGCCCAGTATGAGCAAGGCCATCGCCGATGGATTCGTCTACCACGGCCAGTATTCACGTTACCGGCGCCGGCGTCACGGCGCGTCTTCGAAGGACCGCCCGGGAGAGCAGTTCGTTGTCTTCACTCAGAATCACGATCAGATCGCGAATACCCTGCAAGGCGTCCGCCTGGCCGGGCGCCTCTCGCCGCCGCAACAGAAACTGGCGGCGGCTATTTTGCTTTTCTCTCCCTTCCTTCCGCTGTTGTTCATGGGCCAGGAGTATGGCGAGACGGCGGCCTTTCACTACTTCACCGATCACGGCGACCCCGATCTGATCGAAGCGGTCCGCAAAGGCCGGCGCGAGGAGATCGGCGCTTTTCTGGCGGGCGAGTTTGTCGATCCGCAGGATGCCTCCACCTTTGCGCTTTGCAAGCTCAACTGGGACCTGCCTGGCCAAACCCCGCATGCCGGCATTCTCGCCTGGCATCGCGACTGCCTCGCTCTGCGCAAGCAGGAACCGTGCCTCTCCAACTGCCGCAAGGATCTGGTCAAAGTGAATTCCGGCGACGGAAAGTGGCTGACCCTCGAGCGGAGGGACCCATCCGGGTCGCGCGCGCTGCTGGTTTGTAACTTCTCGGAAGACGGACTGGCCGTCCCCATGCCATCGCCCGGGGACGCATGGACGCTGCGGCTCTGGAGCGGCGATGCGCGCTACGGCGATGCCCTTCCCGAACCGTCTCCCGGCGACGACGTGACCGTCCGGATGGCGCCATTTGCAGCCGCACTGTATCTGGCGGGCGCCGATTGATCGATGCCGGCCGCGCCTATCGAAACTGCCTCTTATAGAAGAACTGAATTCCGAAACGGCCGAACTCGTCGCGCGGTGCTGTGGGCCACTTTCGAGAGATGCTGCATTCGTTCTGCCTGGAGGCAGGCTTTGGAAAATGGGCGCGAGGGCGAGGGGTGGGCGCTACGCGTGGAAGAAGGTTTTTCCGCGTTAACGCAAAAAAGGCCAGGCGGGGGCTCTGGCTGTCTGGTCGCGCCTGATGGGTCTCCGGTTAAGCCAAGCATTGCTGGGTGGCAAAGGTGGAGAAAAGCGTCCATTTTACGCCGTGGCAATAAAATTTGCAGGAAATTGGGTTCGTTTGGTTTTTTTGTGTTTTCGAAGGCCGACACATCCCTTTGCGCGGAGACTTTCCTCCCAAAGGCGATGATGTGCGGTGCGGGATGGGGCGCGAGGGTATCTGGCTGAAACAGCGGCGCGTAATTGTGGTGAACGCAAACTCGGCTGGGGCGAGGGCGGCGTTCCAGTCAGGTGGAGCAGCTCTACGACCCATGCCATCCTCCCGGTATTGCATGTTTGCAATGTCGAGAGAGGGGCATGGCGACGAGGCCGTTGTGCTTCGAGCCATCCGCCTAGCCGTCAGGCAGATTCGAAACGAGCTGGTGCTCGTTTCAAGACAACGAGGCTGCCCCTCGAGCAGGCACATCGGAAGACGACGGAGTTCGCCTCGTCTACAAAATTATCTACAGTGGGTTTTCGAGCGCGCCCGGAAACGCTCGTAAGCTACTGATTCCATTGGTCGGGGCGGGGCGATTTGAACGCCCGACCCCCTGCGCCCAAGACGGTATTCGAGGTGTTAGAAAAGCAGCTTGTTTTCAACTGCTTACATTTCAAGCTGTTGTGGGCAGGTTGTG
>Ga0335078_10018881_pt1 | contig 10256 bp, 13 predicted proteins | sample Lox_Sample_32_FD_206711 | JGI IMG/M metagenome (GOLD analysis project Ga0335078, IMG submission 206711) | Soil microbial communities from Loxahatchee National Wildlife Refuge, Florida, United States - Lox_Sample_3.2 | ecosystem: Environmental > Terrestrial > Soil > Wetlands | place: USA...
CGGGAGAGCGCAACGCTCCGAACTTCACCGACAGCAGCGCTTGATCGCGCCGGCCCTTCAGCGCGCGTCCGATGAGCATTTCATTGTGCCCCGCGCCGTAGAAATCGCCGGTGTCGACGAGCGTCACCCCCGCGTCCAGGGCCGCGTGAATGGTGGCGATGCTCTCGTCTTCGTCGGCCGCGCCATACATCCCGGACATTCCCATGCAGCCCAGCGCGATGGGGAACACTTTTAACCCGGTGGCACCCAAGTCGCGCGCTTCAATTTGGTTTTCGGCAATCATGCACCCATGGTAAAGCACCTGGACGCCGACATGCTGCTATACTGATCTTACTAGGATCTTACCGACGGACGTTATGGCCATGGAAACCACCAGGCTGTCGACGAAAGGGCAGGTGATCCTGCCCAAGAAACTTCGGGACGCGCATGGGTGGGACCCGGGAACCGAGTTCGCGGTTGAAGATGGGCCCGGAGGAGTCACGCTGCGTCCGTTGGGACCATCGCCGCCCTCTCGCCTGGAGGATGTGGCCGGTTGCTTGCGATATGCGGGCAAAGCCAAGACTCTCCGGCAGATGGAGAACGCCATCGCGAAGGGTGTGAGGGAGCGGCGTGATCGCGGTCGATACTAACGTCGTGGTCCGGCTGCTAACCGGGGACGAGGCGCGGCAGGCGGCGAGAGCGTCGGCGCTGTTCAGAACGGAAGAAATATGGCTATCCAAGAGCGTGCTCCTGGAGACGGAATGGGTGTTGCGCAGTCTTTATCGTTTTCGCGGTGATCGGCTATGCGCCGCAATGCTGGCGCTCACGCGCCTCCCGAAGGTGCGGGTTGAGGATCCCGCCGCGGTGTCCAAAGCCCTGGGATGGACATCTTTGGGTATGGATTTTGCCGATGCGCTGCACCTGGCGAGCCGCGGCGAAAGCGCCAGATTTGTCAGCTTCGATGAGAAGCTGGTGAAACGGGCGAAGGGAATTGGCGTGAGCGGTGTCGACCTACACGCGTAGCGCATCACGCCAGCGTCTTCTCCCGCGCGTGAATCTCCTGCAAGCTCCACACCCGGATGGGATCGCGCTTCCGCGCCGCCATGGCCTCGGCCGCCGCGCGCGCGCCGCTCATGGTGGTGATGCAGGGCACCCGATGCGTCACCGCGCTGCGCCGGATGGCCTTCTCGTCGAAGAATGCCGGCGCGCCCGCCGTGGTGTACACCGCCAGTTGAATGGACCCCGCCTTCAGTAAATCCACCGCGTTGGGGCGGCCTTCGTTCACCTTGAACACGATCTTGCACTGGAGGCCCGCCGCGCGGAGCACCGCCGCCGTGCCGCGCGTGGCCACCAACTGGAACCCCAGCGCGACAAACTTGCGCGCCACCGCCACGGCCTCCGGCTTGTGGTGCTCGTTCACGCTGATGAACACCGTGCCTTTTTCCGGCAACGGCGTGCCCGCGCTGATCTGCGCCTTGGCGAACGCTTCGCCGAAGTTCGCACCCACCCCCATCACCTCGCCGGTCGAGCGCATCTCCGGCCCCAGCGCGGGGTCCACGCCCGGGAATTTGTTGAACGGGAACACCGGCGACTTCACGAAATACTGCGGCACCGGCAGCACGCCGGCCGCGTCGGTGAAGTCTCGAATCTTCTTGCCCAGCATCAGGCCCACCGCGATCTTCGGCAACTGCATGCCGGTGGCCTTGCTCACGTATGGCACGGTGCGCGACGCGCGCGGGTTTACTTCCAGCACATATACCGTGCCGTTCTGGATGGCGTACTGCACGTTCATCAACCCGATGACGTGCAGCGCTTTCGCCAGGCGCACCGTGTAGTCTTCGATGGTGTCCAGTTGTGGCCGTGTAATGGACTGCGCCGGCAGCACACACGAGCTATCGCCCGAGTGCACGCCCGCCTCTTCGATATGCTCCATGATGCCGGCGATCAGCACGTCATCGCCGTCCGCCAGCGCGTCCACGTCCACTTCGGTGGCATCTTCCAGAAACCGATCGATCAGCACGGGGCGATCCTGTGAGAAGGTCACGGCCTCGCGCATGTACTGGCGCACGGTGTCCTCGTCGTAGGCGATCACCATGGCGCGCCCGCCCAGCACATAGCTGGGCCGCACCAGCACCGGATAGCCGATACGGGCGGCGATGGCGCAGGCTTCCTCCACGCTGGTGGCCGAGCCGTTCTCCGGCGCGGGAATGCCCAGGTCTTCGAGCAGCTTGCCGAACAGCTTGCGATCCTCGGCCAGGTCGATGTTTTCCGGATCCGTGCCGATGATGGGCACGCCTTGGCGCTTGAGCGGCAGCGCCAGGGTAAGCGGCGTCTGCCCGCCAAACTGCACGATCACGCCATCGGGCCGCTCGGTGTCGAAAATATTCAGCACGTGCTCCAGCGTCAATGGTTCGAAGTACAGCCGGTCGCTGGTGTCGTAATCCGTGGAAACCGTTTCCGGATTACAGTTCACCATGATGGACTCGCAGCCCTGTTCCTGCAAAGAGAACGAAGCATGGCAGCAGCAGTAGTCGAACTCGATGCCCTGTCCGATGCGGTTGGGGCCGCTGCCTAGAATCATGACCTTCTTGCGATCGGAAGGATCCGCTTCGCAGGCGCTTTCGTAGCTCGAATAGAGGTATGGCGTGAAGCTCTCGAATTCCGCCGCGCAGGTGTCCACCCGATTGAAAACCGCCCGCACGCCCATGGCTTTGCGCTTCTCTCGCACCGTCAGTTCCGCGGCGCCCCAGGTCTTGGCCAGTTGCGCGTCGGAGATGCCGCAGCGCTTGGCGCGCGCCAGCGTTTCTTTGGGCACCGCGTCCAGGCTCTCGCCCTGCAACTCCGCCTGCAGCTTGATCACGTCTTCCACCTGCCGCAGAAACCACGGGTCGATGGCGGTCATCTCGTGAATCTCTTCGGCCGTATAGCCGCTCTCGAATGCGAAGCGGATGTAGCTGAAGCGGTCCGGCGTGGGCGTGATCAGTTTTTGCGGGATCAGGCTCTTGTCGAGCTTCTCGGAGCCGAAAGCCTTGCCGGTTTCCAGGCTGCGCAGCCCTTTCCACATGGCCTGTTTGAAGGTGCGCCCGATGGCCATCACCTCGCCCACGGACTTCATCTGCGTGCCCAGCGTGTGCTCGGCGCCGGGGAATTTTTCGAACTGCCACTTGGGAATCTTGACCACCACATAATCGATGGTCGGCTCAAAGCAGGCGGGCGTCTTGCGCGTGATGTCGTTGCGGATTTCGTCGAGCCGGTACCCCACCGCGAGCTTGGCCGCGATTTTGGCGATCGGAAATCCGGTGGCTTTGGACGCCAGCGCCGAGCTGCGCGAAACGCGCGGGTTCATCTCGATGATGACCATGCGCCCCGTCTTCGGATCGATGGCGAACTGCACGTTCGATCCGCCGGTATCCACGCCGATCTCGCGCAGGCAGCCAATCGCGCCATCGCGCATCATCTGGTATTCGCGGTCGGTGAGGGTCTGGGCCGGCGCCACCGTGATGGAATCGCCGGTGTGCACGCCCATGGCATCGAAATTCTCGATGGAGCAGACGATGATGACGTTGTCGGCCAGGTCGCGCATCACCTCCAGCTCGAACTCCTTCCATCCCAGCGCGCTCTCCTCGATCAGCACCTCGTGCACCGGCGAAAGCATCAGGCCGCGCTCGATGATCTCGGTCAGGTCTTCGCGGTTGTAGGCGATGCCGCCGCCGGTGCCGCCCAGCGTGAAACTGGGCCGCAGAATGCACGGATATCCAATGCGTTCGGCGAACGCCAGGGCTTCCGCCTCGCTCTTCACCAGCTTCGAATGCGGCGTTTCCAGGCCGATCTTGCGCATCGCGTCTTTGAACAGCAGGCGGTCTTCGGCCTTCTTGATGGCGTCGATCTTGGCGCCGATCAGCTCCACGCCGTAGTGATCCAGCACGCCCGCCTCGGCCAGCTCCACGGAGAGGTTCAGCCCCGACTGCCCGCCCACGGTGGAGAGCAGCGCATCGGGCCGCTCCCGGCGGATGATCTCTTCCAGATACGGGAGCGTCAGCGGCTCCACATAGGTCCGGTCCGCCAATTCCGGATCGGTCATGATGGTGGCGGGGTTCGAATTCACCAGCACCACTTCGTAGCCGTCGCTGCGCAGCGCCTTGGCCGCCTGCGTCCCCGAATAATCGAATTCGCAGGCCTGCCCGATGACGATGGGGCCGGAGCCGATGATCAGGATGCGGTGCAGATCGTTTCGCCGGGGCATCGGTTAGCGCCCACCCGCCATCAATTTCACGAAATCGTCGAACAGGTAATGCGAATCGTGCGGTCCCGGCGCGGCCTCCGGGTGGTACTGCACGCAGAACACCGGGTGGCTGCGATGCCGGAAGCCCTCCAGCGTTTGATCGTTGAGGTTCATGTGCGTAATCTCGACTTCGTTGGTGTTGAGCGAATCCGGGTCCACGGCGAAGCCGTGATTGTGCGAGGTGATCTCCACCTTATTGGTCACTTTGTTGATGACCGGATGATTGGCGCCGCGATGGCCGAATTTCAATTTGTACGTGCGCCCGCCCACTGCCAGGCCCAGGATCTGGTGGCCCAGGCAGATGCCGAAGATGGGCGTCTTGCCGATCAGCTTGCGCACGTTGCTCACCTGCGTTTGGAGCGGCTCGGGGTCGCCCGGCCCGTTGGAGAGAAACACGCCGTCGGGCTTCATAGCCAGGACATCCTCGGCGGACGTCAGCGCCGGCACCACGGTAACGCGGCAGCCGACCTGCACCAGGCGCCGCAGGATGTTCTGCTTGATGCCGAAATCGTAAGCGACTACGTTGAAGCGCGGCTCGGCCGGCGGCCGCACCAGCTCGGAAGGCGAACACGGCTCGACCGCCTTATCCCAGCAGTAAGGCTCGGCGGTAGATACGCGGCTCGCCAGATCCAGGCCCGCCATGGTGGGGATCTGCCGCGCCTTTTCCACCAGCTTGCCGGCGTCCGTTTCGACGGCGGAAAGCACGCCGCGCATCACGCCGCGCGTGCGCAGATGCCGCACCAGCGCGCGCGTATCCAGCTCGGAGACCACCGGGATGCCGTGCTTGCCCAGAAACTCGCGGGCTTGTTCTTCGGAGCGCCAGTTGCTGGTGATACTGGAAAACTCGCGCACCACCAAACCCTCGATGTAAGGGCGCGCGGACTCGTTGTCCGCGGCGTTGGTCCCGTAATTCCCAATTTGGGGATTGGTCAGGATGACGATCTGCCCCGCGTAGGACGGGTCCGTGAAGATTTCCTGGTAGCCGGTGATGGCCGTATTGAAGACGACCTCGCCGGATCGCTCAACGGACGCACCAAAACTCCGGCCCTCGAAGACGCTGCCGTCTTCCAGGGCGAGGATGGCAGATGGCAACTCGATGGTCCTCCCGGGGATTGGATCAAGCCCATTTTAGCAGGGGCACGGGGGGCGCGCCAGAATGATCGTATGGCGGCGGCGACCATCATGACTTCGGCCGAGTTCCTGGCCCGGCCGGACGGATTCGAACAGAACGGAACCGGATCAAGGAAGAACTCATTGGCGGAGAAATCGCTCCGATGGCACGACCTCCAAACGGCACGACATCACCAAGAGCAATATCGTTGAGGTGCTGATACTCCATCTGCGTGCGCGCCGCGGCTCCCGCCTCAAAGTCCTGATTGAAGCTGGCTTCTTCGTGACGGAACACGATACATTTGCCCCCGACGTGGCCGCCGTGCGCATAGAGCGTCTCGCCGAAGAAGGCCGGCTGATCAACGGCGCGCCCGACATCGCCATCGAAGTAATTTCTCCCACCGACACCGCCAGCGGCATCAGGCGGAAGATCAAGGCATACTTGGAAAACGGCTCCCGTTCCGTTTGGATCTTTTACGATGACGGCTCGATTACAGTGTATACAGCTTCCCAAATGTGCGAACTGAACGGCGAACAAAAGCTCGAAGACCCGCTGCTGCCGGGGTTTTCCGTATCGGCGTCGGCATTCTTCGCAGAAGCGTGAAGGCGGTTACTTCCTCCCGTAAACTGTCGTCGATGGATTGTAGTTCCGCCAATCGAACCAGTAGTCTTTGATCACTTCCACCGGTTCCAGACAAACTCCCTTGGCCTTCCCCGAAATGGCGCAGCCTTGAAAGTTCCATTCGCTGCCCGTGGCCGCATCCATCAGCAGCGCGCCCGGCGCGCCCGCCTGGTTTCCGGTTGCACGGTAGAATTCCGGCGCCCCCTGGACACCGGGGATGCGATCGCGAAAGGCCCGTACGGACTGGCCATCCCCTCCTACCACCAGCAGCACCGGTTCGGCGCCCACGCGATCTTCGATCAGCTTTTGCCGAATCACCTCGTCGAACGGAAACGCGCGGCTGGCGCCGAACCCCTGAATCCCCAGCATCAGGTCGCGCGCTTTCAGTCCATGCTCGCGGAAATCGATCACCACCGGCGCGCGCTGCATGCGAACGTCCCAATCCTTGCGCGCGTATTCGAAGCGGTATTGCGCGGCATCCTGCAGCACGGTTCCCAGAGGTTCTTCGGATCGCCAGGTGCCGAAGTTTAGCTCGTCCGAGTGAAACAGCGTCAACTGGCGCCCGCTCAGCGGGCCCGAAACGGCCTTGCCGCTGATCTGCTGCCAGTAAGTGCCGGTCTGTTCATCGCGCATCAGAAAGTTCTGGTTGTTGATGCCGGCCAGGTGAAACGTCAGCCGCAGTCCCGCTACATCTCGACCCCACACCAGACCGGTGTGACAGAGCGTTCAATAGGTGGCCACGATCGCAACCTTGTCCAGCATGTCGTTGATGACATGATGATACGAAATGTTGCGGATCGGGTAAGCGCGGGCGGTGGCGCCGATCTTGATGGCGATGACCTTCTCATCCTGATCGAGCCTCGTCCGGGACGCGGCCGCGAACGACGGACGATCGTCCGGATGGAACATCAACTCGTAAATATTCACGCGCGCCAGCGCCGCCAGGACGCACACCAGGGCGGCGGCTGCCGCGGCGAATCTCCGCTGCCATTTGTCCGGTTGCGCACGCCAGTAAAGGACCAGCGCGGCGAGAGCAGCGGCGCCGGAGATGAGCGTGGCGCCGGATCGAAACCGCATCACTGCCAGCGCGATCGCTAATTCCCGCGCGCCCTGCGCCCGAAACGGCCGGATCACGTAGATGGGATACGCCACCGAAACGAGCGCCACCGACACGCAAGCGAGCAGGACCGTGACAGCCGTGCGCCTGCTCATGACAGCACCAGCCGCAGATAAATCGCGCCAGGGGTTGCGTCTGGCATATAGGGACCGGTCTGCTCGAAGCCCAATCGGCGGTACATCGCCAGGGCGCGGCGCATGACGGGCATGGTGTCGCCCAACATCTCACGATAACCGGCTGAGCGCGCTTCGCCGATTACCCACTGGAGCAGCGCCAGCCCGGCGCCCTGACGGCGGAATGGCGGCCGTACGTAGAGCCGCTTGGCTTCCGCGCGCGAGTGGTCCACCGGGCGCAGCGCGACGCACCCGGCAGGTTCGCCGCCGTCGAGCGCCACCGCAAGGCGGCCCGCCGGGGGCGCGTAATAGCCGGGCAGTCCAGCCACTTCCGCCGCGAAATTCTGAAAGCAGGGCGTGAAACCGAACGACTGCCAGTACTCTTCGAAGAGCTGCCGCACCATCGCCACGTGGTCCGGCGTGGAGGCTGAGACGATCTCCATCAAGACCATATAACCACAGATGGAGACAGATGAACCGCGGCCCTCACTTCCTGGCGAAGTGAATGGGCTTGAGCGGGACGGGACTGTTCAGAATCTTCAGCTCAGCCTGCCCGTCGCCAAGCACCTTCATCTCGAACTTCAGGACATCGTCGCCATCCTTGTCCTCAAAGGTCAAAGTATCGCCCCGAATCCTCATGTTAAGCATGGGCGAGGGCTGATCCGGGCGATCGGAGGAGTCCGGCTCCTTCAGGTCCCCGTTTTCGTCCACGTTAATGCTACAGGCGGACGTCTCTCCCGAAATCGGGTCGCCGGCTTTCACCCTCATCGTGCAAATCACCTGGTCCTTGAACTTTGCCTCCCACGTGCCGGCGAACTTCTTTTGCGGATCGGTCGCTTGCGCCGTGAGAGACAGACAGGCGAGCAGGGGCAGTAGAACGGCCGCGAATCTGAGCATGGCCCGACCGTAGCAAATCGCTGGCCATTCGTAAGAATCATGCCAGCGGAGGGGATTGGGATCGGCAACCGTGCATGCGAGTCACATCTGTGAGCCAAGGTCTCTCAATGCGTCATCGAATAAACCACGTAGTTCACGCCGATGCGGATGCCCAGCGCGGAGTACTTCTCGGGATACCGCGGATCGTCGGCCCACTCCCAGGAGTCCCCGATATCGGAGTTAAAGGCGATGGCCACCATCAGGCGGTTGTTATCGTCGTAGATCCCCTGCCAGTGCGGAATCTGCCCGTCGTTCCGGTACATGCCGCCGCGCGCCAGCGCCCACTCACCCGGTATCTGGTACCGTTCGTCCAGGTTGTAAATCGTATGGAAGATGGCATCGCGATTATCGATTTCCACGATCGGCCGATCGGGAAACACGCGCTGCATGCTCTCGTTGAAACGGTTCCATTCCTCGCTGCCCCAGAAATCGTCGAGCATCAGGAATCCGCCGCGCAGCAGAAACTCGCGCAATTTCGCGGCCTGGGCATCGGTCAGCTTCCAATCGCCCATCTCGCCGGCGCATAACCACGGCCAGTTGTACACGTCGTCTCCGTCATCCAGATTCACCGGCTGTTCCACCGAACGCGCTGAAATGCGGGTCAGGCGCCGGATGGCCTGCGCGAAATGGCGGTCCGCCCGCGGATAGTCCTGCGTCCAGCTGGTGCCCCCTTCCCGCCAGTCGGAAACGCCGCCAAAACGGCGCGCCCAGCGTCCGAAGCGCGCATTGGGGTGCGGCGGATACATCAGCCGGCCGAAGATCCATTCCGCCTTTTGCTGCCAGTCTGCGGGTAAGGCCACATCGTCGTATGGCTCCAGGCTCGGGTAGACACGGAAAGGCCTTTGAAAGGCGCACAAAGCGGCGAGCAGGATCACGCCGGCCCAGCACGTCTTGGGTAAGGTCACTTCCAGGCCCCTCGCCTGCCTTCGGCTATTATCCCACCGGGGCTGGCCGAGCGGCCTCGGCGGCCTGTTCGGCCACGCACACCGCATGCCGCATGATGCGCTCCAGGTGGCGGCAAATCAGCAGCAGATTCACGTAAGCCGTGACGTCGCCCGGAGCCGAAGTCAGTAGAGCTACCTTGTCGGCCAGGGCCTGGCATTCGGCGCGGATGGCTGCCTCGCGTGGCCGCGCCGAGAGCGCCAGGCCCCGATCCTCATTGCGCCAACTGTCGATTGCGGCCGACAGCACCTCCCGGATCTTGGCGCCGATGTCGGATATCTGGTTCAGGATCTGAGACGGCAGCCGGCCCTGCCTGGCGGGAACCAATCCGACCATTTCGTATGCATAGTCCCCGATCAACTCCAGATCGACGATGGCGTCCAAAGCCCCGGTGATCAGCCGCGCATCGCGCGCCACCGGCGCTTGCAGCGTGATCACACTCAGGCACTGGTCGTGGATGAGCCGGTGTTGATGGTCGGTTTGCGCTTCGAGTTCGCTGGCTCTTTCCGCGCAGCCGTCACTGGGATCCACCACCGCGCGGAGCGCTTCGACGAGCAGTGCGATGGTGGTTTCCCCCATCGCGATCAGATTGTGGCGAACCGCTTCCAATTCGCCGGCATAACGCGCCCGCGTCATTGGGTGCGGCGCCCACAAGCTACATCGACGGGGAAGCGCACGTCCAGGAACCGCTGAATCCAGCGGCTTGCGCAACGCACCACCTTTCTGGTTTTCTTCCGCACTGGTCTCACCTCCTCTCCGTGCATGGCCGTCTCCTATCTGGCCAGCATCACTACGCGATACACCACCAGCAGGACCATCAGAATCAGATACGCCCGCAGGCTCAACAGCGAGAGCCGCACGCTGCGCGTCATGGCCATGGGGCCCAGCGCCTCGGTATCCACCTTCGCTTCGCGCACGTCATCCAGCGGATGAACCACTACGAAATGGTTCTTTCTTGTTTCCATGTCGATCGGATTCGCCATCGTTGCCATTTTCGTTTCCTCCATTAAGTGGTTGGCCCGCCTGCGGCGGACGGGAACAGGTTCGGGGCGGCTACCTGCGCCGCCAGGATCAGGGACAAAATGAACAGGACAATGATGATGGTCCAATTCACCCAGTTGTTCCAGGGCTTGTTCGCATACTCGCCCAGAAGTT
>Ga0335078_10018883_pt1 | contig 10255 bp, 10 predicted proteins | sample Lox_Sample_32_FD_206711 | JGI IMG/M metagenome (GOLD analysis project Ga0335078, IMG submission 206711) | Soil microbial communities from Loxahatchee National Wildlife Refuge, Florida, United States - Lox_Sample_3.2 | ecosystem: Environmental > Terrestrial > Soil > Wetlands | place: USA...
AACTACAGCTACCTCGATCTGTCGGCCACCTGGAAGTTCCTCCCGGGCATGGAGCTGCGAGTAGGTGCCAACAATCTCTTTGACAAGGATCCACCGTTCATACCGTCCGGCGACATCTCCGCCGCGTCCGGTAACGTCAACTCCTTCCCCACCTACGATCTGCTGGGCAGAGAGGTCTTCGTTTCGTTCACCGCGAAGTTCTGAGGCTCCCCTCGGCCGGGCAGGCACGACCGCGTAGTTCAGTAAAGTGCGCTGAGCAACGCTGCAGTGCCCGCCCGGCCTCTGTTTCTGTCGGCCCTGGTGGCGGCGGCCGTCCTGCTGATCCCCGAGCACACAGCAGGTGCGCGCATCGAACCACCGGGGCCGGCGGAACCGCCCCCCGAGGCAAAGTCACCCTCCGCCGAAGTCGTCGTCGAGGCGCCCGAGCCGCGCTTCGTCGCCCCCACCCGGCGCGACAGGATCGGACGCATCTGGGCGCCGGTGCGCATCGATGGCCAGGGCCCCTTCCGCATGGTGCTGGATACCGGTGCGAGCGACTCCGCGATCACGACGCCGGTGGCGGCAGCGCTCGCGCTCGCACCCGATCTCTCCCATACCGTGCTGGTGCGCGGCGTCGCCGGCAGCGCGATCGTGCCGACGATCCACGCCAAGTCGCTCGCGGTCGGCGATCTCGAAGTCGCCTCCATCACCCTGCCGATCGTGGCGGATGCCCTCGGTGGCGCCGAAGGGGTGCTCGGCACCGCGGGCTTTTCCGACAAGCGCATCGACATCGACTTCCTCCACGATCGCATCACGATCGCCCACTCCCACGGACAGCACGCGCCGATCGGCTTCGTGACGCTGCCGCTCGAGCGCTCAGGTCCCGGACTGCTCATGGTCGCAGGCTCGATCGCGCACGTGCACATGCACGCGGTGATCGACACCGGTGCGGAACGCAGCATCGGCAACGAGGCGTTGCGACGGGCCCTGGTGAGTCACCACGCGAAGGGGACGCCGAACGAGGTCTACGACGTCACGACACACGTGCAGGCCGGCAGGATGTTCGACAGCCCGCCGATCATGCTCGGCGACATCGAGATCCAGGGCGCCCGCATCACCTACGGCGAGATGCAGATCTTCGAGCACTGGCACCTGGCCCACGAGCCCACGCTCCTGATCGGCATGGATGCGCTGGGACTGCTCGAGGAGCTCATCATCGACTACCGGCGTCGCGAGCTGCAGCTGCGGACCCGTTGAGCGCTCCCGCAGGTAGGCTCCCGCGGCGCCTCTGGACTACACTCCCGCAGTCTGCCCGCCGCAAGGCGGGGCGCTCCGGGAGCTCGAGCCGTGAGTTCTACCCTCCGTTTCACCTGTCTGCTGGCGGCCGTCGCGTCCGCGGCGATCGCGCTGCCGGCGTCGGCGTCCGCGGCAAGCACCGCCTCTCGGTCCTCGCGGGATCTCGTGAAGGCGATCGCGCGCGGCGACTGCGATGGCGCCGTGCGTCTCGCCAGCGAGGGAAAGCAGTCGGACGACCCGCAGACGATCTTCTTCATCGGCCGGATGTTCGCGGAAGGCGTATGCATCGATGCGGACGGTGCGGCCGCCACCACCTATTTCTCGCACGCCGCGGCGCAGGGATTCCCCGGCGCGGAGATCGAATACGGCCTGCAGTTCGGGCTCGGGGACGGCGTCGACCAGAGCTACGAGCGCGCCGGCGAGCATTGCCAGAAAGGCGGGCTCGAGCACCAGGGGGGCGGTGCCTCGCTCTATTCGCTCGGGTACGTCTGCACGGTACGTGGCCTCGCGAGTCGGCGCTTGCGGGAGACTCTGCCGCGCGATGCCATCATGCCCGGGAGCCGCGCCGCGCGCGTGTCCTTCAACCCGGTAAGCGGCACGATGCAGATCCGCACCATCCCGCGCATCGCCACGGTCCGCGATACGACGACGGGTACCTTCGTCCAGCGGCCGATCATCGACGCCGACGCGATCATCGCCAGGGCCTGGCGGGACGCGCTGAATGCCGTGCCCAAGCCCGACGCCGCGCGCCTCGAGAATGAAGGCATGGAGCTCAATCTCGATCTCGACATGACGCTCGAGGCCGGCGGCGGCGGTGGCCGCGTGCACCTCCTGCCGAACAGCGTGCTGATGCCGGGAGACGTCCCCGTCCAGGCGGCGGCCCCCGGCCTGCCCCATCACTGACGGACGCCTCGCACTGACGGCCGCCCTCACGACCGCGCGCCTGAAGCTGCGTCCCGTCGAGCTCGCGGACGCCGCCTTCTTTCTGCGGCTTCTCAACGAGCCCTCGTGGCTTCAGAACATCGGCGACCGCGGCGTGCGCTCGCACCTCGATGCCGAGCGCTACATCGAGCGAACCATCTGGTCCCAGTACGAGGCTCACGGCTACGGCATGTATGTGGTCGAGGCACCCACGCCGCGCGTGCCGATGGGGCTCTGTGGGCTCGTGAAGCGCGACTTCCTCGAGTCGCCCGATCTCGGCTTTGCGCTGTTTCCCGAATGGGTCGGCAAGGGTTACGCGGCCGAAGCCGCGCACGCCGTGATCGCGCACGCCGCAGATCGACTTGGAATCGCCCGGCTCTACGCCATCGTGAACGCCGGCAATCGCCGCTCGATCGCCCTGCTCGAGCGTCTGCACTTCAGGCACGAGGGGCGCTGCGTGATTCCGCCCGCGGGACCCGAAGTCGAGCGCTACGTGAGGGACGCCCCGGGCTGAGCCGGTCAGCGGCTCGAGGCGGTCCGCGTCGGCTTCAAGGCCTTGTTGTTCTGCGTGGTTGCCGGATTCCCCGCGGGTGCTGTCTGCGGGGGCGGCGGCACCTGAGCGGGCAGCGCACCGCTCGCCGGCGGCACGCCGGCCTTGGCCGTGCCTGCAGGCGCGGGCGCCGTGGAGGCCGTCACCGTCGCACCTGGCGCCGGTGCCGTGGCCGGTGCCAGGACAGGCGGCGCCGGACAGGGCTGCACCGCGATCCGCGAGCCCACCCCCTCCGCGAACAGGTCCTGGAGCGGCACGGTCGTCATGCCCGGCCGCGGCGCGAGATCGATCCAGTAGATGGTCTGCGGCAGCTTGTGCTCGGCCACCTCGGCCTTGAATCCCATGCGCTTGACCGAAGCGACGCGCTGATCCGCGTGCGAGCGGTCGCTGAAGAGTCCGAGCGACACGCGCCGTCCGGCATCGCCGCCGGGCGGCATGACGAGCGCGTCCCTGATGCCGGAGTGTTCGAGGCTGACGCGCACCCGGTCCGCCTCGACCTCGTCCTTGAGTCCCCCGACGTACACCCAGAACCCTGAAGCCGTCTCCCCTTCCTCGGCGCGCTGCCGCGGCGCAAAGCCCTTGGAAGTGAGGATGCCAGCCGCCTTGGCAGCGTTGGTGATGTCCCCGAAGGGGCCGACCGACAGGCATGAGGCCGTCTCGTTGAACACCGTCTTGGTATTCGTGGCCGGCTGCTGGTCGGGCGGGAGCTCGGAGAGGAGCTTCAGGCGCGGAAGCTTCGCGATCGCCTCGTTGACGGGCGGGGGCCTGGGCTCATCGACCCAGTGCGCCCAGGCGAAGTACACGAGGTTGAGAGCTACGAGCGCGAGGAAGATGTTGCGCACGGAGTGCCATTGTAGATCAACGGCGGCGGGGCGGCCGCACGGCCCCGATCACGGCCGCCTGGCGGCCCGTCGGAGCATTCGCCGGGGCTCTGCGGCAGTCTGGCAGCGAACTACCAGAAAAACGCCAGCCGGATGCCATGACTCCTGAGCCCTGGCCCGGGCAGGATCCCGCGCGGTCACACACACCCCACTCAAAGGAGACGACCATGTCCAAACGCACGCTGCCCGTTCCGGCTCTCTGGGCCGCCGGAGCCCTCGGCTCAGTTCTGGGATTTTCCACGGCCCTCGCGGCCGACTTCCCCAGCGGGACGTTTGCAGTCAAACAGGCGCCTTACACCCTGACTTTCGACGGCAAAGGGCAGTTCCGCGTGTATGAGGACAAGACGCTGCAGGTCTCGGGCAGTTACTCCGTCAAGGCGGGCGAGGTGCTCTTGAGCGACAAGACAGGGCCCTGGGCCTGCACCAAGCCGGGCGAGGAGACCGGCACCTACGCCTGGAAATATGAAGGCGCCGTGCTCACCTTCAACAAGATCGCCGACAAGTGCGAGGATCGCGTGAAGAGCCTCATCAACATCGCGTGGAAGGCTCAGAGCTGAAGCAGCGGGCGGGCGGCGCGAGAGCTGCGCACTCCTCATCCTTGCGGCGAGGCTGCCGCGCGCGCGAGCACGGCGAGCCCGCGGAGCACGAGGTCCGGGACGGCGACCGCGTTGCTCTCGAGGAGCGGCCGCACATCCGCAGCTCCTCCGCCCGTCAGCACGACGAGCGGACGGCGGTGGAGGGGCCGGCAGGCCTCCTCCACCGCCCGGTCGATCAGGGCCGCCGCGGCATACCGCGCCCCCTGCTCGATTGCCTCCCGGGTCGAGCGGCCGTAGAGCCCCCGGGTCCCCACCGCCCCGCCCCGCGCGCGGCGGCGGATGCCGTGGGTCTGGGTGAGGAGCGTCGTCACCATGAGCGCCGGCGCCGGCACGATCACTCCGCCCCGGTGATGCCCGTCGCGGCTCAAGAGGTCGATGGTCATCGCGGTTCCGACCCCGACCACGCACACCGAGACGCCCCTGAAGAGCTCGCGCGCCCCGACCATCGCGGCGAACCGATCGACCCCCAGACGCCAGGGGTCGTGGTAGCCGACGGTGACGCCCCCGGCGCGCCGCCCGACTTTGACGAACCGGCACGGGATGCGCGCGCGGCGCGCGGCGGCAGCGACTGCCCGATCGACCGGTTTCCCGGCGACGCTCGCCACTACGAGGCGCTCAACGCCCCGCACGGCAGGGAACAGATGCCGCGCGTAGTCGGCAGGCCGCCAGCCGAAGTGCACGGCAGCCCGCCCGCGGCTGACGCGTCCATTCTGCAGATGCGCCCACTTGATGCGGGTATTGCCGACGTCGACGAGCAGTACCGTCATTCCATGGGCCTCACGCTGACATCACCCGAGATGAAGCGCTTGACTCCCGCCGGCGTCTCGAGCATCAGCGCCCCGTGCAGGTCGATTCCGCGTGCGTAGCCCCGGGTGATCGTGCCCTCCGCCGTCCGGACCTCGACCGGCCTGCCGCGCAGCGCGTCCGCACTGCGCCACTCCTCGCTGAAGGGCTTGAGCCCGGTGCGCTCGAACTCGCGCAGCCCCCGAACGCACTCGCCGATCAGTCCCGCCGCCACCGCATTCCGCGACGCAGTGGCGCCACCGGAGCTCGCGAGATCGACGGCGGGGAGCCCGGCCTGCGCGATCTTCCCGAGCACCTCATCACCCAGGGCCACATTCAGCCCAATGCCGATCACGACGTAGGCCGGACCGGCAGATTCCGCGCGCAGGTCAATCAGCACCCCACCGAGCTTGCGCTCAGCGACGAGGAGATCGTTCGGCCACTTGAGGCCCAGGTTCGGCACCTTGAGTGAGGTCAGCGCCCGCAGGGCGCACACGCCGATGACGAGCCCGAGCGCTCCCAGGTCCGGTGGCACCTCGCGAAATGTCCAGCTGAGCGACAGGCAGATCGCCCCGCCCGGAGGCGCGAGCCAGCTCCGCCCGCGCCGGCCGCGGCCGGCTGTCTGGTATTCCACGAGCAGCACCTCGGTGGTGCCGATCCTCGAGCCCGGACGCTCGAGGAGCGCCGTGTTGGTCGAGCCGATCGACCACTCGGTCTCGAGACGCGCGATCGTGTCGCGTACCTCGCGCGGCAGGCGGCTCCTGATCTTCGCCGCATCGAGCGGCTCCGTGGCGCGCTCGAGGCGATAGCCGCGGTTGCGCACCGCCTCGAGCGGCGCACCGAGCGCGCGCAGCGTCCCCACCGCTTTCCAGAAGGCGCTGCGGCTCACCCCGAGGCGCTTTGCCAGCTCCTCACCGGAGTGAAACTCCCCATCCGCGAGCCTCGCGAAGGCCCGCGCGACCAGCGGCGTGCGCTTCGCGGCCGGCGCTGCGGCGGTGTGCGCCTTCGGCATCAGCCCGATCCCCGGCGGGTGCCGAACAGCCAGAGCCTCTTCGCACGGGACTCGTTGCCAGCGAGCATCCGCTCGATGTTGCCCCTGTGCGTATAGATGATGAGAAGTGCGGCGACGATCCCGAAGCCGAGGAGCGGTGTACGCGGACTGACGGCACTCGCGGCGATTGCGACCGCCACGGCAACCGCTGCCACCATGGAGGCGAGTCCCACGTAGCCGAAGAGAATCGTCATGACGAGCCAGACGACGGCCGCGACCAGCAGCAGCATCGGGCTCACGCCGAGGACCGCGCCCAGGAACGTCGCGAAGCCCTTGCCTCCCCGGAACCCGTACCACACCGGGTACACGTGCCCGAGAATGACGGCGAGCCCGCACACTGCCGCGCACCAGGCGCTGAGCCCGGACTCCGTGGCGATCCCGGGGATGTGCCACGCGGCGAGAAACCGGGTAGCGATCCAGCCCTTCCCGAGGTCGATGACGAGCACGGCGAGCGCGGCTGCCTTGCCCTGGGTGCGCATCATGTTGGTGGCGCCTGCATTGCCGCTGCCCATGGTGCGGATGTCGACGCCGCGGAGCTTGCCGATGAGGAGACTCCCGACGCAGGAGCCGAGCAGATAGGCGAGCGCCCCCTTGACGATGAGCTCGATCACGGGGCGTGGAAGACCTCGGCGAGCATGCAGCGGACGCTCCCGCCCCCTAAACGCTCGATGGTGGGAATGGGCACTGCGAGCACGGTGTCCGTGCAGCCGGAGAGCCGCGCATAGGTCTCGGAGTTCAGCGCCCTGCGTGCGGTATCCGACATCACGAGCACCCGCGAGTCGCCGAGCGCCTCGTCCCAGGTGCCGAGCTCGAGCATGTTGCCGGCGAATTGCCCGATCTCCCCCTGCCCGATCTCGATGATCTCGCGCCCGCTCGCGCGCAGCCGCTCGAGCACCCGCCCGCGATCGGCCCCCTTGATCGCCTCGCTCCCGATCATGGCCACGCGCTCGCCGATCCACATGAGGACGTTGGTGTGATAGAGCGGCACGCCGTCGCGGTTGGCGGCCTCGAACACCACCGGCTCGTAATGCAGCTCCCGCGCCCACTCGGCGACCAGCGCCGGATGGGTGCGGGGCGAGGCGCAGGCGTAAGCGACGCGCTCCGTGTGATCGAGCACCAGGCTCCCCGTGCCCTCGAGGAACATGTTCTCGCCCTCGAAGTGCGAGAGATCGAGGAGGTGCGAGACCTTGAACCCGAGGCGCCCGACCACGGTCTCGATCGCATCCTGGCGCCGCTCGGCACGGCGACTCAAGCTCTCCATGGGATAAAGGACCAGCGTCCCGCCCTGGTGGAAAGACACCCAGTTGTTGGGAAATACCGCATCGGGCTTGGGCGGCGTCGCCGTATCCTCGACGGCGCAGACCGTCACCCCTTCGCTCTCGAGCGCCCGAACGAGCCGGTCGAATTCCTCGAGCGCCCGGCTCTGCGCGGCGGCATCCGCAGCTTCCCCGGTGGCACTCCCGGGGTCCTGGAAGGAGTTGGTGCGGGCGGTGTCGGGGTTAAAGCCGAAGGCACGCGGGCGGATCATGAGCACCGCATCCGCGCATTGCTGGCGCGGTACCCCCGTTTCGCTGGGCTCCATGGCCCATTCTCGCACGGGTTATTTGACTACGCGCAGCGGCCTTGCGTCCTGGGTTCCGGTGGCCTCGAGCATGTCGAGGACCGGCAGGCGCTGCGTGAGATCGAGCGGCTCGCCGCTCAGGTAGCGCACGCAGTCCTCGGGGGTCGCCGGCCGGGCGAAGAGAAAACCCTGCGCGTAGGAGCAGCCGAGCGCCCTGAGCTTCTCCAGCTGCGGCCAGCCCTCGATACCCTCGGCCACTACCTCGATGTGCAGGTGGCGCGCCATGGCGATGATCGCGCTCACGATCGCGAGATCCGACATGTCGGTCACGAGGTCGCGCACGAAGCTGCGGTCGATCTTCAGCGTGTCGACGCGCCAGCGCTTCAGATACGACAGGCTCGAATAGCCGGTGCCGAAGTCATCGATGGCGATGTGCACGCCGAGCTCGCGGAGCTTCGTGACCGCATCCTGCGCCGCCTCGCGCGCCTTGGCCTCGCGGCGCTCGAACACGGCACTCTCGGTGATCTCGACCTGGAGCATCGTGGGTGCGAGTCCGTGCTCCTTGGTGAGCCGGGCGATGGATTCGGCGAGGTTGGCGCGCTGCAGCTGCACCGCGGACACGTTGATGGCGACCGGTACGAGCTCGGCTCCCTGCTGCCGCCAGCGCACCATGTCCTCGACCGCACGCTGCAGCACGAAATCGCCGATGGGCACGATGAGGCCCGCGTCCTCGGCAATGCGCACGAAGCGGTCCGGGCGAACGAAGCCCTGCGTCGGATGCTTCCAGCGCATGAGCGCTTCCATCGCCGCGACGCGATGCGTCTCGATGTCGACGATCGGCTGGTAGTGCACATCGAGCTGGCGGGTCTGGAGCGCGGTGCGCAGCGATGCCTCGACCGCGATGCGCTCCTTGAGCCTGCGGTCCATAGCGGGGCTGAACAGCTGGAAGTTGTTACGTCCGCGGTCCTTGGCCTGGTACATCGCGGTGTCGGAGTGACGCAGCAGCTCCCCCATGTCGACGCCATCGCGCGGGTAGAGCGCGACACCGATGCTCACCGTGGTGACGAGCGTGCGCCCGTCGACCACCATCGGCGCCGACAGCGCAAGGTTGATACGCTCGGCCGCCTCGTTGACCTTGTCGGTGGTCTTGACGTCCTTCATGACCACCACGAACTCATCGCCCCCCATGCGCACTACCACGTCCTGCGAGCGCATGGTCGAGCGGATGCGCTGCGCGACGGTCTTCAGAAGCTTGTCGCCGGTCTCGTGGCCGCGGGAGTCGTTGACGTGCTTGAAGCGGTCGAGATCGAGGAACAGCACCGCCAGCTGATTGCCCTTGTCCTTCGCCTCGGCGAGGGCGTCGGGCAGGTGCGCGGCGAGGTACAGGCGATTCGGCAGACCCGTGAGCTGGTCGTGGTGGGCGAGATGATCCAGGTGCTGATGCCGCTGCAGCATCTGGCTCTCGACCACGCGGCGCACGGTCACATCGTGCACCGTGACCGCGAGCACCGGCCGCTCATCGAGGGAGAGCCGATGCGCGGTGGCCTCGACATTCAGTATCGTGCCGTCCTTGCACCGCTGGCGCATCTCGATCGGTGCGCGGGCGGTGGCGTCCTGAAGCCGCGCCAGCAGCACCCGCTCATCCGCGGCGCCCTCGGCGCTGAAGAGCTTGGTGAACGGCAGCTCGCGCACTTCTTCCAGCGAATAGCCGGTATTGCGCAGCGCCGCGGGGTTCGCGGCGACGATGCACAGGGTGGCGGGATCCAGCACGAGCGCAGTGGTCGGCCACTGCTCGAAAACCGCCTGTCGGGTGGCATCCGAGCCCCGCAGGCGCAGGAAATACCAGGCGCCGAACGCGAGGGCGGCACACCAGAGTCCAGCGAGTGCGCCTAGGCCGAATGCCAACTGGTTCACATTATTTCCCTGGGTCCCGAGCCGCGAAATTGTCCCGGATCGGGCCTTGCAGGGGTCGTGCGCCGTGCACAGTTTGGGTCGCCGATCGCAGACGCTGTGACGGCGCTGCGGGCTCCTTCACGAGGCGCTCGTGGCGCGTGCGCGGACTACGCCGGGGCGTCGTAGCCGACGCGCACCTCGGCTCCGCGCTCGATCTCACTGCCCGTTCCCGTGAGGATGACGCCGTTCTCACCGAACATAACGCCGTGCAACTGCCTGCTGTGGCGGAACTGCCGGAGCGCCGGCGTCGGGTCGGTCGAGCGCTCGCCGCTCCTCTGATCGACCGCGGGGATCGTGCAGCGCGTGCAGGGTTTCACGAGGCGCAACCTCACCGCGCCGATCGTCAGAGTGTCGATGCGGTCCTCGGCCCAGGCCGCCAGGCCCTCGAGCACGATGTTCGGGCGAAAGCGCTCCATGGGGATGGGCTGCGGCAGGCGCGTGTTGAGATCATCGAGTGATGCCTGGTTGGCGATGAGCAGCGGATAACCGTCCGGAAAGTTGAGCGGCGCCGGAGTGGTGCCGGCCCATTTGGCATCCGCAAGCCGCCCCATCTCCGCGGCCACGCGGATGAGCCGCACCGACTGCCCGAGGGCGCTGCTCACCCAGGCCGCCGCCACGTCTCCCTGGTCGAGCCCGACGCAGGCATCGTTCCAGACCCGCACCGGCACCGGCGCGCCCTGTGCC
>Ga0335078_10018884_pt1 | contig 10255 bp, 10 predicted proteins | sample Lox_Sample_32_FD_206711 | JGI IMG/M metagenome (GOLD analysis project Ga0335078, IMG submission 206711) | Soil microbial communities from Loxahatchee National Wildlife Refuge, Florida, United States - Lox_Sample_3.2 | ecosystem: Environmental > Terrestrial > Soil > Wetlands | place: USA...
CGAGACATGCCGGATAGAGAGCGCGGCCAACCCCTTCGCCGCGAAAGTGTCACCCATGTCTCCGGTATAAAACGTTACCTATGTAACCGGAATGGACCAAAAGGGTGTGGCGCCCCCGGCCGGAGTTGAACAGCGCTACCTAACGCGATGATTACTTGAAGGATCGTGGCGCACTAGAAATTCCCGTACCCGCCTCCGTACCCAGCGCCTCACTGCCGCAAGCCTTCGCCGAGTGGCTAACCGCCTCAGTGGCGCCTATTCATCGGCGCGCGTCAGCAGCCCGTCCAGTTGCGCCACAGGCTCAGACAACGGCGCGGCCGCCCCCTCAAGGGAACTATATCTCGCCGTGGTCAGCTCGACGACTCGCGAGGAAATGTTGTCGTGCTGTGCCTGGGCCGCCCGATCTACGCGGGCCAAGAGACCCCGAGATCCACGCGGATCCACTCGCAACTCCTCCTTCAGCCAATGGCTGAAGACGCGCAGCTTCAGGTGCGGCGATGCGCAATCGAAAGCCCGACGGTAGAAGTCTCTGCCTAACACAAAGTGGCCGGAGCGCATCTCAACAAGTCCCTGCGTAGCCAGGAATGTGCATGCCCGGTCGGGATCCTGCTCGCTAGGTATCCGTGCCGCCTCCTTGCGCGCTTCATCCAAGCGATCCGCGTACGCGAGCGCTACGACGAGATTGTTGCGCAGCATGCTGTCCGATCCGTCCGCGATTAGCACCTCACGTGCGCACTCGATCGCGTACTCGTAGTCCTCGTTTACAGCAGTCGCGAGAAAAGTCGCCTGAACCGCAGCCCGGCTTGAGAACGGCTCGTCGCGCACCCACTGCTTGGCGAAAGCCAGTGACAGTTCCCACTTCTTCGCCTGGAATGCGCGCCAGCACCAGGCCTCGTAGGAGCGCGGAGTCCGCCAGGCATCGTCGCTGATGATAATGCCGCCAGTCCGCGCAGCGATCCACCTTGCCTGCGCAACTGCATTTTCCGAAGGTGCCTGCATGCTCAACTGAAACAGGCGGCGTGCTCGCTTCATAGAGCCACTTAGGAACTCTATTGTCCCGAGCGCTCCCGCTAGCTCTGTGACCCCAGCTGGACTGAACTTTCCGGATTCCAGCAGCGCGCGCCCTTCGCGCGCCAGCCGCGGAGTCTCTTCGAGTATCTGCGCGAGTGCTATCTCCGCGGCGATTAGCCACGGGTCGTGTCGAGTTCTCGGGTGACGCAACAGCAAACGGTGCGCATCCTCCGTTCGATCCGCATGTACTAACCGCCTGCATGCCGCTCGTACGATCAACCGACTATTCGGCGCGAGCAAAAGAGCGCGGCCAATTGCGGCCTCCGCGTGTTCCGGCTGGCCAAGCGTAGTGTACGCCCGGGACATATCCATCCAGGCAAGCGCATCGCGCGGTGTAGTTGCGAGTCTTGCACGCGACCGAGCGACTACAGCCCGGGCTTCCTTGCGACCGCTGACGTATGCCTCGTTACCCGTCGGGGGCACCACTGCATCGGCCGCATCTTCTGAGGAACGTCTCAGGATTGCGAGCGCGTGGACAACCATTTCTCCCGGACCGCGTCGTAGCTCCTTGCTTCGCGCGCGCAGGTAGCTCACGGCGTCCTCGACCTGTCCGAGGCGGTTCAGAGCAATGGCGCATGAAACCAACTCAGCAGCAGTCGCAATTCGCGGGTCCTCCACCCAGTTGCGGCGCTTCTCCTCCCAGAACGAATCATCGACTTCTGGGTGCCCGCTGTTGGTCCGGTCACCAACTGTTTCCGCCGGTGCGATCGACGGTGCCGCGTACCGCCACCGCGGGATCAGGCGACGACGTGAATCGTTCATTAGAGACGTCATCGCCGACCTCGAGTCGTGGCGCGCAAGCGCGCCGCTTCCGAGAACACGTAGAACTTCGAGATCAGGCGCTGCATGCCATTCGGCACACCCTCCGAGCGATCCGCTGGATAGCCCCGCAGCCGCGGATCTGGCTCGAGCAGATAACGCAGGATCTGGGTGAGTTCTGCGTGCTTGCTCGGATCGAGGTTACTGTGCTCAGGAAGGACCTCGTCGACTACCCCGGCTACCGTGTGTCGCAGGATCGGCAGCAGGTCGTCAGGTGATCCTGTCCAGACGTCCCAATGGTGCTCGGGCGCGAGCTGTCTCGCCAAGCGGGCCGTTGCACCCTCTCCGGTGAGTAGAAACAAGGCAAGACTACCAAGGTGGTAAACGTCGCCCATCAGGCGACGCCATACCCAGTCGTCGACATGGTACCGATAGAGTTGCTCAGGAGGCGCGTAGGTTGGATCCCCTGCAATCGGCAGTATCGGGCCCGGCCGTGTACGCGCACGGACATGTGCACTGCCGAAGTCGCCGAGCTTGTGCCCGTCGGCCCGATAGTCGAGAACATTCGATGGCTTCACGTCCTGATGGGCAATGTTTTTTGCGTGGAGCTGCCGAATGGCAACTGCCACGTTGTGCAAGACCCCAAAGCAAACCCAAGGAGGCAACTGTCGCTCGCGGGCAATCTGATCGCGCAGATCTCCGGCTGCTCGCTCGAAGATAAGGTATGGGAAAGCCTCCGATCCATCGGGTCCCACGCGCAAGACACCATGCGCAATGGCATGCGCTACTCGGCTAAGCCGATCATCGGCGCAGGCCCGCGCGATGTCCGCTTCGTAGTTGAACCGCTGAATGCGGATCTCGAGGTCCTTGAGTGGATCCGAATGACTGCCGTTCAACCGGATGTCGAGCACCTTTACGAAGGCTTCCTCGCCATCAGGGCCGCGAGCGATGAACCCATGGGAGAAGCAACCCCCGCTTGCAGTCGGCGGCGGCCGTCGCTCAGAGACGAGAGTCCAGCGACCCTCCAAGGTCTGACCAAGAAGTTTTCTGGCAATGCTCACAGTGACAATCCGCGTTATCTCGTTCACGCAGGTGCGGTCACATCGCCGGGATACAGCCGCGGCAACCAGCGCTCGAGCACGTGCACGGGGAAGCCCAAGCGCACTGGTCCTTTCGGCGAGTTGGTGACCAACAGCCCGGAATCGAGCAGTGCTCCCAGAATGTCGCGGGCACGACGCTCCTGGTAACCCGTGAGTTCCGCTGCCCTGCCGCGTTCAATCTCACCTGTCAGTACAGCCTCTCGCAGAATCCCCATGCTTCCCCTCGGCAAGCGCCCCGCCTCGACCTCATCGTCGACATAAATCTTCATTCTCCTCAGGAGCTCCGACGGCTGGAGCAGCGAGTGCATGAATTCGAGCTGATCGAGGCATGTCTCGAGAAAAAAGACACAGAACTCTCTCAGCCTCCTCAAAGAAAGCGCCCCGCGCCCGTCGAAATCGCCCAGACGCGGCGCATCAGCTGCGGCCAGCGCCATGCGGTATTGGTCCACACGGCGCGCAAGCCCTCGTGCCACCGACCAGAGGCTGTTGCCTACGCCAACGTCCCGCAACATGGCATACGAAAGCAGCCGCGCGACACGCCCGTTGCCATCAAGGAAAGGGTGGACCCACAGGAGTCGGTGATGGGCAGCGCCCGTCGCGATGATGCGAGTCAGCTTCGATAGACTGGAGGACGAGTAAGCCTCGTTGAATCGATGCATCAGGGCCTCAAGATGCTCCGGCGCTGGAGGCACATGCTGCCCCACCTTAACTGCGACACGGCGCAGTTCCCCAGGCACAACGCGCAGCCTCTCCCCTGTATCGGGGTTCGTCACCCAGAGCAAATCGTCCGGCAGTCGCCGGCAGAATTCCTGGTGCAGCCATCGGACGTACTGAAGCGACGAAATTGGTTCTTTCGGCGACTCGCCCAAATCGATCATGCGCTGCACTTCAATGTGGGCTCGCGCCTCATGCTGCAGATCCCGCCTCTTGGGATCCGCGGAATAGTCACTGGCCATTGCGCGTTCGATATCCCGCGGACTTGTGTCGTGTCCCTCGATGAGATTGCTGTAGTAGCAATTCATGCTGCGCACGAGATCACCTACGGACTCTGCAACCACTGGATTGAGCTGGCCGGCAAGCGCGCTTGACCTGCCAATAACGCTGGCCCCCAAGTCTTCCAACTCGCGATCGCCAGGTTCCGGCAGCAGAGGTTCTATTGAGTTGATTGAATACCGCATTTATTGCCGATCATTAATACGATATTTAATCCTTATAAAACATATATATAGGATGTCTCTAATACGCATAGTGCCGATATTATTGCCGATCTGAATGCCGATGGCAAATGGCCCACTGGCTAGCGGGTACGCACCTGAGGAGGCCGACATTCGCGGGGTCTTCGCGCCTCCATGAGTAGCTCGCGATCGGTGCGAATTGGGGGCAGCGCTTCAGTGAAGCGCCTGACGTACCGCGCCAGGGCTTGCTGACCCTGGCGATCCAGAATCTCTGCAATGGCCATCCAACCTCGTTCCACCTGTGCCCGGGTGTGCAGCAATGACTCTCGGCCGCAAGCCTCCGACGCGGTCGCCCGCTCCATCCCTCGTAGCCCTTCATGCACCCGAATGCGACGGGATGCACCGCGTTGCATCGCGCGGTACATCCCATCTGACACCTTGGGGCGGGTCGCTCCCCGGATCGCTTTGTCCGTCGCATTGGCGCTGATGCCTTGCGTTCGCAGATGTTGCGCAAAGTCCTTGCGCCATTCACGCAAGGTAGCCTTGCGGATATTCAGGCGGATGCCCTCCTCGCTGACCGCCTTAACGACCATGTGCACGTGCGGATGCGGCTCATCGGTATGCAGGACCATGGCGTAGCGATGGTTCGCACCGAAGGTCTCCCGCGCAAAGGTTCGAGCGGCGCGAAGTAACCCGTCCGCCGGCGTTCCCGCCGGCATCGAGAGCACGACCTTGTGCACGAGCTTCGGTTGAGAATTTCCGGGGCGCGGCCGGAGTTCTCTCGTGCGCCGAACCTCCTCGATATCGAGGTCCCAGTCATCGAGCAGCTCCTGCTCGATGCCCTGCCCGCTCAGGTGCCGTCCGTCATCGGTCTCAATCTCCATGTCCCCTTCGCGGCTCAGGTAACTCAAGTGCCGTCCGATCGCCTTCAGATCCCCCCCTCCCTTCGTGAGTATCTTCACCATCACCTCGGGGGTGCGGCGGACCGTCCGTCCGATCAGGTGGATCTCCTCAGGCGTCAGTTGCACCCGCTGCGCCGGTCCTCGCCGGGCATAGCTCGCCAGGTCGAGGAGCGGGCACGCCGCGCCCAGGTCAATCCGTCGTCTCGCCATACCCGCGCTCCCAGCTCGTCTCATTGGCTTTCAGCAGGTCCCTGACGTGATCACGCAGTGCCACGGCGATCTTGAGCATCGCCTCCAGATCCTGACGCCCGGGTCCATCGAACCGGCCGCCAGTGTTGAGGGCTCTCGCAATCTGATTCAGGTTTCGGCCGACCGCTCCGAGCTCCGCAATGGAGCGCTTCAGAGCGTCGAGCTCCGCAACGGGCAGCGGAGTCAGCCTCCGCAGATGCGACCGCACCAGGACGGCGACATACGTTGCTGAGTGCATTCCTCGTGCAGCCGCTCGGTCGCCCAACAGGAGGCGGTCGTCCGGCGCCAAGCGGATCGATAGGCGCTCAGCACGCAATTCTGCGGCGTCTGACTTACCGATCGCCGGGGTCTCAGTCGCAGACGTCCTCGCCAGCGTCACCAGCATCTGGCGAACGAGCGCCGACTCAGTGATCTGCTCGCGAGTGGCGATGCTCTGAATGAGAGCCTTGGTCTCCGAGCTAACGCGACATCGCACCAACGCGTCCGCTGCCATGGTGCGAATCGTGGACCAACAGCAACCGCTTGGCTATCCTGCGTTTGCTTCGAATCTGCGCAGATACGCGCGTTGCATGCATGCCGCGTTCTAACACGCAGCCAACACGAACAGCACGCGCTCCAGTCTCATGGAGTATCAGGCCGTCCCAAGATGAACTAAAGAGGTTGTTTCGCTCGATACGACCTGTTACTTCCTGTGTCGTGAAGTCCAAGCTGCGGGACGCCCCAAACTCGACATCGCAGCCCGGGCCGATCGCTCACCTGCAGGCCGCATCTAGCCCCTCGGCCGCGTCACGCACCTGATTTGCCCTCGGAAATTGACTGGGTGCATGCTACTAGCAGGCCTGTTTTCACCGACGGGTGTTGCACTCCGAGACGGAGTTTGGCGTTAACCACATATGGTCCCCGAGCAATCAATTGACAGGCACAGCTTTTTTCGGAAGCACTGGCTCGGGGAATATTCGTTTCCACGCTCGTTTTGGCTCCACACGATTCTGTTGTCGTGGTTCACGCCGATCTTGGCGCTTAGCCTTCTTTCCTTGAATCCATGGCACCTGCCAGGTCGCGCGGCCTCTACCGCGTTCGTGGCGCTTTTTGTGATCTTCTACCCGTTGTTGTGGTGGGGCATGTTCGGTGCCTCGCGAGCGGGTAAGTTGTACGCGGAGAAAGGGGGCCGAAGGATCTGGGTCACAGCTGCGACGATTGCATCAACGCTTTTGTTGATGGACTCCCTGTATTTCTTTCTTGGCAGAAGCAACATCGTGATGGAACACATTCGCATGGCCTTTACCGGAAAATACGGACCGGCGGCATCGATTAGCGTGACCAGGGACGGTACCGATTTGTTGCTCTCGGGTGAGCTGCGAGAGGGGTCAGCGCAAGCCTTTGCACTGGCGATAAGTAAATCCCCGAGTGTTATGGGCGTCATCTTGGATTCGAAGGGCGGACTGTTTCGAGAGGCTGACTTGCTTGCGAAGAGCATTTCCCAGCATGGCTTGGACACCTACGTTGAGGGAGAGTGTTCCTCCGCGTGCACGATCGCTTTTCTTGCCGGAACGCGAAGATGCATTGCCGAAGGCGCGCGGCTCGGATTTCACGCAGCGAGTTATCAGCGCGACCTTTCTAGAAAGACTTCTCAGAACGCGGCGGACTATGAACGGAATCTGTATATCCAGGCCGGTCTCTCCGCGACCTTCATAGACACAATCATGAAGACGCCCAATCTCAGTGTCTGGTATCCATCGCATCGGGAGCTACGGGAGGCTGGTGTTACGAGTCCTGGCTGTCCGTGATACTGCTCCTCATCGTGGCGCGCCGTGTCCTGACGACAGCGCAACTGCGCGACGACCCTTCCAGGCTCTCGTTCCAGCAGCCCGGCAAGGACAGCCGCTTGAACCTCCTTTTGCAGGTGTTCGGTAAGAAAAGTGGTCGGAGTTTCTGGTCCTCGGACCCCCTAACTTCCAAGAATGCCGCGAGGTTTCTGCGCAAAGTGGGGCGAAACTTCGACCGACTTTTGGCTGCCGTTGGTGTATGGATTGAGCGCGAGCTCTCTGGCGGGCTCCAGAAATAACGGCAATGCACAGGAAGTATCAACATGAGGTTTCTTCGAGTGAGACAGGTGATGCAGCTCACCGGACTGTCCCGCATGACGATCTACCGGCTCGAGCTCGCCGGCGAGTTCCCGAAGCGCCGGCAACTGAGCAAGAATTCCGTGGCCTGGCTGGATACCGACATCGCTCAATGGGCGGAGTCACGACCTGTAAGCCGACTGCGAGGAACAGCGGGCGCACCAGCGCCCTCGGGTGGTGCGACTTACGATTGAATCAAGCAATCCCACGCGATCTCGCGCGAGATCGCCCCAGCCAACAGCTCGGGGGCAGCGTGCAGGGGTACGCTTGGAGCGAACGCCCGAGAAAAGCTGCCGGGCTCAAACACTCAGGGCAGCTTGGGCGCTGCAACCCAGGCACACCCCGACCAACAGAGAGCTACGATCGCCTTTTCTAAGTTCCAGCGCGTCGGAGCCGGGTAAATTCTGAGAACTCCCAGGATCGGCCGCCTGGCTGGACGTGCCGTTAACCCCTAGTCCATCCACGTGGGGAAGAGGTACGAATCGTCCTGCTTCGGGGGCAGCAGTTGTACCGGTTTGCTGTTCTCGAGCCTCAGGCGCCACAGTGTCCACGCGTATTGCTTGTCGATACCCGTGAATACCACCGACCGGGAGTCCCCGGAAACCGACAGGAAGTCCCGCGTGCCGAGCGGTGCCTGTGTCAACTGATGCACCTCCTCGGTGGTCAGATCGAGCGTCCAGACGAATTGAAGACCCGGAATCTTGCGACACAGGACCACGATGTGACTCTCATCGAGCCAGTGAGGGGAGATACAGCTGTCGAAATCGGAGAGCAGCTCGCGTGTCACTCGAAAGTGGTCAGCGGCAACCTCGGCGATCAGGAAGCCCTTGAAGCTATCTTTAGAAATTGCGGCGAGCTTCCCAGACGGAGAAAACGCTACTTCCTGGATGTGAGGTCGCGATGCCGCGACTACTGGAATACGCGCCCACTTGCGCTCGACAAGCGAGTAACGTGCGATCGTGACTCCATAGTCGACCGCGTATAAGTATCTTCCTTGCGGATCGAATTGCGGACGATATGGGGACTCCCCCTTAGCCTTGGGAATCCTCTCCAGCTTGTCTCCTGGCCACTTCAGCAAGAACAGGCCTCTTGCGCTCGTGCCTTTTCGTGTCCCCCCAAAAGCAAGCGTTTTGAGCGGGCGGCTGTAGGTCAGATCCTCAATAGTCGCCAACCCAAGTTGAGTCTTCGTAATAGCCAGCGTGTTCGCGTCCATCACGTAGAGCTCGCCGCCGCCAAATTCGGAGGCGAAGGCAATCTGGGGCGACTGCGCAGCGACTTGGTCTGCAGCAGCGCACACAAGCGCACACGTAGCAACCCACGCGAGCGCGCGACGAAGGTTCGTGAGGGATCCAGCCATCCTTGGTTCCCGGGTCTAAGCCATGTGCCGAAGCGCTACGACGTTCGTGCCAAGCCGCAGTTGGTCGAGATAGTCAGCCCACGCCTGCATCATCTTCCGCCGCTCCTCGAGCCGCTGCGCCCGGTTGTACGCGGCTCGCACCTCGTTGCGCTCCTGATGCGCGAGCTGCAGCTCGATGACGTCGGGCGGATAGCCAGTTTCGTTAAGCAGCGTTGAGGCCATCGCGCGGAATCCATGCCAGCTCATCTGATCCCCTGTGTAACCCATCCGCCGTAGGGCGGCAGTGATCGCGTTATCGCTTAAGGGCCGCTCTGCGGTCCTCGGCGACGGGAATACGTAGCGCCCTCTTCCCGTTAGAGCTCGGATGTCACGCAGTATCGCCACCGTCTGGTCGGCTAGAGGCACTAGATGCTGCTGGCGCATCTTCATCCGGTGTGCCGCGATCCGCCATTCAGCCGCCTCCAGATCGATTTCAGCCCACTCCGCCGCGCGAAGCTCGCCGGGGCGCACGAAAACCAGAGGCGCTAGTTTCAACGCGGCTTCGACAACGGGGTGGCCGCGGTATCCGTGGAGCGCCCGGAGAAGCTGTGCGACCTCGCGTGGGTCGGTGATCGCCGCCCGATTGGTCACGGTGACTGGGGCCAGGGCGCCGCGGAGATCCGCGGTGGGGTCGCGCTCGGCGCGTCCGGTCGCGATCGCATAACGCACCACCTGCCCCACCCGCTGCTTGGCGCGGTGCGCCGTCTCATGCTTGCCGCGACGCTCTAGCCGGCGGAACACGCCGAGGAGCTCGGGCGCGGTCAACGCCGCGATCGGGCGCCCGCCGATGTAAGGGAACAGCAGGTCTTCGAACGTCCACACCGCCTTCGTCATAGTCTTCGGGGCAAACGGTTGCTTCGCGAGCCATTCCCGCGCGATCGCCTCGAATGTATTGGAGCGGCTGTCGCGCTCGGCGCGGCGCTCGGCGGCGGGATCGCGACCCGCCTCGAGCACGCTGCGAAAGCTCCCACGCTTAGCGCGCGCGGCCTTGAGCGAGGTGGCGGGGTATGTGCCCACGCTCACCATGGATTCGCGCCCTCCGAGCGTGTACCGCAGCCGCCACTGCTTGGCGCCTGCTGGAGTGACCAGGAGATAGAGGCCGCCGCCATCCCTGAGCTTGTAGGGACGGCTCTTGGGTTTGGCGCCGCGAAGGCGCGCCTCGGTCAGAAAATCGGTAGCAGCCAAGTCGTACCCGTCGGGGTTCTCCGTACCCGTTATTGTACCCGTCTTGGTTTACGTACCCGTCGTTTTCGGCCGTTACGGCTTGAGCGCTCCTGAGCAACGCAAATCTCACGAAATACCTATTTTTATAGTACTTCGTGAGACTCAGAGAGCGCGAGTGATACCCCCTGAGAGGAGGGTCTGGCGCCCCCGGCCGGAGTTGAACCGACGACCTACCGCTTAGGAGGCGGTCGCTCTATCCACTGAGCTACGGGGGCGCGAATTGGCGTGCTGAGTGTACCGAGCTGACCGTGCGTCG
>Ga0335078_10018885_pt1 | contig 10255 bp, 6 predicted proteins | sample Lox_Sample_32_FD_206711 | JGI IMG/M metagenome (GOLD analysis project Ga0335078, IMG submission 206711) | Soil microbial communities from Loxahatchee National Wildlife Refuge, Florida, United States - Lox_Sample_3.2 | ecosystem: Environmental > Terrestrial > Soil > Wetlands | place: USA: Florida...
ATCGCGGCCATGGCAATCTCTTCGGAATTCTTGCTGGAGAGCGCCAGCATGATCCCATGCGCGCGCAGACTCCGCACGGCGTGCTGGATGGCGGTGTACGAATTGCCCGGATAGTCGCCGCCCAACTGGATGCCGCCGATGCCGTCGTCCCCCACGACGCCGCCCCAGAGAGTGTCATCCAGGTCGAGAACCAGCACGCGCGTGGTCTTCCCGCGCAGTGCGACCAGGGCTCGGATCACGAGTTCACAAAAGCCTTCCACGAATTCCGGCGAATAGGGAAACCGGCCGACGTGCCAATACTTCAGCGGCCGGGCAAACTCCGCGCCGAACCACTCCAGATATTGCGAAACCGGCAACAGATAACAATCCTGGTGGCTGGCGCACCAGGACGCAAGCTGGCGGTTCAATGACTGAACCAGTGGGTTGACGCCTGGCCCCGTGGACCAAACTGTGTCTGACAAAGCATGGAAGAGCGCCCGCACGGGCGCCAGGTCAAAAACGAGAAAGACTCCGGAGAGACGATCGCGCGCCGCGGTGAGCGTTTGCAGGTAGGCGGCAAATGCGCTTTCCAGTGCGGGCGCCATGCTGTCATCGAACTGACTGAAAGCCGATGGGAGCAGGTCCTCGAAGCGTTCGCAAAACAAGCAGAACTCGGGATCGTTGCGCCGCAGTAAACTGTCGAGCTCGATCACCCAGCTACGCCACTGCCCGAAAGGCACGGCGATTTCGTGGATTTCCTCGCGCAGCCAGATTTCCGCCTGGCGGGTCAGCGATTCTCCGGCCAGCTGCCAGTTGGCGCTACCCAGCAAGGCGAAGTGTCCTTTGTTCATGACACCCTGACGGCGCCGCTACCTGAGCTTCTACAGTCCATTTCTGGTAGTGCCGGAAAGGCCGGTTGGCTCTCGGAAGAACAGAACCCGGGGGACCGCCGCATCTTGGTTTGGGAAAAGCAGTTCCTGAGACACCACGGCCGCTCCCCGCACTCTTCTCCGTAAGACCCAACACGCGGTCGTGGAAAGAGCTATTTCTGTGGCACTGTCGGAAATCGGAACGGCGGACATTTCGACGGATTCGAGCGCATTTTCCCACGGGCGAGGCGTGGGGCGTCATTACGAGCTGACGTGTCCGGCCTGCGGCGCGGTTTTCGAGGACGACGGGGTCTTGCTCGATTGTCCGGCCAATCATCCCCGTGCGCTCTTAAACGTGCGGTATCGCGCGCAACGCCTCACGCTAGCCGAGGAGGCTCCGGGGGTTTTTCGATATCAAAGCTGGCTTCCCATCGATAAGCCCGGATTCAGCACGGCCCGGCCGGCGGTGTATCGAGGCGAAGCGCTGAGTCGTGAGCTCGGCTTGGCCGAGCTGTGGATCGCGTTTCATGGCTACTGGCCGGAACGCGGGGCCACTTTCGAAACCGGCACGTTTAAGGAATTGGAAGCGGACACTGTCCTGGCGCGTCTCCCGGCAGGTTTTAGAGGAGTACTGACCTTGGCTTCCGCCGGCAACACGGCGGCAGCGTTTGCGCGGGCGTGTTCCCGCAACTCGGTGCCCTGCCTGATTGTGGTGCCGGAGAGCGGCTTGGATGCGCTGCGCTTTGCAGGTCCGCTGGGACCCGTGGTGCGGGTGGTGGCGCTCTCGTCGCCAGCGGACTATTCGGACGCAATTGATCTCGCTGGACGCATCTGCGGACAGCCGGGGTTTCAGCCGGAGGGCGGCGTTTTCAACGTAGCGCGTCGAGGCGGCCTCGGCACCGTGATCCTGAGCGCGCTGGAGGCGATTGGACGGATGCCCGACTACTATTTTCAAGCGATTGGCAGCGGCGCTGGGGCGATTGCGGTACACCAGGCGGCAGAACGATGGATTGCGGGAGAGCCGCACGGCTCGCGTCCTCCGCGACAGATGTTGAGCCAGAACCTCCCCTTTGCGCCCATTCATTCGGCGTGGCAAGCCGCTAGCCGGGAATGTCCGGGCATCGAAAACGACCGGGCGCGCCGGCAGATCTCGCGGATGTTCGCCAACGTGCTTTCCACCCGCACACCGCCTTACAGCATTCGAGGCGGCGTGTACGACATCCTGAGCGCATCGGCCGGAGACACCATTGCTGTGGAGAACGCCCCCGCGCGCGCGGCCGCCCAATGGTTTGAAGCGCGCGAAGGGATTGATATCGACCCGGCCAGCGCCGTGGCGGTGGCGTCGCTTCGGGTAGCGGTACGCGAAGCGCGTATCGAGCCTCGGAAATGCCTATTGTTGAACATTACGGGTGGCGGCCGGAAAAGACGGCTAAAAGAGGGGCGGCTTCCGATTTCAAAGCCTGACCTAAGGGTACCTCCCGGGGAAATGCATTCGTCGCAACTGATGCGCCGGATACTCGATCTATTCGACGGAAAGAAATAGCTGGCGTCGCGTTCCGTCCGTTTTATAGATTCTCGGCAGCGCGCCGATAAGACATGGTGCGGGGCCGAGCGGTCAGGAAGTACCGGCCGTCCCTCGTGGAGGTGCTATGGATATCGCATCCGTGAATGGCGCCACTGTACCAGTTGCACCGGCGCAGGAAGTGCCGCCGCAGAACGCGGCTGAGAATCGCAACGTCATACAAGCAGTAAAAGCCCTGAATCAAACGGAGATGTTCGGGCAGGACAACCATCTGACCTTCCAACGGGATCCGGAGTCACAGCGGCTGGTGATCAAAGTAGTGAATTCGCAAACCCACGAAGTCGTTCTCCAGATCCCGCCGGAATACGTCTTGAATCTGGCGGAGGGTTTAAAACAGCCATCACCCGATAGCGCCGGCACTGGCTAGCCTCCCCGCGCGCCGTCGTTTTCTAAAGTTCGGAGAGAGTCCCGCCGATAGAACACCACGTTGGTTATGTGTGCGCAATCGGAAACGGCTTCTCTCACGAGCAGTGCCCCTCTGCCCGCACCGGCGCCGGATTGTACTCCCGGCACTCTGGATCCCTCTGATTGGCGCACCTTTCGGGCACATGCGCATCGCCTGCTCGATGACATTCTGGACTACACCCAACACATCCGCAAGCGTCCGGTCTGGCAGCCTAGCCCGGAATCCGTGCGGGGAAGGTTTCGTCAACCGCTCCCATCGAAACCGGCGGATCTGGAGTATCTTCACGACGTTTTTATGCACGAGATTCTGCCGTACACGGTCGGCAACGCGCACCCCGGTTTCATGGGATGGGTCCACGGGGGCGGGACCCCCATTGGCATGCTGGCAGAAATGCTCGCGGCCGGCCTGAATGCCAACTTAGGAGGGCGCGACCATATTCCCATCGAAGTAGAGCGACAGGTGCTCGGATGGGTTCGCGAATTGTTTCATTTTCCAGAAAGCGCCAGCGGTTTATTTGTAACGGGCACCTCCACGGCGAACCTGATCGCCGTTCTGGTGGCACGCACGCATGCGCTTGGCGCCGCGGTGCGCCGCCAAGGCATTCCCGCCGAAGGCAAACGGCTGGTCGCCTACACGTCGGCGTGTGCTCATGGTTCGATCGCGCAAGCCCTGGATTTGGCCGGGTTGGGCCGCGATGCATTGCACCGGATTCCCGTGAATGGGCACTTCCAGATCGATCTCGAGGCGCTGGAAAAAGCCATTGCCCTCGATCGGCGAGCAGGCTTGGCGCCGTTTTTCATAGCGGCGACAGCCGGAACCGTCGATGTAGGGGCTATCGACAATCTCCATGGCGTCGCCGCGATTGCGCAGCGCGAGCGTGTATGGTTCCACGTGGATGGCGCATATGGCGCCTTGGGCATGCTCGCACCCGAGATTGCGCCTCGCCTGGTGGGGATCGAGCGCGCCGATTCGCTCGCTTTCGATTTTCACAAGTGGGGGCAAGTGCCCTACGATGCGGGCTTTGTTCTGGTTCGAGACAGCCGGCTGCACCAAAGCACGTTCGCTTCGCCGGCGGCGTACTTGCGGAGAGAAACGCGCGGATTGGCCGCCGGTTCGCCATGGCCCTGTGATTTCGGACCGGACCTCTCGCGCGGTTTTCGCGCGCTGAAGACGTGGTTTACGATCGCAGCTTTCGGCAGCGAGAGGCTAGGGGACATGATCGCCAACACCTGTCGGCTGGCTCAATATTTGAAGCAGCAGGTGGAACGGGAGCCTTGCCTGGAGTTGCTCGCGCCGGTGGTCCTGAATATCGTCTGCTTCCGCTTCCGCTGCGGACAGGCCGACGAAGTGAACCGCGAGGTCGTGGCGGATTTGCAGGAGTCCGGCATGGTGGCGCCCTCCAGCACCGTGGTGAATGGCTGCCTGGCGATTCGCGCGGCCATCGTGAATCACCGGACGGATCGAACCGACATCGATCGATTGGTGCGGGCAACCGTAGCGTTTGGATCGGCCAGGGCCGCCGCTCAGGCGAATGCGGGTCGATCATGAAACCACCTTCAGCCGCTCTCCCTCGCACCGATGCTCCACCCGAAGACGACCGGTTTCTGGGCCTTGCACCAGTGGCCAGAATGGCTTTCGCCGGCGCCGATCTGGGACCCGTGAAGGCGCGCCTTCTGGAACGCCTGACGCGGGATGAGAACGACGCCAACGCTCTGATGGATCTTTCGATCGTCCTGCACCTTATGGGACAACGCCAGCTTGCCCTGTCCCTTCAGGCCATGGCTCTCCGTATCCAGCCGCTATATCGTCTCCCAAGTGCGACGGGCGCCGGAATCCACCTGCTGGCCATGGTCGTTCCCGGCGATCTGACGGAAAACAACGCCTTGGAATTCTTGACGGAAGGATCGGATATCACCCTCGACCTGCTGTACCTGGCCCCCGATCTGCCGCTTCCCGCAACGGCACCGGACCATGATCTGGCCATGGTCGCGGTTTGCGAAAGCGATCGGAATCGGCCGGTGCTGAAATATATCGAGTCGCTGGTGGAGCGTTGGCCGCGTCCTGTGCTCTGCCTGCCCCATCGAATTGCTCGTTTATCGCGCGATGGCGCTTGCCGGCTGCTCCAATCGTCGCCAGGAGTCGTCATGCCCGAAACCACACGAATCAATCGCCGGACCCTGGAAAGAACCGGCGGTTCCGTGGAGATGTTCACTGGGTTGGAGAAGGATGGCCAATTTCCGCTCATTATACGGCCGGTGGATTCGCAGAAAGGCCATGGGCTGAGAAGACTGGACACTGCCGATGCGATCACCGATTATTTGAAAACACGGCCGGAGAAGGAATTCTATATGTCGCGGTACGTGGATTATCGCGGAGCGGACGGGCAATTCCGCAAATACCGGATCGTGCTGATCGATGGGCGTCCCTATGCGTGCCACATGGCGATCTCCGCTGACTGGATCTCCCACTATATGACGGCCGGGATGTTGGAAAGCGCCGGCAAACGTGCCGAGGAAGCGCGGTTTTTTGCGACCTTTGACGATGGTTTCGCCGTCCGCCACCGCGCCGCCCTCACCACCATCGCCGAACGACTGGAACTGGAATACGTCGGCATCGACTGCGCCGAAACCCCCACCGGAGAGCTGTTGATTTTCGAGGTGGACAGTGGCATGACGGTCCATTCCATGGATTCTGCCGTCATTTTTCCCTATAAGCGCCCGCAGATGCTGAAGGTGTTTCGAGCGTTTCGCCAAATGTTGCTGGACCTTGCCACACGCAGGCAAGTCTGACAATTTCCATCTCCTATAGCGGTAGCAGACCACCACCGCAATGTGCGCCAGGCACCCGAGTACATCGGGCGGATGGGTTTCAATTTATGCCGCCTGATTGGCATATCTCTTTGGATAACCAGGACTAACACGAATCGTGCGGGCAGGTTCTGTGGTGAAATAGACGTTGCCGGGCTGCCTGGTACTCCTAACCTCCTCACGCGATGCCTGGGGTGATACACTGAGGCGCGAATCGCAGCGAAACCCATGAGCACACTGAAAAATCCGACTTTTCTCTGGTTGGCACTTGCTTCGACAGTCCTGATCGCGTCCTGCGGGCGCGGTGCGAAATCGTACGTTGCGCTGGGGAACGATTACTTTCAAAAAGGCAAATACGAAGACGCTTCCATCAACTACCGGAAAGCCATCCAAAAGGACGCACGAAATGGCGAGGCGTATTTCGGCTTAGGAAAAGCCGCGACCAAGCAGGGGCATGCCCAAGAAGCCTACCTGAATTTGACGCGCGCGGAACAACTGCTGCCGGCCCGCGAGGATGTCAAGTCGGAGCTGGGCGATCTTGCTTTGACCATTTACCTTCTCGATCCCACCCATCCTCAAAAGCTGTATGACGACGTCACGCGCATTTCGCGAGATCTGCGAGCGAAAAATCCCCGCTCCTTCGATGGCCTGCGTTTCGCGGGCGCTATCGCATTGAGTGACAGGAAGTTCGTTGAAGCCGCCGATGATATGGAGAAGGCCAATACGGTTAAGCCGATGGATCCCAATGTGGTGGGGCCCTGGGTCGATGCCTTGTTTCAAACTGATCGCGGGGAGCAGGCCGAGAAGCTGGCGCTCGCGCTGATTGACCAGCACAAAGATTTTGGACCCATTTACGATGTCCTCTACGACCGGTACATGAAGGCCAAACGCGTCGCCGACGCCGAGAAGCTGTTGAACACCAGGATAGCCAACAACCCAGGGAGTAAGGACGCGGTGCTGCAGTTGGCCCGACACTACGCAAGCTTGCAGAAAACAGCCGAATGGACCGGCACGTTGAACAAGATGCTGGACAATCCCAAAGCCTTTCCGGATGCGCGCGCGGACATCGGGGATTTCTACCTCTCCCTCAAGAATTGGGACGAAGCGTCCAAGCAATATAACGATGGCCTGCAGGCGCGCCCGGAGAAGCGGAACTTCTACCAGAAAAAGATCGTCAACGTGTTGCTCGCGCAGCAAAAACGCGCGGAAGCGCTGGCCATGCTGGATCAAATGGTGAAGGCCAACGCCAACGATTACGGAAGCCGGGCGCTGCGAGCGGATCTGCAACTGCAAAGCGGGAATGCGGCGGACATGGATGCAGCTCTCGCGGAACTGCAATTCCTGACCACAGCGTTGCCGCATGATGACGGCCCTCCCTACGCTTTGGGACGAGGATATCTGGCAAAGGGCAATTTGGAGGCAGCGCGTAGCGAATTTCTGGAAGCGCTCAAACGCAAAAGCGGGGCGATTCCCCCGCGCTTGATGTTGGCGATGGTTGCCCAACGCCGGAATGACTACGCCGAAACGCTGCGCTACGCCAGCGAGGTACTCGCTGTGGACAACAATATTCCGGGCGCCAGACTCTGGCATGCAGTGGGATTGGGCGGCTTGAAGAACTATGGGCAAGCGGAGACAGAGTTTGAGCGCTTGATCAAGGACTACCCGCAGGCCGAGGATGCGCAACTGCAATTTGCATTGATGCGTCTGCAGCAGAAAAAATATGCGGAAGCCGATGCGATCTTGACGCACCTGTATCACCCGGGATCGAGCGATGTGCGGTCCATGGCAGCTCTCGCCATGGCATCCGCGGCGCAAGGGGATTACGAACCAGCCCTCTCTTCGATCGAGAAGGAACTACAAAAATCACCTGCCTCGGTGCCCTTGCACTCCTTGTTGGCGTCTTTGGCGGCGCTGGCAGGGAAAACGGACCTGACGATTGAAGAGAACCAGTGGCTGGTGAAAAGTGATCCCAGGAACGTGAACGCTTATCTGCGTTTAGCGGACGCGTATCGCCAAAAGGGTGACACCGCCGCATCGGTGGCGGCAACCCAAAAAGCGTCCCAATTGGCGCCCACGGACCCCAAGGTTCTGGAATCGGCGGCGTACCTGGAACTTCAATCGGGACGCTCCCTGGAGGCTCTGGCCGAATACCGCCGTTTGCTCTCGCTGGATCCAAACGAAGCTACCAACCTGAATAACCTGGCATATCTGTTAGCCGACGAGGGTCGTGACCTGGACGAGGCCTTGAGTTTGGCGGGAAAGGCAACGCAGAAGTTTCCGGACAATCCCGGCTTTCGGGACACGCTTGCCTGGGTCTATGTCAAGAAGAATATGAACGACAGCGCCATTCAGATACTAACGAATCTGGTTCGAAATAACCCCGACGATCCCAGTTTCCATTACCATCTCGGCATTGCGCTGCTGCAAAAAGGGGATAAGGAGAAAGCCAGGACGGAACTCGGGCTGGCGCTGCTCCACAAACCCTCACCCAATATCATGGACAAGATCAAAGAGGCGATGGCCAAAATCGGCTGATTCGCCGATGGCCGTGCCCACACACGCAAACGCACCGCCGTTTGAGCGCTATTCAACAGAACCCGGCCGGCAACGGCAAGTCGATGCTCCAGCGACTTCCGGGGCTCCTGAAGCCGTTCGGGGGACGGCCCGGTACTGACGCCGACACTTTCCCTCTGTGTGATTCTCACGGTTTGGCGCAGGATGAGGGGCGGGTCCTGATAACTCGGGTCCGATCCGAGGAAGAAGCCTGCATCGGGACAATTCGAGGCTGGAAACAGAAAACGGGAGCGGCCCTGCCAAGCCGCTCCCGTCTCGTTAGTCAAACTGACAAGCTGGACTACTGAACTTCGGTGTTCTTAACAACGTTCTTCTTGCGACGGTAGGCAACCCCGATAATCCCCAGCGCGAACAAGGACAAAAGAGCTGTCATATTGGGCTCGGGCGCAACGCCATAGCCCGCACCGGAGGCCACGAGAGTATCGATGAAGCTCACGGTACCCGGCACGAACGCCGTTGCGTTGGTTTTGATGATGAGGTAGTCGGTTTGCTGACCCGGCAGGACCGGGGTGCCATTAAAGGCGAATCCGACGATACCAGCAATATTGCTCCCAGTGGCCGGCTGAACCGGAGTGCCACTCAGGGACGCGCCGCCATTTACGGACGTATTATAGCCGAGGTCCGTTGTGACCCCACCATTCCCGGTGAAACTCGAAGTGGTGATGTTGTCGATGATGTCGTTGCTCGCTGCGCAGGTAGCAGACGGAGATCCGTTGAGCGTGCACGGGCCCGTCGCGGAACTGTCGTCGGTTGCCTGGATCACAAAGTCCAGGTCGCCCGAACCGGAGTCTTGGTAAACCCACTCCGTATAGGTGATCGTCAGGATGTTGCCGAGGCCATTGGTGGTCGACAGAGTCCCGCCGGTGCTCGCTAAAACCGCGCTACCCGACGGTACCGTATCCATTCCCAGGGCCACCCCAGACGAACCAGCGGGGACCGCAGTCGCGTTTGCCAGGGTGGTGAATGCCAGTAGAGCGCCCACCGGCAAGAGATTTTTAAGTAGATTTTTTGTATTCATTAGCAGCCAAAATCCTCCATGTACATTGGAGTTTACGGTCGGCTACCTACCGAAGTAAAGTACTGCGGCCCCGGCTTCGGTACCAGATTGGTACGCATTTCGGATTTGGTCGTACATCCTCCCGGCTATCATGCAATCATCGCAATGGCTTGCACTGTGGGGGCTTGGCAGCGCGGCCGCAACTCATCCACGCCCATACTAGTACTTTTGTACCTGCCTAATCTCAACCAATTGGACCGAAGATACTGCTATTGCTCTTGAACGGTACTTGAGTTTAGTCGAGACTTTGCCCCGCTGCCCGACACACCCTCGGTAGTAATGCCGTTTGTTCCTTTCCCGGGTCCCCCAACTGGATGCAGGTTCTATCGATCAGCCCTGGAGGTCTGCCGAAACGGCAGATCTTCGGTACGGGCCAGCAGAACGTTCCGCCCGTTTCCAATCGATTTCGGCGTCCGAAACTCGTTCTTAGCTCAGGTGCTCAGTGGACGTTCGGAATTTATGCCATTCTGGCGGCCTTCGTGCTCTGTTCCGGAACGGCTGGCCGGCAAGCCGCGCCTCTGGTGGGCGGGTGGTTCTGTGGCGCAGTTTGGTTTGGCATCCAGCACCTCAGCCTCTCCCGTTGCGGGCAGATAACCGGCCGGTTCTTACAGGGATCTCTTCGTCGAGTGATTGACCAGCATTCGCGTTTGGAAGAGCTGGAACGCTCTTTAGCCCGCACCAGCGGCCTGGAGGAATGCTGGGCCATGATCGAAGGTAGTTGCCGCGAATTTGGCTTCTCGGGCGGAAGGTTGAGCGCACAGGGCCGGGTTTTTGAAAGCGCCTCGGCCTCCGCCGGCAGGAACGAGCTTTGGCAGCTTCGCATTCCCATATCCAAAGCGCAGTACGTGAACCTATACCGCGACCCGGAAGCGGAGGACGACCCCGCCGTCATCGCGCGGCTGGCCGGAATTCTGCAGACCGGCCTCAAAGAGCGGCTCGGCGCATCCGAAGCCCGTGCGCCAAGAGAAGAAAGCTCGAGAC
>Ga0335078_10018886_pt1 | contig 10255 bp, 12 predicted proteins | sample Lox_Sample_32_FD_206711 | JGI IMG/M metagenome (GOLD analysis project Ga0335078, IMG submission 206711) | Soil microbial communities from Loxahatchee National Wildlife Refuge, Florida, United States - Lox_Sample_3.2 | ecosystem: Environmental > Terrestrial > Soil > Wetlands | place: USA...
CCGACGCTCGCCGCGGTGAACGGGAATTCAAAACCGGCCGGCATGATGCCGATGACGGTGTACGGCTGTTCGTCGAGCCTGACAAGGGAGCCGATCGTTTGGGGACTTCCGCCGAAATGTGTTTTCCAGAATTCGTAGCTCAAAATTACCGCTTTAGGGCCGCCGGGGTCGTCTTCAGACGGAGAAAAGGTACGTCCGATAAGCGGCGCGACTCCCAGCGTTGAGAACAGCGTGTGAGTGACCCGCTCCGCCTGGACATGCACAGCTTCCGAGGCGCCCGTCAAATCAAAAACTTCATCTTCATAACCCGCAAAGGCGGAGAATGCACGGGTACGGTCGCGGTAATCAAGGTACTCGGCTGGACAGGCGCCGAGGGAGATGTCGCCCGCTTTGGGGAACTGCTGATGTAATGTGATGAGCCGATCTGGGTCGACATATGGCGGCTTCCGCAGCAGAATGGTGTTGACGACGCTGAACACGGCGGTATTCATCCCGATGCCCAGCGCCAGAGTGAGTACCGCGACGGCTGCGAAGCCCGGCTCCCTGCGCGCGGTTCGGAGCGCATAGCGTAGATCCTGGCCAAGCCGTTCCATCCCTGTCCATCCCCACATGGCGCGTGTGTCCTCCTTGATCAGGGTTACATTGCCAAGCGCGCGTTGTGCGACATAGCGGGCCTCCGCCTCAGACAGCCCGTCATCCCGCTGCTCGGCAGCTTCCAGGTCCAGATCCGCGCGCAACTCGCGCTCCAGATCCTGCTCGCGTTGTTTTCGCCGCCACCATCGCATGTCAGCCCTCCTCGGCAGGCCACATGACCCGCGCGACCGCGCCGGTCAGCTTCTTCCATTTCGATTCTTCCGCCACGAGTTGCTTCTTTCCAGCCGGGGTCAGCCGGTAGTACTTGAATTCCCGCTTCAGGTCCTTCCCTGGTTCCCATTTCGCCGCAATCCAGCCCTTGCGCTCTAGACGGTGGAGCGCCGGATAAAGCGATCCGTGCTCAACTTGCAGCAGGTCTTCCGTCGTCCGCTGGATGTGCTTGGCGATTTGGTGCCCGTGGGCGGGCCCAAACAGCAACGTGCGCAGGATCAGCATGTCCAGCGTCCCTTGCAGCAACTGGATTCGGTCGGAGGACTCGTTCGGCATATTGATAGCAGACATTCTACCCGAAATCGGATCACACCGGGTAGACGTCCTACCAACCGCCTGGTTAGCAAGGGAATTCATATCGGTGTCCTTGGCGAGTTGCACCTACTGGAGGCGGCTGGCGCGTGGGGAACGGATCACAGCGCACTCGAAAACTGGTAAGCCACGCGCCCTCTGACGCTGCGAACCCACACGTCGATTCCAGCCATCGCCGACACGAAAGCCACACGGAGCGCACCGGCAGATTGGCCGCACCGCCCCTGGACGCACCCGCGTCTGGCTAGAGCTCGAAGGCCCTACGCAAGTAGTACGCCGCCTCGCGCGCACGCCGCCCGAAGCGCTCGCAGGATTTCCGCCGGCGTGGATCGAGCGCGTGCGCGTTGGCCCAGCTTGCCCGAAGCGCCGCGGAACTCGCCCCCGTCCAATCTGCGCACGAGCGCCTTACGAAAGCAGCCCGCCGCTTCGCGAGCGTGCCCGAAGCGCTCGCCGAATTCCGCGATCCGGGGACCCTGCCCTTAGCGTGCTCTCGATTTTGGTGGCATCGCCAGTTTAAGGGTCTTTACCTTTTCCAGAAAGTCACGGCGGTCGACGATATGGTAGAACTTGATCGGGGACTCGCCGCCCCCGAGATAGGCGACCAGTTGTTCGAGGGCGTCGGCCGGATTTTGTGCATGAATGCCAACGGCGCGCAAATATCCTGCATTGCGGAGTCGGGCGAAGATCTCGGCAAGCGTGTAGCGTCCTTCGAGGGTCAGTCCGCCGGCCCGGTGAGACCGGCTGACGAGATACTGGACCAGAAGTAGCTCGTCAAACAGGGTCGGGGCCAGAAACAGGCGGCCGTGGTCGACTTCCCAACCGTTCTCCAGGCGGCGCGAACGGCGGATGGAGTGGATCTGGCCGAACTGCGCCGGCCAATCGATTCTAGGTTCCTTGCGGCTCAGATAGTGGCGCGAGACCTCGCGAAGCCAGACAGGGTCGTCGAGATCGAGGTCTTTACTGACTTTCTCCAACCATTCGAAGAAAGCGTCTTGCTGGGTGGCTTTTTCTTCGAGGACCACGAACTGGTTGTCGGATTGGGGCAACGATTTGAGCAACTCCCGGCGTAAGGCATCCGTCGCTTTGCCGCTTTCGATGCGATAGACCTGCAGACCCGTGTGCCATTTTGGAGCCGATCCGCAGTAAGGACAAAACTTCTGAGCAGGCTCCTTGATGAACCAGGGCCTAGCCACGATCGGACCGTACAACTCGGGTATGGTGGGTGTGTAGCGCTTGATTTCGAGATACGCGGTTCGGGCGGCGAGTTCCAGGTGGCGTGTGAAGACTTCCGATACGCAGGCGAGGCAGAGCCACTTTTCGAGCACGGTGATGGATTCGGGGGGAAAGGCGGAGACGTCGAGGGGCTGGATTTTATTGGCACCTTTGGGCTTCGCGGTCGCGGCTTTCCTGGAGGGAGACTTCTTCCGTACAGCGGGTTTCGCCGCTTTCGATGGCTTGGCGGAGGGCTTGGAGTGCCGCGCAGGCTTCTTGGCTGGTTTGGATGCTGGTTTGGGCTTCCGCGTCGGCATGGGGAGATCCTCTGCTTTTCAGGTTTACCAGAGATCAGGCCCGGCAGGGCCGGGCGAGTCCCGGCTTGTAGCTCGCTCCTTGCCCATCCAGCCATTGCCGAAGCGATTGCCGACACGGAGCGCACCGGCCCGCTTGCCCGAACCGCCGCGGAACGCGCGCTCGTCTGGTTGCGCAGAAAAGCTTACGCACGCAGCCCGCCGCTTCGCGGGCGTGCCGGCTGACGCTACCGCGTCGGTTTGTCAGTGTCTTTCGTTCCTGGTTTCGCTTCTTCCTTGTCGTCAACGGGCTTGGAGAGATGGAGTTTGCGTATCTCTTTGGCTCCCTTCGCGGGATTCTCAGGCGTGACCTTGATCCCAGTTGCCATGGGCCCGGCGGTCCATTTGAAGTAATAGGTATTGCCCGCCTCCGCCTCAAACCGGGCCCGCTCGTTTTCTTTCTGCCTGGCCTGATTGAGGGCCGCCCCGGCGGACATGATGATGCTTCCGTAGTACTCCTTGGGCAATCCGGAGATCACAACAGTACCTGGCGGCACTTCCATGAATGCGTATTCGCTGTTGAGGAGTTTGGCGAGGTGAGTGCCGTTGATATAAAGCTCGTCGTGTGAGGACGAGCCAGTAAATCTGTACACGCGGTAGATGCAGACGATGGCTTTGCCGCTGGATGGCGCGGGCAGTACGACGGGAGTTTTGGAATCCTGTGCAACGGAGATGGGCCCGGTGAAGAGAAACGCCATCGCAGCGAATGCGAGCAGAAGGCTTGCGAGTGACCTGCAAGCTCCCCTGAGGCAAAACGCTGTGACGCCACTGAAAACCTTGTTACGCATAGGAGCGCTCCTTTCCCTAGGTTCGGAATCTAGTGATGCAGTATCCGGGATTTCCATTTTGAGCTTCCCGGCACATTTGAGTATACATCTTTCACTACTTTCAGATCCTGAAATCTGTTGTTTTCTCCCTTTGCCCGCGGTGGCTTTGCTCTGGTGCCGGCCTGGAGAGCCTCGTGCATCGATCCGGTTTTGGGCGTTGTTTTTTTGGCGGGCCAGTGGCGTTCAAAAATCTTGTATGAGACCGAAATCACCGCAACTGATTCTAAAGGAGTTTTTGGTTCGCTTTTGGACGGGGTACGACCGTCGCGGCGGCCCCAGCCGAAGCGCTCGCAGAATTGCGCATCGCCAGCTTGCACCCGAACCGCCGCGGAACGCGCGCTCGTCTGCCTGCGCAGGAGCGCCTTACGCAAGAAGCACGCCGCCTCGCGTGCCCGCCGCAGCGCTCGCAGAATTTCCGCCGGCGCGGATCGAGCGCGTGCGGGCGCGGCGGTTCTGGGCGCGGTTAGGCCGCTCTTGGTCGATCCAACCATCGCCGAAGCGAGCCCGCACGACGCGCACGCTTGCCCGCCCGCCGCGGAACGCACCCTCGTCTGGCTGCGCAGGAACGCCTTACGCACGCAGCCCGCCGCCTCGCGGGAGTACCGCCCGGCGCGCTCGCAGGATTTCCGCCGACGTGGGGCGGGCGTGTGCGTGAAGGCAGGGCGGTTTTGGCTCCCGTCGCTCGCCCTTGGTCGAACCAGCCATCGCGTAACGCCGCCTTCCGCAGCGGATCTGATTTTGGCTACGGACAGGTCGCGATTGCGCTGTGCGCAGTTCCCCGAGCAACCGTGAATGTGGACGAACTGCCGGTTCATTCCCGTTCATCGGCGGAGAGCGACGTGCTTCCTGTCGGGGACAGGTCTAACAGTTAATTTGCCCTGATCCTGGTCGATTTCGGAATTCGCAGAATCATCAATCCCGCGATGAGCACAGCCACCATGACCAGCCTTAGTCCCAAAGAGAATGACGTTCCGGTACGGGAGTACACGTAGCCGAAGATAGACGGCGCGGCAAAGCCCGCTATACTGCCGACCGAGTTAATGATTCCCACCGCCGTGGCTGCCTCTGCATGGCTCAAGATCTCGGTGGGGATCGCCCAGAAGGTGGAGATATAAGCTATCAGAACTCCCGCGACCGTGAAGCAACCAATGGTGAAGACAACCGAGTGGCCCGGAATGGAGAGAAAGAAATAGGCTATCCCCGCAATGAAAAGCGGCATCGCAGCATGCCACCGCCGCTCCGCCTGTTTGTCGGAGTGCCAGCCATTGACTTGCATTGCCACGAAAGCGGCCAGGAACGGCAGAATGCCCACCACGCCGACGCGCATATCGGTGAAGCCCGTCAGACGCTTCAGCATGGTGGGAAACCAGAAAACGAATGTGTACTGCCCGATGTAGGCGAGGAAGGTGAGCGCAGCCAGCCACGTAATCGTCGGCGATCGCATGGCTTGCCACACTGTGATGGCGGTAGTGGAAGGCGGTGTCTCCTCTTTGAGTCTCTGTTCGAGCGATTGCCGCTGCTCGGCGGTGAGCCATGCGGCTTCCCTTGGCCAATCGGTCAGTAGGAAGAATGCAGCTACTCCCAGCAGAATCGCTGGCGCTCCCTCGACGACAAACAGCCAGCGCCATCCCGCGAACCCCAGCCAGGCGCGGCCCAGAATCCAGCCCGCCAGCGGCGATCCCAGCGCCGCTGACAGGGGAATGGCGCCCATGAAGTTGCTAGTGGCCTTAGCGCGGTCTTCGAAAATGAACCAGTGGCTCAAATACACGATCACGCCGGGGAAAAAGCCGGCCTCCGCGGCGCCCAGCATGAAACGCGCCACGTAGAGCTGCGAGGGAGTGTGCACCAGCGCGGTCAGCACCGTGAGGGAGCCCCAGGCAATCATGGTGGCAGATATCATGCGGCGTGCGCTCCAGCGCTCTACCAGCAGCGCGCCCGGAATCTGTAACGCCAGGTAGCTGATGAAGAAGATTCCCGCGCCCAGGCCAAATACATGGTCGCTAAACCCCAAGTCGCGTGACATGCCCAGCGCTGCGTAAGCCAGGTTGGTGCGGTCTACGTAATTGACGATGTACAGAAGGAACAGGAAGGGCAGCAGGCGCAATCCGACGATGCGGCGAGTGTCTTCGCCGACTTGTGTCGCAATGGGCGCCATCATAAGCTAGAAACCTCCCGATGGACGCCCCCGGGAACCGGCATGACGGCCGAATCCCACCGCGTCTTATCCAAGGTGAGAACCTGTCTGCAGTAAGCCGGCGGTTGGTCCGACAGCCAATTCCGGATACTGATGTGCTTGGGCCGCGAGTGTGTCGGAAATAAGGAACATTCCATGACAGACAGTAACACGCGTGTCAAGCGTCGCTGTCAGGCGGGTCATTTGAAAGCTGTTCGCCGGTTAACAGGCCTCGTGAAAACCCTGAAAAAGGCCCATAATACGCGGCCCTTGCGATTGGCAAGACCGGGCAGTTCCGGCCGGGGTGTTGTCGTTGTGGGGCGAAATGTGTGGGAGGGCGGCCCTGGCTCTCCGTTTGTCTCTTCGGCACAACCCGTCGGTTAACAAGGGTCGTCCCGACATAATGGTTACCGCTCGGCGATGCACGATTGCCCGTGAGTTACGATGAACATGCCATGACCCGAACGCTAGAGATTGGGTGCGCGCTGGCAATGGCTGGCGCCTGTTTCGCGCAGAACCAGCCGTATCGCGCAACGCTCGCCGCCGAAGGCAGCGCCAACCTTCCTTCGACGCCGCTGTTCACTTCCCCGCCCGCCGGCCAGGATCTGCCTCCCTGCCATGTGGTGAATGCTTTCGCCGACGGGCTGGTCATCTACACGGTTCCGGTAGTCATCGATCCCGGGTCCGACCCGATCATGCGCCATTGGGAAGATAAGTGTGCAGTTACCATCTTGTTGAAAGGATACCGGCAAGCCAGCGTAACGCTGCATGACGGTGCGGTGATCGTGCTGAAGCGCATCGGCGATCCCGAGGGCTCTACCGTTTCCGTGACCGCTCTGCATGTCCCCAAAGAGGCTGCAAAAGCCTACGACAAGGGCTTCCAGGCCATGAGCGAGGGCAAGCTTTCCGGTGCGCAGAAGCAGTTCGAGCGCGCGGTCGCGCTGTATCCGGATTATGCGCAGGCCTGGAGTCAACTGGGCGAGGTGCTGGAACAGCAATCGGAGCTGAAAGAGGCGGCCGATGCCTGCGAGCACGCGCTTGAGGCCGATCCCAAATACATCCGCCCCTACCTGCAGTTGATCCGCCTGGCGGTAGAAGAGAAGCGAATGGAGGACGCCGCGGCTCTCGGCGAGCGCGCCATGCAACTGGATCCCGTGGAATTCCCCGGAATCTACTACTATGACGCCGTGGCCAGCTACGAGTTGAAGCACGCGGACGTGGCCGAGAAGGCCGTACGTAGGGCCATCGAGCTCGACAAGACCCACGAGTATCCGGCCGCCGAGGCGCTACTGGGCAAGGTGCTGGCCGACAAGGGCGATTCCCGCGGCGCGATGGAACACTTCACGAAATACGTGCAGCTCGCCCCAAAGGCCGACGATGTGCCGGCCATCCGTCAACGCATGGAGGAACTGGAGCGCGGCAAGGCCCAGGCGAAATAGACATCGGTCCTAGTGGATTCTGTTCACGGTTCGTACGGCCCGGCGCCGAAAAATCAGGTTATGGCAGTATTCAATTTGGGTAATGAAGAAGCGGTGCTGGCAACCCGCATCCCGTTCCTCCCGGCTAAAGAACGGCGCCAGATAGGACACCCACTTGCGGCAGCGCTGGATCAGATGCTCCGGTGATAACGAATCGGCCACTTGCTGCAAGACGGCGTGATCCAGCGTCAGGGAAGATATACCTTGGCCGAGACTCATGCAGCGCAGGCTCTGGCAGGGCGACGGCACGCCTTGGGCCCGGAACACCCGGACACGATGGCCGCGGCGGCGGATTTGGCGCTGGCCTACCTCTCGCAGGGGAAGTTCGCCGAGAGCGAGCCCCTCGCGCGCGAGGCCTTGGAGTTCAATCAAAAGAAGCAGCCGGACGACCGGCAGCGATTCCGCGCCGAGAGCCTGCTGGGCGCCAGCCTGGCCGGGCAAAAGAAATACGCCGAAGCGGAACCGTTGTTGCTCGAAGGCTACCAGGGATGTTCGCGCGGAAAGAACAGATAGCGGTCCCGGACCTGTACCATCTGGACCGCGCCCGCGAATGGATCGTCCAGCTTTATAAAGACTGGGGCAAGCCGGGGAAAGCTGCGGAGCGGAGGAAAAAGTGAGAACGGCGAGCCGCTGATAACGCGCGTCCTCGTAGGCGGTGTGCACGTCGTCCCGCGTCACGGCGCGGTTGGTGGGTGCTGGGCGCGGGCGGGCGAGTTTTTGGCTGGCGTATAAGCAGCTCCCGCCTCGCGGCCGTGAGTTTGGAGGCTGGCCTACGACTCGTCTACTCCGTCGAGTGCGCGCATCCGTGCGATCAGTTTGCTGTCGGTCTGTCGTATCTCCCGGTCCTGGTCCACCCGCATTCGGATATCTCCTGCGATGCGCTCGAACGTACAGCCAGCCACAGACCCGGCCGCAATGAAAAGGACATGGTCTCCTCTTAAGACCAGAACGGCACCGAAGAACGGAAATGCCCAGGCGACTAGATCAACGGCTCTTAGCATGGACAACCTCGGTAGATTTCCTTTCTCCAGATGCGGCCATAAAACCTTCAGGAATGGCGGGTAACGCCTAAGACTATCGGAGCGGGGGCATGCCTGCCGGGCCAAACCGCTGGCGTGCCTGATGCCTTGCCGTGCCATTGACTACATCCACTGAATTGTAAGCCAACGAAGTAGCCTTTGGACGTACGTTTGACATAGCGAGGACTGCCCAGTAGGAAATGCTCGGCCCATTCGATTTTGATAAGAGCGTCCATGGAGACTGGTTCGGACATGAGAAGCTGGGCGCCCGACTCTGAGACGTCCACCAACTGACACTGAAAGCGGATGTCTGGATCGCCCAGCACAACGGCCCACACGGGAACCTCCACGCGCAGACGAGGTTCACGCCTTAAATCGCGCAATGTCGTGTCCGTCATAAAACGCGATATTACCTTAACCACAGGGTTGGCCACAATACTATTTAATGTTAATCAGATATTTAAAGCCGAATATATACCAAGTGCGGCTGTGGACCGGCCCAGCCCAGTTATTTGAAACGCACTGCAGGGCAGCGCCTCCGCGGGCGTGCCAGCCGAAGCGCTCGCGGAGTTTCCGCCGGGGTGGCTCGAGCGCGGACGGGTGGTTTTGGCTGGCGGCAACTTGCCGAAACCGCCGCGGACCGAGCCCCTCGTCTGGCTGCGCCGCAACGCCCCACGCAAGCACCTCGCCGCCTCGCGGCGCGCTAGCCGAAGGCGCTCGCCGAATTTCCGCCGGCATGGGTCGAGCGCGTGCGCGGGCGGCAAATTCTGGTTCGCGTAATCGAAAATGCAAAAAGAAGGTGTTTTTGGGAAAAGCTAGTGTTCGCTTTCTGAGGGTGGTTTTCGCATTGCGGATTGCGGCGACGTGGTGAGCCGCGAGAGGACATCCTGGCCCATGCGTATGCACTGGTGAAGTCCAATCAGGGCGCGCCAGGCGTGGATGGGCAGACCTTCTGGGGAATCGAGACGTTGGGGTTGGAGGAATGGCTGAACGGCATCAGGATGGACCTTCGCGGCAAGACGTATCCACCACAAGCGGTGCGACGGGTGATGATCCCGAAGCCCGGTGGTGGCCAAAGGCCGCTCGGGATTCCGACCATTCGGGACCGAGTGGTACAGACAGCCGCCAAGCTGTTGCTGGAACCCATCTTTGAAGCGGACTTCGATCCGAATGCCTACGGCTACCGACCGAAGCGCAGCGCCCAAGATGCGGTCGGGAAAGTAATGGAATTGCTCAGGGCGGGTTATACCGATGTGGTGGACGCGGATTTGTCCAAATATTTCGATACAATTCCGCATTCCGAATTGCTACGATGCGTAGCGCGGAGAATCGTCGATCGGGATGTGCTGCATCTGATCAAGATGTGGCTGAAGGTGCCGGTCGAGGAGCGGGACCAAGACGGGAAACGGCGGATGAGCGGTGGGGCAAACAGCACCTGTGGCACACCACAGGGCGGAGTCATCAGTCCCTTGCTGGCGAATTTGTACATGAACCGTTATCTGAAGTATTGGCGGATCACTGGACGGAGTGAGGCTTTCCAAGCCCAAATTGTCAACTACGCCGATGATTTCGTGATTCTCAGCCGGGGCTATGCGGCGGAGGCGCTGAATTGGACGCGTGGTGTGATGAAGCGGATTGGACTCACGCTGAACGAAACGAAGACCAGCATCAAACAAGCCCGCCGGGAGCAGTTCGACTTTGATCGCCCGGCGTACCCGGTTCTGTTCTGCCTCACGTAACTTTTTCGCGGAAGAACAGTATAAAGAGTGATGAGATTATTCTTCCTTCAGCCGTTACAAGTATTTCTCGCTGCGCCGGCGCTCTGCCCTAGATCTTCGCGAGGTCAATACCCTATCAAAGATCTACGCGCCTATGGGCGAGGAACAAGAGTGGCCTCGGGGATTCTAGCCGGCGCACTCTTGTACCGCCAGACTTCGCCAGACTTCACTACTGCCAGATGGAGTGTATCGAAAATCGCGAGCAGGTGGCGGGTGCCGTGTTGATTCATTTACAGGAG